>JAABUP010000838.1_pt1 | contig 66269 bp, 66 predicted proteins | sample 5559201 | NCBI WGS metagenome assembly JAABUP01 (sample SAMN10711887, study PRJNA513373) | rock metagenome | isolation source: Antarctica rocks | place: Antarctica
GATGCGGAAACTGCTGCACCTGGCTTTCGGCGTCCTCAAGTCTGGCAAGCCTTTCGACGCAACAATCGCGCTGGCGACCGCAACAAAGGCTTGACAACCAATACAGTATCTAACAATGCGCTGCACCCAACGCCGGTGGTGGGGCTTTCTGGCTTCACAGGCCATGTCCTCGGAGCGGGTGAGCTTTGGCGTTAGGCCGCTGGCTCGTGCCATACTCACGGGCATGAGCGAGCGGGTCAGGCGGGCCGACAAGCAGAGCAAGCAGCCGGGCAAGTATTGGAGCGGGGCGCACACCAAGCGCCTGATGCGAGACCACCCGGCCTTCCTACTCTGAGGGAGGCCGGGCGTTGCTGTGTCAGGCGGAGGTAAGGTTGCTCGGTGTTAAATCCTGGCGGGGTGGGGAAGACGAAGGGGAAGCCGGTGGCACACGCCGGCTGACGCACTTCACCGGGCATAAAAAGCAAAGCATTATGGAGAACACGTCAAGCAAGCCGTGTGGGCTTCCCACTCCCGCCACAAGACACCCCTCTATGAACCGTCTCCCGCCAACAATCGTCGCCCTCGCAATGCTGACGCTGCTGCCCGCGCTCGGCTGGGCGCGCGGCGACCTGAGCCGCTACCGTGGCCGGAACCGGGTTCTGCTGGTCTTTGCGCCCAGCGCCGCCGACGCGCGCTTGCGGCGGCAAAACGCGCTGCTGGCCGGGGGCGGCGCGCGGATGGCGGACCGAGACCTGGTGCGGGTGAACGTCTTGGGCGGCGACAGGGGAAGGGCGGGGCTGTACGCGCGCTACGGCGTGAGGCCGGATCAGTTCCGCGCACTGCTGATAGGCAAGGACGGGCACGTCGTTTTCGGGTCGTCTTCGCCGCCGGCTCTGGCGGACATCACTGCGCGCATCGACAGAATGCCGATGCGGCGAGACGAGATACGCCGCCGGGGAAAACGATGAGACTGCTGCGCCGTAATAAACCCCAGGCCTCCGCGCCGGTCCTGGACCCGATCAACCAGAATATCGAGGCGGTCGTCGCCCTCCACGCGGTCGCCGAGCAGGGCGTAGACCGCCACCAGCGCACGGTCGAGTCGCTGACGGCCTGGCTGGGGCGGCCCCAGTTCTTTTACGGGATTTTGGTCGGCGTCTTTTTATGGATGGGGGTTAATCTCTGTCTGCCCCGGCTGGGCGTGACCCGGTGGGACGACCCGCCGTTCGTCTGGATGCAGGGCGCGGCGGGCCTGGGCGGGCTGCTGATGACTACCGTGGTCTTGATCACCCAAAACCGGCAGGGCAAGCTCGCCGAGCGGCGTGAGCAGCTCGACCTTCAGATGAGCCTGCTGACCGAGCAGCGGACGGCCAAGATCATCGACCTGCTGGAAGAGCTGCGCCGCGACATGCCCAGCGTCCGCAACCGGGTGGACGCCGAGGCCGAGGCGCTGACCAAGACGATCAACCCGCACGAGGTCCTGGCGACGCTGGAGACAATGATGGAAGAGAGACTAGAAGCGGACGGCAGCTCCGAAGCGACCTCGCAGATCGTCGCCGACCAGATGGACGCTGCTGCCCTGGACACGCAGGAAGAGATCGACCGCGCCCGGCGCGACTCGGAGGTTCCCTAGAAGCTTATGGACCGCCTGAACCCGACACTGCTGCCCGCGCTCGTGAATGTCGCCGTCCCGCGCTACGACCGCGCCGCCGTTGCGCCCGGCATCGTCCACGTCGGCGTCGGCGGCTTCCACCGCGCCCACGAGGCCGTTTATCTGGATGATCTGATGGGGCAGGGGATGACCGACTGGGCCATCGCCGGCGTCGGCCTGCGCCCCACTGACCGGGCGATGCGTGACGCGCTGGCCCCGCAGGACGGCTTGTATGCCGTTGTCACGCGCGACCAGGGCGGAGACGAGGCCCGTGTCATCGGCTCGCTGACCCGCTACTTGTTCGCGCCCGAACAGGCGAGCGAGGTGCGCGACGTGCTGGCGTTGCCCGCGACTCGCATCGTTTCGATGACCATCACCGAAGGCGGCTACGCGGACACCGAAGACAACCCGGAGGACGTGTTTGCCCTGCTGGCCGACGCCCTGGACCGGCGGCGGCAGGCGGGCGTCGCGCCGTTCACCGTGCTCTCCTGCGACAACTTGCCGCACAACGGGGACGTGGCCCGCCGCGCCCTGCTCGCCGCCGCCGGACGGCGCGTCCCGGATCTGTCCGCGTGGATTGAGGCCAATGTCGCCTGCCCGAACGGCATGGTGGACCGCATCACGCCTCAGACGACGGACGCCGACCGCCTGATGGTCCGGGAGCGGTTCGGCCTGGACGATGCCTGGCCGGTCGTCTGCGAGCCGTTCCGGCAGTGGATCATCGAGGACAAGTTCAGCGCCGGACGTCCGCCGCTCGAAGACGTTGGTGCACAGATCGTTGCCGATGTCGCGCCCTACGAGCAGATGAAGCTGCGCCTGCTCAATGCCAGCCACTCGGCGATGGCGTACCTGGGCTTCCTGGCGGGCTTCGGGTATGTCCACGAGGTCATGGCCGACGACCTATTCATCGGCTACATCCGCCGGCTGATGGACGACGAGGTGACGCCGCTGCTGGCCCCGGTGCCGGGCGTGGATCTGGTCGACTACAAAGCCACGCTGCTGACGCGCTTCGCGAACCCCGCCATCGGCGACCAGGTGACGCGCATCTGCCTGGACGGCTCCTCCAAATTCCCCAAGTTCCTGCTGCCGTCGCTGGGTGACGCCCTCGCCTCGGGCCGGCCTTCGCGCCTGCTGACGCTGGCTGTGGCGGGCTGGTTCCGCTACCTGAGCGGCGAAGACGAGTCCGGCCGCCCCTTCGCCGTCGATGACCCCCAGGCCGCCGATCTGCAAGCCAGGGCACGGCAGGGACGCGCCGACCCGCGCCCGCTGCTGGCCCGGACCGACCTGTTCGGCGGCCTGGCACAATCGGCGCGTTTCGTCGCCGACCTCAGCTTCGATCTGGAAGACCTGTACTCCCAGGGCGCGCGGGTGACGCTGATGGGGGCGCTGGCCTGACGGCTAGGTGCTCGCCTTCGCGTACTGGATGTAGCGCCCGGCCTCGTCGCGCAGATAGATCGTATCCTCGGTGGGGCCGGGCGTGAGCGCCAGTTTCTCTTTCTTGTCGGCGTAGAGGGTGAGCTGATTCTGGGTCAAAACCCAGACGAACGCCTCCTGTGGCTGCTGACCCGCCGTGCTCCCACGGTACCCCGTGCCGTTTCCGTTAAACACATAAAAGTCGGTCTTCTTGTTCTGCCAGCGCCCGATCAGGACCTTGGCCTTGGGGTCGACCGCATCGCCGCTGCCGTTCATGCTCCCGTTAAGCGTCGTCGGGCTGACAGGCGCGGCCGGCGCGGGAGGGGCAGGCGGGGGGGCCGTCGGGGCGGAGGGTGCCGGAGGTGCCTCCGAGTCCGAGTCCAGCCCGCGGACAAGGAAGACGCCGCCCAAGACCAGGGCGATCAGGATCGGCAGGCCGATCAGCAGCGCCTTTTGGAATCCGCCGCCGCGCCGGGGGGATGCGGCGGGTGCCGTGTACGGGGGCGGGGCATAGGCGGGCGGGGCGTAGGCCGGAGGCGGCTGATAGGCGGGAAGCGGCGACTGGTACGCGGGCGGGGCTTGGCCGTTGCCGGCGGGCGTTTCCTGATAGGGTACGAAGGCGGGTTCCGGCGGGCGGACCTCCTCAACATGCGACGCCGCCGGCACAGGATCGACTGAAGGGGCCACCGATTCGACCGAGACCACGTGCGGCCCACCGACCACCTCTACGGCCTCAGCCTCCGGTGCCGCCGGGCGTGCCCCGCCTGGGTGTGGGGGGGCGGTCGCCGCCGTGCCTGCGGGGAGGATGGCGTCTTCGGGGACGGGGCCATCGAACTCCGCGCCGCACTCGCGGCAGGAGACGTTCCCCGCGGCCTGCGGTGCGTGACAATTCGGGCATTCGTAGATCATCGGGGTGGTTTCCTTCCCGGCGCGAGGCCGGGGCATGTCCTGCCGGTCAAAGCCTGCCTTCAGGGGCTATTGGTCTGGCTCCAATACTGCTCGTTGTCGCGCAGCGAGATCAGCAGGGCGGGGGAACAGGGCTGCCCCGCGTTGCTGTCACCCAGGTCCCACATGTCCGCGCCTTGGCACGTCTGGGTCGGGCGCAGCGAGCGGACGTGGCCGTCGGCCATCAGCCAGTTCCCCCGTCCCGCGTGCCCGGCGTAGAGTTCCGTGTTGACGCCCGTCTCGTTGAAGACGCACCCCATGCATCCGGGGTTGTTGACGGGGTCGTTGGGCGGGTTAGGCAGGCTCCAGTCGTCGCGGACGCTCTCGGCGACCAGGAAGAGCTGCGCGGGACTCTGGATCATCCCCAATGCCGCCGGCGGTGCCGGGGGCATCGCCCCGCCGTCTGTCATCAGCGACGTATTGGCCCCGTAGGAGATGGGGAGGGGCGGGACCAGATTATCGTCGTCCGCCGCAGGGACGGTGTTGAACGGGTTCGAAGGGCAGGCGTACAGGCGGACGCTCTTGCCGTAGGCGTAGGTGAGCTGCCTCCAGGTTCGCCCCTCCCCCGTGATGCCGAGTGGCAGGAGTTCGTCGCTATCCTGCGTGTACTCGGTGATCGCCAGGCCGATCTGCTTCAGGTTGCTCAAGCAGGCCGTCCGGCGCGCGTTCTCGCGCACGCGCTGGAAGACCGGGAACAGCAGGGCGGCCAGGAGTGCGATGATAGCGATCACGACGAGCAGCTCGATCAAGGTGAAACCGGGCATGAAGCCGCGAACGCCCCGTCGATGAGGTTGGCCGAGCAGATGGAAGCGCATAATGGTTGCTCCGCATGACCAGAAACACCCGCCTATTCCCCTTCTTCACGCCTTTCTCCTCCCCGATTAAGCCACGGCGCGCCCTCGACCTGGAGAAACAAGCGCCGCCGCGTCGAGGGCGTCACCCGGACCCGTTCCACCAGGCAGTGGCCGGCGACCCAGACCAGCCCATTTGCGTCTTCCACCAGCGGCACCGAGCCGCGCAGGGCGCGCGGGGTTTTGGCGTCCGTGAAGATGTCCTGGAGCTTCTTGTGCCTCCCGCCCATGCCGGTCGGGGCGATGCGGTCGCCGGGCCGCCATCCGCGCACCGTGAGCGTTCCCGTCTCCACCCGGTCTGCATCCAGGGCCACGGCCCCGGCGATCTCGGCGAGGCTCGCGCGGACCGTCATGCCGAAATAGGGCAGAACGGCGACGCCGGGAACGGGCAGGGGGACGCAGAACTCCGCAGGAGGTGCTTCTTCCCCCGGCACGGTCAGCGTCACCCCGTCCTCCGTCACCCGCACGAGGCACGAGGGACGCGGCAGTGTCAGGCCGAACGCGCGCGCGCCGGCGGCCGCGGCACAGACCTGTTCGAGGTGCGCGTAGCTCATGCCTGCGGCCGTGCCGCGCAGGCGCACGATCGCCAGGCGCAGAACGTGCCGCTGGAGGGCCGGGTGCGTGTCCGCCAGGGCTGCCCGGTCCAGGACGATCTCGGCGGCGTGGGCCGCCCGCGTCAGGCGACCGAGTTCTCCAGCAGCCTGCTGTTCGAGATAGTCCGCGTCCCGCGCGGCGATTCCGGCCAGCCGCCAGAGCGCCTCGCTGACATCGGCGTTGTACTCGCGTGCCAGCCGTGGCAGCAGGTCCAGGCGGACCCGGTTGCGGAGCGAGGCATGGGGCGACAGGTTCGACGGGTCGCGGCGCGGATCCAGCCCGTGCGCGGCGCAGTACGCCTCGACCTCCGCGCGCGAGACGTCCAGCAGGGGCCGGACATACAGGCCGCGCCGGGCCGGAATGCCGGCCAGCCCGTGCGCCCCCGCCCCGCGCAGGACGTGGAGCAGGACCGTCTCGGCCTGATCGTCCCGGTTATGGCCCGTGGCGATCTTCGCCGCCCCGACCCGCGCCGCCGTTTCCTCCAAGAACTCCGCCCGCGCCGCCCGCGCCGCTTCCGGCTTGCCGGTCTTCTGCCGCGCCGCCAACGCCGCCACGTCCGCCCGCCCGGTGTGGCACGGGATGCCGCGCCGCGCACACCAGTCCGCCACCCAGTCCGCCTCCCCGGCGGACTCATCCCCGCGCAGGCCGTGGTCAAGGTGGGCCGCTTCGAGCCGCGTGATGCCGTGGGCAGCGCCCCCGGCGTGCAGCGCGTGGAGCAGACTCAGCGAGTCCGGCCCGCCCGACACCGCCGCCAGCACGACGTCGCCCGGCGCGAAGAGCGACCAGCGCAAGACTTCCGAGAGTGTCGGTTGTGGTTCAATGCTCATGTCCCGGCGGGATAACAGGCGCTTCACCCCCTCCAGCCACGAATCTGAATCCGTGGCCTCTGCTTCAGCCTGTGGATGGGCGACCCGCTCACCGCGCGTGCCTTCGCCGCCGGTACCCGCTAAGAGGCCAGGCGCTCGTCGATCAGGCGGTTGATGATGTCGGGGCGGGCTTGGCCCTTCATGGCCTTCATCACCTGGCCCGTCAAAAAGCCCTTGGTCTTCTCGTTGCCGGCCTTGATCTTGGCGATGATGTCGGGGTGGGCGGCCATGACCTTGTCTACCTCGGCGGCGATAGCCGCGTCGTCGGAGACGGCGGCTAACCCCTGGGCGTCCACGATCTGCCGGGCCGTCTGCCCCGTCTCGAACATCTGGTCCAAGACGGTCTTGGCGATGGTGTTGGTGATCCCGCCGCCGTCCCGCAGCAAGAGCAGGTCGCGCAGGTTTTGGGGGGTGATGGGGCTGTCGCCGATCTCCCGCCCCGAGGCGTTCAACAGCCGGGCCAGGTCGCCTGTCACGTAGTTGGCGACGGCGCGGGCGTCGGACCCCTCGGCAGCGGCCTCGAAGTAGTCGGCCAGCGGGCGCGAGGCGGTGAGAATGGCCGCGTCATAAGGCCGCAGCCCGTACTGCGCGACGAACCGCGCGAGCTTGGCGTCGGGCAGCTCGGGCAGGGCGGCCCGCGCGGCCTCGACGTCGGCGTCGTCGAAGTGCAGGGGCACGAGGTCCGGCTCGGGGAAGTAGCGGTACTCCTGCTCTTCCTCCTTGAAGCGCATGTGGTACGTCTCGCCGCGCAGGTCGTTCCAGCCCAGCGTCTCCTGCCGGACGGCCTGGCCGCCGTTCAGCAGGGCGCTCTGGCGCACCAGCTCGTACCCGATGCCCTTGAAGACCGACTTGAACGAGTTCAGGTTCTTGATCTCGGTCTTGACGCCGACGCCCTGGGTGCCGACGGGCCGGATGCTCAGGTTCGGCTCGGCCCGCAGGTGCCCCTCCTCCATCTTGCCGTCGGAGACGCCCAGATAGACCAGGATCGAGCGCAGCTTTTCGAGGTAGGCGCGGGCTTCGTCGGCGGAGAACAGGTCCGGCGGGAACTCGGTGACGACCTCCATCAGCGGGACGCCGCTGCGGTTGTAGTCCACCTCGCTCTCGCTGCCGCTTACGTGGGTCAGCTTGCCCGTATCTTCTTCCAAATGGACGCGCCGGATGTGGACGCGCTTGCTGCCGCCGTCCTCCAGCGTGATGTCCAGATAGCCCGACTTGCCGATGGGGTTCTCGTATTGGGAGATCTGATACCCCTTGGGCAGGTCGGGGTAGAAGTAGTTCTTGCGCGCGAACAGGCAGTCCCGCGAGACCTCGCAGTTCAGGGCCAGGGCCGTCCGCAGGACGAGCTGCACGGCCTGCCGGTTCATCACGGGCAGCGAGCCGGGCAGGCCGAGGCACACGGGGCACGTCCGCGTGTTGGGTGCCCCGGCGAAGGCGTTGGCGCAGCCGCAGAACATCTTGCTCTCGGTCAACAGCTCGGCATGGCACTCCATGCCGATCACGGGTTCATAGGTGGTCATAATCTGTCACTTGTTTCGGTCTGCGGTTTTCTGGGCGGCGACGGAGCGGTTGTGGCTATCGGTATCCGCCAGCATCTGCACGACATAGGGGCGAGCATCAATCTCCGGGTGACGCCGGAGCGCCAAAAAAGCGCGCCGCCGTACATAAGGGTCTTCATCCGCTATGCCGGCCCCTAGAGCGCCTAATGTTTGTGCGTCAAGGACGGGCACATCGCCGAGTACGTCGTAAGCCTGCCATCGGGTGTCACGCTCGGCACTGCCGGCCAATCGCCGGACCAGCTCCCGGACGTGACCCTCTGCGAGATGGTCACGCGCCCAGTCCGCACAGTCCTCATCTTCTTCCGAGATCGCCCAACAGCGGCCCAGCAGGAACAATGCGTGTTCGCTCTGCTTTACCCCCGCCATCACCTGCTCAGATTCGCGGATCAACTCCGGCCACTGGGGAAAATCGCTTTGCCAGCCGTCCTCAAACCGTTCAGCCGTGGCCGCCCAGAGATCGAACTGCTCCAGTCGCCTCTCAAGCTGTCGCTCCGCCTCATGGCCTGGTTGGGACGATATGCGCCCCTCCTGCATTATCATAATGGATCACCCCGCGCGTGGTCGGTGTCTTCGCCCCGGTCGCGGGGTCAACATAAACGCCGATCAAAGTTCCAAAATCGACCAACTCCCTTTGTGCGCTCCTGACTCCGGTGCTGCCGAACTGGTCTAAAAGGGCCTGTGGGTCAGGATGCGTCCACTCGCTCTTGCCGGGCTGAAAATTGTTGTGCTCTGGGACGTGTTTGCCCTGCTTGCCGAGCCGAATCTTCGGCCCCGCGCCGGACGACTGGGTCATGGGTCTATTTTACCTGATGAGAAAGAGTTTGCCGCGCGCCACTGGCCCCTGCGGATGGCGAGGCGCAGCAGCAGGACGCCGGCGTAGGTGCCGACGCCCAGGCAGATCACGCTCGCTTCGGGGCCGAACGGGCCGCCGGTCAGCAGGAACGGGCCGGAGAAGTGGTCCAGGAACAGCGTGTTGGGGGCGTCGCCCCACGCGCCGGTGTTGGGTGCGCCGTAGACCGAACTCTCGAAGAAGTTCCAGCCCCAGTGCAGGCCGATGGGCAGCCAAAGCCGCCGCGTCAGCAGAAACGCCGCCGTGAACAGCAGGCCGGTCTCGCAGCCGACGAAGGCCGGTCCCACCAGCCACTGCGCGGTGCTCATGCCCTCCACGGGGCTGCCCAGATGGGCCAGGCCGAAGAAGACCGTGGAGGCGGCCAAGGCGATGCCCGTCCCCCAGCGCCGCTCCAGCGTCTGGAAGACGTAGCCGCGCACGGCGACCTCCTGGAACACGGCGATGAACAAGAACAGCGCGAGCGGCACGAGGGGCCGGAAATGCGGGTTGGTGCCCGCGACGTGGTAGACCCCGACGGCCCGCATCATGCCGACCACGGCGGAGAACACGCCCCCGCCGATCAGCAGCCCGATGCCCGTCTCCGAAAAGACCCCGCGCGCCGTCAGCCCCGCTGATTCGAGCGAGCGCCCGTCGACGCGCCGCACCATCCAGACATAGGCCAGCAGCGTCGCGGCGGCAGCGCCGGCGTAAGCGACGGCGGGCGCGGCCTCGCTTCGGGGGTCGATGTGGACGTGCACCGCCCGCAGCGCCGCCGATAGCCCCAGTCCGAAAACAACCAGCAGGGCCGCCGCCAGTCCGAAGAACGCAAGTATCCGGGCGACGGGCGACTCCCCAAGGCCCCTCCCGAGCGGCGCGGACGGGTCTGGAGCGGACGTAATCGCGGCGGGTCTGTCGGCCATAGAATCGTTCTAGCACGCATAGGGCTGCTCGACGACCAGCCCCGCGATGTTCCGATAGTGCTTGACGTTGAACGTGCAAAGCGTCGCGCCCAAGCCGATAGTCGTACCTGCAATCAGCGCGTCAATCAAGCCCAGGTTCTGCGAAATGTCGGCATTGAGGACGCGCAATATCATGGGAAGCGTTGTCATCTGCGAGAGCGGCTTTCAGCCTCGCGCCGGATGCCCCGTGCGTGTTCCTGGCTGTCTCTAATGTCAGGCCGTGTGCCGATCAACCCCTCACGCTCTCAGTAAGCCACCAAGTCCGCGCCGGTGCCGTCTGCGGGCGGTAGAGGCCCGGCGGGCAGCGTCTCCTCTTCGTTGGCGCTGGAGGCTCCATCGTCAAACAGCGACGTTTTCGCGTAGCTCGCCGCGTCCATGTTCCGGCGGCGGGCCTCCGCTTCCAACTGCCGCTCCTGTTCGGGCGTGAGTTCAAGGGTGAGTGTCATTAGCTTTGCCTATGAATAGCTCCCGTAGCCTATTTCTGTCATGTATTCCGCAAGGGTGGCTCACGAAATACTAGATGCTGCTCAGGCGTCCGGTTCAGGGCCATATCCTGTGGGTCCAGGTTCTATGTCGCAATTTTTCCTGAACTCCTCTTGAATCCTTATAAACCACTCGCCATAATCCCTCTCGTAATATTTTGCAATGTGACGGTAGTGGTGGTGTATGTCTCTGATGTCATCGGCCCAATGCATACCAACTTTCACGTTGTTTTCGATAACACACCTCGGGTGTATTTTGCCCGATGTGACCTGATCGTAGACAGCAGCCGGCAGGATTCGGCTATTGCCAATCGTTTCCTCTGTGAAGGTCTTGTAAAGCGCGTCGATGAGTTTGTAGATGCGTGGGATGTAAGCGTGGCTATCAACCCATCTCCAGAAATCCATGCTGGCCCCGACTTCTATTACGACCCATCGGTACTCAGTTAGTTGAGCTATGATTGTTATAAGATACCGCTTGAGTTCAATACAGAAGTATATTCCTCTCGGAGATAGATATTGAAGAAACTGAAGGTCAGCGGCAGGATTGTGAAGTGTCAGATCACTCAATGGCTGATACTTACGACCTTTGCCGGACTTTAGCCACTCCTCGGAAATACCAGTAAATAAAGATGTCTGCTGGATAGCTGAATCTGGACACTCAGACCGCTGTTCCTCTATGGCCCTGAATGCGGCTTCGCTGGGATAGTCGATGTGTTCTATGAACTCGGCTATCGTCAGTTCCACATCTTCTCTCGCCTCTTTCATTCTATTGCCGCAGTCGAACAGCCGCTCCTTGACGATCTCTAGCGGCGCTTGCGTTGACACCTTTGTGCGGAGGTAATGGCTGCACAGATCAGAATGTTTGCTCACTCTCCGAGAAACGGCTTCCAACGATAGGATGTTCACGATCCACCCATGCTTCGCAGCTTCCTGATGATATAGCTCTTCTTCACTGCCCAAAGAAGTGTTAATGCAGATGCATACCTCTGATATTTTGTCCCGAAAGTGGCACTGCTGAGAGTTCAGTTTGCGTATGTCACCGATCACCTTCTCGCGCACCCCCTTCTGCTGGGTGGTGAACTGAAACGCAACATACAAGCCATCGGGGAGGCGGACATGGGCATCCGGCGTTCCCTTCGTGGTTTTTCCGTGTGCGTTGTAACCTGGCTCAATGCCTCCGTACTTCGGGAACTCCCGTGGAAGTAGCTCGCAACAAAGTTGCTCAAAATCATCCTCCGAGATTGCGCCGAGCCTCATTCTGATCTCGTCCATCACAGCCTTCTCTACTCGATATGAAGATGGTCGTTGCGCTAGATGATGGCGCGGCGGGTGTGCCAGTCGGTGGCCTGCTCGTAGGCGTGGGCGGCGCGGAGCAGTGTTTCCTCGCCGAAGGCGGGGGCCATGAGCTGGAGGCCGATGGGCAGGTCCATGCCGTCAATCGGCGCGAAGCCGCAGGGCAGGGAGACGGCGGGGATACCGGCCATGTTGGCGGGGATGGTCAGAACGTCGTTGAGCTTCATCGCCAGCGGGTCGGAGACTTCGCCGATCTTGAAGGCCGCCGTGGGCGCGGTCGGGGCGATGATGAGGTCATAGCTTTCAAACGCCCGGTCGAAGTCGCGCTTGATCAGGGTGCGGACCTGCTGGGCTTTGAGGTAGAACGCATCGTAGTAGCCCGCCGACAGCGCATAGGTGCCGATCATGATGCGCTGCTTGACCTCGGCCCCGAAGCCTTCCTCGCGGGACTTCTCGAAGAGGTCGATGTGGCTCGTCGCGCGGGCCGTCCGGTGGCCGAAGCGGACACCGTCGAAGCGAGCCAGATTTGAGGACGCCTCGGCGGGGGCGAGGATGTAGTAGGTGGGCAGGGCGTATTCGGAGTGGGGCAGGCTGATTTCTTCTGCGACCGCGCCCAGGCCCACCAAGACGTCGATGGCCGCCCGGACGGACGCGGTCACGGCGGGTTCGACCCCCTGTGCGAAGTATTCGCGCGGCACTCCCAGGCGCAGGCCCTTGACATCGCCGGTCAGGGCGGCGGCGTAGTCGGGCACGGCGAGGTCAACGCTGGTGCTGTCCATCGGGTCGTGGCCGCTCAGGGCACCGAGCAGCAGGGCGGCGTCGCGGACATCGCGGGTGATCGGGCCGATCTGGTCGAGCGACGACGCGAAGGCGATCAGGCCGTAGCGGCTGACGCGGCCATAGGTCGGCTTCAGGCCAACGACGCCGCAGAAGGCGGCGGGCTGGCGTATCGAGCCGCCCGTGTCCGAGCCTAATGCCCAGATGGCCTCGCCCGCGGCCACCGCCGCCGTCGAGCCGCCCGACGAGCCGCCCGGCACCCGCGCCAAATCCCACGGGTTGTGCGACGGCCCGAAGGCCGAATTTTCCGTGCTGGACCCCATCGCGAACTCGTCCAGATTGGCCTTGCCGACGAACACGCTCCCTGCGGCTTGGAGGCGATCCACCACCGTGGCGCTGTAGGGCGGCTTGAAGCCCTGGAGTATCTTGGACGAGCACGTCGTCTCGACTCCCAGCGTACACAGGTTGTCTTTGAGGGCGAGCGGGATGCCGGCCAGCGGCGATAGCGCCTCGCCACGGGCGCGGGCCGCGTCCACGGCGTCCGCCTGGGCCAGTGCGGCTTCTTCCGTCACGGTGACATACGCCTTGACGCGGTCCTCGACCGCGCCGACGCGCCCCAGAACGGACGCGGTGACTTCGCGGGCCGAGACGTCGCCCGCCATCAGCTTCCCCGACAGCGCGTGGGCGGTCATTTCATACAGTTCCATCAAGCCTACTCCATGATCTGCGGCACGAGGAAGCAGCCGTCGCGCGTCTCGGGGGCGTTCGCCGTCGCCGCCGCGCGCGGCAGCGAGGGGCGCACCTGGTCGTCGCGCAGGACGTTCTGCAAGGGGAGGGAGTGGGAGGTCGGGGGGACGCCCTGGGTGTCGAGTTCCAGCAGGCGGGCGAACTGAGCGAGGATGCCGTTCAGCTCGCCGGTCAGCCGCGCTTTCTCGTCTTCGGACAGCTCCAAGCGCGCCAGAAAGGCGACGCGCGAGACCTCATCGCGGGTTAAGCCCGGTGTTGATTGTTCAGCCATGCCCCAGTGGTTCGGGGCGGGACGGCCTTTTTCCTGCACGGACGCTCACAGGCCGGGTGCGCGGCCCGTCACGACGAACAGCGGGTCGGAGCGGCGCTTGTCGGGGCTGAGGTCGTGCATCTCGACATCGACGAAGCCGCCGCGCTCGAAGTAGAGCTTGGTCAGGGCGATGTGCTGGGCGTCGTCCGCGCCGAGCCAGAGCTGCGTGGCCTTGGTAGGAAAGCAGCGGTTCGAGAACGAGACGGCGAACGCGCCGTGGGGGCGCAAAACGCGGCGGACCTCGCTGAAGACTTCCGCGGGGTGCAGCAAATACTGGACGCTGACCGTGCAAAGTGCGGCGTCGAACGCCGCATCGGGGTAGGGGAGCGTGGGGTCGTCGTTGAGGCTGTGGACGACGTGGTCGGTGAGCTGGACGTTCGCGGCCATCTCCGCCTCGTTCATGCCCAGGCCGGCCACGCGGCGGCACCGGGCGCGGACATCGGGCGGCAGGTGCGTGAGGTAAGCAGACATCATATCCAGCACGTCCGCGCCGTCGGGGACGACCTGCCGGAAGAACTCGCCCAGGGCATGGATGGCTGCGTCATCGATGTGGGCGACCAAGCGGGGCGACTGATAGAACGCGAAATCGGAGGACTCGTCCTGTCGCCGGAAGTACTCCTCGGGGATGGGTTCTAATCGCATCGGTCAGTTTGCAGGCATTCTATCAGGAACGCGGCCACGCGCTGGTGTCCGTCGTCGTTGAGGTGAGCATCGTCTGCGGACAGCGCACCAAAAGAGCGCGCGTCGATGCCGGCACCGGCGGCAGCGTCGGCCAGCATCAGCTTGTAGCGCTCGGCCAGCCGGCGGATCGTCTTGTTGTAGTCTTCCAGGACAAGCCCCTGGGCATTCGGCGTGTCGGCGTCCCGGCGATACAGCAAGGTCAGCAGCAATATCTGTGTATCGGGCAGGTTCTCGATTAGCCCGCGCAAGGCCGTGTCGAAATCCCAGAAGAACGTCCCCTGCTGGAACTCGGCGGGGTCGCCCAGCGGCATCCCCGCGGCAAAATCGTTGGCCCCGAACTGGATCACGACCCAGTCCGGGTGCGCCTGAAGGACATCCGGGATGCGCCCGATGCCGCTCTCCTCGTCCACGATCAGGCCCGTCTCGTCGTCCCGCCCGGTCATGGCCGTGCCGCCGACCCCTAGATTGATTTCTTCCCAGCCCAGAGCGTGCGCGGCGACGGACGTGAAGCGTCTGTCCGGCGCGGATGCGCCGTCGCCCGCGATGGTGGACGCTCCGAAAAAGACGGCCTTGGTCATAGGGGGTTATCCCCGCCCCCGTCCCACTTCAACCGGACGCCAGGGCCTGGATCATTTCCACCCGGTTGCCGAACGGGTCCCGGAACTCGAACCGGGCGTAGTCGGAGATGGGGACGCCTTCAGATGCCCCGATGCCTTCCGACGCCAGCCGCGCCCGCCAGGCTTCCAGGTCTTCCACGAGGTAGGCGAGGTGCGCCTTCGTCGTCGCGCGCTCCACGCCCCCTTCGGTCCCGACGTGTACCTGCTGACCGCCGACGCGCAGCCAGAACCCGCCGCGCCCCGCAAGCGACTCGGGCTTTGCCGCTTCGGCCAGCCCCAGGACGCCGCAGTAGAACCGCCGCGCCTCCTCTTCCGCGCCCTGGGGGACCGTGATCTGCGCGTGGTGCAGCCCGAGTATCATGCTTCTGCCTCCCCTCCATAATGCCACTTCAGCCCGCCCGGCAACGGCCCGGCGGCATACTCCAGGTGAACGACGCGCCGGTGGCGCGGGGAGAGCGAGGCCGACGACGCATGGAGCAGCAAGGGGCGCATCAGCAGCGCGCCGCCGCTCGGGGCGGGGCAAGTGACGGCGCGCACCCGCTCGCGCCACTGCCCGATCCCTTCCGGCGTCAGCCTCCCCTCCCGGTGTGAGCCGGGCAGGACTCGCAGCGGCCCGTTGGTATCGTCGCAGTCGTCCAGGTGCAGGCGGACGGTCAGCATCTGCTCTAAAACAGCAGGCGGCGGCTGGACATGGGCCACACCCGCCTTCTCGGACCACGGGCCGAAACCGGGAACGTCCGCGCGTTCACAGACGGCGATGGACAGGTCCTGGTGCCAGGCCACGTTCCAGTTCGCATCAGGCGTCTTGTCGAACAGGATGCCGCGCACGGCGAACGACTCAGGCCCCAGGACGGGGGTGACCAGCGCCCGCATCTGCGGCGAGGCCGCGGGGGCGGCGACAGCCGGGACGATCTCTAAGAGGTTGCGGATGGCATAGACGCCTTCGCGCCGCCGCGCGCTCGGGGCGTTGGCGGCATCGCCAAGGGCCGAGATCAGCGCGGTGACCGTGCCGGCGTCCGGCACGACGGCAAAGCCGTCACTTTCGATGAATTCAGTAAGGCTACGGATGTCCATCAGCGATAGATGTCCCTGCGGTTGCCGACCCGAATGACGGTCACGAGCAACTGGCCGTCACTAATCTCATAGATCACCCGGTAACTCCCGACCCGGATGCGCCAGCCGTCGCGGTCCGTCAACTTGATGCACCCTTGGGGGCGCGGGTTTTCGGCCAGGGCGGCAATGGCCGCACGCACCCGCGCGGCCTCGGCCACCGGCAGATCATTGATCTCTTTCTGCGCGGGCCGCGTGATGGAGACGAGGTAGGTCATCTTCGATTCTGGTCGATCTCGGCCATCGCCTGGTCGAATGGAATAACTTCACCGCCGGTGGCTTTTGCCTCGTCGTATGCCTGGATGTCCTCCATTTCTTCTAATCTGTCAAGGAGGTGCTGGTACTCCTCCATGCCCAGGAAAACGCCAATGCGGTTGCCCTCATGGTCCGTTACATATCGCTCCTGCAAAGCCGCCATGTCGCTGTGCCCCTTTCTAAACTCCTAACCCAATGATACCCGCTGGTACTCGCTCTCGCAGGGGATGCCGTCGGTCAGCAGCAGGGTCTTGGCGTCCAGGTCCATGATGACCGAGGTGACCGTCGTGTAGTGGTTTTCGGGCGGCTCCAGGCCGACGGCGGCGTGACGGCAGATGCCATAGGGATGGCGGACGTGGTCGCGCAGGCCAGCCTGGAGGTCGTCCGTGGTGATAAGTGGACGCACACCTAATAGCTCGCCCAGCCGGGACTGGCGGCCCTGCGAGAAGGGCCGCTTGGGGTTCGGCGGCTCCGCAACGCCGATCTCGCCGGGGGCGGTGAAGTGGTTGGCGTGGGTCAGGCAGCCGCCCTGGCAGCCCAGCAGGCGCAGCTTGTCCGGCGCGGCCTCGATGTCCACCACTCGGTTTGGCGTCTGGGCGATCAAAAAATTGGTGGAGCAGGCGCGGGCCTCATTGGTCACGACGCGCACTGCCGAGTCGAAGTCGCGGGCGCGGAGTATCTCGTAGCAGCGGACATGGAAGGGCCGGGCCAGCGTCGCCCAGTCGTCGTCGGTCGAGGTCATGCCGTTGATCGCCAGGCCCACGCCCGCGCTGCTGAGGCCGATCTTGCCGCCGACGATGCCCGCCTCGGTGAACGACAGCGTCTGGAAGCCGTCCGGGTCGGTCGTCTGCACGACCGCGCCCTGCACCTGCGGTATCCAGTCCCAGTTCTGGCCGACCAACAAATGCCCGCCGGTCGCCCGCTCGGGCAGGACGGCAAAGGCCGTGCAGCCGTCCACGTCTTCCGACAGCGCGTCCTTGCCGAACTGGTAGTATAAAATCTCGTAGCGCACTTGCAGGGCCGCGATCTCATCGGGTCCGAATCCCGACCCCTCGGCGACGCCCTGCATCCCCGCGAAGTAGTCCGGGTTCTGGTCCGCGATGGCCGCTCGGTAGCGCCGCGCCCGCTCCAAAACGTCCGCGCGCGACAGATGCGTCTCGCGCTCGAACCGCTCGAAGTAGATGCCCAAGTTATGGGCGATGCGGCCCTGGAGCTGCCGCCCGTGCTGCAAGCCCTGCTCGTAAGCCGTTCCCGAAAGATGTACGACGGGGAGGGTCATTGGTCTTCCTCTTTGATATGCTTGACCATGTCCAGCCACGCAGGCCGGCGGACGAAGCCCAGGCGGGTGTTGATGCTCAGCATCCCCCGGTTGTTCTGCTCGTTCCAGGTCTTGATGCGCGGGCGATCCTGCGCCTGCGCCCAGGCGATGGCGCGCAGCTTGAGGGCAAGGGCCAGGCCGCGCCGCCGGTGGCCGGCCAGAACGCCAGTGAGTCCCGTGCTCAGGTCGTCTCCGCCGCCCTCGGCGAAAAGCATCGTCACGCCGGCGTACTCGTCTCCGTGCGTGGCGATGAAGTACGCCTCGGGCAGCAGGCGGGGACTCTCCCGCAGGCGGCGCAGCCAGACGTCCTTGGCAACGCGCGTGTGCGGCTCGGGGGCGGGGACGTCGGCGTTCAATTCCTGGGCGAGTTCGTACAGCTTCGGCCAATGGCCGGGCGCGTCTTCCATCTCGCGCAGCGTGCGGAGGGCATAGCCTTGGGCCTCGGCCCGATTTGCCGATTCGGCCCACGGGGCGGAGTCGAACGCGGCGACGTCCAGCCACGACTCGAACGCGCGCATACCCTCGGCGAAGCCGCGCTCCGACAAAAAGCGCAGCGGGCGTGGCTCGTTCTCGCGCACCTCGGCCCTGAGGGAGAGCGGGTCGAGCGGACCGAGCGCGTCCATGATCTGCCCGTACAGCGCCCTCCCGATACCTTGCCCCTGATACTCCGGGCGTACCCGGATGCCGATGTGGAAGCGCTGCGGGTGGTACATCCCGGCGTTCTGGCTGTACAGCCCGAAGCCTACCGCCATGCCCTCCCGCTCCGCTACCCAGCGGGCGAACCGGCACCGGGGGTCGCGGTGCGTGTCCCAGAACTCGATCTCCTGGGCCGTGGCCGGGCTGTCCGGCTGGGCCGCCGTGCTGATGTCGGCGAGGGTGGGGTAGTCTGCGGGCGTGTAAGGCCGGATGTGCATAGTGCCCCCGCTGTTCGCCGCGCGGGCGGGGGTTTCCTGCCCGCCGCCGCTTTGCCCTCACGCGCCGCTCCTGGGTATAACGTGCCGTCAGGAGACACGCCGATGACCAGATTTTCTTTCTCGAAGCCCTCCCTTCAGGCCGCCACGGGTCACGCGGGGGGCGCGTTGCGCTTTTGGAACTTGTTCAAGACGTTGAGCGTCCAGGCAATCAGCGACGAGGCCGGACAGCCTTTCCATCTGGCTCTGATCGGTACCGAGGACCAGACGGCTCTGCTGCGGACGCGGCTGGCGCGCGAATCGCCCGTCCCGCGCGACCTCGGACCCGAGGGGCCGCCCGACGTGCGGGCGTTCGTGGGCGGGTACGGGACGCCTGGGGACGCCCCGCCGGGCGGCCTGACGCTGGACGCGGACGCGCTGACGGCGGACGAAGGCGCTTTGGCCGCCATGCTGGCCCGGCTTGTCGGTGAGCGCCCCGACCTGCGGGTCGCGCTGGCCCGCCACGTGCCCGCCTTCCGGCCCGCCGCCGCCCAGGCCCTGATCGCGGACGCCTGCAAGGAAAACGCGCGCATCGCGCTCCTCTCGGCCCTGCCGGGTGTGCTGCCCATGACCGCCTTTCTGCTGCCCGCGACCGCCCTGGGGGACATGGTGATCTTGACGCGCAATCAGGGGATGCTGCTGCTGCGGATCGCGGCGGCCTACGGCAAAGAGATCGACCTGAAGGCGCGGACCCGCGAGCTGCTGCCGGTCGTCGGCGGCGCGTTCGGCTGGCGCGCGGCGGCCCGCGAGCTGATCGGCCTGGTGCCGGGCGGCGTCGGGCTGGCGGTCAAGGGCGCGGTTGCCTACGCCGGCACGTACACCGTCGGCAAGGCCGCGGCCGTCTACTACAGCACGGGCCAAGCTCTGCCCGCCCCGCGCCTGCGGCAGCTGTATCGTGACGCCCTAGCGGACGCCGGGGCGCGGATTGCCCCCTTGCTGCGCCGGGTCAAGGGAAAGAACGCAGGAGAGGACAAAGACGCCGTTGACAACGGCGACTCGGCGCGGGTATAATGCCGCGCAAACTTTGGCAACTATTGCTTCCAGTCGGAGCGTATAGGGAGGCACCGTTCGTTCCGCCGGCGTTCCTAGCCCCGAGGGGCTGGGCAGCGCCTCTTGGCCGGAAACGGGCGGTGCCTCTGCGTTCCCGCCCATTCAAGGAGACCGAGTCACTTGGCAGAGATCGAAGAGATTGTGCTGACGCCTGCGGGCTACAAGGAACTGGCCGACGAACTGGAGACGCTGCGGACTACGGAGCGGCGCGACGTCGCCGAGCGCATCCGCGACGCCATCACCTACGGTGAGCTGACCGAGAACTCGGAGTACGAGGATGCCAAGAACGCGCAGGCGTTCCTCGAGGGGCGCATCGAGGACCTGAAGCACATCATGCAGATCGCCCGCCCGATGGACCCCGAGGAGATTTCGAGCGACCACGTCGGCCTGGGGTCCATCGTGACGATCAACGATGAGGAGGACGACTGGGAGTTCACACTGGTCTCGCCCGTCGAGGCCAACCCGAACCGCGAGAAGATCAGCGACGAGTCGCCGGTCGGCGAGGCCCTGCTGGGCAAGAAGGTCGGCGACGCGGTGACGGTCTCGACACCCGCCGGTAAGACCCGCTACCGCATCGTCGCCATCCGCAGCGCCTAGAGGCAGTCCGGCAGTTGATGTCGCCGGGGCTGTGGAACGCCCCGGCAGGATAACACCCTCGCGGGTGAAGATGTGAGAGAGAAGCGTCCGAAGCCTCCCCACCCGAAGGGTGCCTCTTTGCCGGGGCGTTCCACAGCCCCGGCTACCCCCCAGAAAAGAGTCCCGTCCGTGCCCGATCCGTCGCCTGCCCCCGATCCCGAATCCCCGCCTGCGCCTGACCTTGCGCCCGCGCCCGACGGCATGGACTCCGTCCGCCTCCAGAAGCTCTCGGCCCTGCGCGAGGCGGGGCGGGACCCGTTCGCCCAGGAGCGTTTCGAGGCCGCCCACCAGGCCGCCCGTGTGGTCGCCGACTTCGAGCGACTGGACGGGCAGACGGTCTCGCTCGCAGGGCGCGTCACGCGGTCGCGGCTCCAAGGCAAAGTGTCGTTTCTGGACATCCAGGACGCGAGCGGTAAGATACAGCTCTATGTCCGGCGGGACGAGGTGGGCGAAGACGTCTTCGACGACGTCAAGCACCGGCTCGACATCGGCGACATCGTAGGCGTGTCGGGGTACGCGTTCCGCACCCAGCGGGGCGAAATCTCGGTCCACGTCCGCGAGTGGACCCTGCTGGCGAAGAGCCTGCGGGCGGTCCCATTCGGGGTCGAGTACGAGACCGAGGCCGGCGAGGAGAAGCAGGCGGGGGCGCTCAAAGACGTCGACCTGCGCTACCGGCAGCGGTCCGTGGACCTGCTGGTCAACCGGCCCGCCCGCGATCGGCTGCTGGGCCGGGTCCGGGTCGTGCGCGCGATGCGCGAGTACCTGGACGGGCAGGACTATCTGGAAGTGGAGACGCCGGTTTTGCAGGCCGTCGCAGGCGGCGCGGCGGCGCGGCCATTCCTGACGCACCACAACGCCTTGGACCTGGAGCTGCACCTGCGGATCTCGCTGGAGCTGTACTTGAAGCGGCTGATCATCGGCGGCATCGACCGGGTGTACGAGATCGGGCGCGTGTTCCGCAACGAGGGCATCTCGACGCGGCACAACCCCGAGTTCACGATGATGGAAGTCTACGCCGCTTACGTCGACCTGGACGGCATGATGGCGCTGGTGGAGGGGATGTACCGCCACGTCTGCCGCGCCCTGTGGGGCCGCGAGCAGTTCACCTACCAGGGTCAAGAGATTGACCTCGCCCCGTCCTTCGCCCGGCTGCCCATCCTGGAGGGCATCCGCGTCAGTGCCGGGGTCGCGCCGGAAGAACTCGCCACGCTCGACTTGGCTCACGCCGTCCTGCGCCGGATGGGGCTGCCGACCGAGAACGAGCCGACGGTCGGGGGCATCATCGAAAAGCTGCACGAGCGGTACACGCAGCCGACTCTGGTCCAGCCGACGTTCATCACCGACTTCCCGGTCGAGACCTCGCCGCTCGCCAAGAGGCTCCCCGCCGACCCGTCCCTGACGCGCCGCTTCGAGGTGTACATGGCCGGGGCGGAGCTTGGCAATGCCTTCAGCGAGATCAACGACCCGCTGGACCAGCGCGAGCGGTTCGCCGCCCAGTCCGCCCTGCGGGCGGGGGGCGACGCCGAAGCGCACCCGATGGACGAGGACTTCCTGCGGGCCATGGAGTACGGGATGCCGCCGACGGGCGGCCTGGGCGTCGGCGTGGACCGGCTGGCGATCCTGCTGACCGACGCGGCCTCGATCCGGGACGTGCTCTTCTTCCCGCTGTTGCGCCCGGAGCGAGGGTAGGGCACACCGATGGCGACCGGGGCGCTCGAACAGTCCGGGCAGGGGCGCGTCGGGGAGCGGCTTTTTGGTCCGCTGACGTGGCTGGTCGTCTGCGCCTTTGGGTTGGTGCTCCAGGCCGCGCTCCAGGATACCCTGTCCGGGCGGCAGCTCCGGGCCGCGCGCCAGTGCGCCTTCCTTTCCGCTGACAGCCTCTGGGTCTACAGCGTCGCGCGCGCGCCGTCCCCCGCCGCGCCCCCCACCGCGCTCGTCCTGAGTCTGCCGGGGGAGCAGGCACCTCCCCCGCCCGGTGCGTCCGGCCCGGACGGACCGCCACCCGGTGACTGGCCTGCCCTGGTGCAGGGGATGCGGGCGCAGCGCGCCGGCCTCCGCGCCCGCTTCCCCGCCGAGATGCGCGCGACGGATGCCCCCTGGGAGGCGTTCGCCGGGCCGCTCCGCCAGACCGGGCGGGTCAACTGGGCCGACGCCTTGGCTCTCAGCACGTCCTGCCGCGCGTCTGCGGATGCGCTGGCGGATGGGGCGGCGGACCGGCGTGTCACGGCGCTGTACGTCACGGGCCTGGGCCTGGCCGCCCTGCTGGTTTTATACGTCCTGGCCTCGGACCGCGAAGCGCGCTCGTGGCGGGCGGGGCGGCGTGCCGATGCCGACCTACAGCGCCTCGAAACGCTGCTGGCCTCGACCGGCGAGGGCGTTTACCAGTTGGACGAGCGGGGCCACTGCGTTTACGTCAACCCCGCCGGGGCGGAGATGCTCGGCTACCCGCCGCGCGAGCTGTGGGGCAAGGAGATGGGGCGGCTGCTCTATGACGGCGGGCCGGGCGACATGCGTGGGGACGCGCCCGCCGGGGATGGGCCGGTCGCCCGTGCCCTGCGGACCGGCGAGGTGGTCCGGGATGAAGCCGACGTGCTGTGGCGGCGCGACGGGTCCTCGTTCCCCGCCGCGACCCTGGTCTCGCCGGTCCTGACGGCGGGCGGCGTGGCGGGCGCGGTCGTGACCTTCTCCGACATCTCCGAGCGCAAGCGGGCCGAGGACCTGCGCGACGACCTGACGGGCATGATCGTCCACGACCTGCGGACGCCGCTGACGTCGCTGCTGTCCGGCTTGCAGGCGCTGCGGATGCTGGGCAGCCACGGGGCCGCCGAACAAGAAATCTTGGACAACGCCATCGGCGGCGGCGAAACGCTCCTGGGCATGATCGGCGACCTGCTGGACATCAGCAAGTTCGAAGCCGGCTCGTTCGCCCTGGACCGGAAGCCGGTCCCGCCCGCCGTCCCCATCGAGAGGGCCATGGCGCAGGCCGCCCCGCTGGCCCAGGCGAACGGCCTGCGCGTCGCCCGGCACGTGGCCGAAGGCCTCCCGCCCGTCTCGGCGGACGCCGAGCTGCTGCGCCGCGCCCTGCTCAACCTGCTGGGCAACGCCCTCAAGTTCACCCCGCGCGGCGGCATCGTCACGGTCTCGGCGGCCTTCGATGCGGGGGAGCGGGCGGTCGTCTTCGCCGTGGGCGATACGGGGGAGGGCATCCCCGCGCATCAGGTGCGGCGCATCTTCGACAAGTTCGGGCAGGTCGAGGCGCGCAAGGCCGGACGCAGGATGTCCACGGGCCTGGGGCTGACCTTCTGCAAGCTGGCGGTGGAGGCGCACGGCGGGCGCATCTGGGTCGAGAGCAAGCTGGGCAAAGGCAGCCGCTTCCTGTTCACCATCCCTATAGCCGCCGCCCCGCCTGCGGGCGGGGGGCGGGCCGCTGTTTCCGAACGGCACCCCGCTGGGTAGCATGGGGAAGGGATTCGACGCTAGTGCTCACGTGGCCGCCAGCTATGCAACATAATCGCACCACCGTCATGAACGCCGTGGCCTCTGCCCTGCTGACGCTCCTCCTGCTGGCGGGCTGCACCTGGGGCGAGCTGGTGATCCTCGGCCAGTCGGGCATCCACCGCCCCTACACCATCCTCTACCTGACCCCGGTGGCCATTGGGGCCGCCCTGCTCGGTGTGCGCGGCGGCATCGTCACCGCCCTGCTGGCCGTGGCGCTGGCGCGGCTGTACCTGTTCACGGACAACAAGCACGGGCTGAGTCTGATCTCGTTCCCGAGCCTGGCTGAGGGGATCGAGTTCGCGGCGCTGCTCACCGGCGCGCTGACCGTCGCCTTCATCACGGGCCGGCTGCGGACGGTGCTCGGGGACCTGGGCCGGACCAACCGGAACCTGCGCGACGCCAACGCGCGGCTGACCGAGAGCGAGGAGCAGCGGCGCGTGTTCAACCGTGACGTGCTGCTGGCCGTGACCGGCGGCAAGCTTCGCCTGGTGGACGCCGCCGAGATGCCGCCGCCCGACCTGGTCACCCAGCCGCCGCTGCTAACCCAGCCACTGCGGGAGCCTGCCGACGCCAGCGCGCTGCGGCACGCGCTGATCCGCATCGCCGGCGAGGCCGGCATGGAACCGGGGCGCGTGTCCGACCTCTCTACGGCGGCCACCGAGGCGGCGACGAACGCCATCAAGCACGGCAACGGCGGGTCGGCCTCGGTCTGGCGGAGCGGCGAGGCGGTGATGGTGCAGGTCGGGGACAACGGCACCGGCATCGCCCCGGCCCACCTCGCCCGCGCCACGCTGGAGCAGGGGTTCTCGACGCGGGTCTCGCTGGGCATGGGCTTCCACTTGATGCTCCAGTCCACCGACACGCTGGCCCTCTCGACCGACCCCACCGGCACGGTCATCTTCCTCCAGGTCTTCAACAAGCCGCGCGTGTCCGAAGAAGACGCGGTGCTGTCGCGCTACGCGCGCGTCACCGCCCCGCTGAATCTTTAAATCAGTCTTTAAGCCTCCCCCCCGCTATTCTTAACACAGCCTTAACATTCCGTTAATGCTCCTTTAACACGGTGCCTGTACAATGGTCGGGTATCGCATGGCGTCGTGATTGCCATGTTCCGTGAGCAGAAGGAGATCATCCATGAGTGTTTTGCCGCTTCGACACGTTCTTCCCCTTGCCCTGCTGGGCACCTTCAGTGCCTGCGCCGCACCCGGCGCATTCGCCCAGACGGGCGGCCCGTTCAACTACCAGATTCAGAACGACACCTTTTCCGGTGGGGACCCGGTCTTCCCCGTCACCGACGACCTCACCTTCAACGACCTCCACCTGACCGAGACCTTCAGCGACGGCTTCTCCAGCACCGCCCTGCTGGGCAGCCTCACCACCGCCGGTTTGGACCTCCAGAGTCCCGCCACGCTGTTCGATCCGTCCCACGGCGCGCTCTCCTCGTCGGTCCTGACCGGCACCCTGGGCCGCGACACCTTCCCCTTCAGCCCCGCCCTGGACGTGACCACGCAGCTCGCGCCGGGCGGGCCGACGACCGACCAGGTCGTCAGCTCCTCCTTCTCGACCACCCTCTACGGCACGGCCAACCAGGGCGACATCGGCGTCGGCCAGTTCAGCCTGCTGGCGGGCAATGACCCGCTCTTTGGCCGCGCCCCCACCATCATCAGCGTTTCCCCGGTCCGCGCCGCCCCGGTGCCCGAGGCCTCGACGACGGTCTCGCTGGCCCTGATGCTGGCCCTGGGCGCGGGCCTGCTGGTCGCCCGCCGCCGGTCTGCCCGCGCGCAGTAGCCCGGCCTCGACTCACTGAGATAAGAGAGACACCCAATGACGCACAACAAATCCCGATACGGTGCCGCCGCCCTAGGCGCGGCCTGCCTGGCCCTGGTGGCCGGGTCCGGCGCGCGGGCGGCGCAGGCCGCTCCGCCGCAGACCGCCCCGCCGCAGATCAATGCCGGCGACTGGGGGCAGGTGACCGCCCCGGTCTACGGCACGACCGACCCGACTTACGCGGGGACGGAGCTGACGGCGGGGCCGAACAAGTTCGGCTCCTACTTCAAGGGCGTCCTGCCCAATGGCCGCGAGGTCCTGCCCGCAGGCGTCAGCGTCCAGATCGGCATGAACCCGCTGGGCGCGGCCCTGACGCCCGACGGCAAGTACCTGATCACCACCAACGATGACGAGCGCGAGAACTACAACGCCGACCTGATCAACACGACTCACCCAGCCGACAACGGCAGCACGGTCGTCAACCGCAGCGCCTACTCGCTGTCCGTGATCGACGCCCAGACCATGAAGGTCGTCTCGCAGATCGACGCCGCAGGCAGGTTCTTCATCGGCCTCCAGGTCAAGGGCCGCGGCCCCTACACGGTGTACGCCTCGGGCGGCGCGGACCAGGATGTCAAGGTCTTCACGGTGAGCGCGGCGGGTGCGATCTCCAGCACCCCGACGGCGAAGATCACCATCGCGCCGATCCTGCCGTCCACCCAGGGCTATGTGTCCAACTACGCGGTGTCGCCCGCGCTCGACGGCTCCAAAACCCCCTCCGGCTTCTCCAAAGCGGGTGCCAAGATCACGTTCCCCGCCGGGTCTGCCCTCAGCCCCGACGGCCGGTTCCTGTACGTGGCCTGCAACGGCGACAACAGCCTGGCCGTGCTGGACATCTCCGGGACCACCCCGGTCGTCGTCAACCGCGTCGCCGTCGGCTTTTTCCCCTACGGCGTCTCGGTCAGCCGGGACGGCTCGCGCGTCCTGGTCTCCAACTGGGGCGTCACCGCCTACAAGTTCCTGCCCACCGCCAAGGCCGACGCGGGCAGCCTGGCCTACGACGCCAAGGGGAACCTGACCGGCCTCGCCCGGATCAGCCCCGCGAACCCGGCGGGCGGGACGACCGGCGCGCGCAGCCTGCCCGGCGGGCCGGACGTCACCGACCCTCTGTTCTTCGTCCCGGTCACCTCCACGGGGGCCAGTCCGCAGACCTCGTCGATCTCGGTCCTGAGCGCGCCCAACGGCGACGGCTCCAAGGCGGTCCTGCTCGGCTCGGTCTACCAGGGCCAGCCCAATGGCGTGGACGCGCTGATGACGGTCGGCGAGACCCACCCCTCGGCCACGGCCATCGTCCGGCGCGGGACGCAGGAGGTGCTGTTCGTCGCCAAGGCGAACTCCGACAGCCTGGGCCTGATGCTGGTCGCCAACAACCGCCGGCTGGCCGACTTCGACCTGTCCCCGCTCGACGTCACCCTGGACGACGGGCATCGGGTCCACGGCTCCTACCCCAATGCCATGGCCGTCTCGCCCGACAACACCCGGCTGTTCGTCGCCGAGGCCGGCACCAACTCCGTCGCCGTGCTGGACGTGTCATCGCCGACTCAGCCTAGGCTCCTCGGGCGAATCCCCACGGGCTGGTATCCGACGGGCCTGGCCCTGAGCGCGGACGGCGGCACGCTGTACGTCACCAACGCCAAGGGCGTCGGCGAGGACATCAACCCTGCCACCGGCACGGTCGTGGACTTCCCCTCGCCCGCCGCGCCCGCCACCCAGACCGCTCCGGCCCGGCCCGGCCAGTTCAGCGGCGGCGTGGACAGCAACTACCTGTACGGGACGGCCCAGAAGATTATCCTGTCCGGCATCGTGCTGGAGAACACGTCGGCCCTGGCCGCGAACTACGCCGTCCAGGACCCGGCCACGCTCGACAGCAGCGTCGTCCCGCTGGGCACGTCGGCCTCCACCAAGATCAAGCACGTCTTCTTCATCCTGCACGAGAACAAGACGTTCGACTCGATGCTGGGCAACCGGCCCGAGTTCGGCGCGTTCGCCGCCACGGCCTTCCACTACAAGAGCGGTGCGCCGTACAATGCCAGCGGCCCCGTCCCCTACACCAGCGCCCAGTTCACCGGCGTCTCGCTCAACACGCAGCTCCTGGCGACGACCTTCGCGACCGGCGTGAACTACTACTCGGATTCCGAGGAGAGCGACGCCGGGCACCAGTTCGCCGCGTCGGGCACGGCCTCGGACTACACCGAGAAGACGCTGCTCGTCAAGGGCGGGCGCGGCCTGCTGGTCAACAAGAACTTCGAGCCGGAGGACTACCCCGAGGGCGGCTACATCTTCAACAACGCCGCCCGCAACGGCGTCTCGTTCAAGGACTTCGGCGCGCTGATCCGCATCGACGGCACGGACACGGGCGGCAGCACGCCCACGACCACGGACGACCCGAACAGCGGGCTGGCCGGCTTCCCCAACGTCCCGAACGGCTTCAACGTCCAGCTTGACGCGAACGGCAAGGCCGTCTCTTCGGGCGAGACCGAGGCGCAGACGACCGGCCTGGGACAGTCTTACTTCCTGGACCTGCCCATCCTGGCCGTGCTGGGCACTCAGAACCCGAACGGCGAGACCCGCCTGGACCGCAACTACCCCGGCTACAACTTCAACATCTCCGACCAGCGCCGCGCCAAAGAGTTCAACGCGGACTTCGACCGCATGGTAGCCGGCGGGACGCTGCCCCAGTTCATCTACATCTACCAGCCCAACGACCACACCGGCGGCACCATCGCCCCAAACACCAGTGGCAGCGGCAGCATCGTCACCGATCTGCCCGCGCAGGAAGTCGCCGACGGCGACGTCGGCCTGGGCATGGTCGTGGACCACATCATGAAGAGTCCGGTCTACTACAACGGCGTGGACGGGACCGGCAGTGCGATCTTCATCACCTACGACGATGCCCAGTCCACGCTGGACCACATCCACCCGCACCGGACGCCCATGATCCTCGTCAGCCCCTTCGCCAAGAAGGGCTACGTCGCCAAAAAGCACTACGTGACGGCGTCCATCGTCAAGACCGAGGAGCTGCTGCTGGGCCTGCCGCCGAACAACTACGGCGACCTGTTCGCCACCGACCTGCGCGACATGTTCCAGCCCGCGTACAACGGCGTCACCGCCGCCGACCTCTCGCCCCGCTTCACCCGCGAGGCGCGCTACCAGGCCACGCCCGAAGGCCGGCACATCTGGACCTTGGTCGCTAAAATCGACACGTCCGCGCCGGACCGCGACACCGACCGCCTGGGCGCGCTTGCCCGGCTCTCGATGGCCGCCGACGACCTGCACCACGCGGCGGCCAAGAAGAACCACCTGCACACCGCGCAGTACCGGGCGACCCAGGCCCGGCTGTTCCAGGAGGCCCTGAATCTGGTCGGCACCGCTGCCTCGCGCGACTCGGACGACTAGCCGAATGCGGATTGCCCTAGAACCTAACCCCCCGACCCCCTTCCCTCCGAGGGGGGGTCGGCGGGAACCGCCGGGGGTTAGGTACTTTTCGCCCATGAGGAGACACCCTTGTTCAACACGCACAAAATCAGCAAATCAACCATCAGCAAAGCGAGCATCGCCCTGATGCTCGGGGGCGTCGCCGCCCTGGCGGCCGCGCCCGTAGCGGCCCAGAACCCAAACCCCCTGGTCACGGGCAAGAAGATCACCCTGCCGCCGCTGGGGACGCAGACAAACGTCGGCAGCCTGCCGATGAACATGATCCTGACGCCCGACGGCAAGTACGCCGTCACGACCGACATGGGCTTCCGCCAGTCCCTCCACGCGGTCAGCACCGTGACCGGCAAGGACGTCAGCGCCCCCCTGATCTTCGGCCAGGACAACGGCGACGGCTCTTATGGCCCCCCCGGACTGTACTACGGGCTGGCCGCGCGGTCCAATAGCGACGGCACCAGCACGGTCTACGCCGCCGAGGGCGCGTCCAACGCCGTGGCCGTGGTCAGCGTCAGCGCGTCCGGCGCGCTGACACTGGCGAACACCATCAAGCTCGGGGCGGGTGACTTCGCGGCGGGCCTGGCCCTGGACGCCCGCGGCTACCTGTACGTGGCCGTCAACGAGACCTACCCCGCCGGCGCTGTCGCCAACATCACGACGCCGGGCAGCCTGGTCGTCGTGAACACGGGCAGCGGGGCGGTCGTCGGACGCTACTCGTTCGTCGAGCCGGTCGGCCTGCTTAATGTCCCCGGCCAGACCGTTCCGTTCTCGCCGACGAACTTCCCCCTGGCCGTCGCCGCCCTCGCGAACGGCAAGGTCTACGTCAGCAGCCAGCGCGACGGCAAGGTCTACGCCGTGGACTGCACCAATCCGGCTTCCCCCAGAGCCGGCGCGGCCATCACCACCGGCAGCCACCCCATCTCGCTGCTGCTGAACCGCGCGCAGACAAAGCTCTACGTCGCCAACGCCCACAGCGAGACCGTCTCGGTCGTCAGCACGGATACGGACGCCGTTTCCGACACCCTCCTGCTCGCGCCGACCGGCGCGCACGGGCTGCCCGGCGTCTCGCCGACGGGCCTGGCCCTGTCGCCGGATGAGAGCCGCCTGTACGTAACCCTGGGCGACTTCAACGCCGTGGGCGTCGTGGACCTTGCCGGCGCCTCGCTCGTCGGCTACATCCCGACGGGCTGGTATCCGACCGGCGTGGTCGCCTCGCCGTTCAAGAAGCAGATCCTCGTCACCAGCGCCAAGGGGACGCGGACGCGCACCCCCAACCCCGGCTACCAGCAGTTCTCTTTCGCCGGCCAGTACGACCTGAACCAGATCGAGGGCAGCGTCTCCACCATCCTCGTCCCGAACGCCGCCGACCAGGCGCGCGAGAGCCGCATGGTGCTCGCCAACAACCGCCTGGCCGAGCTGGGCGACGCGACCCCGACGACCGTCGAATCGTCCAACCCGCTGGCAGATGTCGATCTGCGCGCGGGCAAGATCAAGCACGTCTTTTACATCGTCAAAGAGAACCGCACCTACGACCAGATACTCGGCGACGTGCCCCAGGGCAACGGCGACCCGTCCCTGGCCCTGTTCGGGCAGGACGTCACGCCGAACCTGCACGCGCTGGCCCAGCGGTTCGTGCTGCTGGACAACTTCTACGACTGCGGCGAGGCCAGCGGAGACGGCTGGCCCTGGTCCACGCAGGGGCACGCCAGCGAGTACGTGATCAAGGACCTGCCCTACAACTACAGCGGCCGGGGCCGCAACTACGACTTCGAGGGGGCCAACAACAACTACCCCGTCGGCGGCTTCCCTGCGACCGACCCCTACGGCCAGCCCCTCGTCCCCCGCTCGGCGTTCCGCGACCCGCGCACCGGGGTAGCCCCGATCATCCCCGATGTCTCTGAGGCCCCCGGCGGCCACATCTGGGACGACGCCCAGCGCAACATCAACCTGGCCGGCACGGGCCTGACCACCAAGTACCGCAACTACGGCTTCTTCGCCCTGTTCGGCGACAACGTCAACACGCCGGACAATTACCCCACCGACCTTGGCCTGCGGCCCGCCGGGCACGACAGCGGCGGCGTCACCGACATCGACTTCCGGCGCTACGACGCCGCCTACGCCGACAGCGACGGCCCCCAGCAGGCCTTCGCGAGTACGGGCAAAGCCTCGTGCCTGTACCCGACCCAGACCTACGGGCACTACGCCATGCCCAGCCGGTTTTCGGAGTGGAACCGCGAGTTCCAGCAGATGCTGGCGAAGGACGCGAGCGGCAGTACCGTCCCGGCCTTCGAGACGGTACGGCTGATGCACGACCACACGCAGGGCCTGAGCGCGGGCAAGCACACGCCTCGCGCCGAGGTCGCCGACAACGACTACGGCGTCGGCCAGTTCGTCCAGGCCATTTCCCAAAGCCCGATCTGGAACAGCTCGGCGATCTTCGTGATCGAGGACGACGCCCAGGACGGCCCGGACCACGTGGACGGCCACCGCTCCACCTGCTACGTCATCTCGCCCTACATCAGGCGGGCGTCGGTGGACCACACGTTCTACAACACCGACAGCGTGCTCAAGACGATGGAGCTGCTGCTGGACATCCCGCCGATGAGCCAGTACGACGCCGTCGCCACGCCCATCCTGGACTTCGGCACGGATATGGCCGGAAACGGCGAGTCCTACGCCGCGACGCTGCCCGCCGCGAGCATCCTCTGCGAGGTCGCCCCGACCCAGAAGACGGCCCTGCTGCCGCTGGAGCTTCTTTCGGCGAAGATGGACTTCGTCCACCCGGACAGCGCCCCCGCCGCCCTGCTCAACCGGATCATCTGGAAGAGCGTCAAGGGCATCCACTCCTCCATGCCCGCCCCGCGCCACAGCGCCCTCCTCCCCGCCGCCCCAGCCAAAGCCGCCCACGCGGCGGCCCCCCGCGACGGCGACTAGCGCCCTCGCCCCCCGCCGACGAAAGGCCCCGCATCCAGCAGTGGACGCGGGGCCTTTCTCCGCAGCGCTTTGGCTCGACTTCTGCGCTCCTACAGATGGCCGTGCATCGCGCGGCTCATCTTCGCCTCCCGAGGCAGGCTGGATAGCGGCACGACCGTCAGCGGGTCGCCGCCCTTGTCGCGCATCCCGTGAGCCTTCGCATAGGTCACAGAGTAGTATCGTTTGTCCTTGGCGTCGTAGGCCACCATGCGACCCCGGTGGTGGGGCCGGGCCGCCTGGGCGGCGGGGACGGCGGCCAGCAGGGCAAGAGCGGCCAGGAGGGCCGTCCGAGTCAGCGCATTCATGGGCGAGGTCCTCAAGGGTAGGTGAAGTGAGAGGGGCCGTTGATGGGGTCGCAGATGTTCGGCTGTCCCGCCGCGCTGCTGGTGCCCGTGACGCTCATCTGCGCGTCCGGGTACTTGTAGATCAGCCCGCAACCGGTCAGATCCTTGCTGTTCTGGATCGTCGCCGCGTTCATCGCTTTTGCATGGCCGTCGAAGAACGAACACACGGCGAGGCCGGTGTGCCGGTTGCCTGCGGTGAACATCCGCGTCGCGTCGTGCGAGTCGGCTGTGAAGTCGCCGTTGAAAGGTTCGATCCAGGAGTCGGTACGCGCCCCGGTGTAGTCGCTGCTCCACTTCTCCGTGATGACCATGGTTTCCACGGGGTCGTCAATCTGGGAAAGCGCAAGACTCTCCGCCGGCGCACAGGCGATATAGGACCGCAGGATGCTTGTGACGCCATTGATGTCCGGGCTGGGCGTGGGCGTCGAGTCACTCGGGCAGGTGAAAACGCCGCTGCTCTTGATGAAAGGCATCAACTGGTTGTACCAGCGGAAGGCGTTGCCACCGATGGTCGCGCCCGAGCGGGAGCTGGCGTCGCCCGACCGGAAGAACAGCCGCTCATCGTTGTCCTGGACGTACATCTGGACGCCCATGCCGATCTGCTTCATGTTGGACAGGCAGGCCGTCCGCCGGGCGTTCTCGCGGACCTTCTGGAAGACCGGGAACAGGATCGCGGCGAGGATCGAGATGATGGCGATGACGACGAGCAGCTCGATCAAGGTAAAACCAAGCGTGAAGCCCCGGCGCGGGGTGAGGCGGATGGGATTGGGGGGGAGCATGGCGGTTTCCTTTAAGGTTCTGGCGTTCGTGACGGCAGTGTACCGGGCGGATGTGAAGAGAACATTAAGAAACGGCGGCTGGGTATAATCCGGGCCATGCGCTACGACATCGTTGTCATTGGGGGCGGCCTGTTCGGGGTGGGCGTGGCGCGGGACGCCGCGCTGCGCGGGCTGTCGGTGTGCCTGTTCGAGCGGGAAGATTTCGGGGCGGGGGCGAGCGGGCGCTCTCCCCAGCTAGTCGCCGGCGGCCTGCCCGCGCTCGAATCGCTGGACTTCGCGCGTGTGCGCGCGGACGTCCACGAGCGCGAGACGCTGCTCCAGACGGCCCCAGACCTGATCGTCGCCCAGCCGTGCCTGCTGCCGTTTTACGGGTCGGGCCTGCGGCAGCAGGCCCGGCTGCGGGCGGGCCTGGCGCTGGGCGACGCGCTGGCCCTGGATCAGTCGCTGCGCATCCACCACCTGCTTTCCCCCGCCGAGACGCTGGCCCGCGCGCCGGCCCTCAGCCCTGACGGGCTGACGGGTGCGGCACTGGTCTGGGAGGCATCCGCCCCCGACCCCGCACGGCTCGCCCTGGCCGTCGCCCTGGACGCGCGCCGGCACGGTGCCCGCCTGCGCCCGCACACCCCGGTCGAGTCGATCAATTGGGAGCCGGCGGGCCGGGGCCGCGAGCGCGCGGCGGGCGTCGTCTGGCGCGACGCGCTGACGGGCGAGCGCGGCCAGACCGAGGCGTCCCTGGTGATCGCCGCTACGGGGGCGCGACTGTCCGGGCTGGACCCACGCCTGGAGGGAAGCACGTCGGGGGGCTTGCGGAAAGATGTCTCGGTCCTGCTGCCCCTGTCGGCGGGTCTGGGCGACGCCCTGGTCCTCCCCCTGGGCGACGGGCAGATGCTGTCCGCAGTCGCCGCCCCTGAAGGTCTCTGGGTCGGCGGCCTGGAGATCGACTTCGACGGCGACGTGGGGACGGCCTATGCGACGCGCGACGAGGTCGCCGCCCTGACCGGCCAGGCCCGCGCGTTCCTGCCTGGCGGGGATTGGGACGGCCCGCTGCTGGCCCAGGCCGCCGTCCGCCCCGCCGCCCCGGCCTTCCGCCCCTTCGGCATCCCCGCGCCCGAGGTCCGGGACTGGGGGGCGGACGGCGGCAAGCTGGACGGCCTGCTGACGGTCGCGGGCGGCCCCGCCGTCCGCGCCCGCGTCGCCGCCGAGGAGGCCACGGACTGGGCCGTCCGCAAGCTGGGCCGCGCCCTGTCCGCGCCCGCCTGCCGCACGGCCTCCGCGCCTCTGCCCGCCTCCGGTGCCCCCAACCTGTCTGCAGACGCCCCCGCCTTGCGGGCCGCTGTGGAATGGGCCGTGGCCGAGGAAGAATGCCGCACCCTGCGGGACTTCCTGGGACGCCGCCAGGTCCCCGCCAGCGCGTCCGACGGAACCCCCGCCGCCTGGCCTGCCGCGCTCGCCGCGATGGCGGACCTGCTCGGCTGGGACGCTGACCGCCGCGCGCGCGAGGTCAAGGCCCGCGAAGCCGCCGCCGCCCTGACCCAAGCCTTCCGGGTGCTGTGAAAAACTCGCGAAAGAAAAGGCCCGCGACCGGGGATGGTCGCGGGCCTTTCGGTTAAGGCGATACCTACTGGCAGTTCGGGTGAGCGCCGTTTTGATCGGTTGCCCACAAGCAGATGTTGGAGATGGCCTGCGAGTACTGGATTGCCTTGACATGGCCGTCCGTAAACTGGCAGTTAATCAGGCTGCGGTGCCGGTTTTGAAGAAGTGGGACGGCCTGGGCTGCCGTCAGCGTACCGCCGCCCCAGCTCCAGTTGGCATTACCCATGTTCTTCCAGTAGGACTGGTACTGCCCGCCCTGCGCCTTCAAGAAGCCGACATCGCTGTTACAGGTCGCGCCCACAGCACACTTGGCATCCCCATAGCCCCCGATCTGACCATTGTTGGTGCCCGCGCCACCGTCTCGCTCGTCGGTGACATCAGGACACGCTCCGTAGTAGGTGGTGTCCACAATCATGATCGTGCTGGAAGGCCGAGGGACGGCGGCCAGCGTCACGACATAAGGCGTCTTGGCGACGGGGTCACTGTAATCGCCTGCAGGGCTGAGCCAGGCGTCGTTGTGGCCGTAGCTGTTCTCGCCGCCGTAGCCGGTGCCGTCGCAGCCCACGGCAGCGGCGTTAGCGCCGCCACAGCCCACGCCGTCCGTGTTGTAGCCGACCCAGGCGTTGGAGTTGTCCGGGCATTTGAAGACGTCGTAGCTCTTGATGAACGGGTACAGTTCGCTGATCCAGAAGGTTTTGTTCTGGGCACTCCCCGTGAGCGTTATGTTGGCGGGGATCGGGCCGCCGTTAGCCGCCAGCAAGGGGTTGGTACCTGGGCCGGAGGTGTAGCGGTGGGGGTAGTAGGCCTCGTCGCTGTCCTGCGTGTACTGGATGGTGGCCGTTCCTATCTGTTTCATGTTGGACAAACAGGCGGTGCGGCGGGCGTTCTCGCGGACCTGCTGGAAGACGGGGAACAGAATCGCGGCCAGAATCGCGATGATGGCGATGACGACGAGCAGCTCAATCAGCGTGAAACCTTTGTGCTGGCGGGCGCGGGGGCGCACCTGGGTGAAAATCATTCTTGTCTCCTTGTTTCCGCGTCAACGTCGATAGGGGCATCCCCGCTCTGGGGTCGAGGCGCGAAAGGCGTCTGGCACAGCGCCCCCGCCATTCCTGCCGGCTGGGGGCGGTCCGTCGCCCGGCCGCGTGTGCTTTCCTCAGACGACTAGAGTGTACAGCATGAACGCCCGGATTTCCGTTAAGAGAAGATTAAGCTTTCGCGGTACATTTGGATTTCTTGCGAGCGGCTCGCGCTAGTGGGACGGCGCGCTCAAGCGGACGAGTTCCGCGCCGAGCCGGGCGGTGATGGCGGCGACGGCACGCGCGCGGGGCAGGTGGGTGAAGTCGCGGGGGTGGATCGGCGGCCCGTAGGTGACGACGACGGGGTGGGGGGACGGTCGCAGCAGCAGCGCCCCGTAGGGGAGCAGGCCGGGCGTGTTCTGGAGGCCGATGGGGATGATCGGCACGTTCGCCCGCAGGGCCAGCAGGGCCGCGCCGGGCTGGATCGGGCCGAGCCGCCCGGTCTCGCTGACGCGCCCCTCGGGGAACAGCAGCACAGGGTCGCCGGCCTTCAGCCGGGCCTCGATGCGGCGCAGGGCCGCCCGGTCCGCGCTGTCGCGGTTGATCGACAGCCCGTGGAAGCGCCGGAAGAACCAGCCCGCGACCGGGATGTCAAACAGCTCGCTCTTGGCAACCATCCAGCAGCGGCGCGGGGCGGACACGAAGATCGCGGCGGGGTCGGCGTCGCTCGCATGGTTCGGGCAGTACAACACGCCGCCCCGGCGGGGGACGTGGCCCTCGCCGCTCGACCGCAGGCGGCCTAGGACGCGCAGCAGCAGCCGGGCGACGACAAAGACCGGCGGGTAAAGGAGGAAGTAAAACATGAGACTCGCTCGGAAGCACGGGGGCCTCTTACCCCCCTACCTCCCGCTCCCGTGCGGCTACCTCGCCCGGCGCGTCGCTCTCGCGCAGGCGCGACAGGACGGCCAGCGACCCCAGCAAGCAGGCGGCACAGACGGCGAAGATGATCCGATAGTTGTGGCCGCCGTGGTTGACCAACAGCCCCGTCACCAGGCCCGCGCCCGGCCCGGCCAAGGCGGCGGCGGACGTCTGCAGGCCCACGTAGAAGCCGATCTCCCTGGCCGGGACGAGCCGGGTCAGGAGCGGATAGGCCGAGGCGTTCTGCGCGCCGATGCCCAGGCCGGCCACGCCCATCACCAGGGCGACCTGGCCGACCGTGTGGATGCCCAGCGCGCCGGCGGAGGCGAGCGCCACCAGCATCAGGCTGCCCCCCAGCAGCCGCTTGTACCCCGCCCGGTCGGCCAGCCGCCCGAAGGCGAGGCTGCCCACGCCCGTCATTATCAGCAGCAGGGCCGACAGCGCGAGGGCGACCGCGTTCCCGCATCCGGTCACCTGCTTGATGAACGTCGTCAGCAGCGGCGTGACAGCCCCCACGCCCGCGCCGAAGAGAAAAAACATCGCCATGTACAGCCGGGCCTGATGCAGCGTCCGCAGCCCGGCCAGGGCCAGCCTGACGTCGTCCCGGTGCCCGCGGGCCGACTCCCTGGCCGGGACCACGGCCGGCTCCGGTGTGCGCGCGCAGGTGAGCCAGGCCGTCCCCAGCAGCAGCGCGGCCACGAGCGGGAAGCCCAGCCCGAGGGACAGGTGCAGGCGGGGCAGCACCAGCAGGACGGCCAGCAGCAGCAGGATCAGCACCTGCCCCGCCGCCCCGACGAAGTACCAAGTGCCCGTCACGCGGCCCCGCTGGGCGGGCGTGGTGATGTCCGCCAGCAGCGCCTGGTACGGGTCCAGGGCGACGTTGCACGTCAGCGTGAACAGGAACACGCCCGCGACGATGGCAGGGAGCCGGAAGAAGAGCGGCAGTGCGGCCCCGAGCGGGGTCAGCAGCAGGAACAGGGAGCAGAGGGGGATAAAGATTCGCAGGAACGGCCGCCGCCGCCCGCCCGGCCCGCGCAGCCGGTCGCTGATCGAGCCGACGACCGGCTGGATGAACGCCCCCTCGAACGAGTGCGAGCCGCCCAGCAGTGAGAGCAGGATGGCGTTGCCGGTGAACGGAGCCAGCCAGAGCGGGAGCACAAAGTTGTTGAAAGCGTAGAACGACCCGATGCCCAGGTTCGCCAGGCTGTACCAGAAGACGCCTCGGGCGTTCAGCGGGGTGACCGGCCCCGCGTCTTCGGGGCGCGGCGGCGTGTCGGTGTTGTTGACAGGGGTGTTCATCGCCCGCCCTGTTCGCGGCCCGCCGCGCCTTTTCCTGCCTGGTGGACAAAGAGGCCGTCGGCCTTGACAGGCCCCGGACGCCGTGTTATACTCGGCGACTGCTCCCCCAAGGATTACGTGTGACCATGCGACCGCCTCCGCTCCTGTTTTTATCGTCCGTGCTGGCGCTGGGCCTGCTGTCCGTCTCCTCTTTGTCCCCTGTCCGGGCACAGGCCCCGCCCACCGCCCGCCCGCGCGACCTCGCCCCCGACACTTGGGTGGCGACCGACGCGCTGGGCCGTGCGACGCCAGCGGCGGGCGGCGGGGCGCGGGCCGCCCGCCCAGGCCGCTTCGTGGGCGTTTTCTACTTCCTGACTCACGGCAGCCGAGCCTACTATGACAACGGCCGGACCCAGTTCGACTACGGCACCTATGGGGATGATCCTCGGGTGCTCCGGGACAACACGCAGATCATCGCAGGCAGCGGCGGCGGCGGCCCGGTCACCAGGCCGGACGCCTGGAAAGAGGGAGGGACGTACTGGTGGGGGCAGCCCGCCGTGGGCTACTTCCTGGCCGACGACCCCTGGGTCGCCCGCAGGAACCTGTCCATGCTGGCCGCGGCGGGCGTGGACACGCTGATCTTCGACGTCACCAACGCCCCCCAATACTCCGCCGCCTACACGAACGTCCTGGATGTGGCCGAGCGGATGCGCCGCGAGGGCAGCCCCACGCCGCAGTTCCTGTTCATCACGTACAGTTCCACCGGCCCGGTCGCCGACAGCCTCTACGACAACCTCTACGCCAAGGGCCGCTACCGAGACCTCTGGTTCCGCTGGCAGGGCAAGCCGCTGATCCTGGGGGACCCGAAGGGGTCCGGGCCGAACACGGCCCCGCCCCGGCCCGAGGTGCGCGACTTCTTCCACTGGCGCTTCTCGTGGGCCAACACGCGCGGCCCGTCGGGGGATGGCCGGGACGAGTGGCAGTGGATCGACACCCTGGGGGCGCAAAGCTACGGCTGGCACGGCGACTCGAAAGTGCCCGAAGAAGTCCCCGTGGCCGTGGGCGGCTGGTCGTCGTCGGACCTGGGACGCAGCTACCGGGGCGGGGAGCGGGCCGGCGGGCAGGAGCCGCCGCTGGATGCCCGCCAACTCACCCCGGACACGCCCAAAGGCCCCTTCTTCTCCCAGCAGTGGCGCGCGGCACTCAGGACCGACCCCGAGTTCGTGTTCGTGACCGGCTGGAACGAGTGGACGGCGGGGCGGCAGTCTCAGCCCGGCGTCCCCATGCTGGGCCGGGTCACGAAGCCGGGCCAGTATTTCTTCGTGGACGAGTACAACCAGGAGTTCAGCCGCGACATCATGCCCATGCGGGGCGGCCACGCGGACAACTATTACATGCAGCTCGTGGACGGCATCCGGCAGTTCAAGGGCGTCCGCCCCGCGCCCGTCGCGCACGGCTTCCACACGCCCACGCGGATGCCGGCGTGGAAGTCCGTGACGCCCTCCTATCTTGACGCCGTGGGCGATACCACCCACCGCGACTGGCCCGGCTGGGGCGGACACCATTACGTCGATGCGTCGGGCCGCAACGACATCGCCGAGGCCCGCGTCGCCTGCGACGCCCAAAACGTCTACTTCTACGTCCGCACCCAGGCCGATCTGACCCCGCACACGGGCCACAACTGGATGCAGCTCCTGATCGACGCCGACCGAAACCCGAAGACGGGCTGGAACGGCTACGACTTCCAGGTCAACGGTCGCGTCCTCAGCGCCACCCGGACCACGCTGAAGCGCCTGCGCGACGGCAAGACCTGGGCCGTGTCCTACCGCGCGGCGGGCCGCGAGATGCAGGTGACGGTCCCGCGCCGCCTGCTCGGCCTGACGAGATTGGCGCGCACGGCGTTCGACTTCCACTGGGTGGACAACGCGCCCGTTGGGGGCGACCCGGCCGGCGTCGCGGACTGGTGGTACGTCGGCGACAGCGCCCCCGACGGCCGCTTCAGCTATCGCTACACGGACATCCGCTGACGCGCCATCCGCTCACGCATCCCGCCAGGGATAGAAGTTATACACCAGCCCGCGCCACCCGCCATGCTCTTCAAAGAAGGTGTGGACATCCTTGTCCGTCACGGCGCGGCCCAGCTCTTTGCCCAGGGCCGCGCGGGCGACGGAGTCGGCGTTGACGTGCTCCGGCTTGCCCAGATACAGCATCAGGCAGGCGGCTCCGTAAGGCCCGACCCCCGGCAAAGACAGCAGCCGCTTCCGCAGAACATCCGCCGTCAGCGTCTTATCCTGCCAGCCTTCCAGTTCCAGCGTCCCGTCGGCGATTGCCGTCGCCAGCCCATGCACATAGGCGTTGCGATAGCCCATCCGGGCTTTGGCCGCGAACTCGTCAAACGGCACGGCGGCGATGCGCTGGGGGGTGGGGAAGGCGTGGCGGGCTGAGTCTCCGGGGAGGGATGTCCCGAAGTGCTCTACCAGGCGCGCGCTCATGGCGATGGTCTGCGCCCAGGTCGTGTTGGACGTCGCTATCACTTTGAGGGTGTCCTCAAAGAGCGTCGGGCAGCGCAGCATCCGCCCCCGTCTGCACCCCGCGATGTGTGCCAGTTCCGAGTGCGAGGCGCAGTAGGTGTGAAAGCCGTCTATCGGCAGATCAAGCTGGAGCATCCGCTGCACCCGCCCCACAACCTCAGCTTCCGTGGTGTCATTCCACTCCACATGCCGCTGTATGTCGACCAAAACGCGGCCTTCCAGGTCGCGTAACCGGAGTAGAACGACGCCCGTCTGTAGCTCCTCCACCCGCTCCAGCGTCTGCTCTGCCTCGTCCCAGGTGAATGGAGCCAGCCGACGCCAGCCATGAGCCGACAACGTCTCCGAGAACGAGAAGTCTGAAGGGGTCGGGATCGAAGCCAGCATGTCACAAGGTGCTCCAATGCCGCCGGAAGGAAGGTGATAGGCGGACGGGGAAGGCGGGAAAAGCCTTGCCGGCGGGAAGCATCTGCACGGTCCTCTGCGTGACACTCAGCGACGGGGGCGGTGACGTTAACAGAGAAGCCCCCGGTCGCGGCGTATGGCGCAGCCGGAGGCTGTTGCGTTCACCCGCTTCTAGCGGCACCGGGGGTGGCAGTCCTGGTCGAGTAGGCGGCTGACGACGTCCAGGCGGCCCCGGCAGGCGAGGCAGCGGCCCTGACAGTGCAGGCGTGCCTCTTCCTCGGCCTGATGGCGCGCGTGGCCCTCGGCGTACCAGTCGGGGACGAGCGAATCGAGGTGGCGCTGGACTGCTTGGGGGTCGGCCTGGTGGCAGGAGAAGTGGCAGTGGAAGCCGTAGTGCTTGGCCCGCTCGCGCATGACCGCGTACTCCTGCATGGCCCGGCGGTCGAACTCGGTGTCGGGGTAGAGGTGCGTCCAGCGGCCATAGAACCACTTCAGGTTGCCCACGGCGAGCACCCCGTCGCAGACCACGCACCGCTCACATTCGGTGCAGCCACCGGCGTTCAGGCTCACGGGCAGGGCACGCCCGCTGGCCGCGTGTTTCTCCAGCACGGTCTGCCGCCCGCAGCGGCAGATGCGGAAACTGGTCTCGTCGCGCCCGCGGCAGCCCGCGCAGTACCAGGCATAATGGGAGGCGTCAGGAGAAGGGATCAAAGCCATCTCGGCGTCGCAGGCGTCGCAGCGGCAGCGCCCTAGGTGGTTCATCTCGCCGCTCTTGTGCAGATGGTTGAACACAGGCCGGGGGGCGTCGGCGGGTGCTTCGGCGCGCGGCCCGGCGGGGGCACGGCGCAGCCAGGACTGCGAGACCTCCCGGATCTGCTGCCCGGCTCGGATGAACTTCTGGCTGACGGCATGTGTGAGCTGCAAAGCCATGGTACGCTATTGTATCCGAAAAAAGCTTAAAAATGCTGGTCACGCGGGGCACGATTGCGGGTTTTTGGCCCGACAGGGAAATCAAGTAGGCCAGGCTCACCAAGCCCAGGGCGAACACGACGGCGGCGAAAGCGTAGACGACGTGATGTGCCGCCTTGTAGACCCCGCCGTCGATCAGGCGGCGGGTCCGCGCATGGTGCCACGCGGCCAGTGGGAACGTCAGTACGCCCGCGGCGGCGAAGGCCAGGCCGAGCCGGGCGGAGCGCACCCCCTCGCCCGGCGTCAGCCCCAGAAAGCGCAGCTTGACCAGCAGGATGCCGAAGCCCAGCAGGGCCAGCCCGGTGCGCATCCAGGCGAGGAACGTGCGCTCGTTGGCGAGGTGGTCACGGGTATTGGCGGTGTCAGGCATGGGCGAATCAGCGAGTCAGCAGGGCGGCGGCCTGCGTATCCAGCAGCCAGGTCAGCGCCCCGTGCGGCGGGTTCACGCCCCCCGCCGGATGCCGTTCGATGCCGGCCCCACCCTCGAAGATGTCTTTGATGGCGGCGGCCTTCTTCTCGCCGCCGACCAGGAAGACGACGCGCCGGGCGGCGTTCAGGGCGGGGAACGTCAGCGTGACGCGGTCCACGGGCGGCGGCAGCGTACCGGGCGGGCTGGAGACGACCCATCGGTCCGTCACCGACAGTGAAGGCATGTGGGGGAACAGCGAGGCGCAGTGGCCGTCGTCACCCATGCCCAGCAGGATCAAATCGAACACGGGCGGCGGCCCGGCGGGGGCCGACCCGAAGACGCGCGCCAGCGTTCCGGCGTACTCCTGCGCGGCCTGGGCAGGCGTGGCCGCATCGGTCGGGACGGGGAAGACCTGATCGGTCGGGACGTGCACGTGGTCCAGCAGGAGTCGGCGGGCCTGGCCGTAGTTCGAGCGCGCGTCGTCCGGCGGGACGAAGCGCTCGTCGCCTAAAAACACGAACGCCTTGGCCCAGTCCACGGATTCTGGGGTTCGCGCCAGCCGCGCGTAGGCTTCGACCGGGCCGGATCCGCCGGTCAGGGCGACGGTGAACCGCCCGCGCGCTTGAACGGCGTCGCGTGCCGCTTCCAAGAACAAAGCCACGGCGCGCTCGGCCAAGGCACCGCCGCTGGGGAACGTCTCGACGGCTTTGATGTCGGGCATGGTATCTCCTCGTGGGACGGGCGAGAGTACGCCGTCAGCGCGGCGAGGACGTTCCGGCCAGGACCCCGTCGATGGCCGCCAGCGTTTCGGGGGACAGTGTCTTGCCCGACGCCCCGGCATTGTCCTCGACCTGGACGGGGCGGGACGCGCCGATGATGACGCTGCTGACGTTGGGCTGGCGTAGGCACCAGGCCAGCGCGAGCTGGGCCAGCGATAGCCCCTCGCCTTCGGCAATGGGTGCGAGCTTCTCGACCCGCACCAGCACGTCCTGGTCCAGCGTCCCGCCGCCCATGAAGGCGTTCTGGCCCGGATCTGCCGCCCGGCTGTCTTCGGGGAGCGGCTGGCCCGGCTTGTACTTGCCGGTCAGGACGCCCTGGGCCAGTGGGGAGAAGACCACCTGGCCGATGCCCTCGCGGGCGCACAGGGGAATGACCTCTTTCTCGATATTGCGCCCGATCATGTTGTAGTAGGGCTGGTTGGAGGCCAGCGGGTGCAGGCCGCGTCCCTGGGCCAGATCGACGGCGTGGGCGATCTGCCCGGCGCTCCATTCGGAGACACCGGCATAAAGGATCTTCCCCTGCCGTGCCAGGTCATCCAGGGCGACAAGAGTCTCTTCCAGCGGGGTCTCGACGTCGTAGCGGTGACACTGGTACAGGTCGATGTAATCCATGCCGAGGCGCTTCAGCGAGGCATGACACTGCTCAAAGATGTGCTTGCGGGACAGCCCGCGGTCGTTGGGGCCGTCGCCCATCGGGAAATACACTTTGGTGGCGAGGAAATAGGAGTCGCGCGGGTAGGCGGCGAGGACGCGCCCGACCACCTCCTCGGACTTGCCGCGGGCGTAGGCGTTGGCCGTGTCGAAGAAGTTGATGCCCAGGTCATAGGCCTTCTCGATACAGGCGCGGGCGGCCTCGTCGCCGGTCGCGCCCCCGTAGGTCAGCCACGAGCCGAGCGCGACCTCGCTGACCTTGACTCCGTACTTGCCCAGATGACGATACTGCATGGTGTGTCCTTTGCGTGTGCGTGAGAGGTGTCTTGCCGTTTATTCCCACATCAGGCCGAATATCATCAACAGTGCCGACAGACGGACGTTCGTTTTGTCTCGCAGGCAAGCGGGTACGATGGGGGAATGAATGTCGCGGCGGCGCAAGAGACGCCGGCGAATGCCGACTCTGAGGAGGCCCCATTGAATCTAGAAATTGACACACAAATGACGCCCGATCAGATTCCGGTCGTGCGCCTGAAAGGCGAGATCGATCTGCACACCTGCGCCGAACTGCGGGACACGCTGCGGGACCTGGTCGAGCGGGAGCGCTACCAGATCATCATCAACCTCGCCGAAGTCCCCTACCTGGACAGCGCCGCGCTGGGCGTTTTAGTGGACGCCGTGCGCCGCGTCCGCGAGCACGAGGGCGGCATCAGCCTGGTCTCGACGACGCCGTTCGTGCGCCGCGCCTTCGAGATCACCCGCCTGGTCAAGATCTTCCGGCTCTTCGATGACGACGAGGCGGCCCTGACCGAGGCCCGCACCCATATGCAGCCCGCCTAACGGCACCCAGCAGCAAGAAAACGAAAAAAGTGACGGCCCCCGCTTGCGGGGGCCGTCGTTCGTCTCGGGCCGTCAGGCCGGCTCAGACCGCCTGGGCGTCCTCCCAGTCGGCGTGGCAGCGGTAGACGGCCTCGCTGATGCGGGCCACGCGCGGGATCAGGTCGCCGGTGTCCTGGCGCAGCACGTCGCGCAGGGTCGCCGGCAGGAACAGGGCCTCCAGGACGTCCAGGGCGCGGCGCTGTCCGGCGTAGTCCGTGATGCTCGGCGGCTGTTCCCCCTCGCCGCCCTCGGCTTCCAGGTAGGGCCGGACGCGGGCCGCCGTCCGGTAGTAGTTCGCCACGAACCAGCGCCGCATCTGGGCGTACTCGTTCTCCTTCTGCCCATCACAGCCGGTCTTGGCTGCGGCGCACAGCACGTCCGTAAAGGCCTCGTACTGGTCGATGAAGTTCAGCCATGCCTGTGCGGTGTCGCCGGTGGCGGCCCGGCGGATGGCGAGGGAGCGCGCGCCGGCGGGCCGCGCCCCGCCGGGCTGAGAGCGGGACCGGCGGTAGTCCACGGGCGAGGCGGACAGGGCACGCCGCGCCGCCGCCCCGGCTTGCAGCCGCAGGCGGTAAAGGAAAGGGAGCGGAAGGTTGCTGCGGATCATGGTTGCGGATGCCCCTTGGGTCAGGCGAGAATTAAGTCGGGTGTATGAAAAGCCAGGCGTATGAAAGGGCGTCACGGGAGCGAAGGGCCGCTCTGGGAGACGTAGTTGAGTCGCAGGTCGTTGAGCAGTGTACGCAGGTCGCGCCGGAAATCAGCGGGGACGAGCGTCTCGGGGGCAGTTTCGAGCCGCCCCGCCAGGTCCCCCACGGTGTCGATGGCGACTTTGGCTTCCGCCAGGTCCGGCTTCGCTTCCCCGGTCTGCGGGTCCGCCAGCAGTCCCAATTTCTGCCAGGCCTGCTGCGCCATGAGATTCAGGCAGTAGCCGATTAAATCGTAGGTGCTGGGGGGGCCGGCCTCCGCCCCTAGGTCGCCTTCACCCAGGCCATCTGCGCCCAGGCCGCCTTCACCCAAGTCAGCCTCCTGAGCCGCCATCTCCGGCAGCGGGTCGGTGGCCTGCGGGATGTCCACAGCCGGGGCTTCGGCAGCGGCCTGCACGGTGGCGGGCGCTTCAGTCGCGGCACGACGTTTGTCAACGAACGTGAAGCCTGTCTCTTCTTCGGCCATGCGGTCTGCTCCCCAATTTGCTTCCCAGCGCCTCCCTGCGGAGGGGGTGCGGACTATTCTAGCACATAATCCCGGCCCCCGCAAGGGCGGCCTCAGAGGCGGCGAAAAAGAGTCGAGAAAGTTTTTTCGCGCCCGTCCGTGCCTTCGCGGTGCGGCCCGTGAGCCGCAGGAGGACACGATAGGGAGAAGCCATAAAGAAGGCCGGGACCCGAGGGTCCCGGCCTTTTCACGTTGTTGCTAAATCACGCGGCACCGGGTCTACCCCGCCGCTTCCCGGCAGCCACCCGCCCTGAATAGGGGCACGGCGGGCGATTTGCGACGGCAGAGCGGCTACGCACGCTCTTGTCGCACACGTGCCTTATTGGAGGAAGTCATATGCGGGGCTGACCTCCGCTTGTATCTCCTCGTAATCCTCGAAAGGCTTGCCGTGGCCGACGAACCTATCTCGTTCTGCCACAATCGTCACCCGACCGCTCGCCCACAAGACGGTATGATAACGCCCTGTGCTCACCGACTCAGTCAGCCGGAAGTCGTGATACTTGCCGAAGTCTTGACGCATCCGGTTGCTGAACCAGGCATTCGACTCAGTAAGCCGTTCCGCCGTGGCTGGGTCAGAAGGTGATTGAAGATGTTTCTCACCTGCGTTCCACGTGAACAAAGCGCCCGGAGTGTGCAGATCATCGTTTGAGATGCCGGCCTCACCCCGGCGACTGCCGCGGCCGGGACTAGCCGGTATAGCTTCGTAAACACGAGCCAAAGCCCCCGCATCAGAGGGTTGTGCCTGAAGCATCTGCTTGAGCAGGACGTGGTGGTTCTCCGCCCAGGGTTGCCAAAGGTCGCGTAGCAGCATGGCCCGCTCGGTGTGACGCTGCTGCACTGCATCACGGACGGCAGGGTCGGGGCTGAGAGGATCAGAGATCGACTTGGTATCCTGGTCTTCCCGACTCGCCCCTGATGCTTGGGCGGGGGCTTGCCTGAGATTGTTGAACACAATCCCAGCCGATCCTGTTATCAGGACCGCCACGATGGTTGCGTAGCGTTTCGTCATCGTCATTGCCTTCAATGCTCCTTGTAGTTGTGAGTAGACGTGCGGGCTGATTGCCGCCGCACCACCGGCACTGCCGACGATCTTGGCAACAGCGGCCTTGCAGGCAGCCGGGGCGGCTTGGGCGGTGCGGTCGGCCATGAGGCCGACCAGACCCGTGCTGGACACGACAACGCCCGTCTTGGCGAGGAATCGGCGCAGACGGTCCACGGCGCGGTTGAGTCGCATCCGGGCGGCGTCCTCGGACGTGCCGAGCGCGGCCCCGAGTTCGGGGAAGCTCAGGCCGTCGGCGAAGCGGAGCAGGACGGCCTTACGGTCCTTCCCGGCGAGCGAAGCCAGAGCGTCGTTCAGGGTGGGGCTGATCCGGTCCCAGAGGGCGTCGTCGGCTTGGCCGGTTTGGTGCAGCATCTCCAGGCCCGCCTCCTGTTCGCGGGTTTGGCGGACGGACTCGCGGCGGCGGGCGTTGCGGGCGGCGAAGCGCGCCGTCTGGAACAGCCAGCCGGTCAGCGAGTCGCCGGACCGCAGGGCGGGCGCTTTGCGGGCGAGCAGCAGGAACACGACCTGGGTGACGTCCTCGGCCAGCGCGGCGTCGCCCACCTCACGCCGGCAGACGGAGTAGACGAAGTTCAGGTGCCGCGCGACCAGCGCGGAGAACGCCGCCTGTGACCCCTGCCCTGCTTCCTGGTTCGCATACTGCCGCAGCAGCCGTCCGTCGTCCATTCCCCTGCCCCTCGCTTCCGGCCCCTGCTTTCGGTTCTCAGTATATCATGTCTGCCGCATGGGGAAAGCGAACACCGCGACTTTGTACGTTTTCGAGTGCGTTGTTAGATAGGAGCCTGATTCGCTTGACACTTCCAGCCCGCCGCCGATATACTAGAGGGAGATTTCCTCAAACACAACCGGCGACAGAGAAAAGGCGAAAGACCCCCAATCATGGCTGAAATGCACTCACTCTTTGACTCGCTGCAAAGCTTCACGTTCGGCGACGGCAAGGCCGCGCAGTTTTATTCGCTCCCCGCGCTGGAAAAGGCCGACATCGGCCCGATCTCCAAGCTGCCCGTGTCCCTGCGGATCGTGCTCGAATCCGTGCTCCGAAATTACGACAAGAAGCGCGTCCGCGAGGCCGACGTCTGTGGACTCGCGAACTGGAAGCCCAACGCCGAGCGCACGGCGGAGATTCCCTTTGTGGTCGCCCGCGTCGTGCTCCAGGACTTCACCGGCGTCCCGCTGCTCGTTGACCTGGCGGCGATGCGCTCGGCGGCCTCGCGCTTCGGGCGCGAGCCGGGTCTGATCGAGCCGTTAGTGCCCGTGGACCTTATCGTAGACCACTCGGTCCAGGTGGACTTCTCCGAGGTGCCGAACGCCTTGCAGCTCAACATGGAGATCGAGTTCAAGCGCAACCGCGCCCGCTACCAATTCCTGAAGTGGGGAATGCAGGCCTTCAACGGCTTCTCGGTCGTGCCGCCCGGAATCGGCATCATCCACCAGGTCAACCTGGAGTACCTCGCCAAGGGCGTTCTGAGCAAGGACGGGGTGTACTACCCGGACACGCTGGTCGGCACCGACTCGCACACGACCATGATCAACGGCCTGGGCATCGTCGGCTGGGGCGTGGGCGGCATCGAGGCCGAGGCGGGGATGCTGGGCCAGCCGGTCTACTTTTTGACGCCGGACGTCGTGGGCGTCAATCTGACGGGCGCTTTGGAGCCGGGCGTGACGGCGACCGATTTAGTTCTGACGCTGACCGAGATGCTGCGTAAGGCCAAGGTCGTCGGCAAGTTCGTCGAGTTCCACGGCGCGGGGGCGGCCTCGCTGTCCCTGACCGACCGGGCGACCATCGCCAACATGGCCCCCGAGTACGGCGCGACGATGGGCTTCTTCCCCGTGGATGAAGAGTCCTGCCGGTACATGGCCGCGACGGGCCGCACCGACGACGAAGTGGACGCCTTCCGGCAGTACTTCAAGGCGCAGGGCCTGTTCGGGATGCCCGAGGCCGGGCAGATCGAATACAGCCAGACGCTGCACCTGGACCTGGCCGCCGTCCACCCCTCGGTGGCCGGACCCAAGCGGCCCCAGGACCGCATCGAGCTGACCGAGGTGAAGTCCAAGTTCGAAGAGCTGCTGGCAAGCCCCGCCGCGTACAACAAGTCGCTGGCGGACCTGAACAAGCGGTTCGTCATCATGACCGGCATCGAGCACAACGTCAAGCCCATCTCGGGCGGCGGCGATCAGGACATGGCGACGGCCCCCGCCGAAACAAAGCCGCTCGAAACCAAGGACGACACGGCGGGGCTGACCGAGATCGAGATGATGCAGAACCGGCCCACGCCGGACCGCGTCGAGGACATCCCCCAGGGCGAGTTCCCCGACGCGATGGTGGAGCTGAGCCACGGGGACGTGGTCATCGCCGCCATCACATCCTGCACCAACACGGCCAACCCCGCCCTGATGCTGGGCGCGGCCCTGCTCGCCAAGAAGGCCGTCGAGCGGGGCATGACAATCCGCCCGACGGTTAAAACATCGCTGGCCCCCGGCTCGCGCGTGGTCACGGATTATCTGGAAAAGACCGGCCTCCAGACTTATTTAGATCGGCTCGGCTTCCAGACCGTCGGCTATGGGTGTACGACCTGCATCGGCAATTCGGGGCCGCTGGAGCCGCACCTGGAAAAGACGATCACCAAGAACGACCTGGTCGTTGCCTCGGTGCTCTCGGGGAACCGCAACTTCGAGGCGCGCGTCCACCAGAACGTCCGCGCCAACTTCCTGATGTCGCCGCCGCTGGTCGTCGCCTTCGCCCTTGCGGGGACGGTGGACGTGGACATGGGCACGGACCCCATCGGCAAGGACAGGTTCAACGCCGACGTGTATCTTAAAGACCTGTGGCCGACATCCGAAGAGATCGGCGCGGTGCTCTCGGCGGCGAACGACCCCGAGACCTACCGGCGGCTCTACAAAGACTTCGCCGAGCAGAACCCGCTGTGGCAGGAGATACCCAGCAGCGTGGGCAAGGTCTACGACTGGGACGCCACCTCGACCTACATCCGCGAGCCGCCCTACTTCGACAAGTTCAGCACCGAGCCGGGCACGGCGCAGGAGATCATGCGGGCGCGGCCCCTGGCGATCTTCGGCGACTCGGTGACGACCGACCACATCAGCCCCGCCGGGGCCATCAAGCCGACGTCGCCCGCCGGTTTGTACTTGCAGCAGAAGGGCGTGCCGGTCGAGGACTTCAACTCCTACGGCTCGCGCCGGGGCAACCACCGGATCATGATGCGCGGCACGTTCGCCAACGTCCGCATCCAGAACCAGATGGTGCCGGGTGTGATCGGCGGCATGACCATCTACCAGCCGGTCGGCGAGGAGATGAGCATCTACGACGCCTCCTTGATCTACCGCGACCTGGGCGTCCCCCTGATGATCTTCGCCGGCCAGGAGTACGGCACGGGTTCGTCGCGCGACTGGGCCGCCAAGGGGACGGCCCTGCTGGGCGTCAAGGCCGTCGTCGCCCAGTCGTTCGAGCGCATCCACCGCTCCAACCTCGTCGGCATGGGCGTCCTGCCCTGCCAGTTCAAGGAAGGGACGAGCGCGCAGACATTGGGCCTGGACGGTACGGAGACCTTCGATCTGGTCGGCCTGACAGCGGGCCTGGCCCCGCAGATGGACGTGACGCTGGTCATCCGCCGGGCCGACGGCGACACCCAAGAAGTCCCGCTGACCCTGCGGATCGACACGCCCATCGAAGTCGACTACTACCTGAACGGCGGCATCCTGCCTTATGTCCTGCGGCAGCTCCTGGAAGAAGACGCCGTCCGCCAGGCCGGCGCGCTGCTGGACACCCTCCAGCCCCGCCCCGCCGCCGTCTGATGTCGGCAACAACACAGCCCCGTGCCGGATGGCACGGGGCTTCCGCTTTGGCGGTTCGTGCTGATTTTCCCCCGGTTGTGGTATAGTTTCATCGGTATAGTTTCATTATCGGGGATGCTTATCTGCCATGAACGAAAACTTAGGCTTACTCTACGCGACTCCCAGCTTCTTGGAGGGATTTGCCCGTGTCTTAGACATAGGGGATACATTTACTGCTTACAACACATCGGCTGATGCGGGTGAAGCGGACTTCCTCGCACTGCGTTCCGACTGGCGAGCCATCGGCGAGGATTTCGAGACCGCTCTTGCAGAGTATGAAGATACTGAACGAGAGTAATACGTTGTTATGCCGCCCTCCGACTCCGAGCCAGCCGATTTAGAAGCCGCCGATCCGCAAGCGCCGCTGCGTCCTGAAGCAGCCGCCGATGCCGAACAGCGGCGCATGACCTTTCGGGCCGAAGCCAGCCTCAGCTACAACAGCCCGCTCCCGCCGCCGGAAATCCTCGCGGGGTATGGCCGCACCCAGGCTGACGCGCCGGGGCGCATTTTGGCAATGGCCGAGCGGCAGGAAGCGCATCGTCAGCAAATGGAAAAGATCGTCGTGGAAGCCGGTGCTGCCAACGCTTCCAAGGCCATGAATATTGCTGCCTATATTGCCACATTATTTGTCGGCGCGTCTGTTTACATGGTCCATGAACATTACGCGGTCTACGGCATTGTGACGCTTGGCTCTACCCTTGCCGCGCTGGCCGGAGTCAACCTCTACGGAAGAGCCGCTCAAAAGCAGGAGCGCACCGAGAAGGCAAAGGTACTCAACGAGAGCGACCAGAGCCGTCAAAACCGCAGGCGGCTGACAGGAAGCAAGCCGCCGCCTGAGCAGGACGCCTCGCAATAGACCGCAACCAAAGCGGCGGCATCCTGCCCTACGTCCTGCGGCAGCTCCTGGAAGAGGACGCCGTCCGCCAGGCCGGGGAACTGCTGGACACCCTCCCGCCCCGCCCCGCCGCCACCGCCTAGGCAACACAAAAAGCCCCGCCCCCATTGATAAGGGCGGGGCTTTTCTTGCGGGCAACGCCCGTCAGGGTGATGACCCTGGCGGGCGCGCGGGTTAACGGGGGATTAGGCGCAGGTGTCAAGAATTGAAATGAGCGTTTCAGAATTTACACTTTGCAGCAGCTAAAGGACGTTATCGGACACCGATGGGATGAAAAGATTAATTTGTAAAGATTGTTAGTCATAGGCCAACAATACACAGTGCCGAGCTTTCTATAATGGCATCTATGCTACTGTCTGACACTTTCAGCGTCCAAGCTTCGCTTGGCGCTCGCGGCATTCTTTGAAGCTCAGAGTAGCTTATATAGGGCTATTGTCTCGATAACGCAGCCCAGCGATGATCAACCCAATCATGCGATTGGAGAAGTCGGGGCTGTTCTCGCGATCATTTAAGCAAAGGGCTGCAACCGCCTTCAACAGATCATCAGCATTCACATCCGAGCGAATCTCACTGGCAGCAGCAGCGGTCGTAAGAAGCGTTTGAAGGGCAGGACGAAGCCGATCCTGAAAATATGGCGCTAGATTTTCGTAGGCTGGATCACCCGAATACAGGGCAGGGGCAAGCCCTCGTTTGGTTGCGATAAAGTCCGAGTATCGTCGCAACCATTTCGTCAGTGCTGCAAAAGGCTCGTGCTCGAGGGATAAGGCTGAAGCAGCATCCGCACAGGCGTCGATCTCACGACGGAAAACAGCCGCGATGAGGTCGGAGCGCTGCGGAAAGTGCCGGTAAAGTGTTCCCATACCGAGACCGGCCTTCTCTGCGATCTCTCGCACCGTTGCGTCCACTCCCGAGGTCGCAAAGACTTCCTTGGCCGCCTGAAGCAGCAGGTCAAGGTTCCGTTGCGCGTCGGCGCGAATTGGCCGCTCTGCCGCGCCTTGAGACTCCAACCCATCGCCTTGTTTCTCCGTTCTGCCGCCCAATACGTCACCCCTTGACAAACGGAACAACGCTCCGTATAATAGACTAACACGGAGCATTGCTCCGTATTAGTCTATTCTAGCACATCTCAGACGGCTTAGGCTATTTGAGAGACGAAGGGAAATGACTATGAACAGCAAAAAGGAGCATAATGTGACATTGACCCCTGCTACCATGAAAACCCTTCGCGTCCACAGCTACGGCGAACCGGCAGACGTGTTGCGCCTGGAGGAAGTCGCCGTTCCCAGCCCAACGGCGGATCGCATCCGTGTGCGGGTTCACGCCTGTGCACTCAACCCGGCAGATTGGGCGGTATGCCAGGGCTTCTTCTCTGTGCCCCCGCCGCGCGGGATCGGATTTGATGTGTCTGGAACCGTTGATGCCCTCGGCGAAGGCGTCACGGGCGTCAGTGTCGGAGACCTTGTTTTTGGTGTCCCCGATTACATGGGGTATCCGACCGCCGGGGCGTCGGATTATGCAATTCTGGCAGTCTGGGTGCCCGTTCCAAAGGGTCTCGACCTCGCTGAAGCCGCCGCCCTGCCGATGGTCGTCGAAACGGCGACGCGCAGCCTTGACCTCCTGGGATTGACCGCAGGCCAAACGATTCTCATCAACGGGGGGGGGACGATGACCGGGTTCGCGGCTGTTCAGATGGCGTTGATGTGCGGCGCAACTGTGATCACAACCGCAGGCGAAACGTTTGCCAGCCGCTTGCGTGATCTCGGTGCGAAGGTGACGCCCTATGGCGACGGAATGGTCGAGCGGGTTCGCGAGATCGCCGGAGGTGCGCCCGATTTCGTTTTGCACACTGCACAGATAGAAGGTGTGCTGCCGGACCTCATCAAGATCGTGGACGGCGATCCTCGCCGTGTAATGAGTATCAGCGATTTTGACGCGGAAGGACTCGGCATCCGTACTACCGGGCGAGAACCGGGCATAGTGATACGCTATGACACACTTGGTCACTACGCGCAACTTGCCGCTGAAAGGCGTTTCACCATTCCGGTGGCGCGCAGCTTCAGTTTGAAGGATTGGCGCGAAGCGCTTGACATCAGCCTGAACAAGTCGGCACACGGCAAGCTCTTGCTCCTGCCTGACCACGCTACCTCAATGAACTAAGACAGGGTGGTCGTGTTCGATTGATCGCCTGGGCGGGATTTGTCTACCGTAGACTTTTGGAATGTTCGCCCTAGACAACAGCACCACAAAGAATGGGCGTCCACTCCTGCTTCCGCTGCATCGCATAAGCTCCATTATGGAAACAGCCCGGCTTCTTAGATGAGGGGCCGGGCTGCTTCTTTTGCATCTGTTCGCTTGCATGGTCACGGAATGATTATTGTGACGCTGTTCAAGTTGAAAGAGCTGCGGGTTCTGGTAAAGTGGCGGGATGCGCTTCCCGATATATCGCTCCAATGATCCGCTGCGGCTGCGGACGGTCAAGCCATGCGCCGGTAAAGCTGCTGCTCGGTGAGCTGGGAAATATAACTTTCAAGTCGTATCTTTCGCGCCTGCGTTGCCAGCAGTGCAAAGGGCTTCCCGGCCCGGTCTGTCTCTGCGCCGGGCATCATTGCACATTCTGCGGCGGTAGTGCGCCGGACTGGGTGCTTGAAGTCGTGTTCGTCCTCTGGCGGCGCTGCGAGCTACGGCATGACATACGGCTTTGGCAGGATCGGTGCGGCCTCGCCGGTAAGCTCGCGCTGGTCATGGGCCGCTACCCTCTCGGCATAGTCGGCCTGACCGCAGGCCTGGCCCCGCAGATGGACGTGACGCTGGTCATCCGCCGGGCCGACGGCGGGACGCAGGAGGTGCCGCTGACCCTGCGGATCGACACGCCCATCGAAGTGGACTACTACCTCAACGGCGGCATCCTGCCGTATGTCCTGCGGCAGCTCCTGGAAGAGGACGCCGTCCGCCAAGCCGGCGCGCTGCTGGACACCCTCCAGCCCCGCCCCGCCGCCTAGGCGACACAAAAACTAGGCGACACAAAAAGCCCCGCCCCTATTGATAGGGGCGGGGCTTCTCTTGCGGGCAACGCTCGTCAGGGTGATGGCCCTGGCGGGCGCGTGGGTTAACGGGGGATTAGGCCTAGGTGTCAAGAATTGAAATGAGCGTTTCAGACTTTACACTGCTACTCACTCAAAACCACCGTTCGGCATCAGTCCCCAATTCTAGCTCCGAATTGCGGCGATACGGTTGAGCCACTCGGTCAGCAAGAACCGTTCCCCATCGGAGAGCGATTGGACTTCGGGCAAAGCGGCACGAAGCGTGACTGCCGCCGCCGCCGCTCCCGATTTCTCAAAGGCGGGTGCGTCCGTCGTGATCGCCGCAATCGCCGCCTCTCGTGAGATTTCTGATAGCGTCATATCTCGCTGGCCCTCGACTTTGGAAAGCAGGGTAAGCACGGTTCCGCACCCAGAGGCATGGTAGAGGTCCGCCGCCCGTTCCTCGGATAAGCGCAACCGGCCCACAGCGGCAACCCGCCGTATATGCTCTTTCAAGATGCGATGGGACATGGTGGCTGCCGGAGAAGACACACCGGGTCGGGGTTCGGCGTACATCAGCAGATAGATCGCCGGGTGAGACAGGCCGAAGGCGACGTGTAAATCCCATCCAGTCCGCAAATCTTCTACGGGGTCTTGGCTGGGGTTGCGGATCGTCTTCTCTTTCAGGTAGGCCGTGAAACCGTGTTCGGCGACTGCATCCAGGAGGCCATGCTTGTCGCCAAAGAGGCGATAAATGGTCGGCACCTGAACACCGGCGCTGTCTGCGACAGCCCGCGTGGTCACGGCATCCCTGCCCCCGCTGTCAAGGAGGTCAACAGCCGATGCAACAATGCGTACCCGTGGGTCATCACAGGAAGTGCCCAATTCGCTATTCATCTCGGCAGCCAACGGAGTAGTCACTTTGACAGTGTTCCATGTTGCTTTCAGATTTAGTTTGCTCTCAACGCCATTATCAATGATACCATAAATATGGTATCATTGATGATGGCGGCTTCGAAGTCGTCTCGCAGCAACTAAAACGCAAGGAGAACATCATGATTATCGTCACAGGAGCCACGGGTCAACTTGGACGGGCTATCGTTGAGAGTCTCGTGGAACGTGTTCCGGCAAGTCAGGTGGGCGCGAGCGTCCGCGACCCCGCGAAGGCAAGCGCTTTGGCGGCGCTCGGCGTCAGGGTCCGCCGGGGCGACTTCGACGACCCCGCAAGCCTCGCCCACGCCTTCGAGGGCGCGACGCAGGTGCTGATCGTATCCTCCAACGCAAGCGCCTACGGCGGCGATCCGCTTGCCCAGCATCGTTCGGCCATTGAGGCGGCACGCGCTGCCGGGGCGAGGCGGATCGTCTACACCAGCCACATGGCCGCGAGCAGCGCGTCGCTGTTCCCGCCGATGCTCGATCATGTGGCGACTGAGGAGATGCTCCGCGAGTCCGGTCTCGCCTGGACCGCACTTCGCAATGGCTTCTATGCGAGCAGCGGCATGATGTTCATCGGCGATGCTCTAAAAACGGGTGCGCTAGGGCGATGCTCTAAAAACGGGTGCGCTAGAGGTGCCGGCGGACGGGAAGGTTTCTTGGACAACGCACGCCGATCTGGCGGAGGCTGCTGCGATCATCTTGGCGGACGAAGGACGGTACGAGGGTCCAACACCACCGCTTACCGCTTCACATGCGCTCGACCTGGCCGACCTGGCCGCTATCGCGTCTGGGCTACAGGCGCAACCCGTTCACCGGCAAATCCTTCCTGACGAGGAGTTTCGGGCGAAGATGGCGGCACGGGGAATGCCGGGTCGCGCCGTGGACATGATGCTGGGCTTCTATCTTGCGAGCCGACAGGGAGAGTTCGCCGCCGTAGACCCGACACTTGGGCGGCTGCTCGGTCGTGATCCGATCAGTATGCAAGACGTGATCGTGGAAAAGGTCGGTGGCTGACGACCGGGAGTTAATTAGCAACACTTCTGCGAAAAGTGGCGGCTTTAGAGTGCGGGCATACGTAGCTGATTTTCCTTCCGGGACAGAAGGGAGAGAACTACAGACAGAAAAGCGTTCTGAGGAATGCAAGAGCCGAAAAACAGCAGTGCGGATACAACAGAGTGCGACCATAATGAACAGCAGAGCGATGGTAGCTTGCCTGTTGTATTATATGCTAGGTTTGTCTGGAAAAGCCCTGCCTTCTGGTGAGTGGCCGGGCCTCGCTGCTTTAGGCGACTTGGTCGTGCTCGTCCTCTGGCGGTGCCGCGGGCTGCGGCATAACACAAGGCTTTAGCAGGAGGAGCGTGGCCCCTCCGGCAAGCGGGCGCGGGTCATGGGCCGCTGGGGTCTCAGCCTGCTGCTCCTCGGTGAATGCTGCGCCGCGGCTCGCCCGCGCGCAGCGTCAGCACGAATGCCGCCAGGGCCAGCGCGGTGGACAGGCCGAACAGGGACTCGTAGCCGCCCGCGCGGTCGGCCAGCAGGCCGCCCAGGAGGGGCGCGGCGGCGCGGGGCAGGGCGGTGACGGCATTGTAAACTGCTGTGTACAGCGGAATCTCTCGCGCGTCGCTCGCATATTCCAGCACGATGTTGTTGCCCGCGATTCCCGCTCCCGCCGTCGCCAGGGCTAATGCGCCGAAGACCAGCCCGAACATCCCCGGCGCGTGGACGACCAGCGCGAACCCCGACGCCAGGCCCGCACAGGCGCAGGCGGCCAGCAGCACGACCTTGTTACCCGCGCGATCCGCCCAGGCCCCCCAGCCCAGGCCGCCGAACGAGCCGGCCAGAACCAGCGTCGCGGTGTAGGCGGCGACCTCGCCTGCCCCCGCCCCCAGGTGCCGCTGGGCGTACAGCACATAAAACGGCACCGCCAGCGCGGCCAGCGTCAGGGCGATCTGCCCGTACAGGAAGCGCCGGAAGCCTTGGTCGGTGCGCCACACCCGCAGGCTGTCCCGCCCGTAATGCCCCGTGTGCGGGTCGCCCGCGTCGCGCGGCGGGGCGACCGGCTCACGCACGATGCCCAGCGGCAGGACACTGACCGTCAGGATCAGAAACCCCCACCCGAAGCAGGCCGCGTAGCCGCCGGGGAAGCCGCCGTCCGGCCCCGACAGCAGCCGGCGCAGCAGCGCGTCCGCCCCCAGCCCCAGGACGCCCGCCACGCCGCCCGCGTAGCCGAACAGCCGCCCGCGCCAGGCGGGCGGGATGCTCTTGCCGACCACGACCCAGTAGGCCGGCTGGTTCAGCCCCATCGCTCCGGCGTGGACCGAAACCGCGCCGAACAGGGCCGCCAGCAGCCAGCCGGGGTGCGCCCGCCCCCACAGCAGAGTCAGCGGGGCCAGCGGCAGCAGGGCGAACCGCTCGACCAGGGCGACCCAGAACAGGTAGCCGCGCGCCCGCCCGAGCCGGCTGATGTGGCCGACGACCAGCAGGCCGGGCAGGAAGACCAAGAGGTTGTACAGCGCGGGCAGCGCGCCGACGGCCGTGTTGCTCGCGCCCAGGTGGCGCAGGAACAGGGGCAGGATGGTGGTCTGGGAGATCAGGGCTGCGCCGAGCGGCCAGCCGACGGCGTCGACCAGGCAGGCGGCGAAGTTGAACCGCTTGTCCGCGCGGGACAGCGGCAGGGGAAGGGCGGGAGCGGACACGGGGGCTTTCCCTATAGACTTTCCGGGGACGGTTTGGTGACGGGGTGGCACAGGAAAACGTCGTGGCCCGCGCCGATGCGGGCCAGCACGACCGTCATTTCGCCGTCCCCGCGCAGCTTGAGCCGGCGGCGCATCTCGTCGGGTTCCTGCGGGAAGCCGCGCTTCTTGATGACGACGCGCCCGACCCCGAGAGCCGTCAGCGCCTCTTGCAGGCGCTTTTTGCCGTAAGGGAAACGGCCGCAGACCTCGTAGGCGTCCGCGAACGGGGTGAACGCCAGGCGGTCGCCCAGCAGGTAGGCGATGCGCGGGTCGGCGGGCGCGGCGTCGATCCGGTCGGCCAGCGTCCCGACCAGGTGGGCGCGAATCACGGCGGGGTCGGGTTCATAGAGGTAGCGCCCCGAGGTGGGCGTGCGAGCCTGGGGCACGTCGGGAACGCCCGCCAGCGTGTGCCGCCCTTCGCCGGTGAGCACCGTCGCCCGCAGTTTGTCTTCCGTGCGGGCCGCGCCCAGCCACAGCAGCGCCTCGCGGCACTCGCCGCCGTCCGACAGGAATTCGAGTTCCGCCCCGTACTGCTGTGCGAGTCCGTGGTCGATAGCCGGGGACAGCTTGACGCCGACACTCCCGATGCCCCGCGCCCCGAGTGCGGACAGCCAGGAGAGCGGCGGCGCGTAGTCTTCGGGGTCGGATACCCGGCGGCTGTTCCGGCGGCGGGCCGGGTCCAGCCAGGCGGCGTCCGCGTCCCAATCGGCCCTGGTCGCGTCTGCTTGGGTGACGGAGACCCGCGCCTCCAGGCCACAGGCGCGGGCGTTTTCCCTCGCGAACAGCGCGCGGGCGGCGTCTCGCTCGAAAAGCATCACTGACAGGCCGGCGCGGGCAAACGCCAGGGCGTCCCCGCCGATGCCGCCACCCAGGTCGGCTACGGCCCGCGCGCCGCTCGCCGCCAGCCGGGCCGCGTGGTAGTCCGCCGCGCCCGGCCCCGAGGCCTGCTCCAGCGCCTCGCGGACGAAGAACATCTTTGAGGCCGACGGCCCGAACTTCGTCTGCCCCCGTCGGCGCAGCTCGGACATCTCCCATGCCGCTGCCGATTGGTCCGGCGTCGCCGACCGGCGCAGGCGCGTCAGGGCGGTCAGCGCCTCGTTCCCGTCCGCCCGGAGCGCGTCCGCCTCGGCCAGCAGTGTCCGGCCCGCCGGGGAAAGCAGATGCTCGGCGAGGTCCTGGGTGAGTTCTTGGGGCACATGGGGGATTGTACCCGGAACGCCTCTCCCGCTGCTCCAGGGGCGCTGCAATCTGCGGCATGGCACACGGCTTTAGCGGGATGGGCGCGGCCTCTCCCGTTTTCTGAAGATCAGTAGTTGCCTCATTCGAGGTTCCGCTGTCGGCTGCTTTCGCTGGAACGATGTAATGGTTTGTTTCCGCGACTCGCCTTGCGCGGCGTTCGAGACAGCCGCTCACGCCTTCCAATCGCTCATTTGCATTCCACCCGGCCCAGCGGATCGGGCATCTGCTTCAAAGCGGCACGCGCTGCGGGCCAGGCGGGGTCTTCGGGGTAGAGCGCGGTGCGGAGGTAGGCCCAGGTCAGCTGCTGGACTGCGGCCACTCGCTCAGGGTTCTCGTCCGTCGTCTCAGCCACGTCGTATCCAGAGACCCCGCCAAGCCCGTGTTCTGCGCCAAACAAAGTCAGCAGGCACTTGGGGCCGGGACTCAGGAAGTACGGATCAGCATGCCAGTCCGCACCCCGAACCGTCAGATGGGGGGAGACGTCTTGGTCGCCCGCGACCACGAGGGCCGGCGTGGTCATCTCCCTAAAGCTTGGGTGCCGGAAGAACGAAACGTGCTCAGCCGCGAACGCGCTGAGATCAGCGCCGCCATTGCCAGGCGCGGCAAGCAGGACACCCGCTTTGATCCGGGGTTCGGCCATATCCACTTCTGTTCCGTCCTCATCGGTCAGCCGTGCGCCCAGCAGCATCCCTGCCGTGTGTCCGCCCATGGAATGCCCGACGACCGCGACCCGGCTTCGGTCCAAGCGCCCCGCGATCTCAGGGACGGAAGCCTCGATGACGTCCAGCCCGTCGAGGATGCGCGTCATGTCCTGGGCGCGGGACCGCCAGAACAGGGGCGCTCCGGGAGTCTGGGGATCGAAGCTGAGAGTCCTTGAGCTGAGATGAGTGGGCTGGATGACGACGAAGCCGTGAGCCGCCCAGAAATCGGCGAGCGGGGCGTAGCCGTTCAGCGAAGAAAGATGGTTCGACCTCCCCTGGCCGTGCGAGAGAAGTATGATTGGCAGATCGCGCCCGGTCGTCGGCGCGGAAACTCGCATCTGCAAGTCCACGGCACGCCCCGGAGCCGGCAGCACCACCGGGCTGACAGAGACGACCGGGGTGGGCGCGCTGATGGGTAGGTGTTCGGCTTGACTATTTGGGTTGCTCATGGAACGATCTCCCTTTCTTGATGTCCACCCGGCGGCGTTCATCATCTGTGCCGGTTGGGAGGCATGGGAGGCCGCCCCAACCGACACTATTAGTCTATCAGAACGCTGTGATGGTTTATTTCTGCGGCTCGCCTTGTGCGGCATTCGAGACCACATCACCACGGGATCGTCACGTTTTCCCAGCGCGTGAACGTACCTGACGGACCATCCGGGCCGAGCAGCGCCACACGCACCACCTCGCGGGAACCCTCCTCGACAGACTCAAGGCCCTCATAGCCGTTGAGGTTCGTCTTGGTGAAACCTGGGGAGACTAAGTTCACTTTGATCCTGGTTGACTCCAGTTCGACCATCATAGCCAGCGTCATAGCGTTGAGCGCTGTCTTAGACGCAGGATACACGGGGCTGAAGAACGCATGGTACGGGTAGGTCGGGTCCGCGTTCGTCGTCAGCGAGCCGACGCCGCTCGAAACGTTGACGATGCGGGCGTCCGACGACTCGCGCAGGAGCGGCAGCATTGCCTGATAAACGGCGAGGACGCCGAATACATTGGTTTCCCACACCGCACGAATTTCATCGAGAGAAGCGTTACTCGCGAGGGATATCTTCGCGTACTCCTGTAGAGACAAGTTTCCCTTTCTTGTATTGGAAATAGCCGCGTTGTTGACCAGCACGTCGAGACGGCCCATCTCGCTTCGGATGCGCTCCGCTGCGGCGGCGATAGAAGCCGCATCCGTGACATCAAGCTGGAGGGCACGGGCATCCGCGCCGACGCTCTCTGCGGCTGTTTCCCCATTTTCAAGGTTGCGCGACCCGACGAGCACGGTGAAGCCGTGCGCCGTGAGGTCCTTTGCGATCTGAAGGCCGATTCCTTGATTGGCCCCGGTGACCAAGGCGACGGGTTTGTCCTGCATAGTATTCTCCCTTTTGGTTCGCTGGATTGATTTAATAGAGCGCAGCGATGGTTTATTTCTGCGGCTCGCCTTGCGCGGCGTTGGATACGGCTTCCCATGCTTCCCAAGTGGCGAGGCGGTCCGCGTAGACGGCACGCACCTGGGGTAGATTTTGGTTGCCGAGGAAGAAGCGCAGCGGCGGGTCTTCCGTGTCCACGATCTGAAGAACGGCTTCAGCGGTCGCTTGCGGATTGCCGCGCTCGATGTTCATTAGGTTCGCCATGACTTGCTTTCGAAGGTCCGCGTAGGCTTCCATGCCATCAACTCTTTTTGCGGACTTCCCGAACTCCGTGGCGTAAGCGCCCGGCTCAATCAGCGTCACCTTGATGCCGAACGCTTTGACCTCTTGCGCCAGGCTTTCGTGGAGCGCTTCGAAGGCCCACTTGGAGGCGCAATAAGAGCCGATGATCGGGAACGCCACCAGACCAACGGTGCTGGAGACGCCGAGGATGTGCCCGCTGCCCTGCTGCCGCAGCAACGGCAGGGCGGCTTGGATGACCCGGAGCGTGCCGAAGTAGTTCGTATCAAACTCAGCGCGGACGTCGGCCTCGCCCGCTTCCTCAACCGTGCCGACCAGAGAGTAGCCGGCATTGTTGAGGACAACGTCCAGCCTGCCGAAGTGCGCGTGCGCCTGCGCCACGGCCTGCCGGACCTGATCGACATCCGTGACGTCGAGCGCCAAAGGAAGCACGGAGTCGCCGAAGCGTTCCGTGAGATCGGCAACGTCTGCCAATGTGCGGGCGGTCGCGGCGACCTTGTCGCCGCGCTGGAGCGCGGCTTCGGCCCAGACGCGGCCAAAACCGCGAGAGGTGCCGGTGATAAACCAGACTTTGCTATTCACGTGATTATCCTTCTGTCGGTCGACGTCTAGTCAACGCCGCCGTGATGTGGTACTATGGCTCAAGCGGAACCATATTCCTATTATACGGAACAATGTTCCGTTTGTCAAGTGGAGGCGGAGTGAACGACAAACCGGAAGACCAAGGGGATGCCTTGGAGCCTCGGGGCAGCCGGGATCGGCGCGTGCGTACCGACGCGCGACGGAACACGGACGCGCTGCTGGAAGCGGCACTCGCGGTGTTCGCGACTTCAGGGGTGGATGCGCCGGTGAGGGAGATCGCCGTCCGGGCGGGCGTCGGCGTCGGCACCGTGTATCGCCATTTTCCGCAACGCTCGGACCTGGTCGTGGCTGTCTTCCAGCGCGAAGTTGACGCCTGCGCGGATGCCGCACCGGCCCTGGCAGCGGAGCATGAGCCGGGCGAGGCACTGGCACGATGGATGCAGCGATACGCGGCCTTCATCGCGACCAAACGCGGCCTTGCGATGGCTCTTCACTCGGGAAACCCGGCATTCGATACCCTGCCCGCTTACTTCCAGGAGCGATTGCAGCCGGCGCTTCGAACATTGCTGGACGCAGCGGTCGCCGCAGGCGAGGTGCGCGTGGGTGTCGAGCCGGACGACCTTTTGCGAGCAGTAGGAAACCTCTCTACAACGGCTCACGACGAGGGACCCGCCCACGCGCGGCGCATGGTCGCCCTGCTCGTCGACGGGCTGCGCTACGGCGCGAGCCTATCGGTGAACACGCCTTCCTAAGCGCGAGCGTCGGCTTCACTCCCTTCCTCGACCGTGCCGGCCATGCCCTGAGATGCCGTCGTCAAACAAGAGAGGGCTTGCCAGCCGTCCCCACTCGGTCATGCCATCGGGGATCAGCCCCAGTGTGACAACCCGCCCTCACGGTCCCGGCGGCGGGCGCGGCAGGCACGACGACGGGCGGCGTCGCCGGGGCGGGCGGCATCTGCGCGCTGGGCGTTTTCAGCCCGGCGATGCTGGGGTGGGGGGCGGAGCTTGGCGACGCCTTACCGCTTCGGCAGATGATCTGCTGGCTTTCTTCCCCCGGTCCGGCGGCTGGCTGCCGCTGGGCCGGACGGAATACCGGACTACGGCATTCGGGACGACGTGATGGCCTTGTTTGCCTTCGTCGTGGCCCGCAAAACCCCGCTGAGGAGGCCGCATGAGCCTGACCGCCCACCACCTGTATCTCGCTGCGCCGGGCGCGTCGCCGGACGACATCCGCCGCTTCTATGGCGAGGCGCTGGGATTAGAAGCCGTCCCCAAGCCGGACAGCCTGGCCCGCACGCCGGTCCTATGGTTCGCGGCGGGGGCGATCCTGCTGCACGTCGGCCACCCCGAGGAGGGCGTTGTCGGCGACGGCCATACGGCTCTGGCATCGGCAGACCTCGACGCCGTCCGCGCCCGCGTGTCCGCCCTGGGCTACGCCGTGGATGACGACGTGATCCCGATGGGCTACCCGCGCTTCTACGTCCGCGACCCCTGGGGCAACCGGATCGAGGTCCTGCCGACCGGCCTGCCGTAGGGCCGGCCCCCGGAGACTCCTACGGCGTGTTCAGCCCGCCGGCCCCGGCGGCGCTGGAAGCCGGCGAAGCGGGCGGGGGGATCACTTTCATCATCGGGTTCGTCCCGGTCCGAGTCACCGTGCGGGGCGTCACGCCACGGTGCCGTGTGATGCGGTGGTGTGTGACGCGGCGATGCCGCGCCCGTGCGGAGACGGGCGTCGCCGCTGCGACCAGTGCCAGCGCGGCGAGGGCGGCGGCTGTCAGCGTGAGTGGTGTCTTCATGGTCATCCTCCCAAGATGTGGTGAAGCGAGCGTACCCGCGTGGGGCGTCGCGCAAACGGGGCGGCGCTTGTGTTTCGTCCCCGCCTATGGTACACTCTGATATGATCGGCCTGCTGCTGATGGTGTCGCCCTCGGACGGGCGCGGGGCGGGGGACGCGGGCGACGCCGCCCTGATCGGGCGGGCGCAGCGCGGCGACGTGGCCGCCTTCGGGGCGCTGCACGCGCGCTACTACAAGCGGCTGTATCACCTGGCGTATCTGAAGACGAACAACGCGCAGGACGCCGAGGACGTGGCCTCGGAGACGTTCGTGCGCGCCCTAGCGGGGCTGGGCCGCTTCCGCCTGGCGGGAGCGCAGGCGTCGTTCTACCCCTGGCTCCACCGGATCGCCCTGAACCTGATCGTGGACGGCAGCCGGCAGCGGCCCCCCTCGGGCGTGGTCTCGCTGGACGCGCCGGTCGTTGCGGGGATGCGCGCACTGCTGGATTCGCAGGAGGGCGCGGACCCATCGAGCCGGACGCCGCACGAGATCGCCGAGCGCCATGAGGTCCAGCAGCTCGTCCGCGCGGCCATCGCCGCCCTGCCGCCGGACCAGGGGGACGTGCTGATCTACCGTTACCTGGGTGAGCTGTCCGCGCGCGAGATCGCGCCCCTGCTGGGCCGCTCCGAGGCCGCCGTCAAGTCCCTGCTGCACCGGGCCGTCGTCGCGCTGCGCCGCGAGATCGAGCGGCGCACGGACGACGCCGAGCGGCTGGACCTGCACCGCCCGGCCCGCCGGCCCGCCGGCCAGGAAGAGGTGGGGGAGGGGAGGCAGCATGTCGGACGATCTTGACCTCGATTTGGACCCGTCAGGCCAGTCCGAAGGCGCGCTGGCCGGGACGGTCCGGCTGGCGCAGTCCGCGCTCCGCTCGCCGCCGCCGCCCGCCGGGGCCGAGTCCCGGTCCCGGCACCGGGTGGAAAGCCTGATGCAGGAGGCCGCCCTGTCGCCGAGCGTCCTGCGCGAGATCACCCGCCAGTCCCCCCGCCGCCCCTGGTGGCAGCGGCTGACGTTTTGGAAGAGGTGACGCTGCGTGGGCGGGTCGCCCAACAACGCTATGCGTTGTTCGTCGGAAACTACTACAGCATTAAGGAGACAACATTGGAAGACAACGCTACTCAACATGATGATGACATCCAATTTGAGGGAGAAGAAGTAGACGATTCATCAGATCTACATCTAACAGATGGTCGGCGAACCATACGTACTGACTCTGCTGATCCTGAAATTGAGTCGCTTCACGGCAAATGGAAAAGGGACAGGCTCCTTTTACAGCCTGATTTTCAGCGCCAGTTTGTTTGGGATGGGGCGAAGGCTAGCCGCTTGATTGAGTCGGCTCTGCTATCAGTTCCTTTACCAATTGTGTATTTAGCGGAAGAGCCGGACAATAAGGAGTCCGTGATTGATGGTCAGCAACGACTGACGTCTTTATTCTCGTTTATCGACGGCCGGTTCCCAAGCGGGCAGCCCTTTAAATTGACAAAGATGAAAGTTTTCCCTGAACTCAACAAGAAAAGCTACAGTGACCTGAGCGAAGAGTTGCAGGACAAAATTCGTTACTACCAGATTCGGACCGTGACGATACGCCGTGACTCTGACCCTGACTTGAAGTTTGAGATATTTGAGCGGCTCAATACGGGAGCAGTTCCACTCAACGAGATGGAACTTAGGAACTGTGTGTACCATGGGAACTACATGGCGTTGCTCAAGGAGTTGGCTGAGAGCGTCGATTTTATGAATCTGGTTGGGCTGAAGAAGCCCGACAAACGCATGAAAGACATTGAGCTAGTTTTGCGTCTTGCCGCTTTTTATCATGCGACCTATTTGAAGTACCAGGCACCTATGAAGCGGTTTTTCAACCGTGAGATGGAAAGGTATCAACATATATCAGATGAAGACGCCCAACATCTTCGTGATGCTTTCAAAAATTCTGTTCACATAGTCAAATCTCTGTTTGGTGCTTCTGCATTCAGAAGGTTCTATAGCGGTGACGGAACGGATCACAATGGTCTATGGGAGGCACAGCAATTCAACACCTCGCTTTATGACGTGATGATGGGTGTTCTTCATAACAAAGACAAAAACCAAGTTTATGCCGCCCTAGATTCCATTCGCGAGGGTTTGATTGAGTTGATGACGACGAACCATGAGTTCATTGATGCGATCACCCTAGGTACGAGTGAGATTGACAGGGTTACAAAAAGATTCGACTTGGTGAGGCACCTCGTTGATGATTTGTTACAAAACCATCCTAGCCAGCCGCGATGCTTCTCACTTAAACTAAAACAGGAGTTATATAACCATTGGTGCTAGTTTGATCTAGCCTGGACGCCGTTGAAAAGTAGCCATCGGCTTGCGTATTACTGTTTACCACAACTGTAATGCGAGGCCAAGCCGATGACCATCCACGATCTTACCAC
>JAABUP010000839.1_pt1 | contig 66259 bp, 70 predicted proteins | sample 5559201 | NCBI WGS metagenome assembly JAABUP01 (sample SAMN10711887, study PRJNA513373) | rock metagenome | isolation source: Antarctica rocks | place: Antarctica
CTACTACTCGCCCACCCATCACCCCCGGACCCACTCCCACTCCCACTCCCACTCCCACCGTCATCGTCATCAACCTCATCCTCCCACTCATCAGCACTCTCCTCGGGATCGATCCCAATCATCTTCTTCTCGAAGCGCAGACGCGTTTGCGGGACGCTCTGTCCATACCAAACGAGTAGGGGGGTTAGTTTTTTGGTCGTAGGACGATTTTTCCCGGTTTGTATCCCCAACAGAATCATAACAACAAAACCGTAACAAAGAAAGGCAAAGTAAAAGACAAACCTCATCATTAGCAACAGCGTGCCAGATCAGCATCTCCCTACTCCCCAGAATCCGCGCCGCTTGATCTCGGCGCTCGCGCTCTTCGAATTGCTCGTCGGCGCTTTTCGGAGCCGGTGCTGCCGCTTGTGGGATGCTGGTGGTGGTGGTGGTGGTGCTGTGGGAAGAGGAGAGGGGGCCTTTGCCTTTGCCTTTTGATGTGGATGTTGAAGAGGTAGAGGAGGTGGCGGGGGCGAGGGGAGGGGGTTTGTTGCGGGCTTGGCGGTCTTGCGTGGTGCTTAGGGGGGGATTCATTTCTTTGGTGGTCGGTGGGTGGTGGTTGACGGGGGAGTTGGGGTGCGGGCCCCTTGTGTGGACGGTGATGGTGGGAATTACCTGCACAGTGGTGAGGTTGAGGCTAAGACCAAGAGCGCGAAAGCGGGGTGAGGGGATTCAGACGAGAGTGCTGCAGGAGAGGGAAGAAGTATTCAGAGCGTGAATGTAGAGATAACAGGAGCGCACTGTAGCAATGATCTGGTCATGCGAGCGAGATACAAACAACAATCAATGTAGGCGCAAACAGGCCTAGAGTGGATGGGGAAGTATCAAAGCAAAGATCGACGACGTGTTTATACAATTGAGAGAAGTCAGGATCAGAAGAGGAGAGGAGAGCTGGGGGACTGGACGTAAAGTGGTAGGTTTTCAATGCTTGATTGATATTATCCTGGAGCACTCTATGGGGTATCGAAGACTCTGAGATAGATTATGGAGACTTTGCTTACCTTTTGAGTCGATGGTCAAGTGTACATGTAGGTTAATGGACCTACGTGGAGCCCTGCGCTAACGCTGTGTAGCATGGCATCACATTCTCATCCTCGTCGTTGGGGGATGAAGATCTTCAGCCAACGATGAATGTAGTCACACCCATATAGCTAATGCGTATTGATTATTGACTTGTCTTGATATTCGATCATACTTAAGGTCTAAGTTACAGACATCAGCATGCGCCGCAACCTCCGCCACATTTCTATAGTACGCTGGCTTGGGCTAGATAACGCCGTTAAACAGGAAGAAAGGCTCCCATCCCAATGAAGTAGTGAACCTAAAAATGAAAAGGTTTGGTATACACAGCGCTGCGAAACGCAGATGCAGACAAGTGGAAGATCCAGCCATAGCAGCCGTCAATGGCACCGCCACAACGCAGCGGAGAAGGTGTCGAGGAATCGAAACATTGGACGACCCGTATTTTCTTCGTCGATTAGATGCAGAGTCGGTCAGTCGAAATAGATAATCCGTTGGTAAAAGCGCCGACTCCGCTATGCATATAAACGAAATGAAAAGGTAGTATAATTCAAAGTAAGGCCGGAGCACCATATCGTCAAAGCCTGAACAGTGACTTCTGAAGGGCAACGGGGACTAGTGAAAATCGTCAAGATCGCACTTAACGGCATGGGTTATGCGGAGCAGCCATCGACAAGTGTGTTCTTGGGCCAGAGATGGGATGTTTCCTCCCTATGCATAATTGTCAGCACCTTTGCGGCATAGGAGAGGTCTTCGTACGTACCAGCGTGTCTTGTTTGCATTTGTATAGCTGTCAATATGGTTTCGGATGTACTCGGTTGTTTCGTAGCCAGACGGATCGCAGGTAATACTTTCGCTGTTGGGGTCCTGATAGAGGCGGATATAGTCAAATCTCATAGTTGCCGGCATCAGCGGAGCAAGACCTGTAAGATTGAGCGCCGCGAAACTCATCGACATGCCATAGTTCATGACCAGAGCCATTGGTTCGATCGGAATAACCCTTTGTCCGATGTTGCCGTTTGGTCCCATAGCCCTGGCATCTAACTTCCACGTCTTGTCTTCCCCAACATACCAAACAACGTTGCCGGAGCCACCTGGCGTATATTCGAAGCCGTAGGTCTGGTAGGCTTTGCCGTTGTACCAATCGTTGTTGAGATTGGTAACGCCGGATAGAGCTTGTTGAAACACACCTCCTCGGTAGACGTTCATTCCGGTAACTGACCGATCGTAGACCTCGATGAAATCTGTAGGCTTCTTAGCATACATAGCGCTAGAGACCATAGGGCAACTGTGAGTTACCATAGTTTGGCTGATACCAGATATCGAAAGGTGCGAATTGCGCACTTTGAGATGCTGAGCCAATGGCACCGGTCTGACCAGGACCGAGGTACAGAACACTTGCCTCCAGAGCATCGATCTCAGGCGCAGAACGTGATTTCCCAGGTGTAGGATGATCTTCCCCGGCGCAGGTGCAGGCCGGTAATCTCATGCCGGGTAAGAAGCTCAGGCCGTCCGTGGTGCTCTGATTCTTCGTTATGCCAGCATCACACCCATCCCAGTAGCTGTAGGGCCACAAACCGTCAGTCGAAGACGCGTACCCAGGCCGTCCAAGGTTGCCCATAGCCCAAAACCCCGGCCAGAATCCAATCGTGTCGCCTCTCCCAGGTAATGATATACTGGCCTCGAGATGGCCACCTTGAAAGCACATCTGGTTCCATGATTGCACCATCCCTGACCGGTAATTCAACCCATGGTTTTGGAACGCGTCGAACCTTATGTTGAGCGTCCCATCTTTGGTCGTTACGGCATCCGGATCATACCACTGGGAAATTGTTAGCCACGGCTCCGTATTTGAGGGATCAATCGTCGCACCTCCAGATCCTGAGTCACACCATACCATAGATCAACAGCTTGGAAGTATGGATCATCATCTGAATAGAACGTTCGGCCATCCGTGTTGAACTCGTCCGAGAACTGCACAACATCAGCGATGGGTACAATCGCACGACCGGCTCCTTATGTCACATACCACAAGCTTCAACGTTTTCCCGTCCGCTGACGTTTTGGTCGTAGCCGAGCTTGGTGTGTCGGGATCGATCAGTCCGGTCCGGATATTCTTCAATAACGGTACTTTGCCGATGTCTATGCAGTTCGGATCTGCTGCGCAAGGATTCGGAGGATTGGTATACTTTTGTACGAACGTTCTGCACAATGACGATCAGCGCTAGTCCCAGCATTGAGCATTGTCCATAGCGCCCAAGCCGTGCTATCCTTCACCGTGAAGCTATCTTTGGCAGCCAACACTTACAACACTGGGTATCCTATAAAGAGCACCAGAAGTCCCAAACTTATCATTGCCAAACCGCCGATATTGGTGAATCCTCTCCTGGTCCAAATGTCACACTCCCGCTTGTCCGTTTCGTTTGGATCTGGGTTGTGTAACCAATCATCCTTTTCGATATCTTCTGGAAAGAGCAGCAGGCCTGCTGATGGCAGGATGTTGTACTTTTCAGAAACGGTCTGGGTATTGACATTATCATCATCACTCCCAGCCCTTGACGGTGCTCTTGAGTCGTCGAAAGGATTGGCTACGTATCGACTGTCCCTACCTCCACCTTCTGAGCTCCAACTCGTCCGCCGCGATGGAAACGCTGAAGGCTCTGGTGATCTTGCTGGCGAGTCTTCATCTCGAAACCTGTGCGTTCTTGAGCGTGACGGTGGCAGAAGTAGTTCGGCCGATTCCGCAGGGCCTGATGTGTAAAACCCGTTCGACGAAGACTGATGACGTAGTGAGGGCGCTGTAGTAGGTCTTGGGGGTATTAACGATCGCGACGATGCTTGTCGTCCTGGCCCTGTCGGCCGGTTGTTGTAACCTTCGTTTGTGAGAAGATCTTCTTGGCCAGAATTGAGTCTGATATGTAAAGTAGCTCGTGGCGGAGGCGAAGTGCTCGGTGTGGACATTTTGACGAGTGGTGGCCTCGTCGACTCTGTAGACGATCGCCAGTATTATTGTTGTTGTGATAAATTGACACCCAGGAAGGCCAATCTAAAAGAAAGTGAAGCGAGTGTGGCCGCGACGGTCGCGAGCAATTGTGACCCAGCCTTTGTCCTGCCCGTAATCCTTTTCTCGAGAATGACAGAATCCACCCACAACTACTTAGTACGCTTTATTATCTTTGTTCGTCGTGGTGATGAAAGATCCTGAACTATGGGGTGTCGCTGTGGCGGTACGCGATCAAAGGGATACGTCGAGAGAAAAGAGTCTCCTATCCAACAAACGAGAAGGTACTGGAGATCGCCGAACCTGGGAATGCACCACGGAGAAGGCACAAGACAGGACGCAGGACGTCGAAGAAAGAAGGCAAGCTGAGATAGAGATCTAAGGGTATCGATTGCGCACGACGGACAACGTGAACGAAGTACTGATCCCCAGGCTTGTCTGATTTGGTGCTCTGTGGCGGCTGAGAAGGATTTCAGGTACCTGACAGAAACAAACCGACCAACAGCATTTTGACCGTAAACCCTTTCGAGCATAGTTAAGATGAGGGTCGCGGAACGGCAAGAAAACCTGTGGCAACACTAACTCCATAAGTTTTAGCGAAGTGGCTATTATTATCCTGCACCATCATTCAACGTCAATTTTCAACGTCATGACCGTGAGTCTTTGTCTTTCCTGGCTATCTTGTCGATCCTTGATGATTCTTTCTGTCAAAACACAGTATCACTTTTGAAGGAGAGGTGCCATCGACGGCGTTGTGGAGTGGACTATCCCGAAGAGTCTCAGACTACGCATCATGTCGATCAACGCTTCGCCTCATATAACACGTCAGCGTAGGACAACATCTAATCTGCAGCTCAGAGCAGTTGGAATAAAGGTTCTATTGCGTAAGTGTACTTCGCTGTGGCGCGGAAGCGCATTATAGTGTAGTTGAATCCACATGTAGTTTCAATGTTTCCTACTCGACGGATCCAATTTCCATTGCAGTTATCGGTACCTTTTGTGGGACTCGTACTGCGGTTTCTCTATAGCTTCATAACTCTGCGTTTGTGGGCAGAATGACTTTATCCTCACCTTGGTCCTCGGACACACAATAGACACGAGAACAGCAACATCCAGGAGTAGTGCAAGCAACATGTCCCAACGCCAGATACCCATGTATAGAGAAAGCCCTGAATAACCCTCGCGAGCCCCACCAGCTCGACTTTGAGAACCTCGCTCAACTTTCTACCGCCTTTGCCTTTAACCCCACAATCTTCGATGATTTCGAGTCAAAGCTGACGACATAGTACTCCGCCCTCGTCTTGCCATGCTGAACCCTAAAGATCTTAACCTCACCGCCACCAGCCTCCTTCACAGATTCTATGACTTCCTTGTAGACACCTCTGGGGTCAAACTCATCTGCGCGGAGCGTCGAAACTTCCGCTTTGTGATCGATGAGGTCTTTGAACTCATCTGCACCACGAGGGAGCCGTCAGTATATGTAGCTGCTCTGGACCTGTCCGGTTACGACCCAGAAATGACATGGCATACTTTCAGACGGCAAGATCTTCCCCTTCAAGCTCACAGGCTCGAAAGGCTCGTCAGCATCTGAAGTGTAGTATGCTTCCACCTTCTGCAAAGATGCTGGAACGTCCGTGTCAACCGCCTTTGTGACTGCTGAGCCTGACTGCGAAGAAGCTTTGCTTGCGCCAGTGTCTTGATTTGCTTTCTCAAGGAAAGCACCGTAGTCTTCGTCCGATGCCATCGTCAATAATTGGCAATCGCTGCTTGATTACCTTCAAGTGTGGAACCTTCTGTTTGTAAGTCTTATCGGTTATCCCTTGCTAAACTAGATACAGGTTTCATGCCTTACAATGACGCAAGTTTGCTCCTGGCGGGGTGAATGAAGCAAGTCTACACCGTCCTGAGCACAAAGCAACCTTCCAAGTCGCGAGCGACTTTGTTTACAGACAATACTCAAGATGGCTTTCGATCTGAATGTCGAGCTCTTCGATTCGGCCCTTGTACTAGCATTTACTTCGGAAGAACCACATCGACTTCAGGGAGCTTTTTCGTGACGGAATTCAACATTCCTCTTTAGGTCTCACTTCATCATATCGGTACCGGAAAATAGCTAAAGAAGTTGAAGAGCCGCGAGACATGCCAGAGCTACATCAGCCCCGACAGGGAGCAACAGCAAGCGCTCAATATAGGATTAAGCAGCAGTGGCAAGGTCCTTCTTGAGTGTACCCAAATAGGTACGTTTCTCTGCCGGTGTCTGATATGCCCCGTGTCCGAATTTCGATGACGTGTCGATCCATTTGAGCTCCACCTTCTCCAAAGCTTTTCGGCTGCTATGCGTGAACATCGACTTTCGCAGAGTCATGACCCTCTTCTTCACACCTGGTATCGATCCTTTGAGGAGAACGAAGTCATTCTTGACCTCTCCGTACCGGACAAACCCACCCATACTAAGCCACTCATCAGCGATTGCGGAGCAGAGAAAAAGTTCGTGCAATGACTTACGGAGTGATCTGTTTCTTGGAGACATCGAACTCCGTCGACGCATTGCTAGCCTCTTCGCCCTTGCCGATGCGATAGACCTTGTGGTTGACTGATGTGCGGTGGTGATAACCATCTTGACCGGCACGGGCGACAGTCCACTGGACGTGAGACGGATGCCAGGCACCAATACAAGCTACCTTTCGCAGACCCTTGTGTGTTTTCCTTGGTAATCTCTTTGTGCCCCATCTGCTAGTAACACCCTGAAACCCGTGGCCCTTGGTGACCGCAATACAGTCCAGCATCTCATCCTGTTCGAAGATAGAGCTAATCTCGACCGGCTTCTCGAAGAGACCATGACCGAATTCAACCTTGTCTGCCACACTACCGCCATTGACCTGGATCTCCATGAGATGGGCTTTCTTCTGCTTGAGAGGGGTCTTCCGGATTTGGGTGTGGGCGAGGACACGGACGACTGTGCAGTACTTCTTGATCCTCTCCAACTCGCGAGTGATCGAGGATCCTGATTTCTCGGAGTGCTTCTTGGCATACTTGGTAAAGGCCTTCTTCTTGCTCTTGTACCAGTTCTTGTAGAAGCGTCGCTTGACCTCGTCACTGAGATGCTCAGCCCAGACAGTAGTAAGCGATCGAAGCCCGCGAGGAGTTTCGATATATCCAACAAGTCCAACGACCATCATCTAGAAGTACTATCAGTCATTGCGGTATACGCCGTTTCCCAGTGAACCTTACCGGAGGTGTCTCGATCACGGTCACAGCCTCAACGATCTCCTTCTTGTGCATCTTGGCACCTGGCCTATCCAGATCACGGACTATTGTAGTCATGCCAGCTTTGTACCCCATGGCGGCCGTAAGATGGACGGGCTTCTTCGGGTCATCCTTGGGGAATGACTTGACCTTCCCTCGGTGTCGACTTGCGCGCTTTCGCGGCAGGAATGCCAACGAACCGTGTCGCGGTGCTTCAAACTTCCTGTGCGACATGGTTTGGGCAGAGTTGTATCTCGATTGAAGGTGAATTGATGTCGTCGGAAGAAAGAGTTGTCGTGGCTACTGGTAAAGCTGAAGAGTCAGAATTTCCAAGGTGAGGTTTTGGTGCGTTCTGCTGAAGCTAGCCGCCACACACCTCACTCAGTAGACAATCCAATCTTTCAATGCGTGTTGGGACCTCCAACGTGTGCTGTCGCTGGCGTCGTGGCTGGGGTGGTGCTAACGTTTTTGTCAGAATTTCCAAAATGAAGTGTTATGTGCGCTACGCTAAGTGCGCACGTGAACTAAGCTTAGTAAGCACTTCATCCCGCCACGCTCAGCGTCGGTTCTGGCTGTCGTCTGTTCTCCAGCGCGTCAGCCAGGTTTGATATGTACTTCGTACCTAGGGCGCGCTCCAGAAATCCCAAGCGGATGTTGACTGGAAGATAAAAGGCATCCTATCCTGAGATTTTCTTCTACTGTGCTAGAGGACTCCCTCTGCATTCAGTAAATGTCGGTCGACAATTCTGGCTTCCGGCCTGGCGCACAAGGAGTGCGTATCTTCTTTCGAGCATTTGCGCAATCATAGTGCCAGGGGCCTACTCTCGAATGCAGCACACAAATTACATTGCAACTGACTCAGGAAGGTTTCTCTGTAGCTTTCGACATTCATTCAGTTCGGAGAGCTTTCCAAGAGAGTCGTGCTTGTACTGAGGACGAAGAAACCAAATGTTGATCATTCTCACCCATCACACTTCGTCATTCCCTGGATCATTGATTATTATGATGTATAAATGTCAATCGTCAGGACGATGGGGCTTGAGCCTCTGGACATGCTATTTGGTAGTTAATTGGGAGGGGAATTCACGGTTGACTTCAAAAGCAGCAAAGCATTGTTATCTCGTTAGAGTATCTTTCACGAGCATCAGATCTCTGACACCAATGCGCTGCCGATTGGCCGTTTCACGCATATGCGACCAAGCACATTGCAGCAAACCATGGCTGTCAGTTGAAGTAGGACCATCCTGCTGGCGATCTGCAGACGATGCTTAGGAAGTAGGACCTTCATGCGCGGCAGGCGACAAAATCGAAACTACGGGCTACTGCATGCCGGAGGGCATCCAGATGGATACCTTAGATTCCTTGTAAGGGAAGAACAATTAGACGTTCGACCACAGCATATGACCCATGTCCCTGACGACCAAACCCGGCCTCCTGCAACCTTCGCAGAGTGGAGGGCTGGGCGCGGGTGCCACCCCGTCGCGTGTAATGCTGCGAACACCGGGGTGCGGAGATCAGCATGATCCAAGTTGATATTGCCGTATCAGTTTTGCTCCGAATCATACATGAATGTGCACGTACATACATAGGTATGGTGCGGGCAACTACTTGTACGCGGGGCACTGTTGCCGCCCCGTTGCCCCTAGAAGCTGTGGCCTTTACAACCGAAGGCAGAAAACACTACCTATATCTGTCGCAATCCACTCCATACTCGCAAGCATCACGGAGGGCTTGACAGTACCTGTACCAAGAATGAAATGATGCTGAAGAGTAAAGACAATGGTGTTGATGCAGATGGTTGTTATGGCTGGACGAGTACAGTACGTCATGGATACATTGCTACGACCTCTGCTTACCAACGAAGAGGATACTTTATTAATGAGATATTAACGGGCATATGTGGCGACTGATCCAGCGACGAGCGAGGAGCATCATTATTGAACGGGAAATCCATGCTGGCGCTCGTCTAAGGCACTGCGAACAAGGCGCCAATATCCCTGGGAATCTTATACTGCACCTTCCGTAGCGGACGCTACAAGTAAGAGGCGCCGATCAGCCACACGGTGCGACAAGAGCAAGAGCAAGAGCGACCCAACCGCGTGCTTCTCATCATGCACGTCCTTGTACATGTAATATGCTGCTCGGTGTCACGTTCTCTTGAGTCAATTACTCGAGATTATCCGACAGGGGTGATAGGGCTATCATTGAGCTTCGACAACGTTTCTTTCAGGCTGTGACAGTACTTTGTAACGATAAATCACAGACGTACGAGTACGCTCTCCCTAAGTACTCGGAGGCCCCCGTTGATGTATCGCGCCGGCGGATGCCAGCTGTCAATAATTATCGGCTCGGAAGCAGTAACAGAAGTCTCGGCTTCCGCTGTAGGTGGCTTGCAGAAGTTCGACATGGGGTCCAAGCGAAAACTTTAAAAGAAAGCTAACAATGGTAACTAAGGTTTAGGTGAGTGAGCTTTGGGTAGCCTCAGCTTTGCCCACGCCCATTTTCCATTTCGTTCGCTCACTCGCCGAAGGTTGGAGAGCCACAGTCATCAACTGGAGCACCATTCAAGGAGAATATCAGCTGTGACACTGAAAGACTCTCGGTTGTCTCTGCTTGTTAGCCTTGAATTCATCGGCTCTCTTCACCTTGCCGCGGCTGTCGTAATAGCAGGACTCGGCTCGGTCGGAGAGGCATCCTCGATTCTGACGAGAGTCAACACGCGAAGCAATACGTTGAATTTATCAATCAAGCCATCACCTTTTCCAGTGTCTCAATAACCGAAGCGGAAAGCTGTCGCAGTGTTTGTACGGAAGTCGCGGAAAGAAAGCCCGGGATACACATCTTCCAGCGAGGAACACTCTCCTGTTATTCAGGATCGAGTACATATCTCTGCGATAGAGAAACTGCTTGCGCAGTTGAGAGCATTCGACAGCCGCCTCGATTGATTGTCATACATCGACAGATTCTTTCTTCGGCGACTTCCGAATCGACGCCTTCAAAGTGTATTCATCACAGATGTCAGGCCATCCGCAGCCGTCTCCGCCGGGCGGTATGCATCCCCATCATGGCCCACCAGGCGTCCATCCTCAGGTCAATGGCCATATGCCGGTCCAAGTACCACCGAAGGTGTCCCCTCAACACTTGAGCCAACTCAATGAAGCGGTGTGGTTGCAGATAGGTACGCCGAGCATATAGAGTGGAAACAAATCGAAGACGGATAGTCAAGATGCTAATACATAGCATAGGGAGCTTGACTGAGCTGATGGGTGACCTTGACGGCGCCATGAGTGCATATGAACAAGCGTTGCGCCACAATCAGTACTCCATTCAAGCGATGAATGCCATCTCGCTCATCTTAAGAACTAAAGAGAAATTTCCGAGAGCCGTCGAGTATCTGCAAAATATACTAAAGCTTGACGGGAATAACGGGGAAGTGTGGGGTAGTCTCGGTACGTTTATTGTCTTAGCATCGAGTTGAAGAGTAATACTGATGGCGGTGGAAGGACACTGTTACTTAATGATGGACGACCTTCAGCAGGCATACTCGGCCTATCAGCAGGCTCTATACCATCTTCGAGACCCAAAGGTATTGATGTTGATCAGGAATCACGCAAAGCTGACGCTAACTACTCTTCCAGGAACCAAAGCTTTGGTATGGTATAGGGATTCTCTACGATCGCTACGGCTCGCTCGAGCATGCAGAAGAGGCATTTTCGCAAGTCATGCGTATGCAGCCCGATTTTGAGAAGGCAAACGAGATTTACTTCCGTCTTGGCATCATCTACAAGCAACAGCAGAAGTACAACCAGAGCTTAGAGGTACTTCAGAATGGCATTTGTCGACTATTTGATGATGACTACTGATTTGCAATTCAGTGCTTCAAGTACATTGTTACGGATCCGCCCCGACCATTGACCGAGGAGGATATCTGGTTTCAGATTGGACACGTCCATGAGCAGCAGAAAGACGTACCCCCCACCAGTCTCCCGCTTCATTTTGGGGTTTTCTAATGATGGTGCAGTACGACTCTGCGAAAGCTGCATATAGGCGCGTGCTCGAGAGAGACCCCAATCATGCGAAGGTCTTGCAGCAGCTCGGATGGCTGCATCACCAGCAGAGTACCAGCTTTAACAGTCAGGAAAGCGCCATCGAGTATCTGGAGAAATCAGTCAGTTCAGGTAAGAGTTCTTGATCACGATAGAAGACATCCATAGCCGAAGTCGAACTGATTTCGGATCAAGACAACAACGATGCGCAGAGCTGGTACTTACTTGGCCGATGCTACATGTCGCAGCAAAAGTATCCAAAAGCGTACGAGGCGTATCAACAAGCGGTCTACCGTGACGGGCGGAATCCTACATTCTGGTGTTCGATAGGCGTGCTCTACTACCAGATCAATCAGTACCGCGACGCCCTCGATGCATACTCCCGCGCAATCCGTTTGAATCCGTACATATCGGAAGTCTGGTATGACCTTGGTACTTTGGTGAGTCTGCTCCCCACCCATTGCGTGAAAAGGTAAGCTAATGAACTGGAAGTACGAATCATGCAACAATCAGACCAACGATGCGCTTGATGCCTATCAGCGTGCTGCAGACCTCGACCCCTCCAATGGCCATATCAAGGCTCGCTTGCAGCTACTGCGCAACGGACAGTCTAGCGGCATGCCGAACCAAAACAGTGCTCCAATGCCACAAGATGTGCACCCTCAAGCATATCAGGCTGCGGGTGTTGGAGCTCCTCCAGGACCACAGTGGGGCGCTCCAGCTGCAGCTCCAGCGCCTCAAGGTCCCGGACCAGCTTCACATAGTGCGGGGAACGACTGGGGCCGACGTTTGGCAGAAATGCAAAACCCGCAGCCTCAGCCTCCTAATCCCTACGATCAGCGAGACGGAATCAGACCTCCAGCGCCGCCGAGGCAGCCAAGTCCTCGTCAGGAGCAAATGAGGCTCTATCAGGAACCACACCGTCATACCCCGGTTCGCAGGGGTCTTTCGCCATCGCCGAAGATCAATCATACTTCATCCCAAGCTTATTCAGCACCACAAGCTCTCCCACAGCCCGCGCCAACACAGCCACAACAGCAACCACCAAATCGTATCATGAATCCCAACTATGGGGCGCCAAGCGCTAGTATTCCTCATCCCCCACCTCCTAATGGTACCAACGGTGGACCGGGCCCAATGCCTCCTTATGGTCGTGGCAACAGCCCTCCGCCAGAGGTGAGACCAATTTATGACGACAGAGCACCCTCGCCAGGCTCAGGCTATCCGCACCAACATTACCAGCACCATCCCAATCCCAGCCAAGCTGGTGGGATCGCTGCCGGTGCTCCACCACCGGCTGCGGCGCTTGCTGCCGCGGAAGCTGCCGCACGTGAACGTGACGATAGACCACCCTCTGCTATGAAGCGAGTGCGGGAGTGGGAAGATGACAATACAGCGATAAAGAAGCCTGCGAACGAGGAGACCCGGGGGAGACTTGAAGATCACCACCATCATCGAGCGTCCCCACCTGATCGGATGTCATCTCCTCGTGACCGACATAGGCGCAACTCATCGGAAGCACGTCGCGAAGACCAACGTCGTGCCAATGAGAACTATCACCCTTCGGAGGCGGCGCATCATCCGTCGTCTCTACCCGCTATGCGACAGCAGCCGCAGCCACAACATCTGCCGCCCATGTCTGAAGCGCCGCGTGAAGAGCGGAGAGAGCAGCATGAACCAGCAGCTCGGAAAGTTGATGTTGACGAGGACTACGACGATGATGATGAGGATGAGAAGAGGAACGTGGGATCCGGGCAGACGAGAAATAGCCCGCAAAGAGGCATTGCGAACGGCCAAACAAAAGCCGAGCCACAGAATTGATGATCTGACTTAGGGTTGGGAAACTTTGCAGGAGGCATTATCGGTTCAAGGCTGCTTGAGCGTGGAGTTCCTCTTGCGACAAACTATCTAAAGATACATATTCCATGGCTAGCACACTCGCGATGGTCCGTTTTTGATCAACTCCCTCACGTGTCGACACGATTCATCTGGGGATGCCGTCTCTGCTGTTGCTAGTTTTCAGTAGTGTTGAAGGAGGCGACGGAGTTTGTCCGGAGGTTTCTCGGTGTAAGGAAGACATTTTGATCATGTGATATAGCGAGTATTTCGCAAGCCAGCTTTTACAAAATTCCATGTCTCATCGGTCGTCTTGCGACACCATGTAGAAAGATTGAGAATGCAAGACTGGTGTTGCTGCGTCAGGCTGTACCTTATGGCTTCAACTGAAAGGTTTGCTGCTTAATCGCCTGTCTTACCTTGATTCCTCGCCGACGGCCAACGGCTCCTTTCATATGTGCTGGACGGACCCTTCAAAAAGGAGGCTGAGTCACAAGGAACCCTACCTTATCAGATGGATATCTCCGTCGTGCAGCGCCGCCCACATGCAGGTGAAACACACCTTGATGACAATTAGCGGTCCAACCATGCGGCGCCTTTTGCTCAGCAAGTCACCCGAAAGATTGTTAGACCTCGCTGCCAAGCAATTACCAAGACTCTCTCTCCCTCTCCATCACTTCTCCTGCTCCCAAGCTTCTTGGCTCTTGGCCCCAAATTTCTCCTCTGCAGCGCCAAGCACAAAGTACAAGACAACGATGGATTTCTATTTCTCTGTCGCCGGGCATTTCTTTCGCCCAGTCTATGGCTGGCGACTACATAAGATGAGGAGACGTTGTGACGCCTTGTTTCTCGTCTGCTAACGATTTCACCTGTTACTGACCGTCGTTCCTGTCGCTGTTGTTGTTGCAGGGACCATCATTGCGCGACTAACGTCGAGTGTCTGCGCGATGCCTGCTATGGCACACTCACCAAATTATCAAAATCAGCAGCAGCAACGATTCGAAATCGTACAATCTCCGTTCAATACAACTCTCCCAGCCAAGCCATTGCCTGTTGCAAGCATCATTGTTGCATCACAACATTCGTTGCACGCAGCGCATTGTACTGACAGCCACCCATCGTCACTATCGCCCGTCTCTCCGCCGAAGGCTGCGCACTCACTCTTGGGATCCTCAACAGCGTCTTACTCGCACCCAGCAGGCCTCACAAGCGAACGGAATCAATATGGGCCCTTCACTGGCTCCTCAAATCCCGAAACAGCTTACGGACACCCAGGTTATCGGCAAGGCAAAGAAAATGCGTATTCTGAGCAAACTATGCAGTCGCATCAGTATCCCCATGTTCGGCCTGCAGATCTTACAACATTCACATACACGCGCGACGTGGGCTCGGATGAGGATATTGAACCAGGGAACCATGCTCTCTGGATATTAGTAAGCTTCTCTTCCCATAAAAGTCCCAGTGAAGCATTTCCTGACGTGCATGAACAGATTTGGCTCTCAGTCCTTTGCCCACTCTTCACTCTGATCGTCTGCCTTCACACGATCGCTGCTCTCATCATTATAACCATGCTCAACCCTCTCCGCTTGTGCACCAGCAGCCGCACCTATAGCCAGCAAATCGTTCGCTTCCTCTCACCATCACTTAATGCTCAGATCAGTATTATCCGTGCCTCGGAGGACATCGCAGCTTACAGTGCTCCAATGCTCGTTCTCGTCCATCTTCTGTCGCCATTCATCAGCTTTGGCGTTGCGGTGGCGGCTTGGGTGGCCGCAATCTTTTGGTTCTACGCCGCTATCCTTGGCGACCCAGATGGTACGAATGGGAAGGACGACGGCAGGGCGGCAGTACTAGGTGTTAGGGCATGGTGGGAGCGATGGTTAAAGAGAGCTTTGAGATGAATAACGCAGGCACCGGTTTGACGATGCGTTACGTATGACATGTTCGTTAGCATTGCATCGCATTGCGTCGGGGGGTGTTTCGCGGAGTCAAGAACTCGTACGGGTGATGGGCGTTTGGGCGATCGAAGGAGCGCATCTGACCTTAGATTATGAGGCTTGGTTTAGTTATCGTCACTGTTCGGAGAGCACGACCTCGTCTTTAGAAATCACAGCTAAACCTAGGATTATGACGCCGTTGAAACGCTCACGCTTTATCGCCGTGTGCTATTCAGGATCATCGTATCAGGCAGATACTGTCACTGCTCAGGACTTGTTCCACGAACACAAGGCAGTAGGACTTCCCCACAGCTTACCCACGTTCGAAGAACATTTGGATTATCGTATGGGTTTCTCAGCTCCCGAGGGTCGGTGGAAAAAGTCGTTAGACACCAAATTAAGCGATCCCCGCCAAACACCACCAAAAACACATACTAATCTATGGAGAAATCCATCAATTTTCTACTATTCTGTCTTCTAAAACTGAGTAGAGTATCCATTTCGCTCCCAGCACTGTTGCACCCTATCGTGCCAATTTGGCTTGCCTTTTTTGACCCTCCGAACATCCTTTTTACTCTTTGAGCTACCCAAAATGCATTCATTGACCTCCTTCAAAGTAATCTTCTTTTACTCCTGTTCTATAACCTTTTGTAGCTGCTTCAAAGTCGTGCATTTATGATGTTTAACGCGTGACTTCAGTATACATCATCCTTTTTCTATGGGATTCAAATCAGGTGAGTTAGGAGGCCAATTTTCGATAAATTTCAGCTTCATTTGCACCTTTCTGAATCAAGCTATGTTTTCTTCTGAATGTGTACCGTGTGAGCCGTTGTTATCCTCCTGAAACACAAATTGATCTTCTGCTGATTCTACTTCTTTCTTTTTAGCTTTAACAATGGGTAAAATCTCATTGGCGTAACATTCTTGAGTTATAGGCCCACTCATCTTGTATGTCTTCTTTCTGACCTTTCTGTTCTTCTGCTGATGATTCTTCTCTTCTGTGTACCTGTAAAACATCAGCTCACTTTTGTAATTGACTTCTATCATAGCTCATACACTGAACTGAGTACCTGCAGTATGTCAACATTTCTGTGTGCAATCTGAACAGTTTCTTTTCTGACAATTTTGTATAACTCACTCAGTATGTCAAGAATTTTGATGAAAATGAACCTTGTCAGATCAATGTATCTGAAAACTGATTAAAATCTCATGTCTGTAGTACTGTAAAAGTAAGAGAAACATACTGGTTTTCACTGTCACTTCTTTCACTTCTTTCACTTCTCACATGTGTTCTTTTGTGTATCAGCCTGATTTTGACTGATTCATGACTTCTGACAGCATCTACATTTGTAATATTCAGCCTGATTGAAGTGATTTTTGACTGTGTCAGCTTCACAGTTTAGCTGAAACTCATTGACACAGTTCTTTCACTTTCAAATGCATTTATTGTAATGTTCTTTCATACTCTTAATCATCTTCTTGACTGTATCTTGATCCAGCTTAATAGGTTGTTCAGAATGATCTGCACCAGAATGTTGAACAGATGCATTGAGCCATGTGTATTGAGTACTGCGTGGAACTCCTGTTTCTTTCTGTATATCTAGTGCTGAAAAGCTGACTTTTTTCAGTTGTTTGACGCGTGCGCGACTGGGTGTGGTCCATTCCGACGGAGCAGAAGGCTTGTTGTCTTTCAAATCAGATGTTCAAGGCCGTTTCATAATGATGTGGTTGATGTTCTCCAGAAACTGCTAACAAATTTGGTGGTGTTTGGCGGGGATCGCTTAATTTGGTGTCTAACGACTTTTTCCACCGACCCTCGTCCCTGAACTGACGAGGTGGGCAGAAGATGATCGAAAGGCATGCGGGCTTTAGCTTCTGCCTAACGTGGTTTCCCAATCCAGACCTGGACCGATAAGGCTTGGCTTTCCCTTAGCTCCCATGCGTTTCTCCGCCATTCCGATGCGCCGGGTCACAGGTTAATGTATTGCTAGCTCAAGGCGGTGGAGATGCTGTTACATTATTTGGATTTCTGTCCATCTCCTGACCATCATACTCGTTCGTGCCGGCTTTCTCGCTTTCGTCGAAGTACGGAGCATTCTCGAGTGAAGACTTGTCGATATTGAGAATGAATTATTTGAATCCAGTAGTGTCCTTCTCCCCGGACCCCGCCCTGACCCCACTTGACGCCATCGGAAGCCCAAAGCGAAGCTCGTGGACAGAACAGAATGCATGCAGTTATATAATTGAGGCACAGACCTTCTGCGTACTTTAAGCCCATCGTGATCGCATCTAGCTAAAGTAGTCAATCCACTGTCTGTTACGTCGCCGTGCCTGGGAATTCACTGCCGGCCATTTCTAGTCCTGCTGCCCCTCACCTCGATCCCTCCTGTGCACTTGTACCATCTGCTTCGCCATACCACCGATCTCGACAGTTCAAGCACAAAAGAGGGACATCGGATCGCAACGATGAGTGAAGGAGATACAAAACCGGACCAACCTGTTGTCCACGAGGCTCAGAATGTAGACACGTTCAATGTCCCGCAAGCTCTCTTCAAGTGAGTCTAAAAGTCAAAAGAATGATTTTGAGTCGGAGTCATCCTGAACTGAATGATTACAGAAAGCATCCTAAAAAACCTCATTTGGACGGCCTTGCGCATTACCAGGAGCTGTACAAGGAGTCAATTGAACACCCGAACAAGTTCTGGGCCAAGATTGCAAGAGAGCTTTTGACATGGGAGAGAGACTTTCAGACCGTTCAGACCGGCTCGTTCGAGAACGGTGACAGTGCCTGGTTCTTGGAGGGCCGTCTGAATGCCTCCTACAACTGCGTAGACCGTCACGCGATCAAGAACCCCGACAAGCCAGCCATCATCTACGAAGCCGACGAACCCAATGAAGGACGCACCATCACTTACGGGGAGCTTCTCCGCGAGGTGTCTCGACTCTCCCACGTGCTCAAGCAGATGGGCGTCAAGAAAGGTGATACCGTAGCTATTTACATGCCTATGATTCCAGAAGCGTTGTTTGCTTTCCTTGCTTGCACCCGTATCGGCGCTGTTCACTCCGTCGTCTTCGCTGGCTTCTCCTCTGACTCGCTCCGCGACCGTGTCATCAACGCGGAGTCGAAGGTGGTCATCACCACCGACGAGGGCAAGCGTGGTGGGAAGGTCATCGGGACCAAGAAGATCGTCGACGATGCTCTGAAGCACTGTCCAGACGTTACGCACTGTCTGGTCTACAAGCGTACCGGCGCTGATGTGCCGTGGACAAAGGGCCGTGACTTGTGGTGGCACGAGGAGGTAGAGAAGTACCCCAGTTACATAGCACCGGAGTCGATGAACTCGGAGGACCCGCTCTTCCTGCTTTACACGTCTGGATCAACCGGCAAACCAAAAGGTGTGATGCACACGACTGCCGGATACTTGTTAGGCGCAGCCGCGACGGGGAAATATGTCTTCGATATCCACGACAGCGACGTGGTGTTCTGTGGTGGCGATGTTGGTTGGATCACCGGACACACGTACGTCGTATACGCCCCTCTTGTGCTGGGTGTCACAAGCGTTGTGTTTGAGGGAACCCCGGCGTATCCCAACTTCTCGCGGTACTGGGAGGTCATCGACAAGCACAATGTTTCGCAATTCTACGTTGCACCCACCGCCCTGCGTCTGTTGAAGCGGGCCGGTGACAAACATGTCAAGCACGGAATGAAGAAGCTGAGAGTGCTGGGGACTGTTGGAGAGCCCATTGCCGCAGAAATATGGAAATGGTACTTTGACATTGTCGGAAAGCAGGAATCACACGTTGTCGATGTGAGTGTTATCGGGTGGCCTTTCTGAAGCCGAATTGGTCACTAACAATACTTGTAGACGTACTGGCAAACGGAGACTGGATCGCACGTCATTTCGCCCATGGGAGGCGTCACTCCCACAAAGCCGGGCAGCGCTTCCCTCCCGTTCTTCGGTATCGAACCAGCCATCATCGACCCCGTAACTGGCGAGGAGAAACACGGAAATGATGTCGAGGGCGTTCTTGCGATCAAGAAGCCATTCCCCAGCATGGCCCGCACAATCTGGGGGGCACATAAGCGGTTTATGGACACATATCTCAATGTGTATAAGGGGTACTACGTGAGTAACATGCTGTGACCCGACTAAGGATGTATTGTTGATAGAGGTTAGTTCACCGGTGACGGAGCTGGCCGTGATCATGAAGGGTATTACTGGATTCGCGGCCGTGTCGACGACGTGGTCAACGTCTCCGGCCACAGACTATCCACTGCTGAGATTGAGGCAGCGCTTCTTGAACATTGTAAGTGACTCCCGATAGGCGAACCGCCTTGGTACTAAAAATATACCAGCGTCGGTCGCCGAGGCCGCCGTGGTGGGCATCAACGACGAGCTCAGCGGCCAAGCGGTCAACGCGTTTGTATCTCTAAAGGATGGCAACGAATCGAGTGACCAGGTCCGCAAGGATCTCATCGCGCAAGTTCGAAAGTCAATCGGGCCCTTTGCTGCTCCGAAAGCAGTCTTCATGATTGATGATCTGCCCAAGACCCGGTCAGGCAAGATCATGAGACGTATCCTCCGAAAGATCTTGTCTGGTGAAGAAGATTCATTGGGAGACATCTCAACAGTAAGCTTTGGAAACCCATCACGGAAGCGCGCGTGCTAAATGCATTACAGCTTGCCGATCCGAGTGTCGTCGATCAGATCATCGAGGTTGTGCAGAAGTCTAGAAAGAAATGAGGGCGTACGCTTGTGGGTTGATGTCGATTCAATGTGTTGAGCGTTACTCAGTCCAAAAGGCCGCCACAATGCGAGGGAAACTGCTAACAATGACACCTCAAATAGTGAAACATATCTTCAGTGAAGCTTCCACACCAATCGTGATCCGTCGTGCTTGATCAAGATATAGATCGCTAGTCATTGTGACATAAGTATCAGCATGTCCGAGGACCGAAGCAACAATGTACTACTGCTGTCACTGATGACAGGAGTCTCACAAGCCACGACCTCCACGGTGATGTGCATGAATTTGTTGGCATGTTGAAGAGCTTCAGTGAGAGTGTTGATGTCCAGATCTCGCCCACTCTTATGGCTTCAGCACAAACGTCGACGTATTCGTCTTTCACTCCTGATAATCCGTCCTCTCCCCGTATCGCTTCTTATACTTTGTCTCACTCCGGACTGACCGCCGCCATCGCCCCTGCCGGCGCCCTGCGCCCCACTCGCCAACCTCAAGCCCACCCGCCCAGCCAGACCGCGCAGCACCCTTCTGGCGCACCGTCGCTATCCCTGTCCACAGCATCGACTTGTCAATGTAGTTCGGGCGCCCAGACTTACCACTCCACAACCCGCTCGTCAAAAACCCCCCGGACGAAAAGTACGAATCACGCGACCTAGCTTAAAATCCATGTCAAGCCCTACCCTGTGCTTCCAGGCTCCGATGATGATCGTTTAGCTAATGCATTACATCATCGCGAAGAGGGCACGCACTTCAGTACAGCCTCATGAACCCTCCGTATGTGACCCTTTTTCTAGATATTCGCCAACCTTCCATCCAGTTAGCGCAATGGGTTCGGAACGCCTTTCAAGGGCTGCACTACATCGGAGAGCCTAGGTGATGAGGATCTACCGTCTGGAGAGATCTGTTCAGAGTACGGGTTCGGAGCATCACACGATCGTTGTTCGATAAAGCCGTAGTTGTGAGGTCTGTATAATGTGCGTGGGGTCGAACCTTAGACGTGGGGGTGAGAGATCTCGATTGGCGTAAAACATCAGCAAGGCTGCGATTGAGCGTTGAATATCAGCACGAGGCAGTCACCTGCTCAATATCAATGTATCGCAGTGCACCTTGCGGATATTGGCTGCAGACATCAGGCGTTCGGACTGATGGCTGTGCCGGCACCTGCTCCTGCTTCGTGTTCCCGTCCTCCTTTTCCCTCGGAGTGACTTGACCACGAAGGCAAAGCAACACTATATTGACTATGCTTGGGTTTCCTGTAGCAGGAACTCTTCTCAAAAGGAAGTTCCACACTCAGCTGCGACATTTCAAAATATCAATCGCGGATTCCAGGAGGAGTGTTACCGCACGCCGGTCTAGCCAGCCTGAATCGTCCAGGTGCGTCACCGCCTGATCGGATAAGTGTTGGAGCCTCACCGTGCGGGCTATCTGTCTGCGCCTTAAAGAGGGGAACGTTTCCGTCCAGGCCCTGTCTTGATTTCCGCTTAGAACTGTGCGCCCTTGATTCAAACGATCTATACCAAGATCCTCCTCGTTGCGAACAAGTCAGTGTTGAGCGGACCGGAAGCGTTCACCCAGGTAGTCTCGAACCATTCACTTTCTTTTGCCAAATCATCCAAGACTATTGTCTTTATTTTTTATCGTCTTTGTGCCAGGCTTGTCTACCAACTAGGGTTTAGCTTTTGACTACTGTGACGGCGCCTTGTTCCCCAGCGCACACATCTATATGTGAAATCGGATGTCATAACCCCATCGTTCTTTCCGAGCTTGCCTCCAATCCATAGCATCATGTAAGAGACATATTCCGTAACCACCGCCTCTGACCGGCCATGTCCACTCATCTGTCCATCGCCTGCTGACATCCCACAGGTGCAGAAGCTCCAAGACGGTGCTCACCTGCCCGGGTTGCGGCAAGGAGAAGAAGACTCCCCTCCGCAGTTCCACTCGAACCTGCCCGACGAAAATACGCACGGGCCGCTGCCCGAACACACAGCAGAACACGATCAGACAAAGAGGCCCGGCCAAATGTGCCGAGTGTCAACAGAAGCAGCAGCAGAGGCACCGGCAGATGCAGCAGCAGAGAGGAGGTCACGTGAGGGCTGCTCATGTGGGGATGAGATGAATCCCGTGTGAAGATACACATGGCGTCAAGCCTCTCGAATCGATCTGCGTAGGTCTTGCATTTCAAGCAGTAAGGACAGAGTCTGAGAACGGCCAAGTGGGGGATTCGGTAGCTGAGTCCATTGTCATCAATCGAAATGGCTACTGAGCTTCTTCACCTTTGAATGTGCATAGGGGTTAAGGTGCGTAGGGATCTGAGGTGCGTAAGGCTTGCGGGCCCACATTCTAAACCGGCGGTCCTGGATGTGCGTAGGGTCCGAATTTGTGTAGGGCCTGGGTGCGCGTAGATCTGATGGCCACTTGGTAGATGATGACCCTTGATCGTCCCAGCTGGTGCGCGATGGCTGCGCTCCCTACCTTTCTCCAGGAGTACGCGTTTAAGCAGAGAGTTTCTGTACCGCAGCATCGGCATTCGTCTGCGGCAGCGCGGTGGCTTTGTTGCAGATTTTGTACCGTCCCCTCTTGGTGTTTGATAGTAGTATCCAACCGCTTGACGTACTCCATCCAACGTTCTCAGAGGAGCAGCTTCAGCTTGACGACTTCTCCGCTTGATCTTCCTCGGACGGTGCATAATTCTTCGACTCTTCATCAATCAAGCCTGCCCGGTTGAACGTTGAACGTTGAACGTCAAACACGCCGCTTTTCGTCCATCCTTTCGTTTCTGCACCTGAACGTTCTCCGCAATGAAAGTCTGCTCATCCGGCTCCGCTTCTGGGGATGATTCCGCCGATGAGAATGACTGTTCCCTCAAAGGCTCTGTTCTGAATACATGTGGCATGTCCTCGACGCCTGACAAGTGACATGTCGAAATTCGCTTCGCTATTGCCAACTCTGTTTGCTATAGTCGTACTCCGACTGCTCCTTAATCGACCGTCGTTGCGATCGGCTGAAAAGCTGGCAGGTGAAGGTTCCCTCGGGATTGCCAAATCTCTGATGAGAGCACTAGTCCGCTCGAGTCCCGGTGATGCAGGCATAGATCTGACCGAAATTTACTCCGAACAGACCCGGTGCGCCGACCTTCGGCTATAGAAGCCCTTCAGCATGACCTGTTCCGCGAGATTGATAATGTTGAAGAGCAATCAGCAGAGGACTCCAAACACAAGTGGTATTGAGAACAATCCGAAGATCCTCCCGTTCACAAAAGCACTACCTCTTGCCCTGCAAACCAAGCTGTGGTCTGGATGACAGATCTTGCCCTGAGTGAAAGCACTGTTCATGATTCAGACGGTAGCGCATCTAGTGGCGCTGGTCTTAGTTGGCTTTCATTTCATAGACAACGACAACACGAACATCAGAGAGGAATGAATGCATTTCTTGGACATCGATATGACAGTGACGCGCTTCTTCTTCGGAAATAAAGTTCAACACCACAATGGGAGGGAATCTGCGCATGAAGGTTCTTCGAACAGTGAAATATATCTGCGGTAAAGCTTCTATATCAGTCTTGATTTGGCATGCTCCATCAGAATATAGATTGCTAGTCGTTGTGACATGATTACCAGCATCTCTGAGGACCCGAAGCAAAAATGTACAACTCATGTGATCCCCGATGATTGATAACATGCACACAACTTTGAATAGAGTCCGGCTTGCTGACACATAAGCGCAGCTGCGCCTTCTGTACGCGCAATCGTAGCGAAAGACGTTACGTGAAGATGTCTGCTTTGAGTGGTAGCTGATCAATGCCAACCCATTGGTTTGCTTTGACGTGCGTATTTTCGCGACAGGAAGAGTCTCAAGTCAAGAAAAGGCTGGTATACATCTGTAATCGGTGTCAGTTTAACAAGGTTAATGTCTGATCTGATTGTTTACCTGAGGCAACAGCAGACTAATCGGGGCTTATCAGGAAACACATGCAGTCGAAAAGCAGTTTTTGTAGAAGCTAGCCATATGATCTAGATCCATAATTCCATATTCAGATCCAGATCCATGAGGCTGCGTAATAAGGCAGGTGAATACTTTTGTCTCATTGACTGCGTTATTGATAATAGGTACGGAGCGAAGCCGCATCATGTCATCCCCCGAGCAGCCGACACCCAAAACAGTTACACTCTCCAGACCATCAGCCCTAGCAACCGCTCTACGTACTCTAAAGTAAACATCTTCAGTCTTGTCGGTGACAGTTATAGCTCTAATATTTCTGACGAAGGATATTCACGTACGCTTGTTAATCAACGGCCTAGCCACGTAATAGTGGACTAAATCATCCATCGGCGGCCGGAATCAAGGCGGCAACCGCCCTACAGTATTATTACCAGCTACGGTGGCGACGACCTGCAGTCTCGTTCTACCACCCCACTACACCACAGCGTCTGTCTTCATCACTGATTTGTGATCTTCACAATCCCTGGTCCTTCGAGTTGGAGCTCAAGTGCGACTGACGATAGCGGTATCCTCCGTCAGCGCGGTCCGTGACCGTTGCTCTCCTTTCCTTCGTTATGTACCTTCTTCACCGGACAGCAACTGTCATAATAGGCCTTTGCTTCCTCTTTTATCATGTAGATGGTGAGTAGCACTCCTAGTTCATCTGTCGAGACTTTATCATTGACTGTTGCTCTGTAGCAAATTCCCGGAGTCGGAACCCGCTGAACTACCTTTCCCTCGTCGAAAACCCAGAGATACAGACGCCTTCACATCGAGTACACGCGTTCTCGCACTTTGATCTCGCCTTCAGCCTTCATCGAAATCAGCAGCGGATAAGGCTGAGCCTGGAACCGAATTATGACATCCTTGCGGAAGGTGCTTCCGTTGATTACTTAGACGCTGATGGGAGCATCCTGCGGACAGAAGCAATAGAGCGAGATGCACACAAAGTTTTCAAGGGACAAACATGGATACAGGAGAATGATGGTGGCTGGAGCAATGTTGGATGGGCAAGGATAGTGGTTCGCAGAGATGGAATAGACCCGCTGTTTGAGGGAGCCTTCACCATAATGCACGACCATCACCATATCCAGTTCCGATCGAACTATATGCAGACGAAGCATGATTTAGACCCGCTTGTCGAGTATAGCGATGATGAGTACATGGTTATCTTCAGGGACTCGGATATCGGCCAGAGCCTTCATAACGAGTTGAAACGTTCGGGAGCTGTGGAACGATCTTGCCAAGCTGACCAGCTATCCTTTAACATGGATCCGAACCACCCAATCTTCTCGAGGATGCTAAAGCGTGATGCCGGGTTCTGGGGCGCTATGCCTGTGGGCTCACTGTTTGGGAAGCGCCAGATCGATACCAACGGAATCCCAACTGGCGGTGGCAATTCGGCCGGCGTCAACCTCAAGTCAACGATTGGGAATACTGCGGGCTGTCCAACGACCAGGAAAGTTGCGCTCATTGGTGTCGCCACAGACTGCTCGTATACTGGGTCATTCAACTCAACAGACAGCGCTCGTCATAATGTTATGACTCAGATCAATACTGCGTCTGACGTTTACGAGAAGACTTTCAACATCACGCTGGGACTTCAAAACTTGACCGTCAGTGACAGCAGCTGTCCTGGAACCCCAGCGGCCGCCACTCCTTGGAACATTGGATGCGGAGGAAACACAACAATCTCTGACAGACTGAATACCTTCTCCCAGTGGCGTGGAGATCGCAACGATTCAAATGCGTATTGGACTCTGTTGACAACGTGCCGCACTGGCGCTGAAGTTGGACTTGCTTGGTTGGGCCAGGCTTGTGTGAGTGCGGTCAATAAGGCACAAGGGACTGACGGTAATTCCGAGGTTGTCAGTGGTGCCAACGTCGTTGCCAGGACTTCAACAGAATGGCAGGTCATTGCGTCAGTTGTCCCCAAACTACTTGAGTTTGCAAAAGCTGATATTCCACAGCCATGAATCCGGTCATACTTTCGGTGCCGTCCATGACTGCGACAGCCAAACATGTAGTGACGGAAATACTGTCAACGCCCAACAGTGCTGTCCGCTCAGTGGCTCAACCTGTGACGCGGGTGCTCAGTACATCATGAACCCTTCTACAGGTCAGGGCATTACCCAATTCAGCCCTTGCTCTGTAGGCAATATTTGTTCGGCTATCGGCCGAAACAGCGTCAAGACCACGTGCTTGTCCGTCAACAAAGGCGTTACTACCATCTCCGGTAATCAGTGCGGCAATGGCATTGTCGAGGCTGGAGAAGACTGTGATTGTGGTGGCGCTAGTGGTTGTGGGAATAACCAGTGCTGCGACCCTGCGACTTGCAAATTCAAGAACAACGCCGTCTGCGATGACTCGAACGAAGGCTGCTGCAGGGGCTGCCAGTTCGCGTCCTCTGGAACGGTTTGTCGAGCCAGTACAGGTCAATGCGATCCACAGGAGGTATGCTCCGGAAAGGATGCTACCTGTCCATCAGACCAAACCGCGCCGGACGGCCAAGGCTGCGGTAATGGCTCGCCCAACCTACAATGTGCGAGTGGGCAATGTACGTCAAGGGACTTGCAGTGCATGACTTTGATGGGTTCTTACACGCAGAACAATGATACCTACGCCTGCAACAGCCAAACCTGCAGTCTTTCATGTGCCTCGCCCGAGTTTGGGCCTGGGACGTGCTATAGCATGCAACAGAACTTCCTCGATGGAACGACTTGCGCCGGTGGTGGCAAATGTTCAAACGTAAGGAATCTCTACCTCGTGTTCCGCTTGAGGTAGTTGCTAACGTCTTTCACAGGGCCAATGTAAAGGATCCTCAACTGCAAAGGAAGTCGGTTCCTGGATCAACGACAACAAACCCCTAGTCATCGGCCTTTGCTCCGCCGTCGGCGGTATAATCCTTCTCATGCTCCTCGGCTGCATCGTCAGATGTTGCAGGCGGCCCAGACGACAGCCAAAACGAACAACCCAATCATCACCACCAATGCAAGCGTGGGGCCCACCACCTGTACCGGTGAGAAGAGGTGGGCACACTGGTGGCTGGGGTGGTGACTCTGCGGGGTATTGGCAGCATCCGCCGCCTATGCCGCCGCCGGCTTATTATCAGCCGAGTGTGAGGTACGCATAGGGCCTACGAGACATCCTATAGAAACCAGCGTGGGGCTGGGAAAGGACGCGGGTGACAGTTTAGAGGCGTTGGTGGTACTTCGTACGATGCGTTCTGGGTTGAGTCGGGACATACTGGCACAGCGGTGGCGGGAAGGCACTGTGTTCATAAGGTAGCATCGGGTGTGACGCAGCGGACCATGGGAATTTAGCGCTTTTATTGATGGGATAGACTTTTTTGTCTTCATATAACAAACATATTTATCTATCTACATGAAGCTGCACTCTAGCGATTTTGAAATATGCTTGAAAGTGTTCCTAATCCACAGGGATGGAGAGGTGTACCATATGAAGTATGGCAGATGAGCTTTACTTAACAGTGGGCCGTGTACCGGCGCTGAAGCATGCTTCCAAGGCGGAGGTGCTGGGAAAGCTCAGTGATAGATGACCAAGGGATCAAGATCTCTGTGAACGGCATTGGAGAGTTCAACATTGTCAAAGAGCGAAACGATATCGCAAGACGCAGGGGTGAGTGGAGCAAGCAATCAGGGAAGCTACGGGCCAGTTTCAGGTCACAAAGGCTAGAAGCATGCTGGAAGATGATGACTTGCAGAGAAATCCAAGTAGAATGGGCTTTTTATACGATTAAAGACAAAGTAACCATCCCATCAGTACATGTACTATGGAACAGACTGTCACGATCACCTTGCGCAAGTAAACCCAGCAGAAGAGGCCTCTGGGCTGATGGAAGGCTTTGTCTCACCACTCCGGCTATGTAGCCTTTCAACCGCACGAAGAGCCAGACTATCGCCGTGTGAATTCATTTGGTGATAAGCGGTGAGTAACGCTGAGAGATACATTGGTATGGGAGGGCGAACGGGAACTTGGTGGTTATGATTCCCGGTGCATGGGCTGCGGGAGTAGATGGGACTGGGTCCGAGGAATGGGTGCTGTTTGAGATGTGATGGCTAGGTGGTATTACGCGTATGCGTTATTTGGTTTATTCGGTGCGTGGCACTTCGTATTCGAGCTCGCGGGGGAGGAAACGCGCCCGAGGGTATCCTCAGCCTCATTCATTCGGCGCCACGGACGTTGATATCAGGGCCGTGATGGGGCCCTTACTTCGGATGTGTTCTGACTATATGCTCGTCTCCTGTTACATCTCTGTGGCGCCCATGTTGTGCTGACGAGGGGTAGTGCATTTGCTGTCTGCGGAGCCAAGGGTGCTGTGCTGGAGGCTCTCTCTTTCTTCTTAACATCATAGAATCTCTTCGGGTGCGACAAGACTGCAACGATGATCCAAAACTCTTGCGTCCAGCAAATCCAGAAGCCTTTCGGGTTCTTTCCAACACCTTAATCGTTTGAGAAGTCCTCGAAGTTTATGTTCGCTCATGCACCTTGATACCCTTCATCCAGGTCTGTAGTATTTCTCCATCATCATCCAAAACAACAAAGTCTGCCCTCCGGCCAACCTCCAGCTTTCCCCTTTCCTTTTGACCCATCATATCTGCAACATTTTCCGTCACGCATCTCACAGCTTCCGCTAACGTGCAACCACTCCACTTCTTCAGATTCCGTACACATTCGTCAAGCCCAATGCAGCTTCCAATCAAGGTACCGGTGCCGTCGATGGTGACCTCGTTACCTTTCTTTCTCTGCGAATGCGGAATCTGTGCGTGGCCGGGATACACTCCATCAGGTAGCCCTGCCATTTCGATGGAGTCTGTGATGAGGATACACTTTTCCGGATTCGCCCGGTATGCGGTTGTCAGAGTTGCGGGGTGGAGATGAATGCCATCGGGGATCACACTGTAATATGGTGCGGACGGTGAAGATATCAAGCCGGCAAGGCCCGGCTTGCGGTGGTGGAAAGGGTTCATTGCATTGAAGACGTGTGTGAGCGCAGTCGCTCCTGCATTGAGCCCTAAAATACCTGTGTCATAGTCGGCAGCACTGTGGCCAAGAGATACGACAACACCGTAATCCTTGGTCAACCTGGAGATGAGTGGGAGCGATTCGGGAAGTTCGGGTGCTAGAGTCACAAGCTTTATGTTAGACTTGAGATTGTCCTCGCCGTAGACATCTTCGGGAGAGTTTGTGTCCGGACTCAAGAAGAGATCTGCGTTGTGGGCACCCCGCTTTGAAGGGGCGAGGAAACCTCCTTCTACGTGCGCGCCACATAGGGAAGCTCCTCGTGGGAATTCTCGTGGAGTCAAAGATGGCAGTATCTGCCGGCGGAATAACGGTAAGCCTCTACGCAACCATAAAACACTGCTAACGACGATACGGTCTTATAACGCTTAGAATTGGAACAAGGCATCTAGCGATAGACCAGAACTTTTATACAAGGCGTTTACATTCAAAGGCATGGGCCATCATGGTTGAAAGCCAGCTCGTCATTTTTTGCGACATAAAATAGCATGACCATAACTCCGTGAAATCCAAGGTTCTCCGCAGACGCCAACAGAGGATGAGGTCAGGCAGAGAAAGGAGAGGTGAAGCACACCTTCTTCACTTTGTCTGTAGGCACCGTAGGAATCGTGCACCAAAATCCAGTGATACCTTTGCAAACGAGGTACTTGGAGACTTTTTCAAGTTGTGCTCGATAGGTATCTTCAGCCTCAAAATGAGTAAAATGAAACCCTAGGACCCCCTGTACCATTAATGTTAGCTACGGCTACTGCGGTTTCTCAAGAATAGAGAAACATGTCATGGGAGCAGTGTTCCTCCGACAAGCATAACTCACGTTACTCTGCAACTCGAGGTAGCCTGGTGCGATCGTTTTCCCGTTGAGGTCTACGATTTCCACCTGGTCGTCTGGGTCGTCGACGAACTTCGCCGTGTCAATATCTACTTGCAAATCATGGTCGATGATCTTCCCGGCGACACACAGTCGGCAGTTGGTAAAGGTCTTGATCCTTTTCATATCTCCAGGATGATGGGTGTGGAGTGTTCTTGCTCCAATCAACGCTCACACAGTTCGGTATAGAGAATGTACCTCCACCCAACCTTTCGAGCCTCTCCAGATTTATATTGTGGAGCGCCCCGTACTTCCACCGATGTGGATAATGTTGGGGTAGTCAAACTGGAAGAACTGTTCTTTTGACGTGTCCGGACGGCCTGACAGGCTTTTGAAAGTCAGCGATCTCTTGATGTGGAAATTCATCTATTTTCGCAGCCTTCAATCCATGCCCTCGCCGTCGGCTTTGGCACTTGGCTACTCTCTATACTGGCGAAGTAAAAGAAGCACTGCTCTGCAGGATAGGCAAAGCTCCTCTTCATTAGGAGAGAAAAGAGGACATTAATCGAGATCTCTAGAATGAAAATAAAATGAAAGCGTGAATAATGGATGAGCTTGTAAATTCATCCAACACGGAAAGGTTGGAGCACGACGTGCAAGATGACGTCAAATGGTGAAGCGAACCCATCGTTGCACGCGCTTGCGGACTACCCTGCTCAACTTCCATGGCTCATTTCCTTGAAGGCAGAGTAAATGATAACTCACCAATAATTTGCTCTCACCTCGCCCTTGAGGCTTGTCGAGAGGCACTCCTGATCTACTCCTATCTGCTTTGATCTGCTGCTGCACCGCTTTATTCACATGCTCCCGTAAACAACCACCATGGCAGACCAACAACGACGTGCCCCTGGAGGCCACTACTCTGGTGCCAACCCAGTTCCAACTATTCAGAAGTTCGTCGAGAGCTTAGACAGAGACAAGAAGGACAGAGACAAAGGCATCGAGGAGGAGCGGAAGAAGAAGCCACAGCCAAGCCAGGGGGGTGCGACTCCTCACAAAGCGGCCGATGCAGCGAAGTCGGGCACACGCAAAACAGTCACGGATCCAACTACTGGAAATGAAGTCGTGATTGAGGATGTCAACAAGGACTTTATGAAGGCTTCTGAGGATCCGAAAGTGGGCATTGACAAGAGGAGATCCGTTCAGAAATATGCTGATTAAAGGGTTCTAGCTAACTGTGCCTAATGCGAACCTTGGTAGACGTACTGTGAGTGCCCAAGTTGTTCTCCTCGGTTTCGGACTACGTCTGACTTTCATTGAAGACTGTCAAAACAGACTCCTCCCAGCCATATGATGAGTACAAGCACAAACAAGATGTCACTGCACCGCCAGATCCTATCGCCGAAGGCAGTACGTCAGATGTTCCAATCCATGGAGAGAAAACCAATATTCTTTTCCACCCTACGCCGTCCGTCAGTTATGAGCCCATGTTCGCTTCGTTGGAGAAAAAGGCGGGGGCCCTTTGCGTTGGAGTGTTCCTTGCAATAGTCATCCTTGGAAAGATGTTTGGGGGTTCTTTGAAAGGACTGGTACCTACTGCTGCTTGCATCGTTTCAGGAATCTGGCTGTGGATGAAAGAGGTTATACGTAGTGGACGAGAAGTTGAATGGTCCAGTGAACAGTCAAGAGGGGAGACTGTAAGCGCCTATTTCCAAACGATAGCCCAGACTTCAAAGGCTCATCCCACTCTCTAGGCAACGGCGAACCTCCTCCCCGAGTCAGTCGAATGGTTAAATACCTTGATGTCTATCTTGTGGGGTCTCATCGATCCCGACATGTTTGTTTCTGTTGCAGATACACTTGAGGATGTCATGCAGGCTTCAGTACCAGGTATCATCGAGAATGTCCGCGTTGCTGAGATTAATCAAGGAAACAACCCGATCCGGATCCTGAGTCTCCGCGCTCTACCGGACACACACGTCAAAGAACTCAAAGAGAGCATACACGAGGAGAACAAGAAGACTAAGGATCCGCAAGAAGCTGCTGCGGACGAAGAGGGTGGTGATTACTATAACATCGAAATCGCCTTCGCATACCATGCAAAACCCAGCGGGAAAGATTCGTCTTCCAAGGCGCGAAATATGCACATGCAGCTCGTCTTCTACCTTGGTGTCAAGGGGCTTTTCGGCGTGCCACTTCCTATCTTTGTCGAGTTGCAGGGCTTGGTAGGGACTGTGCGGATGCGTCTCCAGATGACCCCTGAAGCTCCTTTCCTGAAAAATCTGACTTTCACTCTGATGGGCGTGCCGCAAGTTCAAGCCGGTTGCATTCCGATGGTGGAGAAAGGTGTCAACATTCTCAACTTGCCCCTAATCTCCAATTTCGTCAACTACGCTATAGGAGCTGCCGCCAGCATCTATGTTGCCCCAAAGTCGATGTCACTCGACCTTGGTAAGATGCTCCAAGGTGATGACATCCAGAAAGACGTGCTGGCGCTCGGAGTCCTGTGGATCAGAATTCATCGTGCCGTTGGTCTGAGCAAACAAGATAGGCGCGGCAGCAAGGGAGGAGGAAGTGATCCATACGTCACTCTATCCTTCTCCAAGTACGGAAAACCTATGTATTGCACCCGCGTCATTACGGATGACCTCAATCCGGTGTGGGAAGAGACTGCTGCGTAAGAAGGCTGTCATCCGGTAAGGGAAAACTAGCGCTGACAGGTCTTCAGTTTGTTGGTTACCCCTGAATTGATCAAAGCCGATGAGCAACTTAGCGTTGAGCTATGGGACTCAGACCGCTCTACCGCCGACGACATCGTGGGAAAAGTGGAATTTTCAATGCAGAAGATGATTCAGCACCCGGGCAAGATGTACCCTCAAGTGTCAAAGCTCCAGGGCATGGAATCTGGTAGCGAAATGCCTGGTGAGCTCCACTGGGAAGTGGGCTATTTCGGCAAGCCTCAATTTCGCCCTGCCCTCCGGACCGATGGTAAGGATCCTAATTTGCCGGATAGTCTCAAAGACCATAAGGATCTGCAAGATGAGAAAGGCACAGTGGACAATAAGACGGAGGACGCCGTTATGCACACGCCTCCGGACCCGCTGTGGCCGAGTGGTATATGCAGTGTCATTGTGCACCAGATCGTGAACCTCGAGCTAGAGAATATCAAGGGCAGTGAGGGGAATCGGAAAGGTCGAGAATACGAACCAGCTAAGGAGTTCGGTGAGAACACGGACGAAGAAAGCAAGAAGCTACCAACCAGTTATTGTACGATCATCTTTAACGACCAGCTGGTGAGAGATTGCACGAAGTTGTTGGAAAGAGATATTGCTGCTAATCAGTTGATAGGTCTATCGCACTCGCGCAAAGGCTGTGAGCAGCAAGCCCATCTTCAACGCGGGAACGGAAAAATTCATGAGAGATTGGAGATCTGGTATTGTGACCATCACCGTCCGAGACCAGCGACACAGGCAGCATGATCCAATCTTAGGTGTTGTACCTTTGAAGCTCTCCGACATCTTACAGACCAGCTCTCAGGTTACGAGATGGTATCCTCTTGACGGTGGCATTGTAAGCACTGGGTCCATATGTCACTTAGATATGGAACTGACTCTGCTGGTGAAGGGCTTCGGTCGCGTTCGTATCTCCCTTCTGTTCCGGAGCATAGAGACCAGGTTACCGCCAAATATGCTCGGATGGGATGTCGGTACCTTTGAATTCACGTCGGCAAGGATCCTTGCCTTGAATTACCACAGCCACGCGAAGTTGAAGATGCGGACTGGTGGAAGCTCTGGCTCTATTTCCAAGACGCAATGTCGAAGTCTTGCGGAGCGCGATGGCATGTTCTGGGATATCACGAAGAAGGATGGAAAGAATGATGTCAGGCTACCAGTCAAGTTTCGATACCGATCCCCAGTCGTCTTCGAGTTCCACACCGCAGGCAAGCGCAGCGCAGCTGCTTACGCTCTCATCTGGCTGCATCAGCTAGTCGACAACCAAGACGCTGCTGTGAACATCCCAATCTGGACAACCAAGAACGGTGCACGGCTGACACAAAATTACATCACGGAAGACAATTGCAAGGAAGTGGTAGGCCTCGAAGATTTGACAGAGGTTGGTCGCTTGCAGTTCCGTTGCCAGTTCAAAGCCGGCACAGATGAGTCTCACGAGCAATTCGTGGTAGACAGCGACACCCGGGAGACCTATGAGACGTGGGAAGCCTGTCTTGCCGAGGGCGTCCGCAAGAGGAGGGTCACGAAAGAGATGCCCGTGAAGGTCCAAGAGCTACATGAAAAATCTTTGACCGAAGGCCGCGATGTGTTGAAGCAGGCTGACCCGGAGGAGAGAAAGAAGTGGCTCGACAAAAACGGTCTGGATTGGAGTGGTGCTTTCGGGGAAGATCCTAAGGCCTATATGGACTCGCGTGGTAGAAAGAGGGCAGAGCCAGGATCAGGCAGGCCCGTTCACGATCCCTACAATCCAAGTTCAGACGATGACAACATCAATGATGATGAGGACGACGACGACGACGACGACTCAGATGACGATGAGCTAGGCATCCAAGACGGTACCAACACCAACTTTGCGAAAAACATGAACGGTCAAGCAGGTGGTGCGACAGAATTTGATATTCCAAACGGCGACGCTGAGAAGACAAAGGAAGTGGCGAACAAGAAGAGCGAGAAGAGGAAGCAAAGAGGTCTGATGCAGTGGAAGCCCATGAGGAATGCAGCGTTCGCAAAGGATGAAGCGAAGTTTGCGCTGAAGAGGGTCAAGAACAAGATGACCGGAGGGCTGGGTGGCAGGGAACCGGATATTGAGACGGAAGCGGGGGCTTAATGACATGTAGGGGATTCTCGGTCAATCTAATACTTGCCTCTGGTTGCGAGGTCTACTATCGCACAACCCTTTGAAGCGTTAGCTGTTCATGTTTTCTTCGTTCGCACTCAAGCAAACGACGTCACTGCGAGTCACATCGATAGCAAGATTATTTAGTGCTTTGTAAAAACAGCTTTATATACCTCTTCATTTTAATAACCGCTTAGCCCTTTATTGTTCATAACGTTCTTTAGTGATCATCTTGCCGTCATATATCTTCACTTTAGCTGTCAGGTCTCCACTGTCCTGAGGATCCATCGACAACATCATTGTATATAGTCCTTGTTGGCTTCAGCCATCTTAGGAAGGTCCTCTGGGTTCGGTCCCGCTGGTTCCAGTGATCCCAGTGTCCACACCCATTCTCTCCGTCGTTTCCTTCGACCCCGCGTAGGCATCACAGGAATCCCCACGTCATCTTCGCTTCCACATTCTGGCTTCTTTTCTGTAACAGAATCGCTAGGTTCGCTTTCAGTCTCTTCGAAATTTCCGATTTGTTTGGTTGGACTCTCAATCTCCGACAAAGGTCTTTTGGCGGGCATGATTTCCTCTAATGGACACCTATATGAGACACGTTTGGTGTTTGGAAACATACGACGTGTTGTTCGCGCTGAGGTCGCCGAGAGATGTCGCCTCGGCAGCGGACTGTTGCGCAGTATGCTTCTCACGCCGAGGGAGAGCTGGTATGGTGATTCGTGTGGATATGGGGATGTAAGTCGGCATATGGGAGACTTGGGCTTTGCAGATGGTGATGAGAAACTCGTGGCCGAAACACGGTGAGGTTCGTATGCATTTGCGTAGGTGTTTCGGAGGGTAGGTGAGTCTGTTGGGACGGCGAGCATGAGACCCGTCGTCGACTTGCCAAAGGTGAGAGGGAGCGTTGAGGTTGCGAGGGAGAGCTTTGGTCGTTTGGCAGGAGGTGGTTGTAGGTCTGTGTGATCGGGACGAGGTAGGGCCATTACCGATAAGCTTAACATAGTTCCCGCTGCTGGAGCCGTTGTTTGGGTGGTACAAGATTCTGGGTCGGATACCGGCGTGCTGGGGGAGAATGCATGGTGGAGGAGATCTGGGCGCATTGGGAGGGCGAGCATAACGAGTGGACGGAAATCTGGAAGGGCTGAAGACAAGTATAAGCCTTACGGAAAGCCTGAGGTCAGGTACAGTACTAGTCCTGTTCTGACCTTCATCTGTCAGGCTGGTTGGCTCGTGTAAGGCGCTTTGTGGAATGAGACCCGGGCGAGGCAGTGAAGGGGGAGGACGACATTATGTACGACTGAGACTAACACGTAAGGCAAGCCGTGCCGCTCCATAAGGAAAGACGGGATATTCTTGCGTATGTACGGGAATAGAGGACACAGTTTATTAGAACCATAATCACCGATAAATCAAGGCGGACAAATGGCGTGAGTAGAGCTGACGCTGAGGTTCCTTCTCCGCAAGTCAATCTGAATCTGTTGGGCCCGGGTTGGCGTTGGATGGCTGTCAATATAATAATAATAATAATAGTAGCTTGATATTGGAGGATTGGAACACGCAAGCATACGAAGCCAGAGTACGACGCATTATTGCAAGCGCTATGTTCCCCTCCTCGTCGTCGTCCTCCTCCTCCTGCGCCTCTACGTCTGCCTTCGAAGGAGTTCTAATTCTGGATCAGATCGTATCGCCAGGATCGAGCTAAGATTAGTTACTGCGACCAGCAAGGCCAAGTGTGCGTTTACCGTACAGATGTGACCAATCAGGTCCTCGACTCCTCGTACAGGAAACGTGCATCATCATTCTTCGCCTACAAAGGATCATATTGTAACGCTTTTCCAGAGGACTTTGCCATCTGAGACTGGAACACGCGTGCTATTCATGCTCCGCCGCCAACATTGACAGCTTTGACACAACCTCAAAGATGAAGGCGCAATGGATCGTATGGCCAAGAAGGGACCAAAGAGGAATGACGGCAGGATAATCATCCATTTCGTAAGCCCTCTGTCAGACGAGCCATGATGGAGCGTTAGCTGACATGGCGGATCTTGTCTCAGGACTACGATTGTTTCTATGCAGCAGTCTTCGAAGCTGAAAATCCTGTCCTGAAGTCATTGCCGCTCGCAGTACAGCAAAAGCAAATCATCGTAACCTGCAACTATGAGGCTCGCCGGCGGGGACTGTACAAGCTTCAGCTGGTCAGGGAAGCAAAGAAGATCTGTCCGGATGCAGTTGTCATGCTTGGTGAGGATCTCACGCGCTTTCGGGATGCGTCAAAGGCATTGTATAATCTATTGCGGGATTTTGCATGCAGCAAGAAGGTTGAACGACTGGGGTTTGACGAAGTGAGGAGGTTATGAAATTGTCTTGATGGCAGTTGCTGACCCATTTGGATGCAGGTGTTTATGGATGTCACGGACATGATTGATTACAACATCGAACTGCTGAACCACAATGACCTTGGCAGTTCATTTTTCCACCTCAATCGAAATGATCCAACCACTGGCTTTCCGTACGACGCGTCAAGCATCTACGGCCATACATATCCCGCAACGCCTGTACAACCATTATCGCCGCCTTCGTCAACGACCCCGTCACCACAGTCTTCAGGGCCACACACGATATTCATGCGCCTCCTGCTCGGCTCGCACCTTGCACAGTACCTTCGCCATCAGCTTGAAGAGCAGAACGGTTACACGTCTACTGTTGGCATCTCTACCACCAAGCTCGTCAGCAAGCTTGTGGGAAATGTCAACAAGCCTAAAGGCCAAACAACATTGATACCGCCGTATGAGTCTACGGACGAGTACGAAAGCAACGTGACAACGTTCATTGACGCCCACGACATCGGCAAGATACCTGGGATCGGCTTCAGGCTCGCTCAGAAGATTCGACAGCACGTTCTTCGGCGGCGACCCGCCTTTGACGCTGGCTTGGTTTATGGTGGTACCAAAGAACATATCTCCGTTAGAGACGTACGGCTTTTTCCGGGCATGTGCGCTGAACTCTTAGAGACTCTTCTTGGCGGGCCAGGATCTCCGAAAGGCATTGGTGAAAAGGTCTGGGGTCTGATCAATGGTGTTGACGATACGGAAGTGGGCAAGGCCAGGATTGTGCCGCGACAGATCAGTATTGAGGACAGCTACATCCGCCTGGACAAGATTGATGAAGTCAAGAACGAGTTGCGAATGCTCGCCGGAAGTCTGGTCAGGAGGATGCGAATGGATCTCACTGAGGACGATGACGACAATGACCTACCAGTAGATGACGATGCGGACTCACCGATTGCAGAAACGGCGCGCGCGAAGAGACGGTGGCTTGCCCATCCTCGCACGCTGCGTTTGACGACCCGACCTCGACCACATCGGAACCCCGACGGTAGCCGCACAAGGTGCTTCAATCGTATCTCACGATCCAGCCCGATGCCAACGTTTGTATTTAGTCTGACCGAAAACGTCGAAGGCCTGGTCGACAAGCTTGTCGATGAAATCCTGATTCCGATCTTTCGTAAGCTGCATCCCGAAAAGTCTGGATGGGACTTAAGTCTGGTGAACGTGGCTGTCACGAACATGGCTGAGACCGCGACTGATGGCAAGGATGGGACTGGCAGAGACATTGGTCGGATGTTCAAGAGGCAGGAGAGTGTGCTGAGGGAGTGGAAGGTAGAGGATATGGATATGGCACCCTCAGATGATAATAATGGTGACGAGCACCAAGATGCTAGGGTTGGAGGTGTGCTATGTCTGGAGGACGCAACAGAGCACAACATGAAAGGGGATCATTCACAGCATCCACACGGTTCCGAAGATCTCATCCAGCCTAGTCAACATAGCATTGATGAAGAAGGCGCGTGGGACAGTGAGGAACACGACTCCGACATTGGAGATTCCTGTAAAACTTGTGGAGCAATAATGCCAGCATTTGCGATGACGGCTCACGAGACGTTTCATGCATTCCCGGACTGAGTCTTACAACCTCTCCCTATGGGACATTCATTCACAGAATCATGGTCAATGCTCGGTATATCAGATTTAGTGGAACGGTCATACCTGTCCAGTGGTCCATGCACACCTAGTGAAGGATGGCGCGGGAGTCATATGTCCGCCGGCTTTAACGTCTATTGAGTTTCTTGAAAATGATTATGCATCATGGCGAAGGTTAACCCCAATCCTCCTCTCAAATTCGTACCACTCGAAGATTGTACTCATTATACCTAGTCGCTACTCACTATACATATGTTCGATCAAATATGTTGTAGTCGCACCGGACACGCGTTGCCGCATCAACTTCTTGGCTGTGATATCCTCAAACACGACGCCAAGAAGCACAAACCGGTACTCAAAGGGCGCAACCTCTTGAAGCAAGCATGGACGCCGATTCTTATGGAATTGGACAAACATGTCCGGCCATACCTCAAATCGCGCCGTGTGTGGGGTCTTAATGCGTGGGTGTATGGTTGATCACGCGGTAAGCAGGAAGAAGTGATGTGAAATAGGATTGTGTCGTCTAGTGCCTGTAGTTTTCCAGCAGCTGTTTTACCAGGGGCCCGCTCTGGGCCTTCTGTTAGTTTTAAGAGAGCAGGATCTGGTACAGTGGGTGTAGATAGACCAGTACGGGGTGAAGGATGCGGAGCAGGCCAGCGGCCGTTGGGGCCAGCCGGGAGGTACTTTCCTCCGACAGACCACGGTCTGGGTTGAAAGAGGCACGGCTTGTTATTTATAGAGCCATCTGTCGATCGGAAGGGAAGCACCCAATACGCGTCAAATGCAGTCCAAAATAACCCCTTCACAGCATTGGAGCTCCGTCCAACTAGCGTTTGTAAAGTGGTCCGACAAATGGTGGAAGATAGTGATAACGTTTATTTTCTACAATCATCACTTCACCTCAGCTCACACCCCCCGTCGACCACGCCACAACCCCCAACACAAACACAACAACCATCGCATCCTCCACAATCGTATTCCAAATCCCACTGTACCTCCCCACAAGGCCCACATACCCCTTCCACGGCTCCGGCAAGAACCCAGCCACCATCCCCAAAACCCCCGATTGACTCGTCCTCCCCTGTTCGATGAAGAACCGCGTACTCTGCAGCACGAGTTCCGCTGTCGCGAATACCCAGAAGATCCTCGCCCCTCCATCATCAACGCCCGCACCGTCAATGAATGAAGTAGTGCGCGAGAACCGGGATCCGGTAAAGGTCGTCATGGCCGTGACGTAGACGCCTAGCGTGAGCGCGAAGATTGCATGCACGATCTTCCATATATAGCTGTACTTGTTTCCATCAGCGGCCTGTGGTGCGCCGCCGCCAAACATGGCTGCTAAACCGGGCGGTAAGCCGTCCGCGCCGCCGTTGACAGCCGCACCACCGGGCATGCCACCCATCATCTGTTGGAGCATGCGGAGCATCGGGTCTTCTTCCCCTCCTCCCGCGCCCATTCCACCTTGTTGTTGTTGTTGTTGTTGTTGTTGTTGTTGTTGCCGTTGTTGACCTGGCATAGCGAACGGATTATCTTGCATGTTTGTGTTTGGCGGAGGCGCCTTTCCCATCATCTGCTGCAGTTGTTGGAATTGGCGCTCAGCATCCACCTGGCGCGATCGTGGGGTGTTGGAACCGGGGGTGTAGAAATGTTGGCTTATGTCTACTTCATCCGGGTCTTCTGAGCCATGGAGGCCGCTCGCTGTCGTTGGGAAGGAGGTGGGTTGGATTGGAGTGGTGGTGGGTATCTCTGAAGTGTCATTGTCAGCTTCGCCACCTTTTATTGAGTAGTTTCAGGAATGACGGAAGTAGATTGTTGGGGCCTCACCAGATTCGACAGGACGACCGCTGAGTGATGTGATCTTATCCAATCTCGCGGATCCCCCAGCCTTGATCTTAGTCTCGCGACGTTCTCTGCGCAGGCGGGCTTGCTTCTGGGTGGTAGATTCTTCCAATGGCGCTGAGGAAGAGGAGGGTCGTGAAGAGTCGTCCATTGTTCTTACCAACACGCAGTGAGCGGTTGAGAGGCTGCTCAGTACTGGTAGATAACGAACCAGCAAAGTCTCACTCGTGACGATGAGCTTGCGCTTGACAGCGGAAGTCTCCGTGACAGGCCCGCAATGACGACGACTAGGGTCGCCTGGAATACTACGGTAGTGCCTACGATCACTGAAACGTTCAAGAGCTTCAAAGCATTAAATGCCTGGCTGTATCGTGTCTATACTACAACTGCAACGCTCAATGCCAATCAAACGATTTTCCGTCTAGTTTGTTCGAGTAACCCCACAGTGTGCCTATGGTGTTGCTCGACTCATGCCAATAAGGCGTTTAACCCCAACCTTAAGCAGAAACGTCAGTATCAACATAGATTTGGCCCTTCAAGTGTAGACAGTTAGAACTTACCATCCAATTTCCGCACTCATCAGTCTTATTCGTCAGGATGTCCACGTGGATGGCCTGCGCCTGCTCATAGTTCCTCGATTGAAGTGCGTGAGCCAGCTCCGACATATTCTCGACCGTATCCGATTTCAGTAGATCTTCGTTGTTGAGGTGGTCGAAGAGAATATTGAGCCGCTTCTCCGTATCTATGACTTGGGGCTTGAAGGAAGGTGGTGCTCGAGACTTCACACGCTGCATGTCTCCGTCGAGTATCTCGAATATCGGTTGGGCATTAGTTGGGATATGCGATCGATCGCCAGAGGCTTTCAAACGTCTTAGCTTGGATGCCTTGGTAAAGTAGCGGTCGGAGACTTACAGTATTTAGATGGCACAGGGTTGGCAGCTTTACCACGCTGGGATTGTGCAGTTCCAGGCCTTGACCCTTGCGAAACGCCTTGAGGAGGACCTGATGAAGGACCTTGGTTAGATTGCTGTTGGGGAGGTGGACCTGGCCCATAAGGATTTGGTGCGTTAGGATGTTGGTTTATATGGATCTGCTGTGGGGCGTATGGATTGGTGGGTGGCGGACCCTGACGTTGGCCGTCTGCTGGAGGCGGCATCGATGAACCTGCGTGGCTTGAAGGCGCAGTCGACTGGAGAGCTGGTACTGGCGCATAACGATTAGACGGCGGTGCACCGGATGGAGGAGCATTGTAAGGCGAAGAGCGACGGGGAATCGTCGGTTGCTGGTTACTTCCGCTAGGATGGGGCATGAGCTGCTGAGGCGCGTACGGGTTTGCAGCCGATGATGACGGTCGTTCTGGGTGCTGGTACGATTGAGAGAGCCCTCCCGCCAGTGGAGAGCTCATCCTCGGCGTTGGTGCTAACCCTTTTGGTGGCGGTGGGAGTGGAGGAGTTGATCTTTGCGACGCACCAAGTGGCGGACCGGGTGTTGGAGGAGACGAAACGTTGGGTTGGTTTGGAAAAGGCGAGTTGATAGTGGAGGCGCTCATACCTGGTGTGCCGCGGCGGGAAGTTGGGGGCTTGAAGAAGCTATCTGGCGTATCATTCCAATTTGTCATATTCGTAGCTTTGGAAGGTGCAGGAATCGACTGCGAAGCATTGTACGCCCGAGGTGGCGGCCCAAGACTGTGGTTTGATTGGGAAGCGCCGAATGGTGGTGGAGGCGGAGGAACCATGCCAGACGCTTGCCTTGGTTGCTGGACCTGTGAATATCCAGCGGAAGCGTAAGGTCCAGCGCTCTGTGGAGCGTATGGGTTGGATGATTGAGCAGGGAACGCGGGTGCATAAGCACTCGTATTTGACGCTGTAGATGGCATCGTCTGAGGCTGCTGAGCCAGTAATTCCCCCGTAGCCGTTTGAGCTCGCTGACCGGGGCCCATAGATGTCGCTGGCTGCTTGGGTGTCACCCGAGGAGCCTCCCTTCTTGTTGCTTGCCTGACGCGAGATTTTGCGAGCTCTGCAGCAGGATACTCGGTAGGCAGGAGGCTGAGGTACTTCTCAGCGACGTTCAACTGCCCGTGCGCAGCTACAATCTCAGCATACTCGGTGTACTTATCGTACAGAGGAGCCAGTTTCCAATCTGAGGCTTTCTGTCGATCGTTGTCTTGGAAATGGGCCACTTCCCGAAATATCGTAACCTTCTCCATTAGTCTCTGGAGAGACCGAACATGGACAGAGAAAGTCGAGTCGCTGTTTGGTTCTTGTGCGCCTGAGCTTTCGTGCTCTTCGAGTTCTTCGATCCAAATTGCGACCACCTTTTCAAGCTTGGAGCCGGCAAGGTAGCAAAAAGAAGCATCTTTCCGCAGCCCACCACCTGCCTCTGCCTCTTTTGTTTGCTCTTCCAAACGATCGCCAAGGGCCTCACAGAGATCCGGGAATTCCTTTGCATCAGCAAAGGTGCACAGGGTAACCATGACTTCTTTCCAAGCAGCCAGGTCTGCATTGTATACGACGTCCCAAAGATTTTTTCCCACCACTGACGCTAGTAATCGAAGGTAATTGGGTCCTTGAGATCTCTTTGTAAAATATGCTTTCTGCGCCTTTTCGATGCAAGTCTGACCCCCACAAAGCGCGATCATGAATGCATCTGATAGTCTGTCCTCCTGAAGGCATACGTCTAGCGCCTTTTCGAATTGACCAAGCATTAACGCTCGAGTGATTCTGCGGTCAGATTCAGACTCTTGTCCGGTGTATATCTGGAACGGGTTGTTGGTCTTTGCTCCCTTTGTTGCAGCAAGATCGGATAGGAAACTGTCCCCATCAGCACTATTGTCAAAGAATGCTGAGAGACGATTGCTCTTCGCGGTCGCTGTTCCATTGCTCTGTGCTTCTGTGGAGTGTTCCGCGCTTCCGTCACCTAATCCAAGTTTCGCAAGGCCATCGGCAGCCTCATCGCTCTCGGTGGAGAAGCCAAGGTACTCGATGAGCTCTCTACGAGGGTTATTCGAGATCAAGGTCTGAATAACCTTCCAATCGGCCTTCTCCTCATCCGTCGTTGCATCCGTAATTTTAGTCTCACAAATGCTCTCTAGATTACCTTCACTGAGTGCTTTCTCGAAGCTCTGTGTAGCTGTGCCAACTTCAGGGTCAACTTCGAAACGAGAGATTTGGACCTTGGACTTCCGCGATTCCGCCGTTTCAGGGTTAGCGAGGCTGAACTTCACGACCTTGCCACCGAAGCCGAACGACGCGCCGCAAGGACGCTCAAGCCACTTCGGCGGTTTTGGTAACGAAAATGCGGCCCCTTGCGGCTGCGTCTGTGCCTTGTTGAAGAAGTCTTCACCGTCCACGGCTTGATTTTGGACACCAGCTACAGGTCCTATTTCAGCCCCTGTGCTTTGTATTGTCTGGACCGCAATTTTGCCATCAAATGATGCAGTCGCCAGGAGGCTCGGATTATGCGGATTCCATCTTGTTTGGAATGTCCAATTTGTGACAACGGGGAACTCGCCGTAGGGCTGTCCTGTCTGAGTGTTCCAGCATATGGTGCGATTGTCCTTACCGCAAGAGAGTAGCAGGTCGCTGTCTTGGGGACACCACGAAACCGAGAGCACTCCCTGTTCATGAGCTCGTAATGTCTGCACTATGTCAGCTAATGGTGATCCTGGACTAACAGGAGGAACGCCATACTCGTTCCGGCGCGTTTGTGTTCCTAAGATCCCATACCAAGATCAAGGGTTCCGTATCATTCGGAATTGCTGTGATCAATCTTGTAGGCTGGGCTCATCATTAGCAGCGTGTCGTTGTACAGGAACTCTCGCCAGAAGCTGACCTTCTCCGGGTCCCAAGCAACAGCACTAACAGCTTTCCTCCCCAAGTTATTCAAAGTTAAGCTCTCCTTCTTGGCCTTGACATCCCATACTGTGACGAAGCCTCCACTACTACCGGTCACTATGATATGAGCAACCTTCTTATTCCAATCCAGGCACTCGAAGTCATCTGCTCTGGCAGCAGTGCTGCCAAGACGGAAAGGATTCGCGACGTTATTAAGGTCGGATATGAAGAGCTATCTACAAATTAGCAGAGCACAGAATCGCTGGTAAGCATAGGCGCCATACCTCGCCTTTCGCACCGGCTGTCGCCAGCAATTCTGGTCTGAAGGGATTGAACTGTAGTGTTTTTATCGCGCCACTGTGCTTCGAAGTTCGAGACATGAAGGCATCGCTAGATGTTATGAGCGAGGAAACGATCGATTGTCAGCGGAAAGCCTGACCTCGCCCCTTTCAAAAGTTTCTCGGCATTCCATATGTCCAGTGAACCGTTCTCCAATGCACCCGCGATAATCCCCCTTGGATAGTCATCGTTTATTCGTCCCCAAGCAATGTCATGGAACCTACCATCAAAGATGTCACAGTCAGCGATATGAAGCTCTCCCACGCCAGAGTCCAGTGTTTCATGTTTACCTGGAGTCGGTGCTTATGCTCGCTGTTGGCTGCAATTCAACCCCCTGCTCAATGTTGCCCAGGCCAAGGTCCCATAGCTCCAACTGTGTGTCGTTGGAGAAGTCGGCATCAACGGCCCCAGCCCTAGTACCGGTAGCAATCAGTGGTAAAGCTGTGCCGGGTGACCAGGCGAAAGTAGCCGTGCGAGGAATCTCGCGCAGGCGAACCATTATGGAAAGAGTACGGGAAGATTAGGGCCGACTGAGCTGGCAAGTACTCGCCGGGACCGGTCGTGAACCCTGGTGATAGATGCGGGACTTCAGTGTGGAGAGTAATGCGGCTGAACACAGGCCAAGAGGCCAATTTTCGCAGAAAGGACAGCTGTGCTAGCGAGTCTGGGGAATGAATGTTCCGTTGTGGCTTCGCGGAAACGCCAAGTCCTTAGCCTCGACTCAACTTTATCACCCCTCTGGGCCATGCGGCGATCTACAATCACCTGCACGTGATATGAAATCAGTTGGCAACAGCATATCTTGGACATTGACCAGGCTTTGTTGATCGTGAGTGGGGTGGCAGATATTCATTACTCATCGGTACTCTTGTTTGCGCAATCGTCTTCTTCTTACAGTAATGACCGACGCTGCACGTCTCAAGGCTACTATCTACGTCGGTGGCCTCGACACTGCAGTAAGTGCAAGGACACTTGCAGACGCCTTCGTGCCGTTTGGTGAGATAGTCGATGTCTCGCTGCCTAAGCCGGAAGCTCCTTCATCTACAGACCCACATCGTGGGTTTGGCTACGTGGAATTCGAGCTACCAGGAGATGCAAAGGAAGCTATCGACAACATGGATCAAAGCGAGTTGTATGGGCGAATTATCAAAGTTGCAGCAGCAAAGCCACAGAAGGAGAGCAACGAGGGCTTGGGGAGCAAGACGGCGATTTGGGAGCAGGTAAGAGTTATACAGCGAAGACGTCCTCCCGATCTCAGATATCTGAATGGTACTAACTCGCTCAATAACAAAGGAGGGCTGGTTGGCGAAGCATGCCGTTAGCGACGAGGATAGGCTAGCTGCTGAGCAAAGCAAAGCGGAGTCAAATGTAAGAACAGACGATCCAATGCAAGGGCTCGAAGGACTGGACGTGGCCGGACCAAGGGCGGAGTGATTGTTCTTCATTTCCAGACCTTGATGCTGCATCAAGGAGCGTGTGGCAAGGATTGAGGATGAAAAGAGCATTGACCTGGTTTTCAAATGGAGAGGATGTGAAGAATGGATCAGTTGATTTTGACTAGTCTGCATGATACACACCACTGGCCATGGAACATCGTGATTGCATCTCATGCGGGTCCGTCGTTCCATCGCCTAGTTTGTACAGGCTCACTTAAAGCCTCGAAAGCACGTCCGTACCGACAGCCCCCTTCTCTCAGAAACTAAACCGCGAGATTCATTTGAAGGTATCGGATTTATTCGACTTCGTAAGTCGGAGCGACTTATCCGACACTAATTTCTTACCCATGGAGTAAACCGCTGCGCCCACGGCAATTCTGTCGAAGGCGCGTATATTGATCAGCTCAGTGTTACAAGTGTACTCGCTTCGGGGAGAGTATTTCGCAGAAGAATTCTTACCCAAGGACGATACCTGCAGAGAATTTCTTGTATTAGCGAATGTTCTGAGTGCAGAAAGTGAGGGGGAAGCTCGTACCAAGAGGTATCAATTCAGGAGGGATCTTCTTAAGGGTTCGAAGCCGTTGCGAGATGGTGTGGGCTGTCGAGATAGAATACGTTAGCAATTGATGAAGCGCAGTTTACGAATCGCACTTCGCATAGCCCCAGCTGCAAGCCGTTCAGCGTTATCTTGGGAAATTTACCGCTGTGCTCCTCTCTCTGTAAAGGTGATGTTAGCTATGTGGAGCACGCTCCAAACTTTCTAAAGCATAGCTCCAACTTACCGGCATCGGCCTGAACAATGGCCGGGTCTGCTGCATCATAAGGGTTCGCGTAGGATACATCTTGAAGTGATTCTTTGCGTTGCCCCTGGTATCGGAAGGGTCAATAGCAGCATCGGGTGAGGTGCTTTGAAGAAGCTCGGCTTATGTAGTAGCCACAAAGTGGCTCGCTTCCGAGTCGAACATCACTCGAGCTTCCTCCAACGACCAGTCAACGACCGCAATAGATTAATACCCTCAGAGATTTCTCTGAACTATTTCGACAGCTTCAACATGTCTGATAACGAGGAGCGCGAGACCAAACCCTTCAAGTTTGTGACTGGTAAGTGTCCCAATACCCACGATGACCGAAAACAGACACCATGAGCGACGGCTAACCAAGTGTCATGCGTCAGCTGGTATGTGAGCATTTAGGTTCCTGCGTATATAAAATAATCCCCGAAATGATCTTTCCACCCCTCTCTTGCTCGATAAGTCGCTGCCCGTAAGCTTGATTAACAGCCTGCGTCTCCAATTCTAGGCTTCGACGCTCGGTTTCCTAATCAGAACCAGTGAGTAGCTACAATCCACCCTCGAGGGCAGACGGTAAACTCATGTGAGAGCATTCGAAGACTGAGCGATTTGTTCTAGGACGAAGCACTGCTGGCAGAATTATGTCGACTACCACAAGTGTATCCTAGCTAAGGGCGAGGACTTTGCACCGTGCCGTCAAGTTCGTGTGGCCCAGGAGCTTAATTTTCATCAATCATAGTCTTTACGAGGAGCTTGATTCTAACACACAACCATCCAGTTCTTCCTCGCATATCGGTCTCTCTGCCCCAGCGCCTGGTGTGAGCGGTGGGATGATCAGCGCGGTTCGTTATACGCCCAATCCATAGCTGTGACAATGCTCACTAATCCTGCTCCAGAGAACGGCAACTTTCCTGTTCGTTTAGATCAGTAAATGCTAGATTGAGGGAGGGTTACCACGCTGTGGCGCGAGCTAATGTCGTTTGCGAGGTTGAACCGACTTGCGACAAGGGACGCTTTGTAGATATAGTGTAACGCAGTTGATCAAATCCATGCGATCCTTGGGTTCCTTGAATAGAGGGTTGTCCAACTCACGGCGGAGCTGTAGCATGACATCTACGTTATCATTCTCCCGTAGAATTTCTATAGTTGCCGCTATTCAGTGGGCGTCTAGGGGCACAATGCATCTGATGAAGCGCCAGAATTCACCCACGACTTCTGACCTTTGTGTGATTCGCCTTGTCTATATTACAAAACTTGAAGCCATGCGAGCCTAATCGAATGCAGGAGCGTGCAAAACGTCCGCTTAAGCCGCCTGTGCCTGTGCCTGTGCTAGGTCCCCCCGGGCCTGCGCCAACACATCCGCTTCTCTTTTCTTTTTTTCGTTGACCTCTGCGCTCCTCCTCGAGTCTGTCTCACTCCTTGAACTTTGCTCCTCAAGCTCCTGCAGATCTGCTTGCTCCTCAGGCGTGGCTTCGACTGGCGTTGCCTTTGTGATCTCCATCAGTAGTGCCAATATTTCAGGTTCGTGTCTGTGTTTCATGTTGATTGATTCGGTGCGCTCGAAAGGGGCATGTTCCGATGGCGAAGTGGACTGGCTTGTTGAAGAGGTAGGCGCGGGTGATGAGGTAGGTGATTGAGAGTCCGAAGGTGGGGCAAAGAAGACTGTGAGAGTCGCGGGACCGTCCTGATCTGTTGTCCGATTTACCGTCATCGGTACGGCAGGATTGTGATATTTGAGACGTGGTAGGTAATGGCGCCAGAACTTGCGTGGTCCAAGATGCCCGTCATTGAGCTTGACCGCGAAGTCCATATGTATCCTTTTGACATCTTTGGGGAGCAAGGCTGCACCAGGGCCCAGGCGTATTGCTAGAAGCTGTTGGCAGGTATAGTGTCAGTGCTCCCGATCTTGTAGGCATCGAATTATTTGGTGTGCTGGAGACATACTTTCTAGGCAGAGTCAGCATATGCCTTTGAAGCGGGCTTGGCTAAGACTGTCAAATATCAAAGATACTCACTGCTTTCAGCTTACGCATACGCTGTAGAACGCTCACCATCGTTGTACGTAAGGCCAATGAGTTTCCGCTACGTTGCGTTCTGAGTCTTTCATGATACCGGATACTCTGTTACGGTGGCCCTGGCGAACCCTGTGGACGTTCCGTCGATGTCTGCACTCGCCGGAAGCATTCTTCCTAGGTTTAAGTCATACAGAGCTTACTTATTGTGATCTATTCAGCCTGACGGATTCCGGATTTTAGAACTGAAATCTGGATTGTATCCACCAACTGAATAAATAATGCTGTGTGTCATGACTTCGTCAGACTGGGAGACGTTTGGCTGTCTTAACCAGGCCGTAATTTAGATAGTGAGTCTACAATAAGGCAAGGTCGCCCACCACAATCTCACCGAAAAGTTTACCATCTTCTATTGATAATGGTAACTTATTTCACAAAGTATGGGAACAAGTTTTGCGATGGTGGGCAGCATGTACGAAACACCTGAATGTACTCCCGGAGCATGTACCGGGACGGTGATCGCATAACATCCGCTTTGGAGCTTCGAGCAACTTTGATATGCCTAAGATTGATTCTGCGCTATCTGATGCTCTTTTTGCTCCCTTTCATGCTCGGCATTGGCCTTCGGTTCTTTTTGTTGACAGCTACCTTCTTCTCGCTACTAAAAAGCCATGCATTCAATGGTCTCCGAGACCCAATGTTCTTACCCTCAGGACTAAAGACCTCAACTGCAGGGACCAGGTCGGTGTCTTGCTCAGAAGAGAGGCTCGCATCGCTATGGGGTTCGCCATCATTACTACCCATTACTGTAGACGAAGAGGAGGTTTCGAGCTTGCTCTTCCGAACTTGAGCTACAAGCTCAACCCAACCACAGCCCTCGATGAGTATGTCAGTCGACAGCACTCTGTAAGGTAGGCGTTCTGCCCTCAAGCCAGCCGCTGCGGGAGACGTTAGAGGTCCGGAGTGCTGCTTGGTCACATCCCACTTCAACAGAAACGAGCCGGCGAAAGCCATCTTGCTACCAACGTCTGCCTCTAGGATCACATCAACGCCCGAATGTCGCTGCTGCGTTTGAATACCTATCGCCTTTTCCGTCGATGTTACGTGAGCGTCGATGGGGACGAATGGGTATGCCAGGATTACAATGTCCGGGTGGGCGGGCGTGATTCGGATGAGGCCACCGAGAAGCAATGACTGACCAGGCTTCATTACCTGCTGCTCTGGATTCACCCGGGTACGCATGACAATATCCATCTTATGCTCTTTTCGAACATACGCGTCGAGATCGCCTCGAGACAGACCCGGCAGATCTATGAGCTCCCCTTTACCGTTACCAAACGGGAGACGTATAGGTGAGGCAGTCGTACCGGGTAGCGACGACACGATTGGCATCATGGGAAATGGAGTTTCATGCCGGGAGGGAGGAAGTAGTGGAGTTTCGCCAGCTGATTCCTTGACGCTCTCGGGCGACTGTGCGTGCACGTACCTGCCCTGCTCATCAGAATCTCCCGATATAGACACCCCCATGTCATGGGTCTCAGAGCCTTCGATATGTTGACCTGTACTTGTATGCTTTCGCAGCTTGCCATATCTGTTTGAGTCCTCACTCCTTCCCTTGGGGAATACAGACTCAAACAGTTTGCTTTTTCCAACATTCACCTTTCCAACCATCCAACCTCCGCCACCACGGCGCCAGACATCCTCTTTGATTTCCTTGGTCCACCATCCTCTTTGTGAGCTTACGCACCGTACGTTCCCCAGTCGGATATCTCTTGTTGCGGCGCCCAAAGCATCCCTTAGCACTTGCACGAGGTAGGGCATCAACGAATCAACCTGCTCCTTCTTAGGGGCTAGCAGGTCAGACCTAGTAATTATAAAGGTTACACCTCTCGTTCCGTGGAGGAACTTGGCCCGACGATTTTGGGATCTTTGTGGTGTGAGGACGAGGTGCCGATGGAGGTTCGGTATGAATGATAGTGGGAAATCTGCTGCGTCTATGACATGATAGATATGGTTGTATTTGTATGGTGACTCGGAAATGGTGTCCTTGATCGATTGCAAGGAAGGGTGATCGATAGCAGCCCCTGAATGATGGTGCAGTAGGTTGTGACAACGATCGCAAATGGGCATTAGGGGAGTATCATGTCTTGAATGATCTGCATTGGTCATTTTCTTGACCTCTCCAGATCTTCGGGATTCAGGAACGCAGTGGCTTACCGGGGGCATTGCACATCGTGTCTAACCCTAATTCTCTCAGCAATCCATGATCTGCCGTCTCTATCGCGGATTTCAAGACCCCATCCTCCGGAGTATGGTTACGGCACTTTGACAGGTCATTTTGGGCGATGAACGCTTTGACAGATTTCCTGGTGATTGAGTAGAACCCTGCTTCCCCCGGATTGACTGTCTGGTTTAGCGCACCACAGCCGGAGCACGTAATGGGTAGAGCCATCGCTCGCGTGAGTGCTGGCGTGTCATTTTGCAACGTTGCTGACGAGATGCTCGTCTGACATTCAGGTAGAGCCGGTATTGCTGAGATGGTAGTTCCCAAAGCACGGCGATGTGCCAGGGAAATGTGAGTAGATGTGACCTTCTTCAGGAGAATCGGGTAAAGGAAGATTGGTACAGTTCTAGGGCTTGTATGATACAAATGATTGGCAAGCTTTCTGCTAGCTTTGCTCAAGCTGACTTTCATGTTAAGGAAAATTCATGTGCAGAAGATTCATAACTGTATCTTAGACATAGCGCTTTTGTCGTGGATAAGCTTCCGTAATCACGAAGTTACCTTACGGCCGAGGTTGCCTCTACCTAGACGAAGTACATGGACAGAATCAATCCACATATCTGATTGAGCAAAGTATCATGCAAGTGACATATAAGCACACCACTCAAGAATATATTGAGCCTGCGTTGTTTAGTCTTGGAATGCCATAAGCCGCTGACCAGCAATCGGCCCAGATGTCCGCTGGATGGTTGGTCATCTTGCAATGAATTGATAGATCTGTGAGTCCAGCAGCTTTTCGCCTCTGCATGAGATTGATGTTAGCAATTAATGACGCTGTGTTGAACGTTAGCTCATGGAGCACTTCAACACCAAATAACATGCCCTTCTGCAAACCCTCATTGCAAGATTGAGATTATGGTCACAGCAGAAATATAAGCCAGTGACTGTTGTCAAGCACTTGACTAACGGCGCTGATTTAGGGTTTTATGCAGGGCTTGCATAGATGTTGCCATCGTTGGAAGGTGAGGTATCACACGCTGGATGATGAGAGGGGGTCGCTCCAAATTACTTTGCTATATATCATGTTCCACAGTCTCCTCATTCGTCTCTGATCGTTCTCATACATGTATCCACCCTGTCACTATTTCCATTAACCGTCACCCAGTCACAGTGTCCATTTGAATTCTGCATGTACAAATAGTGGAGTGCTCCGTGCCCCTAGGTCAATTCATATAGATCAAGTGTTCACTACGTTACAATGGATCATTTTCGACTTCATGTTCGTATGATGTCTTTCTTGTCTATACTCACTGATCTTCAATTAATCCCACTTTCAATCGAAAGGTGGTCCTTCGGGATCTGCGCTGGTTTCTCGCCTGGCCAGAAGCTCGAAATGCCCACAAGTCCTGCTCATTGAAGCAGGAGGTTACAATGCAGATCCCGCTTACATATCGGATCTCCGGAGATAGGTACACTACCGTCCACACTGCTGCAGGTTACAATTGGGTTTACAAGACGATGCCTCAGAAAAGCCTCAAGGGGCAGCAGATTGACTATTCGAGAGGTAAAGGAATAGGTGGATTCGACTAGTTTGTCAGCCATCTCCATGGGTCGAACACCTATGAGAGTTGAGAAGCAATTTTAATCAAATAGAGTCTTACTGAATTGCGGCATTCTCTTCCAGGTACACCGGCATATGTGCCCCTATCATGACCTCGTCTCTCTCATTGTGGGGAATAACGTACATAAGGTTGGCCTATTTGCACCATATCAGGCATCTTGGGTAGCAGGTTCCGGATGTCTCGATATCTAGTGGACCTCTTCTTTGTCATTGACTTTAGATATTCCTTTGTCCAAGAACGCTTGAATGTTCCTCTTCAAATCTTTGACTAAAGATGTCAAAATTATCTGCTCCTACACTTGCTTTTTTCCTCAGCACTCAACGATTCATAAAAGTCGTCCTTACATGGTAAACCAGCCAGCCCAATGATATCATCCTTTCGGTTGATGAATGGAGTAGCCGTGATCAACCATGTGTACTGGCAATGTAATGACTTGCCAGCCTTGAACAGTCGCGAACAGGGATCTTTGGCAGCATGTGCCTCGTCTACGTAGACTACAACAAAGCAACCGGCGCACTTGTTAGGCTCTTGAAGCTTGTGCTGCTTACCGGTATTTGGATCCGTTGAGGATTCGAAATTAGATCAAGGTCGAGACCTCCTCAATCAAAGCAGGGTATTATACTACTTGTGAAAATGCACCAAGACCGTTGCTCCTATGGCTCTGGAAACGACGTGCAGTGCACTTTGCCCAGTGGCATTTGATTGCAATGCCTCTCAAGGATACAGTAGGTAAATTCGAAACCCAACTTCGGGCCTCTTAAACGCCAGAGTATGCCATCGTCCCGCCAGCTAGTCCCAAAGCGCGATATCAAGTTCTCCCTTTCCCTTTCCCCTCAACGGCTGATTCCTGCTGAACCACTGTCTTTTCAATTTCTTCGTCTCCACTATCGTCTTCGCTACTCATCTCTTCGTCGTCATCGTCAAATCCGAAATACTTTCTTCCCGGCGTATCAATGCGCTTTGATGCCGATGGGGGAGTTGTTGCCTTCGAGCTTGAACCTTCGGCGCCCTCACCCTCACTGCTTTCGACAGCGCTAGCCGAACCCTCTTCTGAGCTCCCGCTTGAAGGACCCACCAAGTTATCCTTGTAAGTTCCTGACATCATTGCCGCCAAGACTGCTTCCCGCGTCCTTTCTGCGGCCTCCTCCTTGTCCTCAACCCATTTGCCATCTACCCTCCCTTTCGATCCATTCCTAATCTCCGCTTCCCTTCGTTCTGCCAGCTCAACGACTTGCTCCCACCGCTTCCTTCGAGCATCTTTCTCCTTCTTCTCCATTTCGGGCTTCAGCGCTAGATACTCTGCAAGCGCCTTGGCCTCATTAACCGTCCGTAGCCGTCGCCCATCAAGGTTGCGGTTCGAGCCGTTGTTCTCGCCTTGATTCTTCTTTCGCCGCGATGACATACGTCCACCTGCGGCTCGAAGTTGAGACCCAAACCCTCCTTTCCCACCGCATAGCGGTACTGAAAGGCGGAGCGGTAAAAAGGTATCGTTTGGGTCTGTGAGGAGAGTCGAAACAGGCGCTGAAGACAAGGATGAGATCTCCTTGTTGGAGGTTGTGGTGATGATGAAGCGGTTATTGATCGGAGGTAATCGGTCTGATAGTTGAGATGTAAGGTCTGAGATAGGTGATGATGCAGGAATTGGAAGTGAAAGAGTAGAGGGGAGGTTTAGGCCACGGAAGGATGTCACAAGGACATTGATTGTTTGGGGTGCCATCTTGAAGGCGACGTTTGTGCGAAACAGGTCTTGTGTACTGTAAATATCTGGAAGTAGGGACAACTACCAGTTGGAGATGCCAATGAGGTGTCGGATGCAGATGACTAAACGGAGGACGCCGCAGGTATTATTCGCTCCAGCCACAGCTCGGCTATCTTAGACGCTAAGGGTAGGAAACCCCGAACTATCGCACTTCGCTTTGTAGTAATTCGCTTCGCCTGTGACACAACGATCACTGCAAGAGCAAAACGCGACACTTCAGCTGACGACAGGAAGCCGCCACCATGTACGTTCACACACTACTCGGTCTCCTAATCTTGAGCATTGGGGACTAACCTCTAACTGCAGGCTCATCCCGAAAGCTGACCGCAAGAAGATTCACGAATACCTTTTCCGTGGTATGTGCAATACGGGCTACTGCCGAGAGCAGAGTATCTTAAGTTGGATCTTCTCGCTGATCATGATAGCGCAGAGGGTGTGCTTGTCGCGAAGAAGGACTTCAACCTCCCAAAGCACAATGAAATTGATACCAAGAACCTCTACGTATGCAAACTCAACTACCCAAGCCGAATGTCTCGGTTTGCGTATATCTACTAAACCTGATGATAGGTTGTCAAAGCGTGTCAATCTCTCACCTCCCGCGGCTACCTGAAGACTCAATTCTCCTGGCAATGGTACTACTACACCCTCACTCCCGAAGGCCTCGACTATCTTCGCGAATGGCTCCATCTTCCCGCCGAGATCGTCCCCGCCACCCACATCAAACAACAGCGCTCCCACGCTCCTCCGAAGGGTATGATGGGCGGTGATGACCGTGAGCGTAGACCGGGTGGACGCGGTGGACCTCGTGGCGATCGTGGCGACCGTGAAGGTGGATACAGAAGACGTGATGCTGGCGAAGGCAAAGAGGGTGGGCCACCTGGTGAATTTGCTCCTACGTTCCGTGGTGGGTTTGGCAGAGGTCGTGGTGCGCCACCTTCGTAGATGCTGATCATCATGGTGGGCACCTACGTGCTCTATGGCTGGAGGGCTGGACGGTAGCGTGTCTGGTCGAGTGAGAGAAATTGCCGGAGGCGCTTTGGTCGAAGGAGGCAGATGACACTGCAACCTCACATCTGTGAATAGCAATCCGGATGTCTATCAATGTGCAGCCGTGCCTGAACTTGCCCAAGTGCTATTCTAACTTATGGAAGGAATGCTTTGACCCCTGTAGCCAAGCAGTAGTTGAGGCACTGCCGGATGTGTGATGTGCTTAGGCAATCTCTGGACGGCGGTTTTGGGACAATTCAAGGGGCTCTAATAATGCTGATCCTACCGCATCTGGATTTCGTGATAGCAGACACTTTCATACGGAGTGCTGATATGGTCACATTGTCTGCATAGATTTGTTTTTGCTGAATACTACGTTTTCTATCTACCCCTCTCAGCTCTGAGCCTATCATATCGCAGAACAGCCCCCATCAGTACTTGAGTGCCATTCGCACAGTCCTCCGGCGCGCAATACTCTGCTGGATTATGTGATACGCCGTCACGACAAGGAACGAAGATCATCGAGCTGGGAGCACGCTTTTTGACGAAAACCGAATCATGTCCAGCGCCAGAAGTCATCCTCTACATCAATCGATCAGCTTCTGTCCCGAAAAGGCCCCTGGCGCTCTCCTCGACACATCGGATGCAGTCCTCGTCGAACATGATGGCTGCACTTGGCGCGTCGAGCCGCCACTCCACCGTACAGCCTCTGCCTGGAGTACCGCCTTCGTTCAGACGCCCAACATCTTCGCCTTTGGCGATCCTGGTAAAGTCGGCTTTCAACTCCTCTTCCATTCGCATCAAGCGCGCGTCATCGCCCGTCCGGATATCAAGACTGAAGCGAACAGTCCCAGGGACGGTATTCGTGCTGCCGGGCTGCAAAGTCAGTATACCGGTACTGGCTAGACATGAGTGTTTGGTCGCCAGGCGATGCGAGTGAAGGATCATTTTGGCTGCCGCCAGCATAGCATCAGAGCGATTTGAGAAGTCAGTGGTTCCAGTATGGCAGTCTCGGCCCCTCACCGTTATCGTATGCCATCGGTATGCTTGCACCTAAGAGATTTCCGTGGTCAGCATGAGCTCTCACTCGGCCCATACAGAGGGAGGAAAGAGTTACTCGCCCCTTGTACGGCTCCGATTTTCTTCAAAGAGCTTTCTAGTATGGGGCCTTGTTCTGGATACGGATCACACCCGTCAGCGTTGTGAGCTCTTTGCATTGATGATCGCCCAGAAATCATGATACCCTTGGGGAGTCCGTCAGTAGTAGGGCGGCATTCAGGTGAGGATGTTGATCAGTCTTAGAGAAGCAGACGTACCGATGTGTAGTTCAAAGTGCGCCTGCAAAATCAGCTTAGAAAAGTTCAAAGGTGGAGGATAACACCAACTCCTATTGGCATTGCTTTGTAGCTCGCATCCATATCACCGAGGAAGCCAATTCTTTCCAGCTCTTGCTTCATCGTCTTCGTCCCTCCGCCGACTTCCTGCAGGTTATGTGCTCTTTCCAGTGGTATCTCTCCAGCCCATACGCCTGATGACACCATGGATATCGGGAACCGAGCCCCTTCTTCACTGCGGCCTACAATCAGTGCCTCCTCCGCTCTGTGGCGGGAAACCCTGCTCACTTTGTCCAATTGACCACACCGACCGGATACTCTGTCTCTATATTCTCCTCTTCCAGCACCTTGAGCATCTCCACGCCAGCGCATACGCCCAGGATACCATCGTACCGGCCGCCAGTAGGCTGTGTGTCCAGATGCGAGCCAGCAAATGTAGCTGGTCCATCCCTTCGACCGGGTCGAACGGCAAAAGTGTTCCCCATAGTATCGACACTGACTTGGCAGTTCAAAGACCGGACAGTCTCCCTGAACCAATTGCGGGCTTCACGATCCGCATCCGAGAGAGAGAGACGTGACATTCCTGTCTCTGTAGGGGCGCTATGAACCGGTCAGTTGCCTTCAACACTGGCTGAACAATGAGTCAATAGAGGTAGAGGAATCATCTGTCTTGATATCAACTACATTGACGAAATTTGATCTACCTACTCTCCCCACCGGTGACCTTGTCCCCATTGACAGCTGTAATGCAAGTCCTTCATCAGCCTGTCCGGCTTCACCAGAAGGGCGGACAGTTGCTCTTCGGACATGGCTGTGGTTGCGAGCGCCCGTCGTGAGGATCCTCTAAACTCCCTGTGGCCAATGGCTCTTAGGGCACAGTTTCTGGCGACGGTAATGCTGGGTGAGCCAGAACGGGCAGCTCGCCGTCCGATGCTGCCTGCAACACTTATAACTGCAAATCTCGTCATGATCGAATGATCAAAGATCGCATCCAGACTTGCGAAAGTGATCAAGATCAACTTGTAGTCGAGCACTCTTGACAACTATAACATGCATCATTGTTTACTCCACCTCTCGGTGCTCAAAGGACCGAAGGGTACGGATAATAAATGACGCACAACAGCCTTGTTATTGTACCTGTAATATTACCTCGTTTGCTTCCCAATATTGCTACTGGCCTTGATAGTTCAGCCACCTATAGTTCTATATAAATCACTAATGATGGACCACCTTGACCAGCGAGATACCATCACTCGCCGTGTGCCTCTCTCGGGCCAAAAGTGTATTAACCAGAGCTGACCATGACGTACAGGTAACGAATGCCAAGCTATGAAGATGGTGAGACACCATACAACGACGAAACCGGCACTATCGATCAATCTTACAACGCACTTGATGTGTGTACCCGGGGATTCTTGCCTATCTGCGTCAAAAGGCAGCGGAACGTGTAGGCCGTTTCTAACTCCTATGACCAACTCGGTAATCCATCCCGCTATGCTGAACCGCCATGCGCCCTTGACTCCATGACACCGTTGAGCCCCTTCAACGCTCGAATAAAACATACACTCACACTCACCTGAGCCCAAAGCCCTCACTTTCGCTGATAGCCCGACAAAGCTTCGCTGCCAGCTTCTCCAACGAGCTGTACTTATACAGTCCGACAATGTTGAAGCATGTCCGGGCAATTGGAAACCTCTCGCAATCGTCTCCAAGCCACATGATCTTGATGATCAGGTTTGTCGCTCCCATCGCTGGGATCCGGTCGCTCCCTGTGATGAAGCTGAGCAGCTTCCTCTGGTCTTTCGGACCCATAGCCTCAAAGGACTCCCAGAACCATGCAACGACAGGTTCCATCTCCCCCGGGGAAACAATTCCCCAATGCTCGTAGACAGCGACCGCCCGAAGCGAGGCGATATCGAGAGGTTCGTCGGAACCTCGAACCAGCAGCTCAATCTCGTCTGGACGAAAGAGAGAAAGCGCGTTGCCACCGCATACCGTGTAGAAGCCCCTTTTGAACGGCTCATACTGCCGAGCGACTGCCGTGTCCAGCAGATAGTGGACGTACAGGTCAACGAATTCTCGGCGATTCGCGTTTGTTACAGGCTTCATCTCGCCCTTCGGACAGAGAGATATCTGCGAGATTTGGCCATAACTCTCAACCTCTGCAACGAAGTCTCTGCAGAACGTTGATTCAACATCACCTTCGAATTCCAATAATTGCCGCAGACCGTGGGCCAAAGCGGGTCGAAATTCGGCGAGGTCTTCCAGTGTGTGCCCTAGCTGAGGCCGGGAGGACGAGGTAACGGGCACGTTAGACGTTGGTGCAGAAGCAAGTAGTTTTTTGAATGCAAAAGGTGGCAACGCGACATCAAGAATTGTAGAGTTGTAGATGGCTAACCCAAGCACCACTCCGACGAGGAAGAATTGGTCAGAGGTCTCGAAACAGTTTGGATTGAAGTAACAGTAATGAGAATCCTCGTCATAACAAAACATACCTATTCGAAGCGTAAGCAGCACGAATGATTAGGATGAGGGTTATGAGAGACCCACCATGATGCGGATCGAAGACCTCCCTAACCAATAGCAGAAACCACTCTTTGCGCAAGCCACCTGCGTCGACTCCTTCTTCTCCGAGGAATTCGATCTTCAAGCTTTTCTTGATGTCTTCCTGACCTGAACCCACGTTCTCGCTGACTCCTCGAAGACTATCTTCTACAAGGCAGTCTCTCCTAATTTTCAGTACCAGGTATTGACTGATCGCCTTGCGGCCCATGATACTGGTGAAGAATGCTTCTCGAGCCTTGATCTCCATTTGGCGACGAGCATCATATTCTAATATGTGAATTTTGGCCCATATAGAATAGAAGAAGGGGTATTGGCAGAAAGAAAACTTCCCCCTTCGAGACTCCCAAGCCTCGAAGTCCGCGATGATATCTGAATAGTCGAGAAGAGTATTGTAGAAGTCGCTGGTTGGGAGCATCTGACCATGTGTATGTGCTCGTTGGCGAGCAGCAATACCTGTGCTAGGAGATGCTGCTGGGCTCGAAATTCTAAATCTTCTCGCCGTCCTATTGCTGTTCGCTGAGAAAAGCAAGGACATGAGCCTAGCAGCAGCTTTGAGTTGCCAATCCTCATGGTACAGGACGGTCTTGGTTTTGCCGTCAGTGTTTCTTGAAGGGCCTGCCACACCCAACGCCGCGTGGAGCTGAGCTGAAGTGGCCACCCCGACTCCAGAAAAACTGGGGATGAGCTCTGCTGTGGGATCATGACTGCTGCTACGCTTTCGATTATGCTGGCGCGTCAGTCGATACGTGACAAAACTACCAACAAGATCCACAAGTCGTCGGAAGTGAAACTCGGAAAAACGAGAAAACCAAGCTACGAGGTAGTAATGGCACTGATTAGGAAGGTTCGCAAGCAGTCCAAAGATCCTTTTGATGATCCCGGAGTGTTGTCCCGGTCCACCACGTTTGTCAGCAAGCGACCTCTGACACGATGCTCCATCGGCATTTGATGAGTATAACAGAGGGTTTGCGAGCAGTATGAGTAAGAAGCGACAATCCTCCGGGCTTTTCAGAGGACGTCCAGGCCGCTTCAATATAGTTTCTGTAACTTTCAACAAAGTACGCTGAGTGTGTAGCCGGGCTTCCGCGAGATCTGATCCAATGGCTTGCAGCTGGTTAGGAATGTACCCTGAGGTACGACCAGACCTTGATTTATTCTCATTGTGCGTTGTCGAAAGCTGTTCCCATTTGGATTCCCAAGAGGAGCCTGCCTTGATGATGGACTGGTAAAAGTCGTCCAGCTCCGCCCAATCAATGTTTGACGCTTTGACGCTTCTGCCTGGACTCTGGCTATGGAGAGACGGGTTATGAGGATGGTCTATCCTCTGAGAGCGATTGCGCTGGGGCCGCCCACCAGTCCACCATGAGCCATTTTCCGCAAAGTCACCAAGCAAAAGTGTCTTTGCATCTAGTCCAGATATAGAAGCTGGCTGCGTGGTAGGCGTCTCACTCTTCAAGCGATCACTCAAGGTTATATCGGTGCCTTCGCTCACGGACCTAGCCGGTAGTGGAGGCCTTGAAGTGGAGAAAGAAGAGTTGATGCAATCAAAGGACCCGAAACACGTTACGATGTAATCTTCTAGGGCTCTGAAGATTGATCTTGCGTGATCAAGCTTTATCTGCCGGAGACTTTCATCCGCAACTTCAGGGTCAGCTGCTCCATATGGAGGTGGTAAAAAGAGTTTCCGTATCGGAGGCCTATGCAACTCGTTTTGTGACGCCTTCCGATACTCATGTCCTTTTGGCGTAACCCGAATGTCAACGCCTGCACATTGCAAAGCCTCGGTGGAAGGTTGCCCATGTTCATCACTGCAATTTTCGGAAGGTATATATGATCTGTACATCGGGGGATTGACCGTCCGTAGTAGCCTTGGTACGTCGTTCAGTGACCGGCTGCGTACATTGCTGTCTTCATTGTTACCAGCCTTCCGGGGTGCCTCGCCAGGCATACGTAATGGTGGTGAAGATAGTACATTAATCGCAGCCGGAGAAGTCAATTTTTCAAGGCGTGCTTGAAGGTACGAGGCAACGCAACCGTCGATTATCGACCGACTTCTTTCTGGTGAGAGTGTAATGCCTGCTTCGAAGATGATTAGCTGTAGTAGCCACTAGTGTGGCTGATGCTCGTTCACCTTTCTTCGGTGTAAATGGGCCAGATAAGTTCTCCGCCTGAGATGATGATGCATTGGCAGGTCCGCTCTCAAAACAAGGTCCCAATGTAACGGGCTTAAGATCGTTGATCATTAAGCAGATAGTACATCTGAAGACTTTGAGGTCCTTGGGCCATCGCACTAAGGAGTCGCAGGTCATACAGCGGCCTGTCACCAAGTCTTTGTTGGCTGGTTGCGGGGGCACCATGTGACCGCCTTTGGAAGGGCTTCGTCCGGGTGTTCCATATCCAAGATCACCAAATCCGCCATCGTGAGGCTCAAGCGTAGTTGTGTTTGTCTCAACCAGTCCTCTACTTTCCATCTTTTTCCCGCTGTTGAAGATGGAAGGAAACGGGTGGCTGATAGAGCGACCATGTCGAGATGCGCTTCGCAATGGACTCGTGCCCGATGAAGTGCTTGTATTGGGCGATGGCTGCAGACTTGGGATACTGTAGGATTGTAAGGCAGGCTCATGAGCAGTGCAGCTCTGTTGCCGCCGACTTGGGGATGATTCAGGGTTTGGGGTGTGGGCGCAGAGGAATTGCTATCAAAGGCTGGCGAGGCTGGTAGCAAGCGCGCTGACCAAGAAGGCATTGAGTCAACGAATAGTCATCGGAAGAAGATCAAATGATAAGGCTCGAGTGGGGTCTTGCAATAGCAGCGAAAGTCACGGTGGAGAAATCTGGCCTTGCTGGTTCGTACTCTGTTCAAAGATCGTGAGTGTCCTCAGCAACAGGCGTTTCGCGACAGTCGAGGCACTTCATGTATGAGCCTGCAAGCCAAAATAAGGCTTGACGGGACGGGCATGCCGAAGAGCTGAGTTGCCATCTACGATGCCCGACTAATTTCTGCAGGAGTCGCCAGAGGGAGTCCCAACGGATTAGGAAAGTTCGAAGTACAGGAAAGGAAGAAAAGGGCGCCGGTAGTCGTACACCCTCACAATAGTAATCATACACCCCCACAAATCAGGTAGTATTAGTAGCTAAAGGACGTGTTTGTCCGTGTTTACGTGACGACGAGGTGTAGTCGTTTGACTAATGTACAAGTAACCCTAGTAGAGCTAAATATCATGCTGAAATACACTATAAGAAGCTTCGGGAACCTCCTGTGTCTGCTTCACTGTCTGTTCACAACATGCTTGGCCCCTCAATCACACCGTAGAAAAACCTTCCGAATAAGGCCGTCATTCCGTGCCTTCGTACGGGCCTTGATGACAGCATACCCCTTGGGAGTCACTATGGCTATCAACGGAGGCAATTGGGACTTTGAGGGTTTCGTGGATCCCTTCGGAGGAGGTTCTAATGGCATGGTGATGGGCAGCAGGCAGTGGTGATGGGTTGACTGAAGGACTACTCTGAAACACGAGAAAAATCACGTCGAAACACGTCAAAAACGCGGACAGTAACTACAGTGCCGGAAAAAACTCTGGTCCATCCACACCGTAGGCGAAAAACACACCACTTTTTTTAGTAAATCCTGCCACCCCCGTATCCACCCACGAAACAACCCCGAAAACAGCCCCACAACCACCGTGACTGCATCCTAAACATCGGCAATGCCTCACCCATTGTCTGAGTACACTAGGGGCCTTGTTGACAATCAATTGTTCTGTGAGATGTCAATCTCATCAATCCACAAGGACACAGGGGTGTCTACTTGACAAATTTAAAGAATGCAAAGAAACCAGCAGATATGAGGGTCATTTAAGGCCCTCAGACTTAAAAAGAATGATCAACCTAAAGCCTTGACCTCAGAAATGAAAGAGGCTCTGACTGAATACCTTAAAAAAAGACTTTAAGCATACTGTGATAAGATGAGGTGGTTTCTTTAAGATGAGTTTGAGATTAATGTCAATCTCAAAACATTGTTTAATGTTCTTGTTACAGGTTCACAATGAGACTGATGCTTGATTGATAATTTCTAAATACAAGAAGAATACTATGAAGAGAAAAAGAAAAGCTTCATACAGAAGCAAAAAGATAATGTGCTTTAGTCTTAGAATCTTAGTAAGCAACTAGATCATAAGACCTTAATATGGGTTCAACTTATGACATCACCTCTTTCTTTTTCTTCAAAGTTGTGTCTTAAGCTTCTGAAAAGGTTGTCATATGATTGTCAATGTCTGTTGACACATGTTTGTCTGCTTTGTATGAGTAAGATTTACAGATGAAAATTTTTTCATTGCTTGTGTGATTTTCTTCAACAATTCACTTGAGTTTATTTGTCAGTGAAGTGAGTTATAAACCCTCTCACCTCACATATGACTTCTCTTTTTCTTTCTTCTTTAACTTCTTCACTCACAACTTTTGTATGTGAAATCTTTCTTGATTGAATATGTCAACACTGACTCTCATATGACAAGCTCAGCAGCAACAACATCAACAACAACAACAACAATGTAAGTGTCATACAGATATGTGTCTTGAAGCTGACAGCTCACAAAGTTCTCATTCTTTACAATGCATATGTTGCTGCTCTCACCCTTGCAGCTGCTGATGAAGATTCAGTTCTCTTTGTTGATCAGCAGCAGCTCACTCAGTACACTCACTTTTCTCAGACAAGAGACATTCTTGCACTGTCTGATGTGAATGTTCTGTTTGTACAGCTCTGTATCATGTTAAATCAAATGAGAACTCATCAGTCATTGTACATCAATGCAATCCTGATTCAGAGTCAAGGTGTGTTGATTTCTGACAGTTGTATCAACTGTCAAACACATGATATGACGCTCTTTTTGAAATGTCATTGTATGTCAGAACATTTCAGTGAGTGTTGCAGTAACTGCAAGTGATGTGATCATGCTGCTCACTGTTCTGTATGCAACAATGACATTCTCATTGTCATCTTGAATGATGAGAACAACAACAATGTCAATGAGGGTGAACATGCTGCTCAACTGAGGCAGATCACATTGACACCACTGTTGGTGAGAATGATCATCATTTATATTGCCTCTTAGGTATGTACAACTCTTCTTTCTTCTTTGCACTGTGCTTGTTTAGTTGTACAGACTGTGTGCGGCACTTATAGAGCCTAGTCATATGAGTTGTGTGTGACATTTGAGCAGTGTGCCTCATCTCTTTGCAGTGCTCAGAACAAGTAGCTTCAGTGAAATCAAGAAGGCAACATTAGTAATTAGCATAGAAATAAATCAAATGAATTCAACACTAAATTTTGAACTTCATACAATCTCTCAAACTCATGAAGCACCTCAACCTTCTTGCATACAGTTAAGATCTAGTCACCTCAGGTTGTATTAACTTTCATTGATTTAATGTTACTGTGTCTTTCATGATGAATGTCAGTTCTCATGTGAGTCAGATATAACTGACTCATTTCATCAAGTACTTCTTCTTGAATTCTTCTTTATGTTGTACAAATCTTTTCTTCAGAATCTTCTCTATCTCAAACTCTTCTTCATCACTTACAATTTGTGGCAGAAGTTGCAGATCTGTCATACACTGAGAAGAGAGAGCGTTTATGACTACTGATTGAAGCATGACTGAATGAAACACATTATGAATATCTGACAGTGTGTTCAAACAGAAGAAATGTGAGCTGATCTTCTTAACAATGATGTACTTGACATTCTTTGCATCAAACTTCTTGCACAGACAATTCATATGTATGTTCTTAAGGTTTAGTCAGATTTTGTCTTCTTTCTTGAAGTTATAAGACTGCTGTCTCTTTCAATTCATCACTTCTTTCTGTATCTGCTAAGTGACAGCCATAGTCATTTGTGCTCACTCTGTGACTTCTTTCATCTTTTGTACAATCTGATCAGCTTTCTGTACTGAACTTTTTGCAGATTATACAGGCTTCAACTTCTCAAGTAGTTGTAGAGGCTTCATGTGATACTTATGAAACAAGAAGAAGAAGCTCACCCCTGTTGAGGCAAAGTCATGATTGTTTATAACTAGCTCAGTCATAAGAAGCAGGCTTGCTCAGTTGTTCTGACTATAATTGAAGAACATACAAATGTACAGCTCAACATTCTGATTCATTCACTCAGTTGCCCCGTCAGTTTCTGAGTGATATGCTGTGAACATTCTTTGTACAATCTTCAAAAGTTGACAGACTCTTTTTCATAGGCTGCTCACAAACTGAGTGCCTCAATCTGAGACTATTGCAGTAAAAAGCTCATGAGCTCAGTAGAAATGTTGTATGAATGTTTGAGTCACTCATTCTGCAGTTATATTCTTGCACAGTTCAAGTATTATCTTCTTGCTAAAACAATCTGTAATTATCAGAAGGTTCATACAATCCTCACTTGACAGTAAATCTACTACAAAGTTGATGAATATCTTTTGCCAAATCTGCTCTGATACAGGTAAAGGCTTCAAAAAGCCTTGTCAGCAGTCTTTTCAGCTGTTGTTCATACAACATTTGTCACAATTTCAACAGAATGTACAGACATTCTGTAGCATCTCAGGCCAAAAGAACTGTTATGATAAAAGAGCATCAGTTACATCTCTTTCTGAGTGTTCAGTCATTGTTGAGTCATGTGTATACTGAATCAGTTCTGTACAAAGAGGTTCTGATAACAGCACTCAGTGTCTTTCACAAAAGAGTAGCTTTTCTTCATCACTCAAGAAGCATTTTGTTATGAATACCCTCACTTTTAAAACAGTAGAAAATGATCTTTGTTTCTTGTGAATTGTCTGACAAAGCTCATTGTATGACTCATCTTTTGCTTCAGCATTCACTTACATCTGTTTGAGGTCTGTAATCTCACTGAACAAGTTCTGATCTTGTATGAGCACAGAAACTGATATGTCTGCTACTGTCATTGAGGCAGCCTGTATAGGCTTGCTTATCATCTCAGAACATATTAT
>JAABUP010000840.1_pt1 | contig 66200 bp, 75 predicted proteins | sample 5559201 | NCBI WGS metagenome assembly JAABUP01 (sample SAMN10711887, study PRJNA513373) | rock metagenome | isolation source: Antarctica rocks | place: Antarctica
CTTAAACGAAGTTGCTCAGAGCTGCTCACTTTCAAAGTGAGAAAGCGCACTGTGAAAGCACATTACTACACCATTTTACTACTTTAAAACCCTACCTATAAGTCATAGTCATAGCTCCGTCAGCTGACTGTTTGATTCCCTCGAAATCTGGCGGGGAGCAGTGGTCAACTTCGGTAACAAGGCATGAGCTGTGCAGACCCGCAGGTCTGACCTCGAGCGAGCCAGACACACAAGCACTGCGCAGGCCTAAGCGTCAGCTGAGCATGGCTGCAGGAGCTGGGAAGCTCAGGTTCACAGTGCACTCGACATCTGGGGAGGTACGCCATTACTTGTTGCTCCCAGCAGCAATATCACAACACGTGGGTGAGCAGTCCGGCTTATACAGGACCCAGACTATCCAGCTCGAGAGTTGTTGTTTCATAGCCCTCAAACACGGGGCTGGCAGAGTCCCAGGTACCGATCCTAGCTCGTTTTGTCTGGATCAAGCCTTGCTGCAGGTTTGCATACACTCAGATCTGCCTGTACGCTGCAGATTCTGCAGCTACCCCCAGGAGGTCGTACTGCGGCTTGAGGAGCCAGCGAAACTCGAGCAAATCCAGATTCTATCACATGAGTATAAGGTAAAAGCAGCTCTCAAATTCTAGAGGGCTCTTTAGGCAGCTGCTTAGCTTCAATATTGATGCTGTGACGATGCCTTGCACCTTTCAGATACCAACCAAGATTGAAATCCATGTTGGCTGCTTGCCGCCTGGCACTTCAGACCCAGAGCAGTGCATCATGAAGCGTCTTGGATATCTCAGCTTCAATAGCAATGAGCGCACAGGCCATCAGGCTCGGGAACTAAAAAGCGTGAGGGTGAACAGTGATGCGTATCTACTGCGCTTGGTGGTGCAACGCTGTCACACCAACAAGCTCAACATATACAACCAGGTTGGCGAATACAATGCTTGACAGTGGCGCTCATGATGGTTTCACAAGATGCTAAGCAATTGACATACACACTTCTTGTGCTACTTCGATATTTAGTACAATTTCACCTAACATACCCCATCTAGCACAGTCAACAGCTTCATGCATCAAATATTGATTGCCATACTCAACCAGCAAACTAGGCTTCTTCATTCACGGCAAGCCAGAATTCATGTACTGCACTACTGCCCATGCTGTCAGCATTCATCAAGACATACCTCATGCCATTCACCACGCACGCCTGTCAAGCACGTTATAGATGCATGGCAATATGCTTGTTGTGTCTGACTAGGTTGGCATCATAGCTCTGAACTTGGTGGGTCAAGTCATTCAGACAGAGAACCTGCCAGGAGTACCCAGCTATGTCAGCAACCACTACCAGCCCAGCCACATTAGCGCAGCTGCCGGTGCAATGGCTGACCTGTCTCTGGATGTCAACGTGGACCCAGTCACTGCTGGCAAGATCAGGGAGATCAATAAGCAGAAGGAGGCAGCAGTAGCAAATGAAGACTATGATGAGGCCAAAAGGCTCAAGCTGGCCATTGAAAGGCTCAAGGCTGTAGGGCAAAAGGTGGCACAGCTTGAGGCCAGGAAAAGGCAAGCATCTTTCAAATGCACCTGGCTCTTGGCCATATGTGTCAGCATCTCAATGCAGATTGCTGTCACAGAGTGCCCAAGACAGAACATGTTGTCTATACAGGCATAATGCCAAGCAGCATGCTGCTGATGCTGAAACATCCGCGTCATGCTGCGAATGAAGTCGCTTAGTGTACCAGGCATTCAACAAGAGGTATACAGTGCTGGTGTAGGGTGGCAGTTGAGCGTGAGGACTACGACATGGCCAAAGCTCTGAAGCAGGACATAGACAAGCTCAGGGCAGCAGGAGAAGCAGCAGCAACTGGCCAGATTGCCGAAGTGCCCAAGTCACGCAGGGCAACAGACCCAGAAGAAATCTTCAACAGAGTGCTGGGCAGGTGGATTTGCAATCTGCCCATTCGGCATCACATGTATGATGTGCCCACAGGCTTTGTCAAAACTCATCCCCACGTCTTTGTATGACAAGCGGGCATGTCAAAGCCCTGCGTCTTGTTGTGCAGTAGAAAGGCCTCTGCCGCTAGTTCTGGAAGAGCCAGCTCAGGTCAGCTGTCAGAGGCGCCCTCCAATGCTGCTGCCATGCCGCCACTGCGCTCTCAGCCCTCTGGAGGTGCTGCAGCCATGCCTTCAACCGCTCAGGAGCCAGATGCTGTATCACCACCACAAGGTGAATCCATGTCCCTGAACAGCATGAGCTCTTTGATGATGTCGTTATCTTGAGTACGCTCCATATGAGGAACTCTGACATGCCAGGCTGATTGGGGTTGCCAATGTTCAGCATGAGCTCTTTGATAATGTTGTCGTCTTGAGTACGCTCCATATGAGAAACTCTGACAGGCCAGGCTGATTTGGTTTGTCAATGTTCCGTATGAACTCTCAGTGCCATACATTGTTCATTCAACACTGATCACAAGTGAACTGATATAGGTCAGTACGCTGGAAGAGGCAGAATCGGATGTCAGGTTGGCTGTCAGCTCTTGCATTACAGAGCACTTTTATGTCCTTGGTGGCAGACACATGCATATCAAGTGCCAACATTCAACATCCTTTCTCAGAGACTGTAACTCAGAGAATGTATCTCAAAACACGTGTCTCAGAGACTCTGATTCAGAGACTGTAAATCAGAGACTGTATCTCAGACACAGTAATCCAGAGACTGTATCTCAGAGCCCTGACAAGTATGCAGCTGTTGATTGACAAGCAGCTGTCAGGCTGCAATCAACACGGCTTCTGGGCAGTGCAAGTATTGGCTGAAACATACTGCTGTGTTTGCAGCACCACCGTTGTACAGGGAGGACTCCAATAGTGATAGGACGCCAGCTCAGGCCTATGATGACAGGCCGGCAAGGGCAAGGGGCTCCTATACAGGCAATGATGATGATCCCCCTACCCTGCCTGAGCCTGTAGCTGCCCCAAGGGCTAGGCCAGACCAGCCCCCTGCGCCTCCAAAAGGTACCTTCTGTCCCTGCTGTCTTGGCCTGCCTGCCTGCCTGTGTCATGGGGTAATACAACCTGCATGCCCACACCACTGCCTGTCCACAAGCCATGATGCTTCTGCAAGATGGCTTGTGGACAGGTATTGCATCTATGTCTACTTGTGTGTCCGGGACAAGCATTATCTCTGCGTCTACTCCAGCAGGGGATAAGCGTCGCGTTTATGTCTACTCAAGCTGGTAATGCAGCTTGGCTGGTGTGTGTGCAATGATTGTCGATGACAGATGCCTAGCAGACAAGGTCACTCACCATTGGATCACCACCAGCATTGTATCTGTCCCAACAAAGACTGCTTCTGGAATGTTTCTGAGACTTCCTAAATGCTTTCCAATTACTGTGTCTTCCCTCCAATTTACATGTGGAATCAACGCACCCTTGTACCTGCAGAGCATCTCCCAGAAGGCTTCCCGCCAGATCTTCCCGCTCCTGAGCCCCTCCCCCTGGCAGACGCCAAGGATGCAGAGGCACTAATAGATGCAGTGGGGGAGTACACAGTGCGGGCCCTGTACAGCAAGACATGGCAACTCAGGGAGGCAGCTCTGATGAGCATTGAGAAGGTCTTGAAGGGGGGTGGGGTCCAGGGGCACAAGGGGGATCTGTTCAAAGCCCTATCTAAGGCCCTGCTGAGAAGCGTGCAGGACAAGGTTGCCAATGTCTTTCAGCTCACCCTCCAGGTAATCATTTGTGCTGCATGTCTGCATGTCAAGTCACCTGAATTTAGCATCTACCTTACATTCACCATCTGTGTCACATTTAGATTTGACCTCACATTTAGGACCTACCTCACATTCAGGATGTAGCTCACATGATGCTCAATGCAGAGTCTGCATGATGCATGAGCAGTCTTTGCAGCAGCCCAAATGTTCATGTTGCCTACGCTGAGCTCAAGCTGAACAGTAGGCAGAAGTGGGCATTGATCCCGGCAAGGACATTGCTCCTGCTGGAGTCAGCTAGTGCTTCAACAGCCCCTTCTGCAGCATGAGTACCCTGTTACACTCAGATCCTGAAACCCTGTGTCCATAGAAGCTGGCGCATTACCACCACTACAAGCTCATCATTACCCACACAAGCTCATCACTGTCACTACAAGCTCGTCAATGTCGTTGTAAGCTCGTCAGTCACTACACGCCTGCTAGAAGGGCTGCAGAGCCTGCTCAGGTGCCCGCCCACTGACTCCTTCCTCCCAAAAGAGGGCAAAGGCTCAAAAGCACGCGAGAGCATGGACAGTCTGGCTGGCACAGCTTTCACAATGGTCTACAGGTACTGCGAGCATTGATAGAGAACTATGCTTCTGAAGCTGGAGGGCGCGAGGTGGCCTCCCTGGTGTCCGACCTGCTGCCCATCCTCATTGACAAAGCTGGCGACAACAACACTCGCATCAGGTGTGAACTCTGGCATGATTGCTTATGATGCATTGTGACGTCAGGCCTGGCTCCGAAACCATTATAACAGTCTACAAGCCTGTAGCACTGTAAATCAGAGTTAAGAGTATCTATCCAAGCAGTTCGTGTAGAAAGTACACAAGTGGTAAGTTTGGTGTGCCTTTGAGTGCTGCATGCATGCCAACCTTCAGATCAGATGTCCGTGTTTGAGACACATTATGCCTTTGCAAGGCTTGCTGACGATTCATGCATGCGGCAAAAGGCGTATCTTCATGCAACCCATGTTCCATGTGCTGTCGTCATGTCATGTGTAATTGCTATGCTGTGGCAGCTTTTATCACGGCGCAGGCAGCGTATCTTGTCCCTTGCTGCGCCTTTATGTCAAGCCACATCATGCGCTTTGAATAGGCTCAGCTGGCTAGGACTTTCAGAACGCATCATTGATGATAAGCTGCCTAAGACGCTTTGATTTTGTTGATTGAAAGGCAACAGACGCCCTGATGCAGTTGCAGAGGTCAGCGTGAAGTGGTTCAGTCTAATTTAGAACACGTCAACACACAGTATTGTTGATACACTGACTGCCAACACAGGACCTCATACAGGGAGCCACTCAGGAGTGTACACCCCTCACCCGTAGGGGAGGACACTCAACAAACGAACAAACGAATGACTGCACAAACAAACGAAGGAATGAATGGAGTCACGAAGGGCTTGCATTTCTGCAGGGACTCCAGCACAGACACAGTGCTATGGCTAGCGCACAGGCAGGATGTCAACATGTTAGGCATGCTGGCAGCTTTCACACGGCCTGTCAAGAACCAGAATGCATGGCGGCCGGTATATGGCCGCCTGCAGCTCATCAACTCCTTAGTGCCCCTGTTTGGGGTCAACAAGGGGTCTGAGGGGGGGTTCCAGCTGGAGCCCGTCATGAAGTTTGTGGGCAGTGCTTTCACCAGTGCCAATGCAGAAGTACGAAGTCAGGCAGTGAAGGTCACACTGTTGCTGTACAGCAAGGTAATAACAATATTCACAATAACAATAACAATAATAATAGTGATAGTACTAATACTAACAATAAGAACCATGATATCTGTAAGAGTAATAATATCAATTTTGTTTACGCTTTCTGGCTCATCATGAGCTAGGTACGTGCAAGGCAAGTCTTGTCTCTGTATACAGCAAAATCCCTTAGATCCTTGCCTGTAGCATGACTGTTGAAATACTCATCAGACTCCACTACACAGCAAGGCTGTAGGGCTGCACAAATCATAGTGTATGCCCAAAGGACTTGCGTTTGGGTGTGTCATGCCTTGGCTGGTACACAGCATGGCTCTGCATATGGCGCAGCTTACTGGCGTGACGCTTAGCCGATGTCAAAACCTTGACTAAGACAGCCAATGCATGCTGATGCAACCATGTCAATCAGTCATAGGTAACGAGAGACCCTGGACCGCACAGCAAGGGTGCTGCAGCATGTCAGCTAGGCTGATGCAATATGTCAGTGTATTATGCACCGTCTAAAAGTTCTGTCATGCATGCATGTTGCGAGTCATTGACTGTTTGTACCGGACTTTAGGGGCGCATGCATGTTGGATGCATGAATGAAATATTGAATGAACGAATGAATGAATGAATGAATGAATGAATGAATGAATGAATGAATGAATGAATGCATGCATCATGAATTGCGGGCATGCATACCAATGCTGCCAAGCTGCGTCCAGGTTGGTCCATCAGTTCAGAAGTACCTGCCAGAAGATCTCAATCCAAAGATCAAGGAGCAGCTGGACAATGAGATGGGGGGCCCACAGGGCACAGGGCCCCCTCCTGGGCCCCCTCCTGCTGCTGCTTCTTCCTCATCAGCCATCAGCCATCAGAAGCACCTGCACCTGCCAAGAAGCCGGCGGCAAACGCAAGCAGGAAGAAGAGTGATGCTGACAAGGCAGCGCAACAGCATGTTCATCAGGCAACAGCGGCGCAGCGAGGGCAACATCAAGCGGAAGACCATGCTCTTGCAGGTATTGCATGCTTCCCAAATTGTTTAGGGTTGACATACATGCTTTATATACAGGTGTGTTGTAGTTCTGCTGTGTAGGGGTTATGGTATACATGCATGACATAGGGGTGCTGATATGGCACTGCAGGGTGATTCACTGGTTTCTGTTTCGCACGTCTGGTACTCTGCTGAAACAGTAGTTGTCGAGCATCAAGCAGGGTAACTCCGAGGCACCATGAAGCAGTGCTGACAACAGCCCTCAGCCCTGGTGCATGCAGGCCCTCTGACATGTGCACACTTCATGCAAACCTCTTCCTAGTACTTGACTCACATGTGTGCACTTGACGCATACGTGTGCACTGCTGTCAGAGAGCATGAGCCCGGCACACCACGCAGGTCTGGCAGCACAAAGTAGAGTTTCCGTATCTGTATCTACATCACGCCCACGTTGCCTGCAGAGCACAGTCAGGACGATCCAAGGGCATATGAAGCAGAGCTGGCAGTGCGAGAAAGGGCCCTGGGGCCTGATCACCCAGATGTAGCAGAGTCCCTGACCAACATAGCCATCCTGTACAATCAGCGCCTGGAGTTTGCCAAGGCGCAGCCCCTGTATGAACGTGCCCTGCGCATCTATGAGAAGGCACGAGGGCCTGACCACGCAGATGTTGCCCACTGCTTGACAGACTTGGCTGTGCTGCATCTGGAACAGGTGGGTTGCCTCTCCACAGCTGCGGTCTAGCCTGAACAAAAGACTTGAGTTTGTAGCATCGGAAGACTTGCCAGATGTGACAGGTGATAGTGACATCACTGAATGCGGTGTAGCTGTGTGGGCTCATGAAAAGTGTGACACCTTAGGTGTCTGTGATGCACATTTGTAGCCTGCAGTTGGTGGGCTTGTGGTCCTCAGAAACCCAGCATATCAAGGTGTATATATGAGGAGCATGCATGCAATGTCTGTTGCAGCATGCATCTTGGCTCAGTAATGCACAGCAGTACATTTGCCATGAGTTGTTGATTATCAGCAGTGCACTACAAATGGAGACGTGCACATTCTGCAGCTAAAACACCGTCACCAGCTTTGCCATGTTGCACAGCCTGTTAGCCTGCTTTAGCTCAGTCTGAGCTTGTGGTGAGTGCAGGGGCGAGATGACATTGGCAGGCCCTTGTTACAGAGGGCATACGACATCCAGAACAAAGCTTTAGGGCCAAACCACCCTGATGTGCTGGCCATCGCAGATGTACTAAACAGTGAGGACGACTGATATATGAGATGCATACCAGTCAAAAAGCATGCCTACCAGAGTATGTGACGGTGATAACGTTCAGTGCAACCTGCACCCATGAGCAGTGTGTTGTGTACACAATTTGTGCAGCAATTTGCCTGTTCCTGGATTTCAATAATGCGTTTTCGTGCACAGTAATTGGCTGTGCAGTCCGAGTATTGAGGCGATGTAATGATGCGTCTCTTGGCTTGACCAGTTTGACTTGTTAAGAACACAACATGTAGCAAGAGATCAGGAGAGCGTCCATATCCTGTCACAGTAGTGTAGTTTGCGTAAGTCGTAAGCCAAGGTCTCTTAGAAAACTGTATGATTTGGGATAGCAAAAATGATCTAAATGACCTGTCAACCTGTCACAATTGCAACTAATGCCGGGACAAGGCTTGGAAATGCTGGAAGCAGCTCCAACCTAGTTGCGCAGGGATGTCATGCACCCACATGGCAGAGTGCAATGCAAGAGTAGCTCAGTTGCACACGTCATGTAGATCTGTGTAGGTGAGCATGGCTGACAACACTCAAACTTAGATAAACCTACACACCTAAACAGATCTGTGTGACACATGCAACTGAGCTACCCTTGCATTGCACTCTGCCATGCGTGCATGCTCAACCCTGGACTGATCATGCTCCTCAACAATACAAACGAAGTCTGAGCCTGGCATTCTTGCCCGGCCCCGCTTCTGCATCATCTCTCTGCCCGTCTCCACCACAGTGTAGCAAACCACCAGCTCACAGTTGGTGATGTCTAGGCCCTCCTCTGCTGCAGCTGTGGCCATCAGCACAGTCATGCCCTCAGCTTGCCTGAACTGCGACAACGCTTTCTTCTGCTCCCTCAGCTTCATGCCACTTCTCCTCAACCCCAAACTTCGGTTTGGGGCTGCCAAACCAAACCTTGGGGTTGAAAACAAATGGGGTTCCATCCGGCGCTTGCTGTTTGTTGCTCGTCCAGTGAAGGCATGGAAGCTGACGGTTGCCAGCTGTGGCACATTACGCAGCATAGAAACAATGGCATGGACACTTTGCCTCTCCTTGACAAAGACGATGCCGTGCCAGGCACTCTTCTTCCCTTGCATTTCTGTAAGTATTGCCGCCAGCTCTTTGAACTTGGGAAAGCTGATGTTTGCCCCAGCCTGTGCTACTGCCAGGGCATCCAAGGCTAGCTGCAGATGTGAAACCTTCTCTGACAAATCTTGTATCAGCGTTTGGCTCAGACTTGCTGCTGCAGCCTCACTGACTAATGCTTTGCTGACTCTGAACTCAGCAGCATGTGCTGGGGGCGCCTGAGCTGTGTTGATTGTGTCATCCTGCTCTCTTGTGCTACGCTGATTAGCTGATTGTTGGTCGGCTGCACACTTGTTGGCCAGGTACTGCAGCGCCAGCTCAAAGCCGGTATCCTTGAGTAGACTCAAAGCTGTATTGCAATCTTGCAACAGGGCAAGGTGGGCTCTGAGATGAGTTGAGGTCTGAGGGACTGTGGCTGACAGAGTTGTAAGCCAGTGCCTCAGCCGTGCTGACCATTTGCCATCTCTAAGGCTGCTTGTAATCTCTGCAAGTGCATCAGCACCTGCGTGAGCACATAGGTGATGTTGGCACCACGCCTATAACCTGTCATGCATAGAAGGCCGGTAGCAAAGCAAACTGTGCTGAGCCTTTGACGCCGATGCGGATTTAAAATGGGGGAACAGCTGCTGTTTCTTTGCAAGGTAAATCCAGGCAACAACTCAAACGTCAGCGTCAACAGGTACAGATACATTGGATGAGCTATGGATGGTTATGGCAGGCACAGCAACAGCATCCAGGAGAAGTGCAGACAACATGACGATGCACCATCTTGCCAACCGGCAAAGCTCACCCATCACGGTCATGGAGTCAAGCTCAGTCAACTGTGTAAGATGATCAAGGAGCACAGTGCCAAGATCCATGGCAAAGGTGACATCCTCAAATCTGGTCGCAACCAGCCTTGTAACCTCTCGGGTCTCGCCCACTACTTGCTTCACCTCAGCATGGTCAGGTGAGATAATCAGGTAGCTTGCGCACATGTTCTTCTGGAGTCTATCTTGCAGCGCGTATGTCTGAGTCTGCAGCATGGACAATAGTTTGAGCAAACACGGATTGACCTGTGGTCACGGAAATATGTTGCCGTTGTCAACATGTGATATGATCATGCATGCATGTGCATGAGCTTGCAGTTCGCGTGAACCCCACAATCAGGCAATCAGGCTTGGGGTGGTTGTGTCATGTCTGTTTGTGTGCATGACATGCATGACTGTGCAGCTGCAGTGACAGACTAGTCAAGCACGCCGATCTGCTGTTTTCAAGCAGCAAGGCCAGAAGCTCTGCATGGAGCTTACCAGGCTGAAGTCCACAGCTGGTGTAGCAGTGAGCCCAAGCACCTGCACAGTATGATCAGCATAGCAACAGCAAGTCAAAAGATGCAAGCAATATTTTACTGGTGTTACTGCATGGCTCTGCTTTGGCAGAGTGATGAACCTGACATGAGTTGCACAGATGCTGCTTGTTTGCAATGCTGACCTTAAGTTGTGCACAGCAAAATCAGCAAGAAAGAAACCAGGCACATGATGCATGATGCATTGCTGACAGTATGCTTTGCAGCAGGCCAGGGCTGATTGTCACAAGGTGCACAGCGGTTGGTACCCAACAATACCTGCAGATAGCTTTGCTGCTGATCTGTGAGCTGTCTGTACTTCAAAGCCACCTTGTTGAAAGGATGGTTGTTCTGAGTGTGATGACACTCATCAAACACCTGCATACGCAGACGGATTCTAGACTGAAGCTTTGGCAAAGGATAAGAAAGTAAAAGCTTGTGGGCTGTAATGAAACGCAGATGCTCCCTGACAACAATTGCTCGATATTCAGTGATGCATGACTAGCACGATGCTTCCTCAGTGTTGCAAGATTGTGTACAGGGAGCTGAATAAATATGAGCTTATCACAGCAAGCAGACTTACCATCAGGTCAAAAGCCTGCAATGTAGCATCCCCATCTTCTAGCATGTTCAGAAGCGCTTGCACCGTCATGACCAGGACATGGTTGTCCTTGATTGCTGAGGGCCACTGCTGGACACTGATGGGGCTCTCTGAGCTGAAGCATGCCACACCATCAGGAATGCACTTGGCAGCCCTGAACACACCTGCATTGACAATGGAATGCCTGACAAAATCAAAAACTGTCTTGATATTTTGTATACAATGCAATTGGCTTTAAAAAGTCTTGTGCAAGATGACAAATGAGAAGCAGAACTGTGCACATGCACCATGACAAGCTGTGCAGATTCTGATGGCCATGCCCCATGGTATGCAGAATGGTATGTAATACAGCATCCTACATACATCCGAGGGGTTTGTCCCTGCAAGCCTGCTCCACGAAACTTGCAAAATGCTCACCTGTTTGTTGTTCTGCTAGCGCAACAGTTGGAGTCAAGAAGAGGATGCGGGCAGAAGGCTTGCGCTGGAACAGCAGGCCAGCAACCTCCACTGCAACACGGGTCTTGCCACTGCCTGTGGGGGCCACAATGATGTGGTTCTGCCCCTTGCTGACGCAGTCCACCAGTTGCTGCTGGTAGCCATGCAAGGCACTGTTGGTCCTGTCTACTGCTTGCTGCTCATTTTGTCTGCAAGCAGTGCAAGATGTAAAGACACTGTCAGTGTTTACATCTGGTCACTTTTGAGACATGTAAGAGCAACATAGCAGACATGTCCGAGACCTGTCAAGACTGCACCACAGACATTCCAGCCAGTGCTGTAAAGTCCCTAGCAAATGCATTAATACCCATGGTAGTGACGTGCGCAGCAGCAGGTTGCAGCGCAATGCATGCTCTTCTACCCTGATGACAAAACAACAGTTGTAACAGAGCTGCACTGCAACCACTTGGCTTGATGGAGGGCTTGCCTGAGCTTGGCAGCTTGTTCTTGCTTCTTGAGCAATGCAAGGAAAGCTCCCCCGCGGGACCTTGCTTTGCCATCCCTTGCAAGAACGGCTGTGGTTTGAGCCTCAAGAAAAGCGTCCCATGTGGCTTGGTAACCCAGCTGCTGCAACAGCTTGGCCACTTTGATGGGCAGTCCCGGATTGGTCTCACCAAGCTGTGCCATCATATGCTGGACCAAAGCTGAATCATCTGTGAAGCTAGTGTAGTTTGTCGATGCAGGGTCTGGAGGCGTGGAAATCCCCGCCTGATCAAAACCAAAAGCATCAGTGGTCGACATGTCTGAGTCAGACTCGCTGTCTGAGTCAGACTCGCTGTCTGAGTCAGACTCGCCGTCTGAGTCTACGACGGCGGCATTGAAGCTGCCTGCTTTGCTGTTCTGAGATGCGTTCTCGGCTGATTGCTGTTGCATTAGCATATGCATGCCCAGTCGCTGTCTGGTATCAAGCTCCCTAAGGGCCTTGGCAGCCTCTTGAACCCCTCTCAGGGTGTATGTGACCAGCTTGTCCAGCTTCACTGACAGCAAGCCAGTCGCAGGGTCTAGCTCCACCGTGTCAGGCAGCTCTGCACGCAGATTTTGTGCTATGACTCCAATCTGTTGCTGGCTGTCTGGATCGCCACTCATCTGGTATTGAAAGATGCCCACTCTGTCCAACGCAGAAAGAGCATTGACTTCTGAGAGGCTGATGTTGCTCTTGAGTCGCTCATCTGACATGACATGAATGTGTTTGGCTGTGAGTGTCTCAGAAACCTTGGCACTGCCAAGCACATGGAATGCAGGTTCCTGACCAGGCAGGCTGCTTGGACCAACAATCAGGTCTGAGAATGCCTGAGGTTGGTACTGACTGTATTCTAGCTGCTGCTGCACAGGAGGCATGGAGGATGATGTATGCGCGCCCCTTGTTGGGCTGGGCATTGCCTGTAGAGTCATTTGTGGTATGTCAATTGGGCTGGCTGGCGTCTGCAAGGCGTCTGGCAAGGGATCTGTAGTCTCCATGGTGTGAAGAATGAACTTGCTGGTGTCCACCACGAAGCTTTCCCTGCACAGAGGCAGCAGTATCAGAACACCAGGCAACTTTCGGAGCTATTCTTCATATTCTGCATGAGTCAAGGTACACGCAAGACAACAAAGCATGAATGCAGTCAACAGTGTTAGCTGAACGTTTGCATACGTACAACAAGCCGTTGCATACATTGCACAGGACGTAAAGGCAGCTCACCCAAATGTGAGACGCAAGCTTCCTGCTTGCAGGTGCATGTCCAGCTGTGTGGTCAGATTTGCCAATTGTTCCTCTTCCTGCAAACCCTTGATGGGGCTTTGAATGGCGAACTGCAGAGGTGAGGGCACAGCAGCAACCTTGAAGGCTGTTTGCAGAAAAGCAGCTGGCACGCTCAATGTTTGTTCCCCAGATGCATAAAGCTGCCCACAGGTGCGCCTGGACTTGAGGCCATGTGGCTGAGTTGTCGTGAACAGGATGCCTGTGGTGTCCTTGGGCTGAATGTCACTAATGGTGGCGACACTTGCTGGCACCAAGGAGTGAGTGACACTGTAAACCTTGTGGCTGGCGAACTGCAAGTGACATATGTCAAGTGAGGATAGCAAAGCAGGAGCACATAAGGGCGTTGCAAATGCACATCCCATGCACGTCTGACAGCTTACTTTGCAGTGGTGATTAGCTTGCAAACAGTCAGACTGCAGTGCCAGTTGTTGGTGCCACGACACATAAGATAGCCCAAGACAGAGGCAACATTGAAGCTGCCTTACCTCTCTCTTAGTAGACCACTCTCCATCATGGCCGAGCAATGTGTATTTGCAGCTCTGTTTGCAGATGAGAGGGTGGGCGGCAGGCAAAAAGCTGAGATCACCACCAGGGCCTTGATTGATCTTTTTGCCCCGCTGGTCATGTGTCGGGAAACATGCTGTAGACGTTGAAATTGTCCGTTGACGCTTCTTGTTGCCGTTCTGGCCATGGTGTTCGGGGACGATGGAGACGATAGCCGTGCACCGTGGATCCGCAGCTTGCGCACTCAGAACGTGCTCGCACTCGCCTTTCTGAGTGGCTTTGTCCTTGTCGACCACCCTGAGTAGACTTTCGGACCCAGCTAGCGCAGCAAGCTCCAGGTAGTCTGCTTGAAGCAAGTGATGGTATTGGCCAGGATCTAGTGCAGTTCGCAGACTGTGGTGATCCAGCGTCAGTACAGAAGCACGCTGAGCCATGGTCGAGCCCTGCACACACCACCAAGAACATCGACCGCATGCGTAAGCTTTACTTGTCACATCCTGACCGCTGTGTGCGCCTGATAGCTGCCGTGTCGGAAATGCTAATCCGTGTTTGACACGGGAAGCAATTCCAGTGGCAAATTGCGACCAAGAATAATTTTATTACTTCGCATTTGAGCAAATGAGATGTCCAGTACATTAAGCATAATTTTGGCTAGCCATGATGTGCAGATGAACAGCACAGCTGTAAGTGTGCATATCCGGACGATGCCCCAGATCTAATGCATGATGCTTTCAAAATACACCATGACCATGGACTGTCAGGTCTCCAACAGTGGAGCCTGTCAGTTCGTTGACATGATGATGCATGTCATGCATGGTGGCCAGAGCACCACGAGCACTGATGTTGACTCGACAAAGAGGCTTGTTCACCTGTACTTTGGACATAGATGACAAACTTCCCACCTGCTACACAAATGTCTCGCTCTGTGCATGTGAGTCTTGTGGCTCAGTGACCTGAGGCTCTACATGCTTCAAATTTGCTGCCTGCGCAGCAGCAATCTCTTGCAAGCATGCACAACTTCATACATCAGATTTTGCACTGCATGATCAGAAACAGTACACCTCACCTAAGACATTGTGTACAATCATTGATGGTCACTGCACACACAGCACTCAAGAGATTGTCTTGAAAAGGGACGTGCAAGTACCGGCATGCATCATATGACTGTGACTGTCAGCATTGCATGAGTACCTGATTGCACACTTCTTCTCTGACTGACATGTCTTCCATCCCTGCATGGTATATGCCATGAGTTGCTCATGGTTTACAGCATATGCATGACCCAGAACGCATTTGATCCTGCCTCCAAAACAGTTATGCATGGTGATCATGGCTCTAACTACAATGGCATGCGACAGCCCCTCCAAAGCAGTAGATCCAGCTTGGACTCAAGCACAGTGTGTGAAATATGCTGTTGAGACAGAATACAATGTCCTACGAGTCCAAAGCTGTGTGCATCACAAGTGGCTTCAGGTATGTACCTTTGGCTGCAACTAGAGGTGCTTCCCTGAGCTTGCTTGTGATCTCGCCATCCTCAGAGGCCCTGTGAAACAAGAATAGTACCAAAAGCTGATTGAGGCAGCACTGCATGTGGCATGTGCAGATAAGGCATCTTTTGTGGCTCCCTTGACAACATCTAAATCTTTCTTAGCATATACTGCAGCAGTACAAGTGTAGTGTTTCTTGCCTATGCTTTATGTCCAAGTGCAAAGCAGGACCAAAGATGGTACAGCTTTGAACAATGCTGCATGAAAGTGCAACTCCTTGATAAGGCAAGAATTTCACCTGTCATTGTCCACCACAGTGCAACCTGCGGCTGGCACGCCCTGTGCTGCTGTCCTTGCATCTGCTGCACATGGTCCACATTGTGCACTGCAAAACACATGACATGTATCTGAAACACACTACTCAATTTATGCGTGTCATCTCTGCGCAAGAGCCATGCTAATCTACCTGATGGTCGATCATGACAACACCTTCAAAATATAGTGAATGCATGGCTCTGTGTCTTTGAAAAGACGGCATGTGCAGTGAATCTAAGTAGCTGCTGTACATGAGGCGTCCAATCCACACTAAGATGCATGTTTATGCCCAACTAGCATTTATATGCTTGCAGCTGCTGGTACTTCATGCGCCATGCTCAGCTGACAAGTACACAGAGATCCTAAATGGCTTGTGCAACTGAAATGCAGCATGCTTGTACCTGGAGTCAGCAGTGGGTGCCACATGCGCTACCACACAGGGCTTTGATGCCCAGTCACCATTTAGCATCTCCACCGCATGCACATGTCGCTCTGCCTGTCCAGACATGCTAACTTGCACTTGTGCTGTGCAAGGTACATGCTGCAGCTCTTCCGGCGCAGTCAACACAGGAACAGTGAGTGGTCTTGGGCTACCACTGCAGTACAGCTTCAAAACGCTGCCAGCTGTGCAGTTCTTCAGTACCAATCCAAGGTTGCCTGTCTGGCTGCTCTGTGCTGCAAGACACACTAGTGGAAGCTTCCTCCCAGAGCAGCTGTGCTCCTCAAGTGAGTTCTGCTTGGACCACACCAGCATGCGGGAATGGTCTTGCAGCACAACTCTGGACAGCTGCGCATGACCATTGCCAAAAGCTTTGCTTTGAGCTGTCTGTCTGTAAGATCTCTCACATCATCAGTACAAAACTTGATGATTGAGGAGCAGAATTCAAGGCCTGAACCAAAGTTGTCATTGACTGCATCAAGGGCTTCCGGACTGTAGGGCTCGAGGTATATTCTGGCTGCATTGTCCAGATCCTCAAGCTCTGAAGGATCAGAGAATCTGCAGCCAGCTTCATGTGTCAAGCAGTGATCATCATGACACGCATGCATTTGCATTCCCAAATGTGCAACACTCTGACAGAATGAAGAACTTAAAGACACCTGAGATCAGGAAGAGAGCCGGCATTTAGACTCGGAGACGACTGGGCCTCAATGCCGGCATTCACATCGCTTATACGGCTCTCAGATCATGTACAAGAGCTGAGTTGTCATCTTTGCAAAGCAGCTGCAACTCAAGGCGTTGAATACATGAAATGAAACACAAAGCAGTTAGCTGTAAAAATACAGCTGCAACAGCCTGAGTGCAACTTAAGGAGAGCACCTATGCCTTCATGAAGTCCATTGCGCAATTGCTCTGAAAGGTACTTGTCCCAACAGTCTGGATCTTCATAGTCCGATTGTGGATCCAAAGTATGCTCAAACTCCCGGCGTGTCTGCGGCCCATGGAAATGCAGTTCCTGGCAAACACCAAGCCAAGTCTTTTTGCAGGGAGTGCAAGATATGTGTACAGCAACACATATTGTACAAAAAGTGACGTCATGTGCATATGTGAACAAGCAGAACAGCTTATTTGATCATGATGGCTGCTTACGGGCACTAGATTGGGCTGCGCAGACACAGCAGGCTGAGCAATTGCTATCTGTTGCCTCACAACACGACCAGAGAGTATGGGGCATGCTTGATTTGCAGATGGCGCCGTGCTGAATGCTTGGCCCAAAGAGGTCTGAGCTGATTCCCTCCAACCCAGGCAGGTCTGTGCAGACTGTTGTGGTGAGCCCAGCATACTCAAGCCTGTGTCATGTCAAATTGTTTGGGTCTGCACCTTGCAAGCTTGATGTATTGCAGGATGGACAGACAATGCAGCCACGCTACGCTGCCAGACTGCAACATTGACACTAAGCAGCAGGCGTGCTGCGACATACAGGAAGGCAGCAGGTCTGCTACAAGACAGTGTCAGTGCTTGTGACTTTTTTTTGACCTGGTCATGGCTTTGTGCAATGGCTGCCACTGGACGCAAACAGCTCAGTAGGGGCAAGATCGCACTTGATGGGACTTGCAAGGACGATGGCTGTGGCTCTGACATACTGATATTGGGGTCACCAGTCATCATACCATCTACACTGACAGGGATCTGTAGTTGTGGCAGTAGAGCCAGCTGTAAACTGCCATGCATGAGGTGCTCAATGCAAGCTTCAGCATTCTGCAGCTTTTTCTCTGTCTCCCGCAATTTTGCTTCAAAATACTCTGCAGCGCAAGCGTGGCCATCTCGATCACAATATGAAGCTGATGCACTTGTGTTGAAGTGGTTGCATGTATACAAGAAGCGAAGGTAGGGCAAACAGAGCAGACATTTTCCCTTCACAAGCAACAGCAGAATAGCAGCACTTGTGTCTTACCCAATCTGCTAGGCTGTGAAGCACTAGGAAGGCTTGCAGTTGGATTGGCAACAGGGTGACACATCAAATCGGTAGGGGCCTGTAGCTGCAGCACAGAACAGAGAGTTGTGTAAAATGCTTTCGCGAACAAAACATGTAAACTAGGACCACAGCAAAGCATGCAACACAAGTGTTGTCCATTACTCCACATCTCATTTATGTCTCTGCATCAATCTTTGATCTCAAAAGTGAACCAGCATACTAGCCATACAGCATGCGCTCACCTGATGACGCTCTTCAGAAGGACCCTACGCAAGTGACTCTGCCTCTAGACCTAGTTGAGAGTTTGGGGCAGTCACTGCAGGAAATTGTGGGGTGTAAGTCATGCACGCATGGTTGTGTGCACTGCAGTGCATCAGTGTGACATTTTGCATTGTTCCTTGCCACAAAGCTGGAAGTTTGCTGTCAAGCTCCTTGGGACCTGATGGAAATACAGTCAATGTTGTTCATGCTATGTCATGAAGAGGTTGTGCTTGCTTAAATGCTGTGCACATGCATAGATGAGCTGCTTGACAGTGGTACTAGTAAACTGTTTGTTTGCTTGTTTTCAAATGTGCCAAAGATAATAAGCTCAAATGTAGCATGGCAAGTAGACTCTCGTAGAAGTAGAAGCAGAAATGCATGCCCAGTGGAGCTTGCCAACTCAAAGCAAGACAAGCTGGTGCTGACCTGCACTGTCAGTTTGGTTCATGCCCTGGCAAGTGGACGGTGGGAACTTGGTCATGACTGTATGGAAGACAGGCTTCCGCCAATTGGAAACGTGTGGTTCTCTGCGATGTGAGCAGTGTCAGTGATAGTCAGTGCACAAGGAGCATCCCGCACATTCTGTCAAGAGCTATGTGGATGTCTTGCTTTGCTGGGTCATGCAAGGTGCAAAACACGGCAGCTGAGCAGATCTCACCTGAACTGCAGGGTGCCTGACTTCAAATGTTCATTCATGATTGCCAACTGTGTATCTGTCAGCTTCTTGACTGGATTTGGTACTTAAAACCACTTTGCGCTGGAGTCACATTTAGCAACCAGCCCCTTCTCAAGCAGACCTTGCATGTCTGCACTTGATGGGCTTATAAAGTGGCCACATGTCACTTTGCTTGTGAAGCTATGTGGCTCGATCGTGCTGACCAAAAGTTGGCCTTTGGCTTCAGGGGTTTTATCTATAGACTCTACAGTCGCCATGTTTGGTGCATGGACAGTGCGCTCCACAGCTGCTACTTTGTGAACTGTGAACTGCAGAGCATAATTGCACGTTATCTTGATGTGCAAGGACTGCAACGACTTCTCAAGTTTGCTATACAGTTGGATGCAAACACACACCTCCCATTCAAACCGCATTGTTCCTGTGAAGGCCATGTGGAATGATCCGCTTTGTGTGCAAACACACGGGTCCTGCTGTGGAGCAAAGCTATGATCTCCACCCAGCCCTTTGTTGATCTCTGTCCCGTGGATGGTTTTTGGAGGGAACCAGGCGCCGTCGCAGGCCGTCGCAGACTCGTCGCGGCGACGCTTGGCTCTGCCTTTTTGGACTTCCGCAAGGACTAGCGTCACCAACGCCGTGATCTGTGGGTCCTGTTTGTTCAAATCCTTCAGGAAGGCTCACTCGCTCTTTGCGTCGGTGCTTTCACCTGTCAAGTGTATGAACCAGGTGCCTGGTTTGTCTACATTTTGTACGGAAGTTCCATTGCGTATCAGTGCAGTGTACTCTTGAGGGGACAGGAACCTTCGCAGAGTCTCTTGGCTTGCCCGCATGTGGAAGGCCTGGTGAGCAGCACAGGAGTAATGTTGTAAAAAGGTGAGGTCGTGCGTGCTTGTCAGCCCTACCGGATCTTCGCCTTGTTTCTGAGGGCCTTTGGGCGCATTGTTGCGGCCTGTCTTGGAACTGGTCGAGCTCCACCTCGGCTCCAACTCGGGGAATCGAAAGTACTGGCGTGCCGTTCGTCTCTCAAGAGTTACGGTGATGGGTAAATTAGTAAACGGTAAATGACATTGACTGCTGACTTTCCCCGTTGATAGCCTTGAGATTGTTGCGGTTCGTGGAGAGCAGTCCGATATGAGCAGGATTGGCACAATCGCCAAGAGCGCCCTGCAGTTGGCGAAGGCGTCGTCGCACACGTCCGGTCTGCAGCTTGCTCTGCAGAGGTGGCAACTGTGCAGTGCCTCCAGAGTGCCGTTCAGCGCAAAGGCAAATGATGGTGACGGCGGTAAGTCACTTGATTTCAGGGTCACAAACGCCAATGGAGAACATCTGTGCCTGAAATTAGCACGCTGTACTGTAGGCGAAGCTGCATCGGGTACAGATCGCGGCTCGTGGCGGAGCTGGGTTGAACAACAGCTTTCAGGTACATCATCATGCTTCGGCGTACTTTGTCAGCATATGGGTTTCTGCATCGCTGATCTATGCCGGCTGGGAGCGCATATCAGCTCACTTCTTGCCCACATGCGGTTTCAACACTACTCTTATGCACGCTTGTTGACCAGGTATTGATGAAGCAGCCATGAGCGAGCAGCAACAAGCCACAGCACGCCAGCTCCAGCAGCAGCAGCAGCAGCAAGCTGATCAGCCTCCTGCACAGACCCTGCAACAGTCAGCGCAAGCTGATGCTCAGGAAGAGCTTAAAGGCATAGGCGATGAGGGCCAATCCTCAGCAACCTTGCACTTGGGCTCTTCTCTAGATCAACCTGGAGATGATGCAGATCTAGCTGTGCCAGGTAGCACTCCAGATGTCCTAGAGGAGCCAGTGTCACAGCTCTCAGCAGCTCAGCCGGCTGAGCAAGAAATTCAGACTCAGGAACCTGTGCCAGCAGTGGAGACAGATACTTCACCACAGCTGGCCCGCACATCAGATCTACCTGTGGATGAAAGAATAGATGTTTTCTTGAAGGCAATCAGAAACCGCAGCTGGGAGCATACGAGCAGGCAAGCAGTCAAAAGGGCAGAGGGGGACGGCGATGGTCTGAAGTTGCCGCCTTCTGGCTATTCTGAGCTTGGGAGCATCAGTCAGGGCAGATTCCAGGGGCAGATGCTGAATCCTGGTCGCAGCTTCTTTCCTGGGCAAAGCTATGACCCAGAGGTACAGCTTCTGCTACATTCAAGGGCTAGCAATCTCATTAAGCATGAGCACACTCTTGCCCTTGGCATACTGTATATTGTACAGCTTGCATTAGAAAATTGCACAGTGGTTCAGGGCATGCAAATAACACAGCTTCAGGCCAACATTGCCTGAACTGCCAGTCAGTGCAATGATTGTTGCTTACATGCGCAGGATGACATATCCTCTTGTTGTGAGCATACGCAAGCATCATGTCAAGACAACCACCTGCAGCACAAAAGCAGAAAACTTGCTCCTGTTCAGTGGAAGAGGAAACCTCGACGGATGTGCTCGAGCAATTTGTTCAGCGCTTTCCTCCTGTTGCAAGAGCCAGGCATAAGTCACAGCAGTGCCTTGCATCAAGTGATATTTGCTTTGCAGGATCTGTTGGCAGACACATCACCAGGACGGCACAAAGCTGGTCCAGCACCGATCACCAATCAACCCTTTACCAACAAAGAAGTCCTGCAGTCAGCAGACTTCAGGAACCTCCATTTTCTGAATGCCTTCGTCAGCGATGGTGGCCAGATCTTACCCAGAAACAAGACCAAGCTACAAGCTAAAGTGCACAGACATCTGGCAAGGCAAATCAAGACAGCTAGGATCATGGCGCTCTTGCCACACGCAGGTGGGCAACTCAGGGCACTGTGTTCTTTTGAGCTCACTTTGACCACTCTTGCTGCCTGAGGACCTTGTTTCTTGATGCTCATCTCTTGACAGGGACGTGCCGGATGCATGTGGTGCATCAAAATCGGGTTTTCTGATTGTGCCCTCTGTGTGCTCCACAGTCTATGTAGCTTGCTGACTGTGAGCAGGGTTGTGTGAGATTGCTAAGCATGGGCCAGTCATATCAGTGGCATACATTCATCTGTTTGTTCAAACCCAATTCTGTCAATGCAGGCCGAGCTGAGGAGTTCCAGCAGGGTGTTGATGATGTGTCTGATGATGACTTTGATCCTGATGGTGAAATCGATGATTCTACACCAGGTTATCGCAGAAGGATGCAGAATCTGAGCGAGTAAGTTGTTTGCTGACAAGACTTATGGTCAAAACTCGACCAGTTTTCAACAAATAATCCATCTCACTTGGTTTCATAACATGTCGCATGCCTGCCTTACCTGCACCTTGTGTAGGTGTGTGGGTTTGTCTATTAGTAAGTGTGTGATTGTTGTCACTTGTGCCTAACCATACTGGCCTATGTGACCTGCAAGTCAGGCAATCTTTGCTGCTGCAGCAGGGATCAGTTTTTGAATACATATGCATTGTGTAGAGTGAACTTCTGCTACATATTACCTTCTGAACTAGTGCCATGTAAAAGTATAATGGCACGATGCTCAAAGCAGCAATGATGCTTGCTCTAATACTAAATGCTGCTACACATGCTGAGTCAAATGACAAGGCAATAAATGTGGCGACTCACTTTGGATAATTTGATAAGGTCATTGTAACATTGCTGCCTCTCTTGCCTACAGACGCATGGAACAGCAGCATGGAGTATGCAGCATGTCACACAACGCACCAGAGGTCATATAATGATGTTGGTCAGCAGGTGCTATTAACCCTCTGTTGGTCTAGGTGACATAGCCTGCATTGCGGCGATGACCTGCTCCTGCCTGGCAACTTGCTCAACCTGTTCTGCATACTTCCTCTTCAGGCTTTCCATCTGCTGCAGCATGGTGTCAATATCTGCATCATGCTTGGCAGATTTGCTGACACGCTGCAAGTTCTGAAGCTCATTGTGCAATGTTGTAATGAGCCTGTCATCTGTGCTGCTCTTGTCAAGCAATACTGACAGCTTATCCCGCAAGCTCTTGACCTGCAGAGCATCAATCCTTGCTTGTTGTCAGGCACACGCACACACGCATGCAGGCACCCTCCAAAAGCTTGTTCCATAAGCATGTTGACTGCTGGAAACACACAATGTGGCCACCAGCAGGCTGCAGAGCAGAGATTCATAGCTGGCAGCACATACGTCCATACTTGTTGAATGCTTGCTGAATACTTCATCATTGGCCTGAAATTCTGGTGCATACACCCCAACTAGCACAACGGTGCTGTGCATGCAATACCTCCTGTTCTAGTATGCTCTTCCTGGCAGTCACTTTGTCCAGCTTCTGCGTCAGCGCCTGATGTGTTGACGCCGATGCGACAGCCTCAGCTTTCAACTTCTCCACTTCCTTCTGGCGGTCGCCTTTCATGGTTTCCAGGGCGCGTCTGTGCTCGGAATCAAATTTCATTGACGTCGTGCTTGTGGGCATTCCCTGCGGCACAAACAAGCTGTTCTCAGCTGCATAAATGCTCTTCCGCACACCAAAACTAAGTCTGTGACAAGTCCACACAATTATCCTGTCCCCAGCTCTCACCCTTGTCCCCAGAAGCCACAAAGCAGCTGAGCATGGCGCCAACTGAGGCACTGGTACTGTCCCAAACAGCAAGCGATGGAGGCAAGATGGGTATCTAGATATTAACCAAAACGCTGAAAATAATACAGGCACTCAAATGAGACAGATGATGTTTGGTGCAGCTGTGTAAGCCAGGGGCAATATGCACTGAAAGTTCTCCATCCTAGAACAGATACTCATGTTTTGGTTGTCACTGCAGCAGGCATCACCTGCGCTTGCTGAAGATCGGTGATCTTGGCTTTCAGCAAGGTGATTTGCTGAGCCCGACCCCGCCAGTCACCCCCACCATCTACTACTCTACTGATTGGGATGTCCTCTCCAACTTCCTTTGCCAGTGCCCTTGTCAGCTTATCCCGCTCAGTCTTGTACAGGTTTGCCTGGGAAACACCATCCTTATGGTCAGAAACGGAAAGAAAACCAACTTGCGTCTGGTGTGGTACAGAATGTGCAATGACCTACTTTTGTCATCTGCTCTGGAATGCGACAGACAGCAGGTGACTGCTCTAGTGCGCAACAGACGTCAGTGAGACTGCTCTAGGGTGCTATGATACAAAGCAGGTGGCTCACATACTGGCAATGCTGCGGAATATGCAGTAAAGGTTGCTGCACGCATTGATTGAGGATGAAGTAATGTGAGGAGGACAGCTGCCACAACTTCTGCGTTTCATGTGGCTGTGCAAGCAGCATGTCACATCCAGCAGCATGACAACATGACTGCCAGTGAGATGTGAGGGCAAAGCCAAATCAAGACCAAAAACGGCCTATGCAGTATGCCTTAAACTCTTGCTGGTTGCAGCGGTCCAAAGCCCCCTCATACTTGGCTTTCCAGGAAGCACAGTCCTTCTGTGCTGTCTCTGCAGCTGCAGCAGCCTGCTCGACAATCCCTCTGCACACTGCTTCCACGCTCTGCATCAGGTAAACCCACATGTGAGCATGCAAGGTCAGCAAAAGAGAGCACATTCATGCAAAAGCGAGGCATGCACCAGACGCTGGTAGTCACACCTTCCAGGTATTTGCTATGGTGCTGCATTCTGCAGAACTTGTAGCGTACTGAGTATGACATTGAAACGATAGCATGGTGCATTGCACACCTGTGGGTCTGTACTGCCCGCTTGCGGAACTGTGCCAATGAGCTTTGTCTTTTGAAGCTCGGCACTCACGCCAGCTGCCTTCTGCTTTTCTCTTTCAAGCGCTAGACCCAGGGCTCTGTTCTGTAGCAACATTGCATCAGCTTCAATTAGACACTCCACCCCTCATACTGCTTCAGCTGGATCAGAACTGTCAATGCTTATGTATAATCAAGGGAAATTTGCCTCACCTTCTTGGCTAGTTCAATAACCTTGTTGGTCTCAACATCCTGTGCTTTCAGGCCAATGGCTGCGTCTGAAAGCTCCCTGCAGAAAGCAGTGACCCCTTGCTAAGGATATGGTGGCACTGTGTATGGTGCTTACCCAGCAAGCAGAGCAAAGCTTACTGAAGTGCAAGAAGCTCAGCGTCTTTCTGTTGAACCACCTGCTGCAACTGCTGGTTCCTGATTTGAAGCTCTCGGAGCTGTAAGCACAATGTACAAGGTTGAGTTGCAGCCTCAGCCGTGATCTGTGCACAGATCAACACTGCATACCTGAGGCACCAGCTGCAGGTCGAGGACTCCAGCAGACACAGGCTTGTCTTCAGGCTCAAAGCTTAACGGTGCTTCAGGGCTGGCTGAAGGAGCTTCTGCTGACTTTTCAGCGTCTTTAGGCAAAGTCACAGGCAAACTATCCTCAGTGAGTCTGGGTGCAAACCTAACGCCGGCATCAACGGGCTGGTCATTACTGGACTCCATGGCCTCGTCAACAATGTGTCTGTAACTGTCACAGCATTGAGACGCAATGTCGGACAGAGTTTAGCAAGTCAAAAGGTTACCTTGCTCCTGATCAAGGCAAACTGACAGGGGCGATGGGGCGGAACTAGATCGATCGCCCTTGTGCTTATGATTTTGCAACGGATCAAACTGGACTGCATACGTAGGAGGGCCCCTATTTAGGCCGCCGTATCGGCCCGCTGGTCTGCGAAGCTTCGCCATGAGCTTGATTAGCGCAGCAAAGGCACCTGGAAGTGATGTTCATCGGCGGTCCTCAATGTTTATGCGGCTTGCTCTGCCAAGTTCTGACTCTATGAAGCAGCTAGTTTTGGCACCTGGCAGTGCCAACTTGCAAAAAAGCCACACAGGATTTTCAGAGTCAGATTGGGCTGATTTGAGCACAGAAATCATGGATCAAATCGTGACCCTGTTGTCTGATCAGCTGATGATGTCTTCTACAGTCTGGCCAAGGGACACACGCATTCCAGCAGTGCAGCTTGTGTGCCGCCATTGGCACAATGCAGCAAGTGAGTACACCAAGTTTTGATTCAAGGTCTTTGATCTACGCTGTTTTCTGAACACCTGCTGACCTGCAGAACCCTCCATCAAGCACATACCTCTGGCCCAGGGCAATGACTTTGAATTAGGCTTGCTGTTGACCAAGTTTGCAGCAGCAAAGAGCTTGCGTGTGCGCTTCCAAGGTCTCACTGGAAAGAGCCTTGCAGCCTTGAGGAATTACACCAACCTGTGCCGTCTAGATCTTGTGGTGGATGACCTGGATGATCACTATGACAAGCTCCTCGTCAAAGCTGTCTTTACCCTTACGCACCTGGGGAAGCTCAAGTTGGATGTTGGACCTCTGGGCGACAGTAATCTGTCAGCTTTTGCTTGGGCAGGACTGGCTAAGCTGCAACAGCTGGAGTTGAGAGTGTCTTTCAAGGCACCTCACAGTTGTTATGACTGTCTTTTGGGCTTGCCTGCACTAGATGACCTTTGTTTGCATCATGGGTGCCCAACCGCACAGACTCTACAGGATTTAACAAGGATCACTCGTCTGCAAATGTTTCTGTCATCCTCAACTGCAGCAGACAGTGGCTTCCTGTCAGCTTTGCAGAGCCTTACTGGACTGCAGTCTCTCCAGCTCGATGGACAGCCCGCTCAAGTAGCAGTGGAAAGCCTTACTGCCCTGACTGGCCTCACTGCTCTTGACTATTGGCCAGACCCTTACAGATTTGGTTTTGTGGTCAGCACCTGTCCTATTCACGCACTCTCTGGTTTCTGTTGCTTGAGCAATCTGCAGAAGCTGCAGATCGCTGTTGTTGACAACGGCACTCTTGTCTCAGCTCATCTCATGGATGACAATGTTGATACCTATCAGCCGTCAGTGGATGTGTTTGACTTGCATGTGAGCATCAGTTTCAGCCTATGGTCCATGACGATTTGAACGCATGCTCAGCAGTTGTGCCCACCAGAGTGGTAACACGTTTACACATCTGGTATCAATGCTTCGCACACACCTATAGACCATGTCAGGCAGATCCAATGGGAAAGCCATGTATTGACTTGCTGTTGCAGCTTCTGAGCAACATGAGATGCTGACATGCTGTGTCAGACCCACATTCAATTGCCATCTTTGCATTCAGTAATGATATTGGTAGATGCACGTCTTCGTTATGGTGATGAAGCAGGCAGAGGTCTGTCGGCAGGCGGATTGTGATGAAAGAGTGCTTTTCAACCATTAGCTTCACGATGATGCTGCGCCGGCCCTGTGCTGCTTTGTGATATGCAATGTGTAGCCTTCCACCAAGTAGTCTACTTTGACTCAGGATCGTTCGAAATTACAACGCTATAGCTATAGCGGTGATGTGCCTTCAGAGCCTCTGCGATCGGCAGCCAGACCTGCAGCGGTGGCTTCGCCAGAACGGTGTGCTCACGTGAGCCGTGTGCTTGCAAGAGCTGTCGACAGACGTCTGTTTTTGCATGGGTTCGCTGCGCACTACTAAACACTGTCAGAAAGCACTTGGCCTTGCCTTTCGCGTGAGCAATCGGGCTGAAGCAGAAGTATTTCAGAAAGCTCCCGCTGTGAGTGAGCGTCAGCCGCCCAAGCACGCCCACGACAGTATATGAGACAGTCATTTTCCTAGACAGATGTGGTGTCAAAGGGCTTCCTAAGCTCAGACAACTTCTGCAACTGCAGGTCTAATTGCTTGCAGCTGACTTGTTGGCTATATATATGGCTGCCACATTTGATTTAGACGCACTTGAATGGCCAGCGCTGCCCTCATTGGCAGAGCAAGCCACAGATGGCGCTCAGAATGTCGATTCATCAGAGGAAGTGTCAGAGGTAGAAACTGGCTCTGAGGTGCTGATGCATTGCGTGCACTTCATGGCCATCAGCAACCAGGCTGCTTGATCCCCGTGCATCCCCAAGAGGATCCTCAAACCTTGTAAAGCATATTCCCTTCACTGTGCATCCAAATTGCATGATGACATTGTTCGCTTCTGAGATTGGGGTTTGTGTAGTTAGCGTCGTCAGAATGGCAGATCAGAGCACAAGACAAACTGCTCAAGGCTGGCAGTGCCTGGGAGGGGCGTTGGTGCTTTGTGAGGGCAGCCTTTGATGCAGAAATCTGGATGATGCATGCTGACCATGGAGCAGCCAGTGTCTTGCGACAGAGCTCTTCTGGCATAGTTTACTAGTGAGTGCGATGTGCATGGACTATCAAGACAAGGCTTGCATGAGCGCTCTTCACGCTGCAGCTGTTCACTGCCAGATTGAAGTATGAGCAAGACTTTCTGCCTCACACAGGCCAGTATCTCAGTCTGATCGCATGTCACAAACAGTGTACTTTGCTCAACGATTGCATTGCTTCCAAAGGCCATCATGATGATCAAGCATGCTTTGCTTACCAAGATATCTGCTTGCATGCATCGTGCGTCATCAGGCTTAACAGCAAGATCCAGGCTGTCCAGAACACTGTGTGGAGACATCTTGTACGCTCAAGATGTTGAAATGTGAATCTGTGTCTGTAGCGGAGAGTGGAAGGTCAACAATGTGTGGGAGCCTCTGTGCATCAAGGCAAAGCCAGCTGCCACACTAGTTGAGGAGATCCTAGCAAGGCATGAGAAGGACGTGCTACAGGCTGTGCAGAGCGAAATGCAAGCGCGGCCTGATTGCCATCACCTCAGCTACCTGCTTGCCTACTACCCACCTGAAGGGCCAGAGCTTAGGTGGGCACAGGGCCAGCAAGAAGTGTGGTTCATCACAGAGTAAGTCTCAGCCTGTTGCGATGTATGAGCATAAAGGGGCTTTGCTGCCTGAGCTGTTTGAAATGCCTGTCTTGTGGACCATGCCAACACAGTTGTGAGCTGTCCATAATGTCAAGTCCATGGCTTTGAAGATTACAGGCAGACATGCTGTGGAAGATTTGCGACACTGTTTGAATGATTTTACATAATGTGCAACACAGCTGCTTGCTGTCCTGCAGCTGCTGTCTAGTCTGTGCCATGCTTTGACAAGTGATGGCGTTGACATACATCTGTACAGGACATGTCTTTTGCCTTGGTGTACGTTTCTGGCCTGAGCCAATTTTAGATGTATACCGCAGATATGTGAAGGGGGTAAGCCTGGGTACCTATTTTCAAGAGCTGCACAAGTGTGCACATGAGCCAGGTCGTAGATGCAAGATCCTGGGAGCTGTGAAAGAGTGCTGCAAGCAAATTCTCAAGGTTGGCATTATCAACTACCTCATTCTGCTGTAAACAGTACACAATAACAGTAAGCAGCAACAAGACAGTGTGAAGTCTCATTTGAGAACCTTCTCAGGCTTAAGCTTCACGAAAAGATCCACTGTGGTGCAAGGCTGATGCAGCGTGAGGAAGCCAGTCTGCACACATTCTCATTTGGCTCCATTACCAACGAGGGCAAGCCACTATGCATCAACCGTACATCACTTTATGACATTGAAGTTGACTGGATGCTGTACAGGCTTTGGTTCTGCTGCATGGCTGTGGATGGGCCTACGTGAATCTCAAGCAAGACAAGGTCCTGGTGGCTGAGACAGCTGATGATTTGGATCAGCCAGGGTTGCATTGCACCATCATTGACATGGGCTCGGCCATGAGAACTCGTAAGCAGTTTCAGTGCCTGCCACTGTTCATACAAGGATATGTCGTAACAATCAAAGCAATACAGTGTGTTAATGAAGTAAAATATGTACAGTAATGCAGCGTGACGAAACCTGACACCAGGTGGTCCCCTTAGCTGGAGCTAGGACTCAACTTCCAGCACGCCTCTTGCAACCCTGTGTGCTGATTTGACTTGCCCATCTTGAGTTGGAGTTTATACCTATACAACCGAAATATTGAGCATGTGCATCTTGTGCAGGCCTTCCGGCCTTTCCACCCTTTGCAGTGAGTGCAGCCATATCTAGCATGTCACCGGAGCTGCTGGTAGCACGTATGAACAGAGCTGGGATTGACTTCAAGGCGCATGATATATGGCTGGTTGGCTGCTTGCTTGTGTACATGCTCACTGGCTTGGAGCCTTTTGAGACTTCCGCCATTGGCACACAGGAGATACTTCATCATGGCTAGATACATGCCAACATACATCAGCGTATGTGCCAGGCCCTCATCAAACGCCATACAGACTGGGTATGCTGCCAGTCTTGTTTGTCTTGTTCTTCTGCATCTTGACAAGCAGCTGATGTTGATGTTCAACACATATCGACGATATGATATCATAGTTGTGCACAGCAGATGAGGATCTTTCCTGTGACAGCTGCTGTCAGAGAGCTGCACATAGCATGCTCTCCCAGCTTAACCATGTTGAAGGGGGCAAAGATATTGAAATTGCTAACCACCTGGCTCTGCCAGGTTGTTGGGTCATCCTGCACTACGACATTTAGCATCCTGCGCTACGGCATTTAGCATTCTGCGCTACGGCATTCAGCATCCTGCACTACGGCAGGAGCAGCTGCGTCACAAGCACCTACTGCATTCCTAAGTGAGCATGCTAAATGCAGCATTGCCATTTGGCAGACAGTGTCATCCCTATCAGTACCGACTAGTCCATTACTGCATTGTGGTTCTATGCAAGCTTAAACCTGGATGTTTACAGTCTACAGGTCATCTACGGTCTACATAAAACCCTGTGCTGCAGGCTGCTCAACATGATGCTGGCAGTCCCACTCCAAAAGGGGTTGATGAGCTGGCTGAAATGATTCCTGATGTCAAACAGCACACTTCTGCTGCAAGGCTGATACGGCGTTTACTCCATCCAGTCCCCTCGCAGAGGCCTACTGCACAGCAAGCGCTGGATCATGACTTCTTGCAGACTGATGCCTGAACCCGATGGCATCACTGCTTGCTACCAGCAGTGCTGCTCTCAATAGCGAAGCTGGCATGCCTTACTTGAATGTCTTAGATTTGTCTGGCTGTCTGGACATACACAGGTCATTCATACGGACATCAGCTGTGTATGTCCATATGAATGCCATTATGAACTTGTTTGCAGCACTGTTTCAGACAAATGCAAGTTGCTAGCAAGCCTTGCATCAACAGCTTCTTGATGACAAGGCCTTTGGCACCGTGCAATGAGTGGCATGAAGCCCTATGCCACTGTCTATGCGATGTTCAGCTGAAGTATGGATACTGCATTGTGCTACCTTGTATCAGGTAGTGTTGCAAAAGATCACATCTTAGTCCACTACTGTAGTACCAGCGAGTACTGTTCCTCACGTCAAATTGCTAGACTGATCAGATTCAAGGTGCAAGTATGTTGCGCCCACACGAGACCTCATGCCCCTCTGTAGCCAACTTACAGACCATGTACCAGCTGCAGCCTGTCGTCTAGACTTGATTCGGCACGGCGGCCAGGATGATGCAGCAGCGGCTGACGAGCCGCGAGAGTCACTGTGTGCATACTGCAGCTCGCAAACACTCTCGTCTCTTTGGCGCGTTGCCTGCTGCTGTACTTCACGACTAAACTGCTGCATCTGGCGACATATTGCTGCACCCGTCACCTCGCACATAGAAGGTCAATTGCGGCAACTGCTCTCGAGCAGCAGCCGGAGAACTTCGGAAGCTTCAGCCCCTTTCTTCCTTCTACGTATGGCAGAGCAGCCCCGAGCTGCTCTAAGACACGTTGCTAACACAGGCCAGTAGCTGTAGGCCCAGATAGTTTTGCCTAGCCAAGGCCTGATGAGCTCCAAAGTTACTTAGGTGTGCAATAGCTCCTGATCAGAGCAAGTGCAACTTGTGTGTAACATACACTGTGTGCTTCAAATCCTCAGCTGCTCACAACCCAGGCCTGCTGTAGATCTAGGCGACTCAGCTGCACACAGCTTCGTCATTATATAAGCAAAGCTTGGACTGTGCTGTGAATAGCAATGGATAAAACTTTCAACCTTGAGGATCTGCTTACAGATGTACCAGATGACACACCAACACAGGCAGCTGAATGGGACATTGCAGACCTCCAAAAGGTGCGCGCTGACTGACAGTTCAGGCTGCAAACTCCGCAGGACTTGACAGTATGCCATCTGTTCACAACTGACATGACGTATGTCACAGCAGCAGAGCCCTCGAGGTGGCATGAGCAGCACGAGACAATGCATGCTGGTTTGCTGCCTTTTCAACTGCAAGCTGATGTTGGGGGTGCCTATGCCACTGTATCTTGCCACTGTATCTTTCCACCCTCTATAGGCTAGTTGAAGACCTGATGCTCCGGGCTGCCGCCTCAGGAGGACCCGTTATGATCGCTGAAAGGCGTAGACTTTTTTCTTCTTTTTTGAAGACATGCAAGTGTCATCAAGACCTGTTCCACAACTGAAACGCTTCTGATGACCCTCTATGCAGCTGGCATCTGAGGAGTGGCATGCCTGTGCGCAAAAAAGGCTACAAATGGCAGGCATTCCCTGGCAGGGGCACTGGACCTTTGTCAGAGCAGATTGCAACCCTGAGTTGTACTGGTGGATGCATCCTGACCATAATGTAGCATCGCTGATCCGTGAGAGCACCTCTGGTCAAGTCTACTAGTGAGTAGACGCGCATCAGCACGATCTGGCCTGCAATGCAAAGTGACAAAGCCCAGTGAGTGATGCTATGCCGTATGCATGTATCACATGAAACTCTAGCGTGCTTGAAGCACAGCAGCCTGCCTGACAGGCACTGCTGCTTTGGCTGCTGTCAGTGTGGCCAAGGCACCATGTACTGCTTGAAAGTATCATGAGCTAGCTATACAGACCGCACATGCTAGAAGGCACACCATGCATGTCAGCCATTGAAACTTAAAAAGACCGTGCACAACAACATGCCATGCAGTATCAAGCTGTGACATGTTTTCAGTGCGTGTATGGCTTGGCCCTGCAGCGGTGAAAGGTGTCATGATGGCACTTGGGGACTGGTCTGCATCAAGAAGAAGCCAACAGGCATGCACATTTAGAAAGAGCACTCTCAAAAGGAGCGCGCAGCATTGGAAGCAGTGAAGCAAGCTGTGCAGGATCAGCCAGCTCCTCACTGTCTCAGCTTTCTGCTTGACAGCTATCCAGCAGGATGCCCCAACCCAGACTGGCTTGATGACCATCAACAGGCGTACTTCATCACAGAGTAAGGCTCTGACAAGAGTGCACACTGAACAGTGATATGCTGTCGCTTGTCTTGGACATCTCCATAGCTTATATCCCCTCTCGCGCAATAGGCATTACACATGTGATATGCAGTTGGCAGTTGCCAGTGGCGTGCAGTGAATGCCAAGACTAGCACAAATTGCTGTTCTTGCTGGCATCATGCTTTCTACTGGAACAGCAAGAGCTGTTGGCTACATATGCATAGCAGGCTTGACAGGCTTCACTTTGCTAGCTGCAGACAGCAGTAGCTTGTTTGCAGGCTGCATGCTCTTTGATCACAGCTGCCTTGATCAACACCTACGACATTGGCATGCCCAATCATTGAATGAACAGGCTCTGGAAGTTGTGTAGTTGTCTGATGTTGCACGTCCTGCCAAGACTGCAATCAGAACTAAACATTGTGAGTGGCAGGTTTGAAGAGGGCCACGATCTAGATTGGTTTATGGCAGACTTTTGGATGGCATGTGATGAAGATCTGCCAGACTGCAGAAGGCAGCTGCTGCAAACAGTCAAGGAGTGCTTCCGGCAGATTTTTCAAAGTAAATTCTTGCAATTGAGACTCAGGTGGCCTCATGGGTTTGGGACAAGCCTAATTTATCTGGCTTGGGACAAGCCTAAGATAGTTTTGGCTTGGGGCAGATGTCACTCATGATGGAGCATCCTGAGGGTATGCTTGTGCAATTGCTCAAGCCAAGTGACTGACACCTCTTGCATGATTGCCTGTTTTTACCCATGTGCTTTCCACTGTGGCCTTTTCACCTTTACACAGTGGTGCTGACTGGGCTCAATTGCCTCTTGCTGTGCACTCACAGTATCGCTGCCTGCCCATGCGGACAATCTGTCAATTGCTCAGCTTGTTTGCATCACTCCTGTACACTGCTGTGACAGTGTATCACAGCGCAGTGTCAATGCATCTCAAAGCTGCACAGCATATGTATATGCTTGCTTTAAACAAGCCACAAGATGGCCTGCATGGATGCTGTCAGTCTCGCACCTGACAGTCGTTACTGCTTTTGTCGCAGGCTGTGGCAGTGCTGCATGGTTGTGGATTGGCTCATGTGAATCTGAAGTGCAACAAGATCCTGTGCAAGAGGTTGTCTGATGGCAGCATGCACTGCAGGACCACTGACTTGGGATCTGCACTGAGAGAAGGTGATGATGCTCGCATGCCCACTCAGGTCTGCATGTTGCACTGCAGTACAACATGCAGACCTGAGACCTGTACACGCACACCTGTACATACAGACCTGTACATGCACACCTGTACATACAGACCTGTCTATGCAGACCTGTACATGCAACCCTGAGACCTGAGACCTGTACAGTGACATGCAGATACAGCTGTAGGTTGGCCTGTGCATCATAGCCTGCACACCTGAGCCGTCTTGCATTTGACTGCAGCTGCAATTGTTGCTGCACATGTTCGCAAGTGCAACACGTCATGATCAATTCAACCTGTCTTCACATGCTGGGTCACAAACATGCAAGCCCTACACTGTTCGCCAGCTTTGAGCTGCTACATTTGCACAGTTGTAATTTGCACCTCCAGTGCGTGAAAGAGCGCGGTCCTGCAGATGCTTCAGACAAATGGATGCAAATCCGGGCAACCATTGAAGGCATGTCCCCAGAGCTGCTTCACTTAATGCGCAGCGCTGATGAAGCAACCCAAGTGGAGCCTATCAGCTACCAAGCGGCTGACATGTGGGCTGTGGGATTGCTTTTGGTGCTTATGCTGACAGGGGGCATGCCATTCTTGAGTCCTGATGTGGCTGGGAAGACATACTTATCTTTTGCTGATGAGGCAGCCAGGAAAGCCTGTGTTGCAAAGCATCACGAAGTGTGGGTATGTGTTTGGATTGTTCTACATTGTGCAGCTGGATGCAATATTTTGCACATAGATGCCTGATCATAAGGTCTTTGATGCTGTTACTGTCTGCAAGCCCCAGCTTGTCTGCTGTTCTTGAAGCCTTGTTCCTGACTGGGCTGCCACCTTTCCATGTCATGGTTTTACATATGCTGCATCAGTAGTAGGGTATTGCAGCCTTATGGCATTATGCAGGCCAAATGCTTGCTGCTCGAAATGCATATGGTATTGTCATGCAGGCTGATGCACATGCCGCTGGCAGTGCTGTCCCCATCGAAGCTGAATGGCTGGCTGAGCTTCTTCCTGATGTCAATGAGCACACCTTTGCAGCAAGGCTCATCCGGCGCTTGCTGCATCCTGATCCAACTCGCAGACCCACTGTGCAGCAGGCACTTGAAGATGACTTTTTGCAGCCTTAATTGGAGCATGCGTTTGCTTTTGTTGCCAGTTTGTATACCAGTGTTAGCGCTGGGCAGCCTTTCTGGCAATGAGACAACGCAAACATGCTGGACTGTGCACATGGTGCGTAATAACCATAACACCATCCTGCATGCAAAGAGCAGCTGGCATGCTAATGTGCATTGCAGTAGTCAGACTTCAGGCTTGGCATGTGTGCCGAGCATTTTACACTACCAGCGCTGCCTGAGTCTGTCCATTGATCCTAACATCTCTGACAGGTCGAATGGTGTCCATGACTCCTGGCTTTGAGTCATCAACTTTGTGCTTGGCATGGTGCACAAACTTGCTCAGTTTGAAGTTCTGAACAGCAGTTGCATGAGCAGACTTGCCAGTGCTATCCTGGGAACCTGCATGCCTGCTGTGACCTAAAGCAGCTTTGGTGGGGGTGGGCTGAATATAGTGGGCATGCTGACTAAACTCCTGTGCTCGGGCATCGTTTGTTTGCATCCACTCCCTGCAGAGATTGCACATGAGTGTTGATGCTGACATACACACAAGACTACATCAAATGTGTCCGTCCTTGTTTCAATTGCTGCATGCATGGGATAGACCCCACCAGACGCACATGTCCAGGTCTGATTGAGTGGAGCTTGCTACAACCAGGCAGCAGCCAAAACCTGGCGTGCAAGTAGGATCATGCTTGTTGTCTAGCAAGGGTGTTGTATTGAAATTCAGCAGGCAGGAGCAGTGAACACACCATGTGTAAGCTCCTTGCATCAGATGCTTCATGTTTGGGTTGTCCCTCCTGTAGCAGCACAAATTGTAGTCAAAGAAGAAATGGAAGGGCCAAGGACTCAAAGTTCTCATGTATATCATGAGCAAGATGGCTGAAGTTGCCAAAAGCAAGTCATCCTATGACTGGCTGACAAATTTGATTGCAGCATAAAAGCACTTCGAGCCAATGTGTTGAAGGACCATGCATGTGGCAGCCTGACAAAGATGGACCTTCAAACTTCAATTTTTTGATTGTTTGTGGACGAGACAGCGTGCAAGGAATTGCACCCTGATATGCAGTTGTAAGATGGTACAATGGCTCTCACCCTGCTACCCTAATCTCCTCCATGGTCTTGTGAGTGCTAGGCTTGCCGTATGTGAACTCAGGCTTTTTGTCTGACGGCAACTGAGGTGGTGCCTGCTTGACTGCATACCCTACTTTCAGGTGCATGGGGTGCTCTGCCCTGAAGCTGCACTGCTGCTGAGGTGAAGTCAGCCCGCTGCAGGAATACAAGTTCTGTATTTAGAAGCTGGACAAATGTTTAGTGTTGCTGTGGTTCAGCAAGCAGCAGCAGGCGCAAACTGCCTGGAAGCGTACTGGATGGTGGCCTGCTTGTTCATGGCACGGAAGTCAGGGCCTGGCCGGCTGAAAGGATTTGGGTGATGCTGCTTCCAAATGCCAGTGACTGCAAGCATATTGCAGTTCTGGCTTATGTGACAAAGCGACAAAGGCAACGGTTCGGCCGCGGTGAGTACGTCAGTTGCTCAAACTTGAGCATTACTGGTACCTTCCCTGGCGCCTTCCGGGTCAAGCGGTCGGGGGGCACCAAAAACCTTGTCCTCTGGAGGGTGCTGAAATGTTGTGCATTTAACCTGCAAAAGCACGTTTGTAAGCTCTGCTGAAGGAACACGGTATGAATTGGTGCAAGGCGGATGCTTCTCACCTGCCCGGGGTTCACGTGCTGGAGCAGTACGTTGGTTTTCATGGATGGCCGGTGAGTTCCATACCACAGATCCTCTGCTGGCACTCTTGACTTTGCCAAGGTTGTCATCACTCCGCACAACCCTCAAGACTGACCGCTTTAGCTTAACGTGGCAACTGGCGGTCCTGACTGGCTTTGTATTTGCTGGTCTGCAGAAAGCTTTTATTCAGACCTACCCGCCCTGCCTTGAACGCCCTTTTCCGTTCCGCCCTGCACTGCGCCATAGCATTTGCGTAGCAATACCTCTGGAGTTTACTCCGTCGCGGATTCAAAATTGTGTTCGCGTCAGGTCTGTCATCAACAGCTGAAGAGGCCACAGAAGCAGCTGCTCTTGCAATACATTGCACTTAGACACTAGAGGCCAGCTCTGGCAGACAGGACTCCTTCTGGGCCAGTTGTAGCCGAACACGGAATTTGTTGTTTGTCCTTGTTGCTTTGCAAACATGAACTCACTGGGCAGTTAAGGAGCGCACGCCATTCAGCCCTCGCCACGATGAATCAAGTGCAGTCAGCGATTATTGAACCATTGAGGTAGCCACAGGACTTAACAGCTGAGAACCTGCTGAATGGCTACAACACAACATGCAAGTTGGAAGTGTTACAGACACACAGCACCATACGCCACAGCTTGGCCTGATGCATGTGCAACCAGGCATTCGTCAACCAACATGTTTCGACCAGGCTCTGTACAAAGTACTAGACAACACAATCACAACACACCTTGCTTGCACGTGTACACAGTGATGCAAGCATCCTTCACTAAAACATGTCCTTCAAGGTGCTCCTAGCAGCAAGGTACCCTCTTCCATCAATCAGGGCATCATACAATGCTGCCAAGCGCTGTGCTGTGCTTGTCATAACCAATAGCTCCTGCAGCTGCTCATCAGGCATGTCCAGTGTCCTTGCTACTGCAAATGAGAATCGCTCATGCCGCTGCGCTTCAGTAGGTTCGTCAACACTCTGCCCAGTGAAATATTCTGTAAGCCGGTCATGGGCTGTCTCTGAAGCTCCTAACAATCCAGCCTTAGTCAAGACCTGCAGAACAGCATGCATATTACTCGCTGTTGTCAAAATATGCAGTGACTGTCATGCCTGTTTGTGCGCTGGAAAAGTGCGAAGGGGCTTGCAAGCCTATGTGCTAAATATATTGCCAGTGCGCTTCAAGGAGTAGCTTCAAGGATTGGCAATGCCCATATTGCTCTTTTGCACTTGTGTAGAGGGAAAATTGTGAACACCAACGCCAAACAGCAGTGGGACATGAAAAAAGGAGTGATGCCTGACCAGATGACAAGAGGTGTGTTGCTTTGGTACACGCTCAAGAAAACCCAAAGAATAGACTACGCATTGATCCTAAAGACTAGCCGAGGGGTGAGGTCTATTGGAAATTCCCACTAGGGCACTGCTCAATTGCAAATGGGAGCTGAATCTGGGAGCATGTACCTCAAACACATCAGCCTGGCCAGTTGGCAGCTGATCTTGGCTGGCAGCAAAGCACTGCCTGTCTGGACACCATCGTCGCACCTCTGTACTGTAAACCTGATCCCCTGCAAGCAACATATGCAAGGCATCCCTATTGAAGGACGTTTGGCAGCCAATCTTCATGGTATCTTGCACATAGGTGTTTGCTGTGATGAGATGGCCATTCAGATGCTGAGCATGACATGCTGGATGATGTGAACATAGTGTGATATGCCATGCTGAGACTTGAACTCCCACCATGTGCAGCAATTGTACTCACAGGAGGAAGGTTACCTTGGATTGACAGAGTAATTGTCAAAACAATCATATTCCTGATCTGACATGCAAGCAAATGGTCGACATGATGTGTCAATGTCGGGTCAAGAATTGCAATATAGTGTCACAGCTGAAGAACACCCATAACCTTGATTTGGTTTGCATGGGCAGTCCAAGGTGCTGCGCAAGGTGGTCTGCATGGCTTTTACGGATTGAATTTGATGAGCACAGCATTGCATGCAGCGTTAATGTATAGCAGGCGGATCAGTCCAAAAATGCCTCACCAATAGGCCCAACATGACTGTACAGCTTCCCTGCTAGGTCCTTCACTTGCTGCATGCACTGCCATAGCCGCATGGCAGCAGCGCTGATGTCTGCTGCCTGCTGGAAAGTCTGTGGCGGCTCATCCGCAATGTCTTGGACCATTGCTGTGATGAATGGCTTGTCGCTGATGATGCGCCTGGTTTCAAATCTGCCAATCACGCGTGCCACTACAAGGATACGCCGTCTGCAACCTGAGCGTGTGAGTTTCACAAATAACATAATGCAATTTGCTGAGACTAGTTTTGTGTTGCTTTGACAAACTGCTGCACAGTGCTGATGAAGAATTACAGGTTACTAGGCAGTTTCAATGCAGCTCAGACCCACAGCAGCTGACCAATAAAAAAGCGTGCAGCATGCGCTTCAGCATCGCAAATCTTTTGCTGCATGCATGACTGACCTCTCTGGCACTGGGATGTAGTGTGTCAGCTCGCAAAGACTTCCGAAGCTCTCAATTGTACCTTGCTGCTGATCGGCCAAGACCAAGCCAAACCTTCGGGAACTTGCTTGCTTCACTAGCTTGAACAGTAGCCTATAACGTGGCTCAAAGAGCTGGAGGGAGATGGTTTCTTGTGGCAGCTTAACCTTGCTGAGGGGCATAATAGGCAAGTGATGCAAGCTTTCATCTGGAAAAACTGCTGTTTGATCAGCCTCAGCCGGGCTCTGCAGCAGCACAGGGATTTTGCAATACATTTGAATGTTGATGTTGATTGGAAGAATAGCTGTGCGCTTACATGTGCGCCCGTGTCCCGTTCTGCCGCTGCTGAGGAGGTTTCAACGCCTGTCAGGTGGGGCTCGCCACCGCCTGCTGCTGACATGAGCACGGACGGTATGCCATTGTGTTTGTAGCAGGCGTAGTGTTGGCTGATTGATGCGCCCTGCATCTTCGATGCCTGGCGCGACAGCCGCAAATTGCATATGTCCAGCTTTGACCTATTATGTCGGAGATCATTCAAGCTTGCTGAGGTTGGAAAGCACACTTCACAAAACATGGCTCGCGGCTGAGGAAGCAGCGCAGTTTGCATTGTACATCCTACCACGCTTTTGAGTCTGGCGCAAACATCAGCTTTGCTGCGGGGCGTTGACTTGTCTGAGAGTGTGTACAAAGCTGTTATCAAAGCTGTGGTTTCGTATCTTGGTCCACGCTCTGCGTTTCATTCACACAGCAGTACATCGTGCGTGCTCTCCATTGCGACCTATATCTTGAATCGTCAAGATCTTTACCTTAGCAGTATGGCTTCGTTGCTCGGCTTAACGCCTTGCGGTTTACACACGACGACAAGGCATGCATGCAGGCATAGCTTGGACCTGCGCAGACCAACTTGTCCTGCAGCCTTCCAGTCGAATGCGAAGATGCAGAGACGTTCTGTACCGCGCTCAAGTCATATCGTTGTGCGTGCAGCGGCAGCTACACAACAAAATGTCAAAATGCCTTCTTGGGAGCAGATGCACAAGCAGCTAACAACGCAACACCGGTTGGAAAGCATATCGCCGCAGGAGGCACAAAAACTTGTCAAATCTGGCAAATTTGTGCTGGTGGATGTTCGTCCTCCTGATGTCTTTGAAAAGGCTCACCCAGAGGGAGCACAAAGCGCACCTCTATTCCAGTCTGTCAAGTGGTCTCAGCCAGACTTCAAAAAATACCTGCGAGCTATCGCCTTTATGGCGAACGGTGTCAAGTAAGACTGTCTACTGTATAGCTTTAAGCCATGATTGTGAGCCTGAATGCAGATTAGATTCGTTGCAGAGACTCCTGTCTATTCTCAAGTCTGCACCTAATCCTTGCAGGCCTGTTGAAGAGAACACAGAGTTTCTGGAGGATCTAGCAAAAGCATCAAAGGGCAAAGGAGTCGTCCTGATGTGTGAAGCAGGAGGCACCACAAAGCCCTCACCCAACTTTGCAGCCGGCAAAGCCTCAAGGTCATTAAAGGTGAGGTCATTGAAGGTGTCATTTTGGGCAGTCTTGCAAGCAGCTCCCCTATGTGATCTGCTGATAATCAGGGTTGGCCGAGGGGGGCCAGACATGCTTTTGGCGAGCCGTACAAAAAATCAACCATACATTGTTGCTGGTTACATGCACATTCCATTTGATGGCACCATATGGAGAGGGGAACATCTGTCGGCTTGACTTGAGTGTTCCTGCTTGCTGTTGGCATGAGCTCAGCATTGGACAGCATGCAGCATGTGTAAAACCGAAGATCAATCAGTTTTGCTTTCAACAGACAGAGCTTTTGTTCCTGGCTAGGGTTCCTGAATAACTGTTATGCATTGCTTGGTGCAGGCTGCATGGAAGGCTGTCACAGCAGGAGGGATGCCAGTCAAGCATATGTCTGGCGGCGTCTATGGATGGTATTCTGCTAAACTTCCAATGTATGGCGAGTATGACAAGAGCAATCTTGGCAGGACACCAAATGCAGCGGTGGAACCCAAGGGGCAGTACTATGAGGAGGCTCAGAAAGCCTTGGAACAGAAGAGGCAGCAGGAAAAATAAACGTGAACTGTACATCGAGCACAGAATGATGGAGTCTGATTGCGTATGTTGTTAATGTCTGTGGTGTGAATGACAGGCTCCTTCTTGAAGTCAACATACAAATGAGTTTATGCCTACAGCATGCTACAGGCCCTTTGCGCCTCATAGGTTCGTGGGTCTTACTGGTTCCTGATATGTGTAAACCGACGTGTCAATACTGATTCACTGCCATATATGGACGTGGCTTACTGGTTCCTGATATGTGTAATTGTACAGTAATAGAGCCTCCAGCGCTGGTAACATGCAACCAACATACAAGGCTTGACACACGTGTTCACTAGAGCAACTGCTTGTCAGACAACAAGATGCAAATTTCTCACGCCCAGGCAACCTTCTTGATGAGACACGCATAACACAAACACACACAGTCTGCAGCTTCCCCGTTTGCAAACCTGTAGGTTTAAGAGTTTGAGGTAGATACCAATGCTTTCACTCAGTACTGGTCACTGAAACAGTGGGATCTCATCAGTTTAATACGTTCTGCAGTGTACAAAGAGGGACAGCATATACTGGCAGTTGTATGATCATGCATACGTGTATGCCTTTACCTGCAACGACAAACACAACACAAGCTATCGCCATGACCAGTCTAACTGTCCTCAGGTCGACCAGCTTTTTGTCAAGTCATGTAAGTCAACACCTTTGTGGTCAGACACATTATGCCTACTGCTTTACATCTGCCGCAAGCTTGCTGCATAGGATAGTCGTGATTGAAACAAGACCTGCTCCCAGGCATGCACCCGCCATAGTGTCTGAAACCCAGTGAGCATCCCCCAGCACTCTTCCTGTTGCTGTTGTCACAGCAGCAACCACCCACAGAGGCAATGCTGCGCTGGTCACCACTGTCTGCAGCCTGCTATTTCTGGTGCTGTCATTGTTGATGGTCAGAGGTGGTAGTAGTACACACAACAGAGTGCCTGCATGTAGGAGGAACACCATCCTGAGAGGGACAGGGTGTACGGCTTTGTAGAGCTTGCCACAAGTGCAAAGAACCATCACGCCACAGCCAGCCAGCGTTGTCTGTGACTTTTCAAGCAAGCGAATGTGGTGCACGATGCAAGGAGACAACAACATGATGTGTGGCCCATATCCATATGCTCACATGTGTGTTGTGAGTGAAAGCACTATACACAGTCTTTACTGCAAGCTGAAAGTGCATGGAGTGTGCAGGACTAGGATGCCTACCCATGATGAACACAGCTGCTGTTGTATGTCCAGAAGGAAAGGCATATGTGTTCAGAATGTCTGATGGTCGCAATCGCTGAAAGTGAGTCTTGAGCTGGTTGACAACAAAAGGGTCACCTGAGATCAACGTACGGCTAGTCATCATACTGAGCAGCGTGATCTGGCCCTATATGGTTCTGGAAGACACATCAGTAAGCTTGCCATGCACTGAAAGCCGAGGTGTACATGCTTGCATATGAATGCATGCATGTTTATATGCTTATTGCTCTATATATGTTTATATTGCTTACCATGTTGTATAGAACCTCCACCAAAGACATAAAGAAGCAAAGCAATCGCTAGACGTTTGACGCCATTCCATCCTGACTTGCTAATGCCAGCTGCTCCAGCAAGCACCCAACCAGCAATACCACCTGTGATGAATAAGTCTGACACAAGCTTCTCTGCCACCAGGTTCTTGATCGCAGTAGGTAGGTTGGCTTTGACCCATGCATGAGCTGGCTGATCGATGTTATGTGGGAGGAAATGTAGGCTTGCAGGGTTATTGGTATCAAAGGCTATGACACAGAAGCCAACAGCAGCCGCGAGTACAAAGCCGGGCCTAGACACCAAGGCAGTCATTGTGACAGAAGCAGCCTCAAGGTTCGTGACAGGGGCAGGTAGTGGCGCAGAGCCAGAGGACTTGGTCGGGGTGCTGTTGCCTTGCCCTGCTGAGCAGCTAAGAAAAGGGCTGCTGGAGAAAGGCTGACGTTTATGAAGTAGACGACGAGTAGCGCCTAGGCTGACCAACGTTTGAACCCTCAAACAACCGGTATGCTTGCTGCTCAATGGAAGTGACCAGGCGCAGCTGCGCATACTTTGCCCTGCCTTGAGCTAATGCTCGTTATAAATCTCTGCAGCGACAGAACATGTGCTTGAGGCACTTCTGAACGTCCTGAAGCTGACACCGATGAGAGACTTTGTTGGATTTGCACCTGCTGCCAATCGCATATGTTCTCAGTGTGAGACCTTGCGCACTTGACGTTGTCAGATAGCCATGCTTGCTGTTCTTTGCCTGAATATTCGCTCGTACATGTGCAAGTTGACCAAGGACCGAGATCAGACTTCTGATCGAAACTCAAAGCATGACGGTACCGTAGCTTTCGCACCGTATACAAAATTTGCTGAGACAGTGGTACGCAACATAGTCCAATGCGCTGTATAGCAGAGCCCGGTAATGGAGTAATGCAGAGAGATAGTGTGTACATGTCATTCACTCATGTGGGGAAAGCCTAATTTCAGAGCATACAGGGAATCCTTAGGAGACCTTTAGCAAAACAATATTGATACATATACTGCTGGTCAGGCATCTGCCACTGAGCAGTACAGGTAAAATGGCAATGATATTGCCACCAATTAGCCTGATAGGCATGCTGTTGTCCCATTCATGATAGATGCATGTCACTTTGACCCACAAGGATTGGCAGGGTGCTTGGCTGTCTAGACTCAAAGCAAGTCCTTCATGACAGTATCCTCAAGTCTGTTAAGCTGTATGCTAGCCCATGCATGTATGCACACAGTATTGAAACACAGTATTGAAAGCAGCAAATCTGTGTTCAGACATATGGGATTATCCACCGCATCATAATACGCCCCCAATACTGCATAGCTGAGGCGGGCACAAGTGACTCCACAGAAACTGTTAATGGCTGTGGTAATGCCTAAGGGTTTTGTACACTAAGCGTTTGTGCATGGCAGATGCGTTTGCCACCTGCTTAGTGCTGACAGAGCAATCAGATCACTGCAGGCCATCATGTCTGCTACAACGCTAGACTTCTGGCAGACGAAAGACCCAATATGTTACAGCAAGTCTCATTGCAGGCAGGCAGCTGATTGAGGCACCTACACAACAAGACAAAGCAGAGGCTATGATACAAGACCATTTCACTTCTTGGCTGGCTTGGCTGCCTGCTTCTTGGCAGGTGCCTCCTTCTTTGCAGGTGCAGGATCGCTGACAGCAACGCCCTGCAAGTTACAACCATCAGTCATTGCTTTGTGAAAAAAGACGGAACAAACACAACACAGAGCCACGACATCCTGGACAAAGTGCAATGCATATATGCAAAATGCCAGATGGCTGTCTGGAAAGCAGGCGGCTTGACCGCATGGCAATGCATTTCCCTGGCACCACAATTGCAACCAGCAGCTCATGACAGCATACGGCTTGTAACAGCAATGATGGCACATGAAGCTGTATAGCAGCTAAACTATGGGATTTGACCCTTTGAACTTACAGATGTGAGTCTGTCCTCACGCCTCTCCTTCTTGCGCTCCCTAGCCTGCTTGTTCTTAGAGCGGCGAGCCTCAAACTGGTCAGCAATAGCCTTCTCACGCTGCTTCTCAGCCTTCTGCCTGTGGATGGCCTCCATCAACACACGCTTGTTCTTGAACACATTACCCTTGACCTATAGTGCCAAAATTGCGTTTCAAAGTGCTGCTGCACTGCACAACGCATGAAACACCTGCTGACCAGTGCTGACACAGCAGGAGGTGAGGTCCAAAGTTTCTGGACATCTAGGATATAATTGCCTCAGGCGAAAGCGGGCTTGCTCATGATTGGGCTGATGAACACAGCTTGCTGCGCACTAGACGGACTGCTGTGCAGCCGCTGAGCTGATAGCGTATCCTGTGCATTCTTGCTGCAGCTGTTGTAGGTCCCCAGCACCGATTTGTTATGAGGCTGCTCTAGCACTATTCTGGTGAAAAGCTGCTGACTAGACATAGAAGCTGGGTGCCTGGTGCTGACAGCCTCTGTGCCTTCTGCCATGTGTAGGGTATTTGAGCTGACTTCCTTTGACTTGCAAAGTATGCTTGCAGACTATGCCTAGCAATGCAGGTTGATGTACATTGTCACACATTGTCGAGCGCCTTGCTGACAAATCCCAGATACATACCTGCAGGTAGAACTCGTGGTACAAGTGCCTGTCAATCTTCTTGGCATCACGGTACTTCCTCAGAAGCCTCCTCAAAACACGCAGCCTCCGCATCCAAAGGATCTTGGTTGGCAAACGGGCCTCGCGGGTACCGTGCCTCTTACCTGCAAGATCGATCGGTGTCAACGCAAGCTCTGACAATCGTCACCCAATGTCGACACTTTATCACAGCTTCTTGCAACAACGAATACCGTATCCAGTGTGCCTGCCCTTGGACTTGGCCTCCTGTGCTGCCCTAGCACGTGCACGAGAGTGGATCTTCTGTGGCTTTCTAATCACAAAGCCGTCCTTGACAAGCTTCCTGATGTTTTGCCCTGCACATAACATGTGTGTGAGAACAACAGCACACACCACTATCCGTAGAAAATAAATACCCAACTTGCTGTCTGCACAGCTGACACTAGTATGGTGGTGCATCAAACTGCTTAAACTGAAAAGCAAGGCGTTAAAAATACTGCAGACTGCTCCCCAGCAGCAATCCATTCAATACTGCTGAATAAGTTGACGGCGCAGCCATCAGCCAGACGTATTGCCTATTTGCTATAAGACATAACGTGCATGGCTGATAGACTTACTGGAGTTGGCCATAGAAATATCGTTAACCTCATTGGGGTCTAGCCACACCTTCCGCAGTCCGCAGTCCAGAACGGACGCAGCAAGCCGCTTCTGCAGCTTGAGAGACACCATAATGACCGCGATCAGGAGCGTACCTTGGCGGCTTCTTACAACCAACTCCGACACGATGGGCAGGGAATAATAATGCCTATTGTTTAAGGGAATTCGGCTTACAAACGAAACCCTACCTCTTACGCATCGCAGGCAACAGGCCATGCAAAAATTTCTCTCTCTCCCACTCGTTCTCTCAGGCCACGTCATTTCGCAGCAGTTGTGAGGGTGGGGGGCCTCAGACGAAAGTGCCGGACTGCTTCAGCATCAAATGGTGTTTATGCAAAATCACATAACGCATGCCACTCCAAGTATCTGTTACAGTGTGGTGGTGTATGACAGTGTATTACGCGTGACGCGGCCCGTTCACAGCACGTGTGTCTTGTCAGGATATAGCTCTGCAAGCAAGCTCATTGTGATACATACCATTCTACGTGCGTGCTTTGGTGTGTGCCTAATAGCACTAAGCCAATTACCTGTGTAAGCATCACCCTGTAACAGTATCTCAGCTGTAGTCTCATGTGTACAATTGATCCTGTAAGAGCAAAATTGCCAAATGCTTGTCTCTGTTACATATGTTTAACCTACATGGCTCATGTGTTGTGTCATGATGACACGAATTTATAATCCTCAGTCAAAATTGATCAAACTAAGCCACCATGACGTCCAGGCTGCCTTCCTCCAAGGCCAGAGATGCGCTGGTGACCTTGCCAATCCAGCCATCCAGCCGGTCTTTCAAAGCTGATATCTGAGGGTTGGTGAGCACCCGTGGCTGCACCCATGACACCTGAGCAGCAATTTGCACCCCTTGTCGCAAAAAGCACAGAATGCAGACATACTTGCAGACAGTTGGGTCATTCACTCATGAAATGCGTGTCTTCCCTTATGGCCAGGTACGCACAGGCTTGAGTAGCTCCCTGTATAAGATCCTCTTTTTGCAGCCAGTGTACCAGCTCAGATGCCTGATAGGCCCACCATGACAGATGCACATTCATGCAGCAGCAAGCACTGTAAAGCGGTGGCACAGCAAAACGACTCAATAACTTGAGCATGTTGTACAACTCACCTTGACGTTCCCATCTACTTGGTCCACAATGCCCTCTATCAGATGCAGTGATAATGTCTTCATCAGCAGAAACTCCACACCGTCAACCTCCAGCTTTGTTTTCTGCCCAATGGTTTCTAGGCTGATTGTGCGTTCCTGAGCTGGCAAACTGCACAGCAACATTGGTATCAAGGGCATGAACATCATGACAACTCCACTGAAGTGTGTCTGTATGTGATGGTGGGAGTAGACATAGAATCACCAACAAACAATGCCTCATGACAGCATATGTGCTGTTTGCTCGACTCGACGAGTGTGCTGTGACCAGAGTTTGTGCAACACTGACATAAAAGCCAGACTTTGCCAATCAGACCATGCATTGTATCACTAGTATGACAAGGCCAAGCTGCATTGCTGCGGTGCCTGGCAGTGCAGTTTGGCGAGGTTGACCTGAAAATGAGCTCCATGAGACACAGGATGGTGATCTTCTGCCTCAGCTGGTGCACATTCTCCGTCAAGGCAGGCTGGTTGTTCAGCACTGACTTGTGCTTGCTGCACAGCTCATCATACTTGTGCAGGTCACCGGCATGGAAACATTCCAGCATCTCCTTCAGCCATCTGTAGTCCTTGGATGTGTCCAGTACTTCTATCTACAGGCAGCGTGTACGCAAGTATGCTCTCTGGCTAGTTGCAAGCTGTCTCTGTTGTGCAGACAAGCCATTCCCAGAAAGCAAGCATGCTCTGTGCTTTACTGTGACACGCAAATGAAGTGTAAAGCAAATGTCATTGTGACCGAGGCAGGAAGGGACAGCTTTGCAGCTAGTGCAAGCCTTGTGAGCAATACTTACGATGGGATGAAGTAGAAGCTCTCCAAAGTTGTAGATGTTCTCCCCTAACAGAGCTGCCAGAGAAATGTCAACAGCCAAGGCCTGAATTATCAAAGCACAATTGACCACTAAGCACCATGCAGCAAAACAAGCACAGTTTTGACCTGACAGATTTGTGTGCTTTGAAGGGGCCCATCCGCTCATTCATATGCTTTAACATCTTCATCTCTTACCAGCTTCTGCTCTTGAGGCAACTTTTCTGAGGAGATGAAAGCCAGATACAGCAATGAGCTTTTGTAGAAGTCGGCAAAGCTCTTCTTGTACTTGTAGTACAGACTTCTAACATAGTGCACAACAGCGCTGACAGCAGGGTCTACCTGCAGGAAGTGATGTAAAGTAGGCAAACTGTGAGCAGCAAAGATTGTAAGTTAAGCTTTGACATTTCTGTTTCTGCTGTGCTCACATTCTCCATAGTATCTAGTGTCTCCTTGCCCTCCTCTACCAAGGTCTTGCACTCATCAGTAGCACCCATCTGCAGCTTGTACTCTGCTATATGCATGCGCAGGAACAACATGGGCTGTTCTGTATGTCGCTGGCCGGACTCAGTCATCTGTTTGATCACGCCTTGCAAGAATTGAATCGCTTGTTCAGGCTGCTTGTACTGCTTGGCGGTGACTTCTGCTATCTGTGCAAGCTTCAGCAGGTTGATCCTATGTGCAAAGGCTGCGATGAAGTTGTCATAGAACGAGATCAACAAGAATTGGAACTCCTGCTGGGGGAGCAGTTCTTCAATTAGCACGGTCAGCTGATGCCAAAGCTTCTGCTTGTAGTACTCCCCTAGCTGATTCAGCTGACTAGCGTAGTTTGGGTGCTTTGTTTGTGCCGACTCAAGCCAGGACAAGTATGAGTCGCTTGAAGACATGGTTTGGACAGACCAGGTACTATTACGTGGAGACTGTGTGCAACGCCACAGTTAGACTACAGATCTGATGCAAGTGATCTCAACGGCAATCAAAACGATAATCGACGATGCACGTCTTCGGAACGGTTCTGCAAGTGTAGAGGCGGAATGCAATTTAATTGTGGTAGTTACTTTTCAGGCGGGCAACACAGTCTTTTAGACAGGCTTTTGCCCTTGCATCGATGTCACAAGAGGCACGGAGGAAGAGGAACGGCATGTTAGTCACAGTACTCGTGCGCAGAAACCCTAAATCGGAAAGGCAATCAGGCGGCCAGTTCTACTGCTGAGCTGACCCTCTGTGACCTGGCAGATTACGCCGTGGTCGGTCCCTCTGATCAAGATGGTAAGTCTGACAGATGCGCAGATCTGCTGCTCCCTGCCTCTGCGTGCCTGCTTGTTGTGCTGGTTTACGCTCAAGGGTGCAAGTTTCATGGTCACTATAACCCTTGACAACAAAAAGCAAGGCCTTTGCTTATGTTGATTGCAGCCGAAGGAAATTAAAGAGATCAAGGACTTCTTGCTGACAGCCCGTAGAAAGGACGCCAAGAGTGTCAGAATTAAGAAGAACTCTACCAAGGGCATCACAAAGTTCAAAGTCCGTTGCAGCAAGTATTTGTACACATTGTCTGTCACAGACTCAGACAAAGCAGACAAGCTGAAGCAGTCATTGCCACCTGGTAAGCTGCTGTCAGTCAGACACTGCAAATTCATTGTTGCAGGCCTGAAGCTCTTGCCAGACCTGAGGCAAGTAAGCAAACCCGGCTACTGTGCGTGCAGGTCTGCAAGTGCAGGACATCTGATCCGGCAGTGTAGCATTCCTGGAGCAATTCAGTTGTCAAAGCCCTCATGCCATGCAATGTCTTTTTCAAGCTGTGATGCAGCAAATTTTGCAATGTCATTGCAGACCACACAACCAGCAGCATGCCTGCGGTATGACGATATGAGGCTGCAGATAGATATAGCGTGTATTGCCAAAGACAGATTGAATGCTTCAGCTGTGTAACTTTGCCCCACATCATTTGCTGACTGATATCAGCTTGCAAGTTTGCCTGAGTGTAGTCTGGTTATGGCTCTGGCTGCTGAGCCAGACAATCTGGGTCGTCAGAGGTGTGTCATTGGCAACAGCTTGTGGCAGCTGGGAAGGCATAGCAGTAAACACACCAAGCCCAATGCAACGGGGCACATCTTCTGCTCTGTTTATGGGGAGCGTGCATTGCTTGATAGCAGGGGTGCAGCTACCTTTCCAGGCCCGAGCTTGGTGCTGCAATGTGCATGGCAGGTCTGCAAGGCTTGCATCACTGGTGCTCACAAATAATCTTTAGGCTTGCTTGAGCCATGCATATGCCTGTTGAGATTTATTTTCATGCTCGCTTGCTTGATTTATGCACGCATATGCCTGTTGAGGTTTAGTATGTATCAGCACCGCGCATATTTTGTGTAGCAGCCTTGTGACATACACCAGGTGATTTCAACAATTGCCTATACAGGCAAGTTGCAAGTTGATGCATATGGGGGTGCATAGATGTATGCATTGCCCCAGACATAGTATACTTGCACACAGCAAACGCTGCATGTGTGGGATTGGCGGGCTGACAAGCAAATCGTGGACTGCAGGTTGTTTAACATGGTAACGCAGATGTCATGTCTCAAAACCTAAATTGCAAGTCAGGCAGCGCCTGTGCAAAACTGAATGTCTTGCTTCATGCCGCAAACATTAGTAAACAAGAATAACAAATACAAACCAGCACGTTCTGGATGCCTTAGTGCCACCATCATGGGACTTGCACAATGCTGTTGGCGATGGTTGCGGTGTGGGCCTTGGAACCTCACGCAGATATGAGTCACAGGCAGTTGCTGCTGAAGGGCGAGTGCATGACCTCAGCACTTCAGAGCGCCACCCAGCCAGATATAGCTTTTATACTGGGAGCTACTGTGCATACTGCTGCAGATACTTGCGCAGTGTGTTTTTGTCCGCGCCTGTCATTTCTGCCAGAACGGAGCCCTTCCGGACCAACTTGAATGTAGGCTGTACATGAAAATTTCAGTCAGTAAGCGGAGTTGCATCAGCAATGCCCACTTCGCTCATGTTTGCTCTTACCACTCCAGTAATCTCATGGTTGCTGACAGAAGTCTGGACATCTGGATTGTCGATATCTATTTTGAAGAAGCTGGCCTGCAAGGCAGACACAGCTGTACATGATAATGCAAGCTGCTCTGTGTCCTGCTGATATGGCTGGTAGACTAGTGTTGTCTGCAATCAATCTTCAGCAGCGCAGCAGCAGCAGCAGCAGCAGCAGCAGCAGCAGCAGCAGCAGCAGCAGCAGCAGCAGCAACCAGGCAGGCAGGCAAAGCCCTACCTTGGGAAATTCACCACTCATCTTGGCATACTCGGGTGCCATCATCTTGCATGGTCCACACCACTTTGCAGTGAAGTTCAGTACTGACACCTTGTCTGCTTTCACCCAGACCACTTAGCATTGGCTTTGGCGGGGCTTGAGCTTATTATAACAGGACTCACCTGCTGCAAGGACGGTGTTGATGTGCTCATCCGAGCTGAGCTCGACTACGTTCCCAGTGGCTGCAGTAAGCAACGGTGCCGGTGGCCAGGTTTGCAGCAAGCCCTTGAAGTAGCGCGGCTCGAAGTGATGGACTGACATGCATATGCCCATAGCACCAGTATGTCGTGATCTATTGTTGCTCACCTGCACTGTATCTACATAGCAGCTGATGACAAAGTTGGGATCGAGCAAGTTGGACGGAGGATCGCGTATGCTGTATGCTTCTCAGCATGACCGAACACTGCTGTGCATGCAAGTCAACGCGCCACAGTAGCTACAGATGCTCAGCTGAAGCGATGAATGACCGCAAACAAGGCTTCGAGTGACGCGAGTCAAGATGTAGAACTTAGCGATCCTGCTGCTGTCATGACTGCTGTGCATTTCACTTCAGGGAAGGTGACTAATGAGACCCTGGAGTGGCAGTCAGCTTCACTGAACAGCAGCTGACTGCCACTGATTCGTCAATCCATGCTAGCTGCTGGGCACTGATTGCTTCACATGCGTTGGGTCTTGACTTGAGGAATCAGAGCCAATCACTCACGCCAGCAGTGAAAACCACACAGAGTATCAGGGACCAGGGAAGCATACGTGCCAGCCAAGTCATGTTGTACTCCAGAGCTGCTCTGTATGAGAAGGCGGTGGGATCTGATAGACTTCCTGTTTGCAGCTGCAAAATCAGGCGACAGATGCTGCAGAAGAATGGAGTTCAAGACCCAGCTATTTCAAAAACGTTTACACGCTTCTACTGCTGCTTGGGCTGCTGATTCATGTGCAATGTCAATACGAGGCCAATGAGCTTTTGGGGGACGTGGGCTGGCGAGGAAGAAGAGGGTGCTGTAATCAGACCCAAGAACTTGCCCCGGTGAGGCAGCTGAACGATCGCCATGACCTTCTTGGCAGCCATGTCCTTCAGGAAGCTCTGTACACAGACAAAGAACACAGTGAATCTGTGCAACACCATGTTCTACATCAGCCAATGGTCGTAATGTGCATGGTATTGCCCACCTGATTCTGATATCAGTGGCATAACATGTTTGGGTCAGCCATACTGCAGGGTTGTGACCAGCCAAATTGTCAGTGGACTGCACTGCCTGATGCCATTCAAAAACATACTGATGTCGACGCATACAATCTAGCCATCACTGGGCCTCAACAGTACAGACCAAGAGTATTTAGAGATCATGGCTTTGTCAAGACATGTGACCATAGTGCTTGCACACAGCACACATGCAACCCATGTGATGGACCACATGGCACAAAAGTCTAGGACAAGTCAGTACTCACAGGTGAAAAGCCTGTAGCATGCATGCACAAAGGCTTGACAAGAAACCTGTCTGCCATGCCGCGCTTTCCACACCTTGCTATGTTGTCACGCTGGTTGGAAGCCACACATTGCAGTAGAATGTGCAGGATGCACCACAGGCGTACAAGCCCTGCCTGGCATCCACAGCAGCAACAAGCTGCTTCAGCACATTATACAGAAGTCACCTCAGACACACTGACATGCATTGCAGGCATGTGCAAAATCGAGTCATGGATGCATGATGGCAGCGGAGAGAACACAATTGCAGGAATGACTGACCATGCCCCATTCGGTGACAGGCCCCAGGGCCAGCCCTACTCGGGGGGCTTGGCTCAACACCTCCTGCCCCACCAGCTTTGTGATGTCAGCCAGAGGCACTAGCTTGTTCACCACCTGCACCAATGTCATTGCAAAGTTACACATGCCCAGTCTGAGATACTTTGCAGTGATGTGCTTGGTGATGGCAACCAGTGGCACCAGCGTGTTGACTTCCTGTGCATACTCAATGCATTATTTTGACACATGCAATTGTTTTAACGCGGGCAAGTTGTCAATGCATGCTTTGTTTCCATTGCACACAAAAGTTTCACTGCATGACACTGTGATTTGGGTTTCCATTTGGGACCATGAACATCTGTCTTGTATCATATTCTCTGCACGGTGTGTCATTGCTCATACATTTGCTACAAGAGTGGCGCTGTTGTCACGTGTTAGGTAAATGGCACACGCTGTCAAAGCTCTGATCAGCCTCAGACAGTGATGTTTCAGTGTCATAGTAGCATCACTGAGACAAACTTGAGCAAAAGTCACCCCAACTAAACTTTATTGCACTCTAGTCACCTGTGCTTAGGTTCCATTAGGTTTACACAAACCCTATACACTTGGCGTGTAGGACGTCTGATGAGTGACAGCTGGTCAACGGTTGTAGGGTACTGAGTGAACAAAAGAGGAAAAGAGTGCCTGTTATGTAATGCGTGAACAGGACCTCATACAGGGAGCTATTCAGGACTATACATACCTGACCCCGGGTGGAACACGTGTTGAGTGAGTGAGTGAGTGAGTGAGTGAGTGAGTGAGTGAGTGAGTGAGTGAGTGAGTGAGTGAGTGAGTGAGCGTATGAGTGTATGTGTGAAGCTGCTGACCAGGTGTTGACCCCAGCCTTGCTCAAGCCCAGGCGGCCAAGATGCTCTTTGCACCCCCAGCCTGCACTCCAGCATCAGCACGTCCTGGGGTCTCTTCACCACAGCTGCCGCTGCAAAGACCTTGCCATGCCAGATGACTGTGGGCATGCCTGCATGCAAACAACTGCCATCAGAAGCACAGCAATACAGACTGTCAACACAGGTCAAATTGCATTGCAGCTTTTGGACATCCTGAGACCTTGCCAGCATAGAAGTCTCTGCAGTGGTCTTACCTTACCAACGGAATCTGAATATGTGATGAGCAATGCAGCTGCAATGTATGCATGCCGACAACATTTGGCATGACCCAGAAGGTAGTTGCGCACATTGTGGCAAGCCCTCAGAGTGCTTTACAAACATGCAAACATGCAGTTGTGTCCGGCAAGCAATGGATTGCATCTTTGCAGCTGATGGGACAGCCGTGTGCAGGTGGACCAGCAGAGAGGCAGCTGCTATTTGAAACAACAAGCATGACTATACGGTTTATAGCACTTATGCAGGCAGTTTCCAGCTGAGCATTTCTGACCTTGTTGACTTGCAGGAGGTCTTGCTGAAGCAGTGCTGCTTGTTGCAGGTGACACAACAGCGTTGTGCTGTGATTGGGGCAGGGAGACTGGAGGCTGCCCTGCCATGACCTGTCCAAGGGCTGCTGGGGCCGGCCCCGGCATTGACTGGGGCAGAGCACGTTGGGCGTGACCCTGCTGCCGCTGTCCCAGGGCTGTTTCCAGCTTCCCCTGATCCTGCTGAGGTCCCAGCTGACTGGGCCCTGGCCCTGTACTGACGTGCCCTTGGGCCCGCCCAATGTTCATGTGCCCTTGGCCCTGCCCTTGTCCATCGTCCACCTGCCCTGCACCAGGATGCCCTTGGTTGTGCCTTAGGGCCTGTTCCTGCCGCTGCTTGAGCTCTGCCTGCATCTCCTGTATCTGTTGCAGCGTGTGGTTCTGCACCGGTTGTCTGCGACCGGCACTCATCACCTGTGCAGAAACAGCTTGCTGCTGTTGGTGCTGCGGAGCCTGCTGTTGAAGCTGCTGTTGGGCCTGCATGATAGGCTGAATGCCCTGCTGTGGTGGAGCTGACATTGGTCTGCTGCTTTGGGACACACCAACAGGCGGCAGCTGCTGCTGCTGCTGCTGCTGTCCACCTGCTTGCTTCTGAGCAGCCTGCCTTTGAGCTTGCAACACATGCAGTCTTTGCTGCTGTTGCTGCAAAGTAAACAATTCAGGCCCTGGCTGTTGATGTTGACCAACAGCTGTGTTGCTGCTGTTGACAACAGGTGCTGACAGAGGCCGTTGCTGCTGTTGCTGCTGCTGCCGCAACTGCTGCTGCAGCTGGAGCTGCCGCAGCTGCTGTTGCTGCTGCTGAATGGTGTCAGTCTGCATGTTGGCAGAGGTGGGGGAAGAAGATGACTGCGGCCGCTGCTGCAGCTGTGGTTGCTGCTGCTGATTCTGGGACGGCTGCTTTGCGTCTCTTGTGAAAGCAGGCTGCAGCTGTGGGTGCTGATGGAGAGGTCTTGTTTGGTGAGGAAGCCTTGTGGTGGCAGGGCCAGGCTGCAGCTGTGGCTGGTGGGGCTGCAGCTGTGGCCTGGCCAAACTGGATGATGGCAAAACTGAATGGGCTTGGCTGTCTTGAGGGGAGTCCTGTCATAGCACGACCAATCTTGTGTAATTGTACAACCCCATGTAGAACCCAACACTTGCATATGGGTTAGCTGTCAACATACTCAGTACGGGTGCTTGCTGAGCACCAGCACAAGCTTTACGTAAGCAAGGTGACCAATCACAGTCCAGCCGCGATCACGGCAGACAAGCATACCTCTTCTTCTGTGAGATCAACCATAACAGGTTCAGCAAACCGGGGCTTCATCTTTGGGCTGGTCAGGTCCACATTTGGGGAGCTGTCATGTGACGCAGAAGCCTGATTAGATCCCTGACACAGTGCAGGCGCTGCAGTTGGCGGTCCAGCAGATGGCTTTGGGAGCGTTGCAGCGCTGAAAGGGGAAGTTTGCCAGTCTGGTAGGGTGCTTCCTGCCTTTGGGACTGGAACAATGGGCACCTTTGAAGGCACAGCTGACTGGAAAGGGAAGTTCTGCCCATCAGAGCCCGTGGGCTCTGCCTTTGTTTGCTTGTGATAGCCTACATGACATCATGGCCAGACATTAGGTCATTGGTCGCCAAGGCAGGCTGATGTGACTGCAACATTGTGCAAGTATGCGTTTATGCAGTTTTAACTTTTCACAGAAAGCTAGATGATTGCAAACTTGACTGGCAAATTTGCTTTGAAGCATAGTGTATACTTGACTGGGGAAAAAACACCATGTCGCCTTTCATAGTCTTAAGCTTGCAAGGCAGAAAGGGATTCTCGAGAATGTTCACACTTGTACGTGCAGCATTTGCCGTGCATGTGCTAGTTCCCATGTGAATTACAAATGCAGTGACCTGTCTAGTGTCTACACATCCTTCAAGAAGTATTTAGATGCACCGCCTGGAGTTGCATGGGTATTCAAGTGTTTCAGGTTGTACACAGCAGGTAGGGGTGATTGAAATGCAAATGCTGGCCTTGCTTTGGCAAGTATGACAGCTACCTCAGGAAGCAGTCTGTAATACTGTCAGTGGGGAAAGTTACCATTCACAGGGACACCCTCAAAGGCCTGAGTGGCCTTTCGCTTATTGCGCTGCCTTTGAAATAGCTGGGCAGCCTCTCCCCATTGCCTTGACAGCAGCACAAAGTGCCCAGACTGAAGGCCAACACTGCACTGCTCACGTAGCTTCAAACGCTGTTGCTGCTGCTTCTGCTGCCCGTCTTGTGTCTTGGCCTTCTGCACCTGACCCTGCTTTGGCATAAGACACACAAGTAACAACGCAATGGTATTGGTAACACTTGCCCCTAGTGACTTTTCGCATGGCTGCAAGAATGGATGTGGTGCATGCCTGTGCGTGCAATTGAGGGTGTGAGCAGAAGTACGATCTACAATGTATTGACCACAGCAGACACACGAGATATGATGAGGCAAATCTTAAGATGGTTTTCTGAGCTAGACAGGCACTTGGCTGTAAGAGGTCTTGCATACCCCAGTCCTATATGCAGAGTATGACCTGCATATAGGGGGTGCGGCTACCTCACCTGCTCAGCATGTTCAAAGAGCTTGTAGAGTAGGGAGGGCCAGACAGGGTTGCTCTGGCCAGGGGGATACATTGAGAAAACACTGAGGCTGACTCCTTGCTGCCGGAAAGCCTCTGCCATGCCAACAGAGAAAGACGCCGTTTGAGAGCCCTGCACGTCACACATTGAGTCAACAGCACACAAAATAAAGAAAAGTGTTTAATAATTTGTAGCGTTCTTTTGTTTGAATTAGTAAAACAACAACCACTGTCTTGTAAATTTGCATCAAGATTCTGGTTGATAGAGACCAATGCTGATGGTAGCAATGACCATGGTCACAACCATCAACGCCATTATTATCATAAGCATTGGATCTGTTGACATCAGCAGTAGGATTGGCATCATTGGTGGTGTGCAAGGGTTGCACTGCCTGCCAGGTTTGTACAACTTTGATCAGTTGTCTCTAGGCAGACATGGCTAGTGCCCACTGATGCCAATTCATGCAAGCCACGCTCCCATGAGAGGGCAGTCAGCAGGGCATGCCCTGCCCATCAAGGCCTTGCTGAGGAAGTCAAAAGCTGGCAGACCCCTGAAGTGACAGACAGAGTGGCAAAACAGTTCTTGTGCTTTTTCAGCCTTTGCTTTCCATGCTGATGCACTCAGCAGGCATGCTAGTGACCTTATGTGACACACAAAGAACTCTGAAAGTGAAAGTGCTGCTCACCAGCATTGTGACGGCGATCCTTGGAAGCATCCAGTACATGCAAGATGTATTGCTACTGGCATGCAGCCAGTTGAGAAATGCCTGTTGCCACTGATGTATGCCGCAAAAGATGCGGTCAGATTTGAGTTGATTGTACTAAGGCCCTGCAGACCTAGTCAAAAGCATCTGACAAAAGTGGACAGAGTGCTGGGATGCTGCAACATTGAGCAGGCGGCAAAGATCCTGTTTGACATGTGACGAGGGTAACGCATAGGTGGCTGGTGTCTTGCTGTTTTGGCAACAGATGAAGTCTGAGCAAGCCAAACTGAGACTGGTGTTGAGTTTTTGAGTGAAGCTGACCTGATCTGAAGAAGCAGAGGCTAGGGGGTATGGCCAGTCAATGGCCATATTGTGTGCTTCAGTCAGGGAGAAAACCAGGCAGTGGTTGACTGTACTGCCAGCCTTTGGTAGAGAGCTGCGGCACTGAAACAGATACAGTGCCTCTGACAAAGCCTCTGCAAAAGTCAGAAGGACTTGTCTATGAGCACACGTGTGTTGTCTGATTCTGGTTGCAAGCATGCACTGATACTGCCTTGCTGTTGCTGCAGACAGACGGTGGTTCTCTGTAGAAACCCTAAAGGTCTCTGCAACAAACCTCATTGCAACACGTTGTTCAGTGTACATTGCACGGTTGTCAAATGCTCCATGCAGGATTTGCAGAAAGGCAACTGCTGGCACTGACATCTGAGTAAGCAATCAGCAAACACAGAAAAAATAGTATTCTCTGATTGATTGCTTTGGGATTAAGTAAAACAGCGGTTGGCGCCGCTACAGCCTGCAGAAGTTGACTTCAAGCTCCATTGCCGGCACATAGAAACCCTCTCACTGATGTAGATACCGCGTCCAACAGTGATGTGACTTGGTAAAACTCACAGGAGACATGCTGACCTGGCAAACAACTCTCACTGTTACCACCACCAGAGATGTGTGCACTTCCAAGCAAGCTATGAAATCTTGCTGGGTCGCTGCTCCAATTGGATCTTTCCAGGTGGCAGAGGCTGTACCAGTATGAGAGATGCATCAGCATGAAGTTTGGCGCATTGTCTGCGTCAGTTCAGTGTGTTGATGGAGGCTGACAAGACAAGCTTTTCTGATCAGACAGGCTGCTGTACCTATAAGAGCTTCTGGTATAGTACACCACAAGCGAAAGCTCAATGCTGCCAGGTCCCTGTGCCTGAAGGCTCTTTAGTAGAGGCAGGACGTAGCTGTGCAGAAAATCACCCCAATGCCGAGCCATGGGCGCATTTCCCTGGCAGATCAGGGCAAGCTCAACATCCGCAGCATGATAGGCTCAAAGCTTAAAATGCAAGAGACCTAGTGGCATTGAAGAGCATACCTCCATCAGCACGCACACACGAGCAGCAGCGGCACCGGCTGAGGGTGTCATGACCAAAACGGAACATCGGTTATGCTATCAGCATGTGACAGACTGGACGTCGCGAGGAACCACCGATACACCGACAACTACATGCCGGCTATGTTGTGAGGTGCAAATGCCGTGCACGGTATGCGGTATGCGGTATGCGGAACGTAACTGTACTGCATCGTAAGCTTCGGAAACTCTCGTTTGCATCCACGCATATTCCTGAACGAGTGCAACTATAACGCTCAAAGTCGAGATGATCAAGCTCGGCCTTGTGCGTCAAGCCAAACCTTGGTGGTCATGGCGGGTCTACCTTTCACCTTTGTCGATGGAGCGGAATGACTAACCTGGTAGCGGCCACCTGTCAAGATTGCTTCGGCATATTGCTACAAAGCAAAGTGAATATTACACACGACGGTAGCTATGCAAGCATGCCCATGTCGTAATGCCAACAGCAAGCATATGATTGGCAATCTGGAAGTTTCTGTTGCAAAGCAATAAAGGTCACATATGGTGATCCAATGTTGTTCTGGCCATTGCAGGAATGAGGAGCTGAACGAATGTTGTGCTATGTAAAAGGTGAAATCTCAGCATTGATTTGACCAATCAGGGTACCATTCACATATCTGCACCTGTTTCAGCCAGAACATATGTATCTTCACCTGCCTTGTGGCAAGAACGCGTTTGTGAACAGCGCATCAGATGACAGGGAACCGCGAGGGATGATCTCTCCAGCTTTTCCTAACCTCAGATCATCCAGACTTGCTGTTACGCCCTCCACCTTGTTTCTTGACTGCAAACTGGTTGTCAAAAGCTGCCTGTCTGACAGCCAGTCTAGAAACCTATCCCAGCGGGTTTTGTCTTGCACGCCCCATAGTCCATCCTTGGTCAAGAAGTGCTGCAGCACACAACAGTCTCACATGTTGCATGAAGCAAAGCTTGTCTGTGCGAGCTTTCGTGCTATCAGAAAACAAAAAGGCTTAAGATGACCTTGAAATGCGCAAACATAAAGAACAACAGACACCTCGGCAGCTTTTCCATTGAGCTCGCAGCGTCGGACATAACTTGCACTGCTGATGAATCAGCTGACAAGGGAGGGAGCACAAGCTTGTGTAGCCTACTCAAACTGATATCAGCAATTATATCAAGAACCATACTAATCCAAAACCATACTAAATGATTTCGGCAATCTCCTGAACGTAGAAAATAGACACCAGACAATGAGCACTATGTCAACATCTTGTGGAGACATGCAGCACAAGGAGATAGCCAGACAGCACTGTCTTGGAGTCTTGAAGACTGACCTCAGACAGCATCTGCATTGAGTCTATTACTAAACCCTCGCCCAGAGGTGTGTCAGTCACCATCTGACACATCAGCTCTCCAGCAACCTCAGGAGCCTCCGCTGCATATTGATAGCCTTTGGCTGTGGCTGCAAGGAAGCTACGCACTGTCTCACCCTGTTCCCTGTGAAAGAGACAGGCCTGCTTGAAGGGCTGGACAGACCCTGCAGGGCTACTTGAATGAAGGAAACTAAATCAGAAGCAGGGCAAGACAAGGAAGGCATCAGGACTCAGCGTGAGCAAGCCATAGGAAGCAGAGCACAGGCAAAGCAGTAACATAGCATAGTGTAGCACAAAAGGGCACACAGCACAGCACAGCACAGCACAGCACAGCACAGCACAGCACAGCACAGCACAGCACAGCTTAGGGCAGGGCAGGGCAGCTTAGGGCAGGGAAGGGCAGGGCAGGGCAGGGCAGGGCAGGGCAGGGCAGGGCAGGGCAGGGCAGGGCAGCACAGCATGCTCACCTAAGAATGTCCTGTGACGTGACCAGGACTGGGCTGTAGCCATACGGTATATCAAAGTCTTCCAGTGAGAAAGCATTCAACTTGATGCCTTTCCGCTTGGCCTCTATTCCCTCCCATCCCATAAACACCCAGGTAGCATCAGCTTTACCCTGTCAAAAGAGCCAGGCCAGGTCTGTGTCAATCTTTCAGCAATAGCAAGGCTGAAAACAAAAACTCTGCTGTACTAACAACAGAAGCTGCCGGGTGGTGACTCACCACCATGCAGGACGTCATGCTTGCCATAACTTATCTTGAGTGAATGTTGCGACTAGTGCTTGCCTATGATAGGCTGCACAAGATTGGCTGAATGCTTCAGCACAATGCAATGAATGCTGTGGTCCAGCAGCAGGACTGGAGCCTGCCTCTGCAATGCACAATCTGCGCAAAGAAAGAGTGCAGACACAGGAAACAGCCACAGCAGAGAATGGTATACCTGACCTACCAGAGTCTGCATGTACTTGTTTGTTCGGCACCCAGAGGTGATCACTTCAGGGTGTCAAGCAAACAAGAGTAGGCAGACTCTAGCGGACTAGGCATGAAACACTTTTTGCTGTGGCTGTTTCCTGGGTCTGCAGTACTTCTTGACACAGATTGTGCATTGGTTGCGCTATGCTGTGCATACTTGTCTTTGGATGAAAGACAGTCAGTGTCAAAATGATGAAAAGCATTGTGCAGTCAAGATCGATGTGCATTGTGCTTTCTGCCCTGCAGGCACAGGCTACCATGCAAGACATAGAGGTTACCATGGAAGACACAGAGGTTACCATGCAAGACACAGAGGGCTACATACAGCTTCATCCAGATGTGACTGGTCTCTAGGTTATGGCAGGTCTGACTGTGCACAGCCAAGCTGAGCTGACGTTACACTGAAGCTTGCAGCATATATCCATTTGCATGACCAGGGACAATATGCAGCAGGTATGTATTTACACGACCCAGGGGTACTTTGCAGCAGTTATATAATTGCATGACCAGGGATAATGAGCGGCAGATAAGGAGAGGGCATGAACCTACAGCCAAAACAGTCTCCCAGATGCCCAGCATAGGAGGTGTAACTTCTGTATAGTCTCCTTTTCCCCCATCATTCATTATCATCTGCTGCACTATACGCCCCTCGTACCTGGACGCAGGCAAGACACACACAGCATTGGAAGGCCTGCCATTGTGTGGCATCTAGCAACAGCAGCAGCAGCAGCAGCAGCAGCAGCAGCAATTTCAGCATGAACCCCAGCTGCTACAATGGTTGCTGAACGCATGCAGATGTGCAGCTAAAGGCTTCTGATGCAGCATGTGATCGCGTTTGCTGGAATTCTTGCGCACCTGATTATGGTGCACACTGTAGATTGAACAGTAAAGTATGAATGTTACCTTGCGCCATATGATGCATATGCTTTGCCGTCAAGTTTACAGGGCCTGTCAAGGCCGCTGCTTTGTAGAGTGACGATCGCGCTTGTATCTGACTGAAGAAGGGCGGCAACAGCCTTCATGCCACAAAGCCATGTTGCATGTGCTGCTGATCTGGCTGCACAAATTCACCTGGTGCTTTCTTGAAGCAATGCTGGAATGCACAGACTTACGACTTCGTGCTGCAGTGAAAGCATTGATGACTTCATGCTCGGAAGTGAGTCAGATGGCAGGAAGTCTCAGAATGATGTCAAGCATAATAGTCTGCATCTGACATGGTACCTTCAGTGCATACCTGCAGCTGTGGCTTGGCTGATGACTTAGGCTGGCAGTTATAACTTACAACAGTTTCAGAAGGTGCGACGGCAAAGGTTGCCTGACCGTTAGCAACTCGACTTGCTGGCGTGCTTTTATAGGCATCTTGAGCAGGATTGAGAAAAGTAACATTCAGGTTAGCTGCTTTGTAGTAGCCTCGACTCAGAGCTATATAGAATCCTGCAGTTGACCAGGCTGTCGGTGAGTGCGAACGATTTTCGGCCAAGCAGGGACGCGCACTGCCGAAGACTGTGCTGCAATTTGCATCTGGCAAGCTTTCACAAGGAAACCTGCGTGATTAGTATTGGGCGTCCAGTCCAACGCCACAGTTACTGCGGTCATGCCTTATGCGACAGAGTTACTCAGCCCGTCAAGAAACGGAGAGGTCTCAACGAATATTGAGCCACGGTCAGCACGTTCCTAGACACCAAGACTGCAAATAATGGCGAGACTCCTTGGCCTCGGTTACCTTGCGGTGCAATTTGTTTAGATTGGCTTGTGACTGCAATCCGCCCTGACAGTTGACCTCATGGCGACGCATGCAAAGGGCATTCTGATCTTCACACAAAAGTCCAGAAACAGTGACAACTTCCGCCGTAAAACTTCCTCGGCATCCACGGCTCGAAGCTGTCAGATGAGCTGATATGCTGCGCAGTGCAGGTTCTGTTGCTGGGCTTGTGCCCTCAGGCTGTCCTCGTTGCTTTCACCGCATACGCAAAAGCAACTCTACTCCAAAGTCAAACTTTGCAATCACCGCTGAACGGAAAAGACCTGACGATAACCGCGCTAGATCCAGAAAAGGCAAGTCTGTGGAAAATCAAAAGAGGAGGAAAGGCCGACCAGCCTGGCAACGAAAACCTGATGACACCCCTTTCAGGTTGGCAACCTGGGTCGCATTCACTCTTGGTATGGTCTCAGCGCGTACTTGACGTGTTTTTGTGACGCAGAGATGGAAACCGAGACAGGCTCGTCGGACTATTGACTGAAAGGTATCAATTATTGGTGATGTGACGTGCTGATGCTTTTCCATGTAAAGACAAGGCTGCAACGTGTCGACCACTGCAGGGCAGCTAGAACATTGTGCTACTATCTTTCAGAAACAAATCTCAATGTGCATCACTGGTTGATGACCTACATGCAGAAGTACCCAATTCCCCGGGTAACCCCTCTGCATGCTTGTGTGGCTTTCTTACACCTGTTGTTTGAGTTCAAAGGCCTGACCGTTTCTAAACCTCTTGTCACAACAAGCTGTTCTGATTGATTGTACAGAGTGGTGCATGGGATGACGTGAGCGGGGAGACCTTCCTTCGAAAGCTCCTATCAATGCCAACAGAGCATGCCAAATGGACAACAGTGAGTTGAGCATTGCGTCATTATGTGCTGCACAACTGTTCCTGTGTTGCTATATATCTTGCTGCTGATCAACATGCTATAGAATGCTATTTTGCTCTTTGTTGAGCTGAAGCAATGCCAGATGTCACATCCGAGATCATTGGATCTAAACGTGGTAAGTGATGCAGGGGAGAGATCCTTTGTATGACAACATTTCTGGCTGCGGCGTAGACCCTAGGAACCTTGCACAAAGAATCATGGCGGTATGTTATACTGTTTCAGATCTTGCTGTGCGCATCAGCTTTGTTGCTGCTGAAGACGAATTGTCAAGCTGCATTGCTGATCATTGTGGCTGTTCATGCTGTTGATGCTGCGCTACTGCTGCTGCTGCAATGTGGAGTGCTGCTGTGCGGATTGCTGCTAAGCTGATTGCTTCAAAGCTGACTGCTTCCAAGCTGACTGCTTCCAAGCTGACTGCTGCTCCAAAGCTGATTGCTGCAATGCTGACTGCTAAGTACACAAAGTGCACATGCAGAGCGCTGTTGCTGCATGTTGCAAGGCTTGCTTGGCAATGTGGGGGCACAGTCTGAGAATGTCAAGGTGACTGCTGTGCAGATACGTTCACAAGTCGCTCTGGAGTTCATTGAGGACCTGAAAGAGGTGTCTGAAGAGAACTCTGTGTTACTGCGGGAGTCTCTTGTGGCGTCATTGAGCCTATCCTTTGACACTTTACCTGTTGCTGATAAAGACAGCTCTACCTCAGCTTGAGCCCAAATCAGCTGGCAATTGTACCATATTTGTTGTGATGGTTTGAATTTGTTGAGAAGACAACATCAGGTGTACTACTGCATGCGTGACTGTGCACTACTATTACTTGCACAGCTCCATTGCACTGTATTCGCTTTCAATTCTTTTGACTTTTATCTGTATTGACAAGAGTATACTTGTCAAGAGCAGTGATAGTGGGACGTCAACTATGCGTCAAGAAACGTCGCCAAGATGTGGCGCAAGTGTATGAGGTTGTGTAAGGTTGAGAGCAGTAAAGCGACACTAGCAGCACTAGTGCGACCTGGTCTTGCAGGTATCCTGTATGCTTTCGCATGGTGTCGCAATGCTTGTAATCACTCACCCGATCACTTCTCACACCAGTACACCAATGAGAGACTCAATCTCAGCTGTTGAATAACCTTGCAAGCCCAGGTGTATTCACAGACTCCCTTATCAGACTGAGTCTACTATTATCCAGAGGGTTTCGATAAAGGGTTGCATGTAACCAGCATTTTGAACTCAAAAACGCAGGGCACCTGACCACAATCCGGCAGCTACAGCTCAAACATTAGAGTCAGGACGCTGCTGACGATGTGCTCGCGATACAAACAAGTCTAGCGACGCGCAGGCTATGCGTCTTGCTAATCACTCTGGGCGTACGTGCAAGCAAGAAGCATCTGTGCAGTCAGAGCTTAAGTGTCCACCGAGCAAACGCTGCATTTGAGGGTTGGGTGCAAATATAGCACGATGCAAGCAGAAGGTAAATATGTGCTGTGGGCGTTGGTGAAGCTCAACCCACTATTGCCGAAATGCCTCTGCCAGCATGCATGAGTCGGTCTGATGGAGTAGTTTAGACTCGCTTGCGGGGCTTTAGGGTGTGCTGAGCTTACACATGAGATCGTCATGCATTTTGAGATCAACACCAAGGATCCTCTTTGCAGAAAGATGGATGTCTCCGCTATATTCTGTGACCTGACTTGTTTGACCTCTGAAGTCGTTGTGGCTGCGCGCAGGGGCTGGACCTCAATGACACATCTTAGCAAATGCTTCAAGCTGACATGCCTACTTGTCAGCTGCCTTTGTTCAGCTCAATCGCTACCGCAGCGTCGACACCTGAAGGACGCCCCTGAAGACTTTGACGACTTGAATAACAGCAGTTTGACGGTCAACGCAGTCACAGTGGATGTCAAGCTGCAAGCGTCCTCAGACAATCTTCACGCGCAATCACGATCACAGTACTTTGCAATCTGCGTGTCGGCAAAGGACCAGCACGAGGACATCAGCGAGTGGATAGAATACCATGAGCAGCTTGGTGCAGGCAAGATATACCTCTATGACGATAGCAGCAGTCCACCAATGCTTGGGC
>JAABUP010000841.1_pt1 | contig 66110 bp, 97 predicted proteins | sample 5559201 | NCBI WGS metagenome assembly JAABUP01 (sample SAMN10711887, study PRJNA513373) | rock metagenome | isolation source: Antarctica rocks | place: Antarctica
CCCACCACCCCCCACCGCCCTGGCCACATTCAAACCCAGTCACAAACCCTTGGCCCGACGGCCCCTGCCCTGGCTCCCCCGCCCTGGCCCCAGGCGGTTCTCCACAGCATCTTCACACTTGAGAACTGGTTGGATACTGTTTGATGTCCTGTGCGGGTTGTTCCAAAAGTGCCTTGATCAGGTGAAACATTGGCTTCTTGACTCATGGGGTCGATGACTGCCCTTGGGCAACTTGCCAATTGACATGACCATAGCTTGACTGCATTGCTAGCCGGCCTTTTCCTATTAAGTCCTATACCTTGCGCGCCAGTTGTCCAATCTGCTGCTCATCCACTGTAGCTTCCCTGACACATCATGTAGGTTGCCCTTTGGCTATCCCATGCCTTCAGCGTTGTTGTGCCCTTGCAGATGCATGGTAAAATCACCTACAATGGGCACACTTTCCAGGAGTTCATCCCTCAGAGGACAGCTGCATACATCACTCAAACAGACACACACCTGCCAGAGCTGACAGTCAGAGAGACTTTTGACTTTGCTGCCAGAGCCCAGGGAACAGGTCATAAAGCAGGTGACTAATAACTTCTTCTCTCTCAAGTTCTTCCACATGACGTCACTCGCTCACTCGCTCGCTCGCTCACTCACCCACCCTCCCTCCCTCCCTCCCTCCCTCCCTCCCTCCCTCCCTCCCTGCCCCCCCCCTCTCTCAACTACCCACCCACCCGCCCACTCACTCACTCACTCACTCATTCACTCACTCACTCAACGCAAGTCGTTCCCTAGGTTCAGGGTACGTACAGTCTTGAGTATCTTCCTGCATGATCATTGTGCTAAGGCTTGACTTGTTTGATCCATTTGGGTTGGGGTCAACATTGCTGTCCAAGGCAAAGGCTGCCAGTCCTCAAAGCATATAGCCGATGCTGTGCATAAATACATCCGTAAATGCAACGGTGCCTTGAATGTTTGCAGCGAATTCGTATTTGTCAAGTTTCTGCAGCCCTGACTCTCAAGCCCTCAATGTGCAGCTAAGTCCGAAATCCTCTGATGTAGCAACAGGCTTTTTTTAATACTTTGCTGTTTCAGATGAGCTAAGGGTTTTGCGCAAGCGAGAAGCAGAACAGAACATCGAGGCGGACTGGGAGATTGATGCTTTCATGACAGCAGATACGGTCAAGGGCAAGCGAGAAGCCATTGTTTCAGAGTACATTCTGCGGATTCTGGGTCTTGATGTGAGCTTTCATATTGCCATACTATTGTCATACATATTTTTCATCACACTTCATAACTGCTGGTGTGAGACACGAAACTCCACAAGCTGCATTATGCTGCTAATGCGCTCAGCCATGCTTGACATCTGCACTTGCTCAAGAGCAAGGCTCGCTGAGTGCTATCTTTGAACAGAATATGCAGGATTGGGTTGTCTCAAGATTGCCTGAGCATGTGCGTGGTATACTCTTGTGTTGTAATCAACATTGTGCGTGATAGCTTCACACTGAATGTGAACTCATGTCAACATGAGCCTGATGCTATGTTTAGGTTTTAGGGTGTAGGGTTTAGGGTTTATGCCTAGTGCTGCAGAAGACCTCAGATATTAGCTGCTGCTTGTCTGCCCACAGGTGTGTGCTGACACCCCAGTTGGGAATCAGATGATCCGAGGGATCAGCGGTGGCCAGAAGAAGCGTGTTACCACAGGTCACGCATGCCAAGTGCTTTTATGTCACATGTCTCATGCCACACATCATGCGTAATGCGCCATGTGACACAGCCAATGACCAATATCGACAAGACACCAACTTAATATTCATGATGCATTAAATCATTGATCATTGATCCTGAACTGCATGAGCAACTGCCAGCTTTGTGTGTCTGGAATCTGTCATGCGACTTGTCAGCCGATGTGACCTTCAACATAGACACTCTCGCCACCTATCCAGAGCTGAATGACTCGAGATAAATTCAGCTTGCTTTGTCTTGTTTGCCTGTTGCCCACATCTTATTCACCTTGAATGCAGGGGAAATGATTGTGGGTCCGAAAAAGACACTGTTCATGGATGAAATCAGTACAGGGCTGGACAGCAGCACGACGTTCCAGATCATCAAGTGCTTGAGAGACTTTGTTCACTTGCGTTTGGCTACGGTGTTCATCAGCTTGCTGCAGCCGCCGCCAGAGGTCTACAACCTGTTTGATGATGTCCTGCTGCTATCAGAAGGTAAGTCCCAGCAGCCATGCTGCCAGTCAAGTCATGATAACTTGGAATACATGACACAGTCTTCTGTTCTTCTGTCTACCTCCATGCCCACCTGCTCTGCAACATCTGGCTGTATCAAGGTTGATACATGACTCGAAGCTGTCGAGTATGTCAAGTGCATGGCAAGCTTCAGAGTATCACCTGTTCAGACAATCATGAAGCTTCTCCTTCAGGACTTCTTTGTTGCTGATGTGTCACAAGTGCATGATGCAGGGCAGTTGGTGTATCATGGCCCTAGGGAAGAGGTTGTGCCCTTCTTTGCATCCTGTGGCTTCCACTGCCCGTCACGCAAGGCTGTTCCTGACTTCCTTCAGGAGCTCACCTCCCGGAAGGATCAGCAGGCATCACCCTTCTCAGATTGTTATTCTCTATGCACTTAGTCAGGCTGATGCATGCGTGCTTGCATGTGGTCTGACATGTGAGGCAGCACATCCTGTACACATGCTTGTTGCCTGCCTGCCTGCCTGCCTGCCTGCCTGCCTGCCTGCCTGCCTGCCTGCCTGCCTGCCTGCCTGCCTGCCTGTCTGCCTGCCTGCCTGCCTGCCTGCCTGCTTGCCCTTCTGAAAGCACATATGTGCTGCAGCAATACTGGGCTGGTCAAGGCTCATACACCTATGTTCCAGTCCAGCAGTTCAGCGAGGCTTTCAAAAACAGCCCTATAGGGCAGCGCAATGCAGAAGCCCTGGCACAGCCGTATGACAAGGCTCTTCACAAGAAGGAGGCTTTGGTTCATACCAAGAGGAGTCTGACAGGTGTTGTATTCATGTCCCCTTAGCACCTCATGCCTGTAGCATGGTCAAATGCCCTGCCTGTGGGCTAGGCTGCATGTCTGATTGACTGTCTGTGAGTCACCAAGGCAAGCTTGCACATATTTGCACCATGCATGGAAACCATTTAGAAAGTACACATGCTTGCAATGCTTGCACATGAACAGAGCTCTTGTCTGCGCTCCAAGTGCTGCTTGCTTGTAATTCACACTTCTGTTTGATGGCTTGTCATTGCTAGACTCTATCTGAGATTCTGCTGATTGCAGTCAGTCTTTCAAAATGTTGCCCTCTGCATCTGCCTGCTTATTGGGTTGCCTGCCCACCCTGCCTGCCTGCCTATCAGCTTGCATGTCCGCCTGCCATCTTGCCTGTCCAATGCTCTGCCTGCCTGATAACTTGTCTATCTGTCTGTCTGCCTGTGGGTTTGCCTATCCACCCTACCTGCCTTCTAGCCTGGCTGATGCCTTGTCTGCTGTATTAACTGTTTGTATGCCTGCCTGCCAGCATGCATGCACACCTGCTGCTTGCTGGTTTGTGCGCAATGTCAAGCTGGTGTACCTGTATCATGCAGCACCATATAGCTTAGATGTACTGGTTTGAGTACAGGCATGCAAGCATTGAAGGCTCTGATGAGGCGTGAAGCCACGCTGGTGCAGCGCAACTCCTTCCTCTACATCTTCAAAGCAGTACAAGTGAGTCATGCATGCATAGCTGGCACTCACAGAAATGACATCATTCATGAGTGAAGAAGCTGCTTGACAAACAAGCCTGTTTTCTGCACTGCTGACGCTTTCATTGCCATGATGACTGGCTGGCATCTATCTTGGGAGAAGACTCTGCACTGCATCCTGGTTGCCAGGTTGTAAATCGTCTGAATTGGAGAATTTGATACTATGATGATTGTACTCATGCATTGTTGAATACCTCACATGTCGCAGGTCAATGCCCTTTTGCAGGGGATTAGCCTGCTTCTTCATGATGTGTCATGTTGGAGCAAACATGCTAAAGCTGCTATGCTGATTATTTTCTTAATTGTGTAACAATATGCACTGATGTGCAGGCAGCATTCACCAGCATCATCTGTGCAACACTGTTTCTGCGGACCCACATTGCTCCAGATGGCATAGACAACGCCCATTTGTACGCGGGCTTCCTCTTCTTTGCATCTCTGCAGATGTTCTTCAATGGAATTGCTGAAATGACCTTCACGGTAGGTCCTGCACCCTCAAGCCGAAAACCTGAACTCAATACCTGAGCATCTCTCTGTGCTTGGTTTCAGTTGATATCAGGTGACACTGGCAGAATGACAGTCATGCCGTGCATTGTGAGCCATATAACCTGTACTGTCTGGGATGCGCATATGAGCTCTGCAATTCCCATGATGACAACGGCCATATTCTTTTACTAAATTTAACTCTGCTGAGACAATTGGATTGGTGTACATGTGCGCATTGCACAGCAGATATGCCTGCTACAAACAAGTCTGACTGTTGGCACTGTGCAACCAGTACTGTGGCTTGTGTTGTGAGATCTCACGCTTTAGTGTGTTTGGCGTAGCCAGCATTGTCAGTTTGCCGCTATGTTTATGAAACATACACAGCATATACATAGCATACGGTGCTGTATGCCACCGTACAGCATGGCCATGGATGAAACCTGCAGATTGACCGCATGGAAGTCTTCTTCAAGCAGCGAGATGATCTCTTCTTCCCCAGCTGGTCTTTTGTGGTCCCCACAACCATCATGCGCCTGCCTGTCTCCTTTGTCGAGTCACTCATCTGGACTGCCATCACCTACTACCCTGTCGGCCTTGCACCTCAAGCCAGCAGGTATGCACTCCTGCCTCCCATCATCTCATTGGAAAGGAGCTCAACTGGATGTGACATATGTACGCCATGCTGTGCTGGGAGTAAGCAGGTGACAGCTCAAATGGGTCCGGCACTGCTCTCATCTGCCGCCTCAGCAGGCTCTGTCATAGTTACTAACAGGCTCAAACTTTTTGCTGCTGTTTCTCTGGGGTTCCACACTGTACAGTGCTAAATTTAGCTGAAAACAGCCGAAGATGAAAAAACTTGGTGATGTTCTTGCAATAATTGGGTCGGACAGGTGACATTGCTTGGTGCAGGTTCTTCATGAGCTGGCTGCTGCTGTTCCTGGTGCACAACATGGCCATCAGCATCTTCCGGGCCATTGGCGCAATAGCACGCAACATAGTGGTGGCCAATGCTTGTGGTTCCATGATGCTCATGATCATTCTCATGCTGGGAGGCTTTGTCTTGCCCCGAGGCCAGATCCATGGCTGGTGGATTTGGGGCTACTGGATTGGTACACATCTTGTGATGTCTGTCCGTATGTGTGTGTGTTTTGGACTATGTGTGCTTCTCCCTGTAATGCTCGTGGTCAGTCTCTGCTGGGCAGCTTCTGCTTTAACTGCCGTAGCGTGCAAGCTTGGTCATCTGATCTCTGCATATGCATTCCTCATGTGACCTGCAGGCATGCTGCAGATTGCCATGTGACTTCATGATCTTGAATGGGCAGCTGAGGCATGAGGCATGAATGAGTGCGCTGTGAACCACAACCTTGGATCACCGATGTGTATATGTCTGTCTGGTACGGTATGCAGATCCGCTGCAGTATGGGATGCGAGCCCTGTTGATCAATGAGTTCACAGCCCCTCGCTGGCAGAAGCCTTACCCTACCAATCCAAATGAGAACCTGGGCAAAGCACTTCTTGCTGTCTTCAACTTCCCAACTCACTACTGGTGAGCAGGCCTTGTGTGCTATGCAGACAGCACTGACATAAGTGTCTGAGTCAGCTCAAGTGTTTCTAGCAAACAAGCTAAGAGTGGCTTACCAATCTGCCCATTGCTGCCCACCTGGCCCAAATTCCCCTTTCCCCCACCTACCCCCTCGTTCCCTCTTCCCCCTGCCAGCCCTTGCCCTTCCACACTCCTTGTGCCCATCCCTGGCTGCCTACCTGACCCTGATCTTGGGGTGCAGGTGGGTGTGGCTGGGAGTGGGGGTCATGATTGCCTACATTGTTCTCTTCAATGTCATCTGTGTGCTGGCACACAAGCTGCTGGCGCCTTATGGTGTTCAGACAGCTGTCATGTCAGAGGAGAGCCTCAAGGAGAGGGAGTTGACTGTAAAGGGTGACCAGGCCAAATCAGGCCAGCTGGAAATTGACATGCTGCCCCAGGTAGATAGCGCAATACCCTTACAGTATGTATGGTATATGTTTGTACGGTATACATATGACTGTACATTCCTAGCGGCTGCGCTGTGCCTACCTGTCTCAGTGTCTTGCAATGTCTTATGGTCAATACCTGCCTGCTACGTATGTGTGCATGTCTGCATGTGCAGAGCTATACGCAATGAGCAGCAGAGCTGCCTGAAGCAGTGTTTTCAGTGCAGCAATTAGCAATATGCAGCAAATTAAGTGATGCTCTTGCCGTCCATCTGGCAGATCATAGCACATACAATAGGGAGCAGATGTGCTACAAGCTCTCTATCCAGCTGAAATGAGATTGCTGCTTGGGCTGCACAATTGACATGATGTTTTTATACATGTAGGGTGCTGGCAGACAAGACGCTTCAGCTAGCTCCAGCAGTGACAAGCATATTGAATTCGGTACCAGCCACAATACACAAGGCAGCGTATCAAGCACTCCCCAAGACATTGAGGCAGGGCCACATGATGATGACACAATCCCGGACAGGATTCTTGACAGCAGCATGGGGATCAACACAATTCCCAACAAGGGGTTGCATGGGGATGACGCGGTCCCAGACAGAATCCTGGACAGCAGCATGAGGATCAGCACAATCCCCACCAAAGGGCTACATGGGGATGACACAGTCCCAGACAACATTCTGGACAGCGGCATGGGGACTGGCTTAGCCCCCAGCAAAGGTTTGCGTGCGGAGGGAAGCAACCTGGAAACCTACCTAGACAGCAGTATGGGGATTGGTCCAACATCCCACAAGCGTCTGGCCGGTAATGAGGCAGCTGCATTGGCAGCTGCTCCTGTATCACAGAGGAACATGAGTGGCTTGGGGTCTGCTGGTAGGTCTCCTGACCCTGCACAAATTGGCATTTTCATAGATGTGCATATTTGCTTGGCATGGATGTGCTTGTGGGTCACCAGCTGGGCACACTGCCTGTGCTTCTTCTTGTTTGCTTCGGACTCACAAATGCCACAGCGCACATGCCAAAGTGACACCTTATGGCAATTGCTCCAGCTCTTTGACATGGAACCTACCCAGAAAAGCAGAAACGTCAGATGGCCTGAAAATGCGTGTTGCCTTGATTTATGTGAGCTTGATTGGTTTGAAATCATGCTGCTGACGGGTGCTTTGATGCAGTGCTTGGGGGCAATAGCTTCAGGGAGAGCAGCGTGGAGAAGGGAATGGTGTTGCCTTTCACACCCCTAGCCATGTCCTTCTCAGATGTCCACTACTATGTAGACGTCCCAGCGGTGAGGCTCTTGGCTTGCTCGTCGCAATGTTTGCTTGTTACCTCCTTTCTCATACCTGTCTCACAATCAAGTACATCACAATCAGTCAAATGGTCCGTCTCCACAGATATGAATCTGGTTTTGTCCAGTCTTAACAGCCCATCTAGTTTTGAGCTGCTATGACAAATGCCGCCTCCAGTCACTCTGCCTGCTAAGCTGCTCAGCAAGCTGCATCTGTGCTACCAGACATGTGAGGCTGCTACTAGAGCTACTCCTGACGTCAAACAATGACAGGAAAATGGCATGGCTCTGGCTCACAACATGCCTTATCACCCTGCCATGCTGTCAATTCACGTGTGCCGCCACAGTTTGCTCCCATGAAGCACACGTGCTGTTCAGCACCTAGCGATTTGATTTGCGAAATACAACCAATCAAGCCATGTTAAGTGTGCAAAAGCAGGTCAGTGGTGGCTTGCTCTTGCCTCCATGCCTACCAGTCCTGCCTTCACATGTAGATCTTGCAGGGGACAGCACAAAATGGAACTAAGCTTGGCTTGTCAAGGTCAGTGAAGCGGGCCGTTAGGCCTGGTCTCTGAAGCCCTTCTGCCTACAGACCCTGCCCTTCCGCACCGGGCCTGAAAGGGGCCTCAGCTGCCTTTCCCTTCACTGTCTGTGCTGCCTATCAGCATTACCTCTTCTGCACAGGGCATGAAAGGGGACAATGTGAAGGAGTTCAAAGGCAAGCCCCAACTGGAGCTGCTGAGGGGTATCAGTGGGGCCTTCAGGCCTGGGGTGCTAACCTGCCTAATGGGCGTTAGCGGTGCTGGCAAAACCACTCTAATGGATGTCCTGGCTGGCCGAAAGACAAGTGAGTATTTTAGCTGCTTTGCATCTGACGTGTGAGCAATATTGAGTCAAAGGTATAGTCTAAAGTTGAGTGAGACTCTGGAAAGATTGACAAATGTATGTGTATGTGCATGCATATGTGCATGTTTGCTTGCGCATATGTATTGCAAGTAAGACTGCATGGATGACAGTACACATTGAGTATTGGGATCAGCTGATCACCATACTGAAGTGTTGTGTAATGTTACAGATCTGTCTACAACTTTGCTTGCGAAGTTGGTCACATTGGCTGACCAAGTCAAGTTTATGGCCAAAGTAGCTTGACAATTTGACTTCTGACTTCATGCATACAGGCGGTCACATTGAAGGTGACATCCGTATGAATGGTCATGTCAAAGAGCAGACCAGCTTTGCCCGAGTGAGTGGCTATGTAGAGCAGAACGATGTACACTCACCACAAACCACAGTACGTGAGGCGCTAGAGTTCAGCGCACAGCTGAGATTTGCACAAGGAGTGCCTGCTGATACCATTCAAGCCTTTGTTGACGAAGTGATGGGTCTGGTGGAGCTGACAATCCTGCAGAGGGTCCTGGTGAGTGGTCTGCTACACCTTTGTTCACTGGTGTTGTGCATATGCCGGCAGTCTTGGCAGATGCAGACTAGCTTGTATGGCTTGTGCAGAGAGCCTATGATTGTCCACTTATACTTTCAAACAGGTCCTGGCTGGTAGAGTCTACCTGACTCTGATTCCCAGCATGCCTCACATAAAACTCAACCTCTGTCACAGTCGGTCTGTGCGACAGTGATGCCGGCGCCTGTGATCAGGTTCTAAGACTCAAGACAGCTTCATTGGAACAAAGCTCAAGTCAATAAGTCACTATAGCACAACAATTCACTATACACAGTGATTCACAGTTGTTACATCAGTGGCTTCCAACAGGGAAATGGCTTCCTAACAAGTGGATGAGTGCAGGTGGGAGTGCCAGGGCACAGTGGACTATCTGTGGAACAGCGCAAGAGGTTGACTATTGCAGTGGAGCTGGTTGCTAACCCCTCCATTGTCTTCATGGATGAGCCTACCTCAGGTGAGCAACCCCCCTCATCTCCCTGGCTAACCACTCTGATAGGTTATGGATCAGACCCCTCAGCTTTGCAACCTGTCAACTGTTTGGGCGACATCAATATGCTTGCTTCTGTGCGATATCCTGACTCATCTCACTCACTTGAGTCTACATCTGTGTACAATACAAGTCATGGCCACCTTGAGTACTAATAATTGCCATCCATGCTGTTGCTTATCAGGTCTTTCTGCTTTGCTCACAGCCTTGGTGCAATACCTGCAAGCTGCCTACACTGTGGTAACTGTCTCTCCCATGTGCATCATTATGACTGTCAAATGCAGGCCTCATGCATGACAGCGAGCTTTGTGCTGAGCGCAATGCATCACTCGCTGACACATGCTGCTGTGCACAGTCTGACAAACCCCAAACTCTAGACGCTGCATCCCAAACCCGCTTTCTTGTGGTACAGGGCTGGACGCAAGAGCAGCAGCCATTGTGATGCGCACAGTGCGAAACATTGTCAATACAGGCCGCACAATTGTGTGCACCATTCACCAGCCCTCCATTGACATATTTGAATCCTTTGATGAGCTGCTGTTGCTCAAGAGAGGAGGCCAGACAATCTATGCAGGTCACACAATTCACAGCTTGCTTGCTCATGCAGCCTTTGGTTCTGTTTGTCCAGCCTGCATCGTTAAGCTTCCTCTGCAATGGTTCTGTTGTCTTCTTTTCCTTCTTGCATGGATAGTAATGTCGATCTTGCATGGATTGGTTTGTACATGGGCATCATTCAAGCTGGTTGCTGTCTGAGGGTGGCACTCCTGTGCTGTGCTGTGCTGTGCTGTGCTGTGCTGTGCTGTGCTGTGCTGTGCTGTGCTGCGCTGTGCTGCGCTGTGCTGTGCTGTGCTGTGCCATCACGCTGTGAGTCCTCCTCTCCTGCTTAACTTAAGGCTCCTTCACCTCCCCTTTCATTTTTCCTTACTCTTGTTGGCAAGCATTCTTTCATTTTGGTTGTGCACAGGGCATTTGGGCAAGAACTCATCAGACCTGATCAGTTACTACGAGGCAATCCCGGGGGTGCAGTCAATCCCAGATGATTTGAACCCTGCCACCTGGATGCTTGAGGTGACGACACCTGGCAATGAGGAGCAATTGGGTGTCGACTTTGCTGCTGTCTTTAACCAGAGCAGCCTTTGCAGGTGCGCACAACAGTGCCGCTGCTGCTTTTTGTTGATGCTTGCTGCTGGTGGTGCTGCTGCTGCTGCTGCTGCTGCTGCTTGTGCCATTCAAATGAAACCATATTGTTTCATTATGCATGCTGGTGGATGTGTGCTGCACATGTCATTCATCCGGACTGGGTTGCAAGATGCAATGAGCTTGGGGACAGTAAGATTCTGTTGGAAAGGACCTAGGCAGTCCACTTCTGCAACAGATTCAGTGATGATGATGCCATGTGGTACGGTCAGCATTTGCTGCACATGTGCTCGCTTGCAGCACAGCGTTGCTGGCCAAGCCAATTTATGCCGCTGATGCAGCACTCTTCTTCTGAGGCTGGGCGCTGCTCGGTCCAACACATTTCTGTGTTCTCCTGCAAGCAAAGGAATGATCAGTATCCATTGAAGATAGTGTTACGTAACAGTGATCAGTTAAAGAATGCTGCAAAGTGGTATAGGTATGAGATGTTGAGTGTGGCGCTGACTGTTCACTTGATGCAGGCGGCAGCAGGTAATGATTGAAGAAGTCAGCAAACCAGATCCTGAAGTTCCTGCGCTACACTTTGACACCAAGTACCCCTGCAGCGCCCAACAGCAGTACCTGATCTGCCTCAAGAAGTTCTTCATAACCTTTTGGAGGACGCCGGCGTACAATGCCACGAGGTTCTCTTTCACGGTTGGAATCGCGCTGCTCTTTGGGACCATGTTCTGGAAGCTTGGAGACAAAACGTAGGTGCTGGTGTACTTTGCTCTCTGAGGCTGCCTGCTGCTTGAATTCAAATTTGCTGCTGTACAGCACATGGAAAGCACATGCGATTTGTGCTTTGATTTGAGGACACTCTGCACACATGGCAGCATGCAATGCGATGAAGACAAAAAAATAGTGCTAAAAAAGCTGCAATACCTTTCAATTAGTTGACTCAGCATTAGGCTGCTACAACAACTGGCAATCTGTTTTGTCCCAATTCCAGCTTGCATCTGTATCAATTGCAGTATCCAAAGCGCTGACCCTGAAGACCACTTTATTGCTAGTGAGCCTGTGTTGACTCTTTACACCTCGCCAATCTATATTTTGCTCCACATATAAAACACACATTGTTTACCTTCAAGAATTCAGTACATGTTTACACGATCAGCACAATGTATGTGCAGGGACACAGAGCAGCGCATCACGAACACTCTGGGAGCTTTGTATGTGGCCACCCTCTTCCTGGGAATCATGAACTCCATCTTTGTGCAGCCAGTCATCTCTGATGAGCGTGCTGTCTTCTACCGGGAGCGTGCTGCAGGCATGTACGCTGTGGAGCCTTGGTACCTTGCCATGGTACGTGCTTCTGCTTCTTTTGCTGCCAGAATCCCTGCTCAGATTCTGGTCTGCTCATGCATCTATGCTGAAGAATGACACTCGCTGCTCACAATTTGGCTTTTGAGCAGAAGCCAATCAAACTGTAGACTCTCCTGCGCACCTGCACATTATTTGACTGGAGCAGCTTCTGCAGTTTTGCACATGATGCTGCTGCGGTGCTATGGTTGCTGACTTAGTCACTCTCCGGCTTTGTGGCATGAACAGCACCAAAGCAGCACTGTCCAAGTGGGTCCAGCAAGCTTGCAGTGTTTTCCATCAGGCAAGGCGTTGGGTTTTTGGTATGCAGGCAACTATAGAGGCAATGTATCTGATCATTCAGGCGATCTTGTACACCTGCATTGTATACTTCATCGCCGGCTTTGCTAAAGATGCAGGTCAGCCCTTTTTGCAATCTTCTTCTTGTTCCATTGCTTCCCTGCCTTGTTCCCCTCCATCCCCCGTACCAATGAGGCAAGTCACATGATTGAGGCAAGCTGTCAGTATTGCTCTGTTATTGCAGTAGCATACCTTGGTCATTGTATGAAATCACAGCATGCCGTACATTGCATTTTGCAATGGCTAGTGCGAAGTATGAGTGCCATTGACAGATTCTTATGACTCTATCTAAAATTCCAAAGTGCATGCAGCTTTGTGCACATGCATGGTCTTGGTAACAGGGCTTTTGCTACGGGAACAGTCTCTGCTTCGGTCTGTCTTGCATCGATATTGTGAACACACTGACCGGCACCAGCTGCAGGCAGCTTCATCTCTTTTCTATGCTGCACTTGATGGACACACTGCTCTGCTTCATCTGCCAAGCACTGACATGCATGGCAGGTCAGCCTAACATGGAACTGTTGAAAACCCATTGTAGTAACACCTAGGAATAATGAATCAGAGAATCCAAAGGTAACAGCTGAATGACTTCTGCTGCAGGTAAATTCTTCTGGTTTCTGCTGTTCATGGTGGAGACGCTGCTATACTTCACCTACTATGGAGTGGTGTGTGTGGCCATCACGCCGAACCTGCTGGCAGCCGCTGTGGCCTCCAACAGCCTCTACCTCACCATGAACCTCTTCTCAGGCTTTGTCATCCCTGCGCCGGTCAGTCTCTGCCTCTTCTTCTTTCTCCTCTTCTTCTTCTTCTTCCTCGTGGTATTTCTCTGGCTTGTTTGAGAGAAACTGCGTACAACCATTGCGCAGTCTGTGCCTGAGCTAGTCGGTCTGCCCTTCTTCCTCTTCCAGGATCGTCTTTCTTAGGTCCACTTTGCCTGTGATGGCCTCAACATGGTTACAAGTGGGCCGGATCCACCATAGATTTAGGCTTTTTCTTTTTCCTTTGGGCCATGGCTTATGGTCTTAGCTCTGGGCTGCTGCGTTTGGAGGCTCCTGTTAGGTTTGCCAAATAGTTCTTTTGTTTTTTTCCTTTTCGGCTCACAAGCGCATGCAGGATCGATCGATAGATACCTGTGGGTTATCTGTGTTTTTTCGCACATCATGTTGTGATGCTGCAAGTACCTCACAGCATCAAACTGCTTTGCCTGTCCATGATCTTTGTTGATCAGACTCAGTCGACCTCGCCATTTTGGTATCAGCTTCACCCACTGCATGTTCAGTGCAAGATATGCAAACGAAATTCCATTTCAATCGAACACCTGAAGCATGCTTTGATCATGATCGTCCAGACAGCATGCAGTAGCATTACATCCCCACCGCAGTAGCATCACATCAGCTTCTGAGATAGTGCCATCCATATGCCACTTTCAGCAGCAAGCAGCAGCATATCAACTGTTGGCCCTACAGCATAGTCCGAATGTAGTGACAAGTTCGAACAAGTTCGAAGCATTTTGCTTGTGCTATGCAGCACATTCCGGGCTGGTGGATTGGCGCCTATTGGATGAATCCTGTCACATGGTCGCTGTACGGTCTGGTGGTGAGCAATCTTGGAGACGAAGATAACAACATAGTTCAGCTCACAGATGGAGGGACTATGACCGTCCCAGAATTCCTCAGGAATCGCTTTGGTTATCGGCATGAGTGGGAGGGATGGGTGGTCATTGTGTTGGCTGCCTTTGCTGTCTTCTTTTGGGGCGCAGGAGCCCTAGCATTCAAGAAACTTAATTTCCAGCAGCGCTAGGCTCTTCATGGACAGAGAGGCTGCTGTGTTATGTTTGCGCCACACCAAAACTTGGTGTTGGGAGACACAGATTATTTGCATGCTTTGAGCAGCTGGTGCACTCTCTACGCATGGCTAGGGTCATATGGCAATCTGTGTCATAACAGTTGTGTGTTGGGAAGTTGTGCATGTTCAGGCTGCTGTAAGGTATGGGACAGTTTTCATCAGCAGATTTGTTGCAGTGTTGCACAAAGCTGAAGTGCAACTACAAACTACACAGGCAGATCCAGGCGAGATTATGATGCTGTGCACCACCGCTGTACAAAATATGATAAACTGCAAAAACTTTACATACCGCTGATATCAAGCCAGCTTTACAGCTGGCGTTAATAAGCATACACTTGGAAATGTTGCAACGCTCAAAAGTATGACACGCCACCTCTACGCAACTGAAGTCTTCCATCGCCACATTGTATAGCACAACCCATAAATGCTGCTAATGCACAGCATGCCAAGTTTGCTGCAAGAATTGGAATAAAAGTATAAAGCTGCACATGACAGTCCCCAAAAAGCTCAATGCCAAAACCTTTCAAGCTGCACGTTCATCCACATAGACAAGCAAGAAATGCAGAAGCAACGCATACGAATCTGCTCAAGTGAAATAGGACAAGCCACAGCAAAAGCTGCTCTGTGCACTGGCCAGACTTGCCCCCAATCTTGCACCATATTAGTCCCTAAACTTGCAACATGCTGTGCAACAGTGTCCTTGCCTTGTCCAGAAATATGATGTACAGACAACTCAGCAAGCCTATTTGGCCCAGTGAATGGTGTAGAGGCTAGGTTTTTTGATGTCATACTGAGAGGATGGCAAGAGCTTCATGCTTTGCTGAATGTGTAAGACACTGTGATCTGCTTGGCTGCTGGAGGTACTGCTCATGCATGCGGTGTGGCATGGCCCCCAGCTGCGCCTACCGCAGCTGACCACTTGGCAGCAGCATAGGGGTCCTTGTCCTTAATCCCTTTGTACAGAGCTGCCCCAAGGTCCTCATAGGCCCTGCTCATCTTCTCTTCCATGTCTTGCTTGAACTGCGTGTCTGCAGCTTCCTTCTTCCCCTTCAGCACTGTTCGCAGAGAGTCTGTGACCTCTGCCTGACATCCTTCGCCTTCCAGCATGCTGATGGTAGCCTTGAGTGACGCCATGTCGGTCTGAAGGCTTTCATCAACAGGTGCAACTGATTTCTCCAGCTGCACCTCCAGTCCCTCTATATCGGAGAGAAAATTTTGCACGACGCTGTCAACAACAACCGCCTGCAGCATATAGCAATATTGATTGCATTAATGCACTGTAGTTTGATTGATGTGTTTGCAGTGTTACATGCCATGCATCTTGCGCACACTCAAGACTTGAGTTGCCTGTTAGAGCAGACATGGCGTCACAGTAACGCCAAGCCACACAGGCAATCAGTGCGTCTGTCAGACACAGTAAGGTATTGGACCACTGCAAACAGAGGTGCAGCGCCTGGCAGGAATAGCATTGATGAAAAGCACAACACAGACTCAGCCGGGTCAATAGTCAAGTGAGCAATCACACCAGCAGTGTCAGGGAAAACAGACTATTGCAGTGAGTTTGCACCTGCTTCTGCTTTTTGGTGTTGTCAGCCTCATTGCTTGCGCCTGGGTCCATGCTAGCCAAGCCTCTTTTGTCTGCTGCAGGCGACACATGACCAGCAGTAGCTACATCCTTAGCGCCTGGCATGCCCTCAATCTGTACAGCAGCTGGCCTGGCGCTCAGGCCTACCCCAGCCTCAGCAGCCCTTGTACGTGCCCTGGTCCCAGTCTTTGCCCCACCCTGAGGCCACAGAAACAAGGATGCAGAAGGAAACAAGGCGCCCTCATTTTGCATACACTGCAGTAATATCCAAGCAATGCTCAGCAAGGGTTGTTACAGTCCAAGCTGAAAGGCTCTCACATCATTAAGTGCCAAAGATCCTATTGCAGCAGGGTGCAAGACGCTAATTCAGCTTTGCCTGTCTAAGCGCTTGCATCACCAGTACAGCAGCATCGGACTGCTCAGTGCAGCAGCAGCACAACAAAAGCTGCTTGAGTGATGATCCTATCTGATGGCACATTCATTCTTGTGGGTTACAGACAGTTCTGCAGAAGCAAAATTCACCTGGACCCCTACGTCGCCACCCTCACTTTTGGTAGACTCATTTATAGGCACATGAAATTCATGAATATGAGGCATGACTCCACCACCAGCAATGACAGTACCCTTCCCTATGAACTCATCAAGCTCTGCATCACGCCTGATGGCCAGGTTGATGTGCCGAGCACTTATCCTCTTTTTATTGCGTTCTTTTGCTTCATTCCCGGCAAGTTCTAGAACCTCTGCTACCACGTACTCCATCACAGAAGTCGAAAACACTGCAGCCGTCTCGCCCACTCTCAGTTTGGTTCGTTCTTTCAGGCGGCCTTCTTGGACTTGCTCACCTTCTGCATAATGTTAGCAAAACGTTTGACTCACTCAGGAATAGCATGCAGTCTAAAAAAGTCTAATCCCTTGCATGAATAATCTGAGAGCTTACACATTTTGGTCCCTTTGGTAAAAAAAGTTCTTGCTACTCATAAGCGTTGAGTGTGAGAGTACAGTCCTTGGCAATCCTCAAACCTTTCCTTTCATGCTGAGTGCAGGCTGGAAGCAAGTCCACTGCCCGAGTCAAGGGACTGGTAGAGAATTGCTAAGGATTGCATTTTCACACTCAAGGCTGTTGAGTACCAAACACAAGTGTCTAATCAAGACAAAGAAAAAGGACGGAGTCAGTTTTGTTCGTTAAGCCTTGATTAAACTGCTGATTTGATCTCAGACTTCATTCCAAACAATTGCAGTGCCAACAGCAACCCAGGGCATTGTTCCTACTCACCTGCTTGTTTTTCTTGTTCTTGAGATTGTGCTTCTCTGCACCAACCACAGCCTGTGAGAAGTGCCAAGAAGTATTGAGTTGAATTGACAACTCAGATTCAGCAACACTGAATAAATGACTGTCATCACAACACATTATGCAAAATTGGTTTTGCACTTGATGTTGTAAGCATCTGCTCAAGAGGAGTCGGCACCTAGCTTGTCCTTGCTCTTAAGCTGAGCTGTCACCAATAGAGATATTAGCCTCAGCAGCTGAGTTAGCTGAGTCAGCAGACAGTGGGTGTGCAGAGCAGATATGCAAACAAACAGCTTCTGTGCACATGTGTACACCAGTGCGCAAAAAAATGAGCACCCACCTCAGTAGCTATCTCCTCACCAGCATTCCCACCACCGACAGCAGCTTCACGCTGATAGTTTGAGCCAGCATCGTTCACCTGCTGGGTGTACAAAGAGTGAGCAGACAGCAGAAAGTTAATTGAGACATGAGTGCAAACATAGAGCTTCAGTGCCAGCTACACAGTAAGACAAGACATGAGCAGATTGCTCACCTCAGTGAAAGCCTGCTCATTGAATTGTCTACCACTTTTGGTGATGTTATGTTTGCACACCACACTGCCTTCCATGACTGCAAGACACAGGTCACGAAGGCTGTCGTTTGCTTGGCTGAATTTTCCATGCCTAGATAGGCAAAGTGGCTAGAGGTGCAGTATCGTTAAAAGAGCTTTTCCTGTGAAATACAGAAGTCGACAACGCGATTACCAAAAACACAGAAACCTGGGAAAATAACGGTTGCTTGTTGCGAAACACTTTGAGGTGCATCTGAGCTGTTCTTACATGTATCGAAACAACGTAAGCCTGTCGCTGGGCACAAAAACGAAAAGCGGAGCCAAGCACTACAGTCGAGTTCTCATTGGGCTGGTCGGGGCTGGTCCGGCCCAATGATAATTCGGCCGACCGCCGACCAGCCTCTCTAGGCAGACCTCTCTAGGCCAACCTCTCTAGGCTGATCGGGATGGTCGGCAGATGGTCGAAACACGTTGGGGCCAATCAGACCCACCGGTTTCACCAGGTTTACCGTCAATCACTCCGGTTCCGCAAATCCGGCCGGCCCCGATCAGCCCAGTGAGAACTCGACTTAAGGTGATTACGAAACGTGGATGAGGACATACCTATGATCAACCTCTGCGCGCACTCTTTGCCTGACAAACGTTCTATGATCGAGTTCGCCACACTCTGCTACAATTTCGTAAGTAGCTCAGGCTCTGCTGCGGCACGCGTGTACAAAACGGACATGACCTCCAGATCTGGAGGCACAAAATCTGTGGGGGGAAAAATCCATATTTATCCTTCAGGTGAAAATAAAATGCTGTCAACTTCCAAAAACCTTCCACAAATCTTAAGGTAACTCATTGACGCCAGGGTACGACGCAGAACTGTTTAGGGTTCAAGTTCAATTAGTTCTGCAATTGCATAAATTGCATAAATTGCAGAACTCTGCAGAGCTCCTGCAGAACGATCCCCAGGTTCTTTTGTGATGCAAAATTGGTTTTCAAGCTCCTTGGACCCAGGCGCATCAACTGCAGTTGACAGATTGGACTTCTTCTTACAAAATTCATAAAAGCAAAATCTTTGACAAACGTATCATGTGTTGGCAATTTGGCTGGCTCTAAGATGGTACTGTTCAAGGTACTAAGCAGTCACAAGCACGCCGATCAAGATATTGTCGAGACTGACACATGTACTGTTGCAAGACTACGACTGCAACCTATGTTGTACATATGTATACAGTACAATGACCTGCGATCTACATGTGCACCCAGGGCCTGATTTGCCTTACCAAGCTGGGACTGGAGCATCTGCTTTTGGGGTCACATACTCTCCTTCTCAGATGTGTGCAACGAGATCATACTGCATCTGGATGTCCAAATGCATCTGAAAGGTAGATGTCCAACCACGTTGGCAATGTTTAGGGCTTAGGGTTTGCTTGGAACCCATTCTGCAAGGGTTCTGCAGGGGTTCTGCAAGGGTTTCTGCATGAGTTTTTGCAATAAAAGGGATTTGCAAGGGTCTGCAAGTTGTGCAGCACTAATTACCAATTTGAAGTTGGATTCTGCAAGGGTTATGCAAAGTCTGCAAATCAACTAGTTCAGCAGATAATTAATACTGCGTCGTACCCTGATTGACGCCCCTGACTGTCAGCCATAAAGTTCACAGTTGGCTCCAGGGTCAATCTGTAGGTTTGAGCATTGAGGATGATTTAGATGTGAGTACTGTTATTGGAAACGCCAAAAACCATGATGCACAGACATGGCATCAGAGTAGTCTCAGCAGTGTTGCTAGGTACCAATCCTTGCAGCCAGAATACGTCCTAGCACCTTACCTTTCAGCAGTCAAGGGCTTCAAGAGCCAAAAACTCATCAGTAGATTTAGATGTGGATGTCATGGTTTTCATGTAGATACTGGTAGGCTTTTGCCTTTGACACAGCAGGTGCCTAGCTAGGGAGACCTATCTTTTACCAGGACGTCCTTCAAAGGTACCAGGACCACTTAAGAAGGTTACCAGTGGTTAGTCTATCATGGTGGACACCTATAGGGAGCAACGCCATTGTGTTTTCTGCGCTTCCGATTCAGCAGAGGATGAACATCATTTTGTGTTTGATTGCCCTGCATATTGTGCCATCAGGAACAGATTCACAAACATATTTTGGAGCCCAGCTCCTACACTGTCTTCTTTGTTTACTCTACATGATCAACATGATCCCAAAGTCATAGCTAGGTTTTTGAGGGAATGTTTTGAACATAGGAACACCCTGGTGGCAGCACAATCTGGACATACTCTTTAGTTTAGCTTAGAGTGCGTCAGCTGTGAACATTAGTGTTTTCATAAGTGATTTAGAACATTTGGGTATCTTTGTTTGACATTTTCAGTCTACTGGTCCAATGGTCATGGTTGGCCTCAACGACCTTTAAAATCTAATGAATGAATGAATGAATGAATGTCAGTCCCAGCTATTAACCGTGCCAAGTGCACGCGTTGGAAGACACTCATCTCGGGGTCTTCGCACAAGTCCTGGATTACGCTAAGTAGTCAAGTTCATCTAGTCACGGCAAAGGTAAATTGACTACGTCTGACCTTCGGACAAACGTCTCCGCCGAACCTTCCTGGTGCGCGCGATGCATTCTCTGTGTTCCACTCGGAAACTTTGTGTAATGAGTCGAGAGACTTGTAAGCAACATCTGGCTTCCAGGCATACTGACCACTCTCTCCCTGAGCAGCCAAAGTTGACTGCTCAAAGCCTACGTCTGATATGTTTTTTCAGTTCGCACACCAACCTGGCAATGAATATCACTACATTACTCTCAACGATGAGCGTTGTGGTGCAGAAAATGGAGTCATCTCTGATTGCAGTTTTGGAAAAAGAGATCACGAACAAATTTGGAAAGACTGGCGTCGACCTAATGGAAGTACACCACGGCAGCAGCAAGGGAATGAAAGCCATTCAGGTACAGTGCAGTGACAAAGTAGGAATCACTCCCGTCCCTCAGTCAAGTCTTCAAGCTAGCAACACCTTGGCGGCAGCTTTGTTTACCCGCACCACACCTGGATTTGCTCTTGCTGCAGGATTTTGTGGAAAAGCTTAATCACGCTGGGTTTGCTGACTTGAACAGTATGATGGGAGACTTGTCTGCGATTGAGGCTGGAACACAGCATGGTGTAAAAGAACAAGGTCTGTTTAGAGGCATCGACAACCAGGATTTCTGCTTTGCCTCGATGCGAACTTCTTCTGTTTGTTTGAAGTTGGTGCATAACAGCAAGACCTTTGCATCAACACATGTGATGTGTACAAAGTGTATTGCATGAAAGATGTGACAGAGCAAACACGTTCTGATGCAGTAACATACATGTGTTGATATGTTGCAGAGTGTGCCAAGCGTTTGGCTGTGGACCTTCAGACTGCCTTCAGGCTTCTCCCAGATGTTGACGCCTTCATCAAAAATCAAGAGTGCTCATCTGCTGGTGAGCTACCATGCCAAATGCCAGACTGAAGTGCATTGACCACATTTGCAGCTGGCACTAGCTGGAAAGAGGCTGCACTGCAATCAGGCCTGCTGACTGACCTTGCGGCAAGGCGTTTGTTGCTGTGACTTGCCAGTGAAAGTATGTCATTGACATGGCCAGCCTCTGTTATTGTGTTCTGCTACACCCCTATTTGTCGGCTGCAGTTGAGGCCAAAAAAGCCATGTATAATCACCTGGTCATTCAATGTAACGGGCAGATCAACAGGCCATTCCCTGTCATGTCAAAAGATCAGTCAGTTGAAGAGTATGAGCCCAAGCTGAAAGCCTGGCTGCATGAAAAAGCCAGGTAATTCTTTGTGCCATTGCATAGCATGTCTGTATCAAGCAACACGCATATGTGCCTTGCCCATGTCTTTGAGGTGTTGGCATTTTTGCATTTTTGCACTGTATGCCCTGAGCATGTGGCAGCCTGGTCATGTTGTCTATGCATCCTACAGTTGCACCCTCCCAAACTGCCAAGCTTCATGCACTTATACCAGCGCAAGTATGCAATGGGCCCTGACCTGTGCTGGCATAAACACATACCGAGTTTGCTTCTGTGCAGCTACAAAGTGCACAAAATTCACAAGAAGAAGATAGAGAATCCTGAGCTTGTGGACCCTGCGCAAACACCTAGTGTTGCAGGTAGCATGCAAAAGCAATCTGGAAAACAAAGCAATTTCAGGTAAGGCTCGATCCAAGCGCTAAATCACTGATGTCGGCGCAGAATGTCGTTGCACCGTATGCTGTTCAGGTTTGCTAGCATACCCCTGCCTTTACATTAGTCAGTGCATCCTGTATATGGGCACAGCATCTTGTAGCTCAATGCTGATGGCCAGGGTTCATTGTGTGAGTCAGTGTTGTGGACTCACTACATTAGTCATTACTGGCATCCTAAGTTACCAAATGCACCGCCCACCTTGCTTGTGCACTCTGTCTGGTCACATTGACCAACAGTGAATTTGTACAAAACCAAGAATCGCTTCGTAATGACCAAAATGTTGGAACCTGGAATTTTGCATTGGATCGTCATTCAGTACGACGACACCAACATTCAACACAATCATAAAAGACTGTGGGCTTGTGCTGGTGTAGTGTTGCTGCATAACGCAGTTGCTCCATTGTTATGTCAAAACCTTGCAAGTCAGCATGGATTATCTGCCTTGTTTTAGGGTTTCAGTCATCATGCCGAGGATATGGCTCGTTATCAAATTGCATGTTGTTTACAGTACTACAACCATATTTGACATAACGGCAATTGCACAACAATGACACAGGTGTTGGAACCATTGTTCTGTGCTGGTTTTTTTTCGGCACAATGGCATCGACATTCGATATCACGACCAAAGTATGCAAGGCTGTGGTAGGGCAAAGTTGTCATGAACAGCAATGAAACAATCCATCATGTATCAATCCTTGGGGATCAGCATAGGGTTTTATGCCTGATGAGAGGATCTCATTGCTCCTGATCACTGAAATGATCATTTTGTCTGGGATAATGCTGATTATCAGTATAAATTGTCATTTTCTATAAAGTGCCACCTCGAACTAGTAACAACTTCTCTGGAGACAAGTGCAGTCATGAGATCAGTAGACAATGATGTAGTAGCTGCTCTCCATAGCAAAAGCTTGCAGGGCAAGAGTGTAGTCATGTTATTGAAAGGTTTGTGTACCTCTCATTTATACTCCGCTTGTTTCTTTGCCTCGATGTGCATTCACTCAATTTTGTTGTTGCGTGCTCGTTCTGCAGCTCTCTTGCTTGTGTGCACACACCAACTCTGCATGACGTGCACCAGTGCATACAAGTGAGACAGCTCATGTGTAGGGCCCGGGATCTTGATCTGGTAGTCCCCAATGATGTCCAGTACCTGTGCACCAAGCTCCAAAAGCTGTATGCATTCTCTGCGCGAGAGATTCAGCAGGTGCCAGACTTGCTGGAGAACTGTCAGCGCCAACCAAAAGAGTTTCTGTTGCGGCTGAAGAGCCAGACACCGCAGAAGGCACAGCAGCACAGGACTGTCAAAGAGTTTGCCCCGCTACTTCGTGCCAGGTGCGGGTCTTTGCATGCCAGGGGCAGCATGCACAGCCTGAAACGGTCCTGCACCGACCTACATTACTGCTGTTAAATGATTGCCAAAATAGGGCCCCATTTAGGGAGCGAAGCAGGACTGTACATACCTGACCACAGGGAAAGTATGAATGTTTGAACGAATGAACACGCTTCTGCAGCACCAGGTGTACATTGTGTGCTGATGCAATGCATCTGAATGCTGGAAGGCAGGTATGCTGCATCCCTGCGTGCATAGAAGCCAGACACATTATATGTGCAGTTCGTGGTGCAATTTTTGCCTATACATCGCCTGTTCTGATTTGCCAATGCAAATATGCTGCTGGCATGCAGTACTTCCACCAGCAACATGGCAAAGCATCTGCACCTATCATGACTCATTGCAGTGTTGAGTTGTCCAGTAGTTCAGACGCCATTCCTGTCAGTGGTCCTCCAAGCTAGTTTTTGCGGGTGAACAATGCGTGCGTGACTTGTCAAGGACAACATGTCAGTCATTCTTATGCTGGACATGTGTGCTTGCATAGTCTTTGCCATTGCTAAGAGAGGTTTGTCTGTCTGTGTGGCTGTAGGATAGCAGTAGAAACAGCTGCTGTTGATGATTCCCCAGGTGTTGTTCCAGCTGGAAGCAGGCAGACACAAGCTGAAGCCATTGCTGCTGAGGTGATGTCATTCCCTAACATGACCTGGAAGAACTTTTTTTTTGGTCATGTCATGTCGAGTTGTGTACTTTTAAGTCACCCCCAAAGCTGCTATCAAATGAATGTTGTCAGCAAAAAAATTGGGCGAAGCAGGTCCTTCAGCCATATGTACTTTAATACAACTAGATGATGCCTGCCATGCTGTATTCCTTTTGGTGGTTCCCATTTATGCTGGATGTATCAGAGCATGTCACGTTGTGCTGTTCATGCTTCGTGGTCTTGTGGCACACAATGTCTTCTTGAACACTGCTGTTTGCAAATGTGCTTCTGGACCAGACTTTGCAACCAAAGCAGTCTCATCTTTTGTTTTATGCTTGGCCTACATCAATGCTGCTGATCCTAACCGCCTTACATGTGGATCAAGCTTATAAGCATGACCAGACTTTGATCAAGTGTTTAGCTGCTGCAACATTTTTACCTTCTGGCCTTTCAAACATTGGCGCATCAATGCATATAGTTTGTTTGACTCTGTCTAGGGGTGGAAAAAGCTGCAAAGCTAGCAGGCAAAGGAGGGCATTTGTGCAAAGAGGATAACAACCCCCATCTGTCAACATGCATTACCCTAGGGAGGCCCAATATACCTCACCTTTGGGCTGTTCTTGAGTTGGTGCTGAAGGGCATCATCATTTCTGTTTGTGAGATTCTGTCACAACAGCAAAGAACTCTGACACCTAGCCCAATAAAGCCATCTCCAACAGGAGCTGTTGGCCTGTCGAGAAGCTCACCTTGAATGTCATGCAGAGTGGGAGGACGCATACTACACCAAAGCAGCAGCACTTTGGCAACAGCCCAGATGACACAGGCATTGCTGGCAGTCCCATAACTTCTGTACAGAGACAAGCAGCAGACAAAGTAGGAGGAATTAAGCGCTTCTCAGCCAGCTCGGAAGGGGATTCAAGCCAGGATGCTGCCAAGAAACAGAAAACCACACAACAGGTATGGATTTGGGGCAAACAGCTGAGCATCTGAGTGGTGTTGCTTCACTGACATGTCAAGGTTGCTGTGGCAAGCAGCCGGCATGTTGAGCTGTTGGCTTGCAGCATGCAAGTGACATTCACGGACTGCTGCAAGTAAATGCATGGAACGCCCTTGGCCCCTTATGCCCCCCCCCTGCACCCCATTGCCTGTGTCCCTGCTCCCCTTTGCTCCTTGTGCCTGACTCTCCCGTCCTGCCTACCCTTGTTCCTTGCTTGCCTGCCCTGCCTCATCAAGGCACATAGGCTCAGCTGCAGCTTCCACATGATCATGACACATACTGTTTGGGCGGCTTGATATGTTATCAAAAGTTGACCCAGCTACTGTCATTATGCAGCTGCTGCTGCTGTTAGAAGTAGCCATGATGATTAACGGCTGCTGTATGACACAACATGCACTCAGGATAATGCATAGTCTGACAATGCACGTTACTGTGTATATTTGTGCATATACCGACTGACATCTTGGCAGAATGTGATGAGAGGGATGTTACTGTATGATGCAGGTAGTGAACGAAAAGGTTGAGGCAATGGTGGTTTGTGTGTCAGAAGGGCTGCAGCAAATTGACGACACACTGCAGGCCGTGGCTCCACTGGATGACAGAGCCTCAGCATTGCTCAGACAAGAGATTGCTAAATGCAAGGCAGGCATTCAGCATTTAGAATCCATCCACTTCAACCCAGAATTTATAGAGCCCATTCGGGCAGAACTGAGACAGCTGCAGGAGCAGGAAGCTGCACTGTTTGACAAAGAGCACGCGGACATGCGCAAGGCCGCAGCCAGTTTCCGGCGAGCTCTACTTGCAAAGCTCCAATCCAAATACGGATATCTCCTCGATGTATTGTGAGATTGGCATACCGCTGCATGCAACAGCTGTTTCAGAGGGTTCAGGCAAGCGCAACAATTGCAGCCGTTTATGCACATTTATGTAAGCCTCATCATTTGCGTTATGAGTCCTCAAATTCATCATGAGGATTCAGCGCCTCTACATCATGCTTGTGCTGTCTGCCCGCTGTGTTAGCATCTATATCTGGTGTAACTGTCATCTGGTATAACTGTCATAAGTTGACACTTGTTTGGGCAGTCTTGCTGTGCACTTTGCACAATGTAGCTACCATCTTGTCTGATTTGTTTACATTGGACCATACTACTTCAGTACATGGCATCTTCCTGACCAAGCACACTGTAAACATCAGCGCAGGCAATCTTTACAAATTTCCACTTCACACACTGTGTTTTTCAGACTGTTTATACTGTCTTTAGTTTGTTGCCCTTACTGTTTAGCAAGCTAGCCTTAACGCATTTTGGAATATTCAATGTCTCTTGGTTGTGTTGTGTTGTGCCCACACGTGCAGTCTGCTTTTGGCCTTACCGCTGATTTGAGATCTTTTCATGTTTTACACGTGCGTAGTAGCATAACATGTACAAAAGATGTATTGGCAGATTTGGACATGTTGTTTGCAGGTTGGCATCGACTGTGTAGACGCCAATGCCATGTCACTGTTGCTGTTTCCTGCCCATCTAACTCGTTGCCGCAACCTTTGTAACTTGACAAAGGGTCGCCAGCTGTGCACGTGCTATGCATGAGCAACCACAACCAGTGGTCCAAATGTAAGTAATAACGTATGTAATGACATGTAAGAGTTATCCTTTTTCGAGTAAAAAAATAATCACCGGTTGGACGAATCGAACGAAGTCATGCTTCACTGCAGAAGCCATTCGAACCGTTGTCAGCTTACCGTGAGCCTTCTTTAGCCTGCAGACCTCAGAAACATTGACAAGTTGGTCAGCGTCACAAGTAGCCACATTCGGAAGCGCTACTGGCGTTGCGTCAGTCTGCACTTTTGCTGTGCCGAGTCATGCAGGGAGCTGCGCATGGTACCCATAAGCCTACCCTACTGTCGAATCCAATGACACCAGGTCAAACCTCAACTGAATGCATATTGAATGCGTCGTTGTTGGGCGGTAGCAGCCATCGACGCACCCTTGATCTGATCCCCTTGCAGGCAGGATCTGCAGCCTGCACACTCAAGGTTGGAAGACTCTGAGCGTCGGGCCAAAGCAGAGGCTATTGCAGACACCCATACGTCCGACACGGCCGTTGCACGTCGTTGATGCTGCCGCTGTCGAGACTGAGAAGCCTACGACACAGGCTGCAGGTGTTTCGGTCAACCTCTTCCCTCACGTACACTCGCGCAGTCCTAGCATGAGCCTGCAACTCGCGGCAGATTTTTGAACAGTGTTCGTTTGTGCAGTGGAGGCGCCCGTGTGCATCGTCACAGGCGGCGCTCGTGGCATTGGCAGAGCCATCGCAACTATGTTGGGTGCCACAGGTGCAAAGGTACAGTCCATTGCACTTGCTTGTGCGTTCCCTGTCAACAAAAAAACGTTGCATGGTGCACTGCTCACAGAACGGCTGCTTGACAACAAACACAATGCAAAACAATGCAAACTGTGACCTGTCAACTGTGACTGACCAATTGGCTCATGGCTGTGACTGAAGTATCTGCTGCCAGGTGACATGTCAACTAGTGCCTGTGCTCACTGATCTGTGACTTGGTATGTGCACAATGGTTTTTCCACATATGTGCTCTGTCTCACAGGTAGTCGTCAACTACTCATCTTCCGCTGGACCGGCAGAGGAGGTAGCGCACATAATAGAGGAGTCAGGAGGGGAAGCCATCACTATTGGTGCTGACATCTCCAAGCCTGCTGAAGTTGACAGGTCAGCCAAGCATTGGCTGCTACTCTTAGAACTGGCATATGCAAGCTACATCTCACAGCTGTCAGTTGCTTCAGCCTGGGCTGGCTAACCACAGATGCATCATCTACGCAATGAAGCAGGCACCAGGCATATGGTCTACTCACCTAGATACACACACCATGTAGTCTCTTGCTTTGAAAATACATAGTAAAACATATAGTCAAATATATAGTTTGAGGCTGTTACGCCGGCATCAAGCATGAATGCGTGTTGTACTCTTCACATGGCATAGAATTCCAGGCATGGTGGTGGCTGAACCTTGCTGTCCTGTTCAGGCTCGTGAAAGAATCAGTGTTGCACTGGGGTACTGTGGATGTGTTAGTCAACAATGCTGGCATCACACGCGACACCTTGGTCATGCGCATGAAGCCTGAGCAGTGGCAATCTGTGATCGACACCAACCTGTCTGCAGTCTTCTATGCCTCCCAGGTCAGCCATGCAGTGCCTCAGTGCTAGTACACACCATGCATTTGTGCATGTAATGTGTTTTTTGCAAGTCTCATTTGTGCAAAGATGACACATGCTGTTCACGAGGCAGGTGACCTCAGCATTCAAGGCTTCTGTCATGCTGTTAGTACAGTGTATGCAAGTGGGTCCATCTTGATGCTGCTTTCCCATTTGATGTGCAGGCAGCAGCAAAGGTGATGAGCAAGAAGAGGAAGGGCCGCATTGTGAACATCTCTTCTGTAGTGGGTGTGACTGGCAACCCTGGTCAGGCCAATTACAGTGCTGCAAAGGTCTGTCCGCATCTGAATCTGGCCGTGAAGGGTCCCATTGATGCTGTGTCTGTAAATTGTGCCTCTGTTCAATGGGGTTGACACATGCAGCACATTAGTTGGAGTGGCTGCCAGACTGCTCAGAGCAAGCCTTGCTGGAAACGCAGGACCGGCCTCACACCTGCCTAGCCAAAATCAGCTGAAGTCATTGTGTTAGTGATAATTGCCAGATCCAAGGGCACTGAATGTCTTGCTCCAGGAGTAAACAGCATCATAGAGTACGCGGAAGACCAGTAGCAGCTTGTGCTAAATGACTGCAGGTTGGCAAAGGTGGTGTGTTGTGTGCTGTAGGCTGGTGTGCTTGGACTCACAAAAACATTTGCCCGGGAGTTTGCAAGCAGGAATATCACATCCAATGCGGTTGCCCCTGGATTCATTGCATCTGAGATGACTTCCAAGATTGACAAGAAGTATGAAGATGCCATTCTTGCCACCATTCCACTAGGTGGGCCACTTCATCTTCTCTGTTCATGCAGTGAGTTGCTCATTGCTGCTTGGAGTCATGTCACACTGATGCTTCAACTTTCAAGCTGCATACAGGTAGATCTGCGTGCATTCCCAAAGGCCTGGAAAGCATAAAACAAGTCTGATCTACATGTTTGCACAGAAGATGTCCATCCAGGCTTAGCTGACGTCTGAACAGCCATGTGAGCAGACCACAAGTGCCACACATGACATGCAACAATGCTGAAAGCGATGTGTGGCTGTGCAGCACGTTATGGACGACCAGAGGAGGTCGCAGGACTGGTGAAGTTTCTTGCTCTAGACCCTGCTGCTGCCTACATTACTGGGCAAGTGTATCATGTGGATGGTGGCATGGTCATGTGAGCTTTTGCTGGTCGAGGACTACTACCATATGATCCCTAGGATGGCCAGGGATTGACATATGGCCTCAAAATGTATAGCACTGAGTTGAGAGAGAGTACAGGACTTTGAGTTACAAACAAGAGTGTGTGTGGTTGAATTTGTCAGAGGTTGGTGCCTCAGGGAATGATACACGTGCTTTACAACGCAGCAACTTGTTGAATGCTGTTGTGTTGAAATCCTCTTCCACATGTTGTGCACTCCTACACATGGCTGAACGGTCCATGGACGGTGCTGTAAGAGCGACATGCCCAAACTAAATTCAACTAATGACTAGCCGTGAGGCTTGTGCCGGATCAACAGTGAGCACTGAATGCGCAGCACTTCTAGTGCAACATCGTCACACCATAGAGAGGGTTGCCAAGGCTGCGATTTAAGTCTGTTCAACATCAGCGCCTGTGCATTTTAATCATGTGTTGTGCATGCTTGGAGTCAAGTTGCTTGCATAAAGATTTACACGAACAGTAGCACGCGGTGAGGCAGTATACAGCAGCTTTGCTCGGAAAAGCGCACATGCTGATATGTGATTGCACAGGATCAGGGAAGTCATAGACAGACCAAGCAGATATCTGTAACAACACAGGGGAAAAAACTGGACACGGAAATAAAGAGAGCACAGGGGCCCAAGCCTGCTGACTTTGATAGTCACCAGTGCTAGGTATTGGATGCTGAGTGTGCTGTTGTAGCATTCACCCCGGCAGACTTCATGACAAGCTGTCAAGTGTGCGCATCCTCTATCCATAGTTCAGCCGGAAGATCTCTGCAGACAGCATATGCATTCCAATTAGAATATAAAATTATGGCAATTGCGCATAAAGCATATGTTTCACAAATTTGCTCACCATTTGTGACCACCCAGCTGTTGTTTACAGGCGCAAGATGAAAGACTTGGCTGAAGGCCATTGGCCTGGACTCACCCTCGGTCTGCAAGAGAAACCACCCAAAACTTGACTAAAATATGCCGTGTCCTTCTGCCACAAGTCTAATAGCCTAAGCAGTCGTGCTCACCAGTAGCTGACCAGTCACAAAAACCAAGACCCCGGCACTTGGCACAGCGTGGGAGTCCAAAGATGTGATTTTATGCTGGCAGCGTTGGAAAGGCAGGGTTGTCAGCTTGCTAATGATTGCCTGGGAACCGTGGCACTTCTGTCCCTCAAAACAAAGCACTGATTGGTCTGAATATAGAGAAGACAATGCACCTCGGTTCTGGTCGAAGGCCTGATAGTAATGATCCGTAAAGGCCTGCGACAGCAGAAACAATGTCAGACTTGTGTTCAGATACACACTCGATACGAGTACAAAGTCCACCGATGAGACCTTACTTTGGCTATCTGTTCAGTCTGATCGCCCATGACCTTTTGTTGCTACTTAGAACCCCTACAAAAGAAGTCAATTTTGACGTTGAAGCCCTGATCAATCGAGCAATGCATGGGTGCCGCGAACAATCAAACGGCCAGAGACTGTGAAGTGAAGCGGATGCAAGTACGTACTTTATGATAGTAATTGGTGCAACCCAATCACCCAAGGAGCTTTACGATGAATGTCTTGTTGGCTGGACAGATGCATGCATCGTAGTTGCTCACGCGCTTCGTGGCCATGCACGCATGACGATGAGCATGCTGTGCTATTGAACAGATCAGTTGTACAACTCATCGTGTACCACATGACGCATGACTTAATCCTTGACATGAGCTTGGCTAGCTCTGAGGCCCTGCCAACGTAGCGCACGTTCAAGCTTACAAGCTTGTGACAGCAAGTTGATGCTCTGCTGAAAGCCATGGTGCAAAGCGCGACCCAATACGGCCTCAGAGCAAGGGCTTTGGATCTGAAATGGAGCAAACGCAAGGTTTACAGCTCGGAGGATCTTGCTCAACCCGCTGCTCAGGCTACAGTTGCAGCTGGTAAAGTGTCACTTGCACCACACTAACTTCAGTGCACGGGATACCCAGTGCACAATCAAGCAGCTGAATGCCCTTTGTCACTAACGTTTTGAGACTGGAGATTGCAGCACGCCACAAGGCTTCTTTGCATTCCATGCAGGACTGCGCCCAGGCAGTTTGACTAAAGCCGAAAGGCTCCGCTTTGGAGGGCGTAGTGCAGACTATCTTGAAGTCAGGTATAACCATTGGCATGCAGGTGGAAGGCACAGCTATGCTGTGTTTGCATGAGTATAATGTTGCAATGGCATGACTGCAGGAATGCAATCTTACAGACATGGGAAGCAAAGGTGCATTCCTACCTGTCACCTCAGAACTGTGTAGGTGCGTCGCCCGTAGTCTACATGCATCCATTCTCCTGTCATGATCACATCAGAACAGAGGCATAATGCAGGGAACATGGTGGTAACACATGGCAACAATACACCAACAGCATGCCCTGCCGCCAGTCACTTTAAAACACAACTTGTCAAGGAAGCAAGCAACATACGTTTTGTGATCAATGGAATCATCTGAGTCACCTGGGCTACACCAGAATTGTGCAGTATTGTTGCGTTCAGCCATTTTGTTCAACAGTCCTGCTGATCCCCAAGCATGCAGAAATGCTACCATCTCGTGCAGTCTTGCCTTGGCCTCTCTTAAATGCCTCCTATGGAGTGTCTCTGCTCTGCTGCAGCTGCTATCGCTGATGCAAGCAAGCATGCATTGGTCAAGGACGCTTGGGAGTTTTTGCATGATGAAGGCCACATTAATCAGGGCGTTTTGGAGGGCGAGCCCCCAAGGAGGACAGCATGTGAGTCATATCTGCAGTGCCTACGCACATGCTACATCGTATGGCAAAGTCAAAAAATGCATGCAACACAACGTGCAAATTCACACCTGTGGCAATGACTAGTGTTGCATCATGGAGGTTGTGCAAGTTATACTTGCATATCGTCAGTGTTTTTGCATATTTCAAGGCTGTTTGTGCTACATATACTAGGCACTGCTTTTGTTGACTGGTTGGTCCATGCGATGTGTTCCACAGGCACCATGCCTGCATGTTCACTGCCTTGAGCATCTTGGTATGCAGCTGTCTGCACGGAATTGCTTGCCAATTTGCCTTGCTGCATGTATATCAGGCACAGGTCCAAGTTGCTGTCATTTAAACTCAACAGGACCCCGATACAGCGCCACCAAGCAAAGATGTACAGTCAGAGTAGATGCAGTGCAATACCATGCACAGACGCACTGACACATGCTTCTTGGTTCAGCACATTTGTGATGCAGGAGAGCGTGCACAAACCACTGTCTTGTACTGTTACAATGCATGTCATTACACACCAAGGCCCACAGGGTTAGTATACTCAGTGGTACTCAGTCAAAGCAAGTGTTGATAGGCTCTTGAGGCCTGGATACATCTGCTGTGCCTGGTCCCAAGCAGTTGCAGACGAAGTAAACAGGTATATGCTTGACACTCTGTGGTGCATATGCAGCTGCCGCACCTGAGGAACCTCACCCAACAACATCTGCACTGCTGGAGAAGCTGCAAGAAGTCTTGGAGAAGGCAGATGTGGAGGTACTGGCCACCTGTGTTGCATCAGCAACACCCTGCTGCTGCATTGCTGTCGTTTCTGCATTAGGCGCTGCAGAAAGCCAGTATAATGTTTGGTGCTTTCTGTGCTTTGCCTTGTCTGTGCTGACCTGCATGTGATTTCTGTCAACCTAAAGTCAGGTGTCTTGTTGTGCTTGCCACACCTTGTGGATTGCCATGCCGTATAAATGAGTGTCATTGCTGCATTAATTGTTTCCGATGGCAGACAGTTTGAGCACTCTGCAAGTCCCAGGTGTGGTTTGTGTGCTGACAGCTTTTTTGAGTGTCAGACGCTGCTTTGTTGCCATATCTCTGCCACAAACAACCAAACTGGGTTCAGCAGACACTGTTGTGTATAAATCAAGATGTGCTGAACCTGTGTTGTAGACCATGACAATGAAGAAGATTCGACATCAATTGAATGCCATCTTTGGAGTAGATGTGTCCGACAGGAAGGATTTCCTAAGCTTGCAGGTGAATGACCCCATTGCATGCACACGCATATGTCCATGTGAGTATACCAGAAAAACAGGATAGACATTACTTTCTTGGTACACGTACTGTTTGTTGATAGTTCTTATGCACAGACACCCAGCACATGTGATGCACCAAGCTGTGGCAGTGCTGTGTATGCAAGGGCACAGAAAACCCACCAAGTGATCCCTACGCAACATGTGCTTATGTTTGAGATGAAACTTGTCCTGCCGCTGCTTGCCTGTTTATGCCACATCCTGTGCCCTGGATTATAAACCTACATCAGTCTCACCTTTGCCGTTACAGGATTATCATTCCAGGGCTTCCTGTCCGGCTCTTTGGGTGTCTCACTGCAGTGTGTGCAATGATTGCAGGTGGACCACTGGCTGAACAAACGGCCCTTTGATGCCCCAGCAAAGGCAGCCCCCAAGCCTGTAGGGCGCGTGCTGGTCATAGGGGCGGGTCCTGCAGGCTTGGCTGCTGCTCATCACCTTCAGGTAACCATAATCACCGTCAGGTCACCATAACCATCTTCAGGTAACCACCATCACCTTCAGGTAATCATAATCACCTTTAGTTAACCATAGTCACCTTCAGGTAACCACCATCACCTTCAGGTAGCCAGAATCACCTTCAGGTAACTACAATCACCTTCACCTTTGGATGAGTTTGCTCAACAACCAACTTTGACCTTGAGGAATGGTTGCTGTACCTGTAGTCCCTTCAGGTAATCTTTCTTAGGGAGTATTGCAGGCCTCAAAGGATGGGTAGTATGTCTGCACACCTGTCAGGCATGCTGTTGCAGATTTTTTTTTCAAATGCTTACTATTTAAGCATTGGTCAAATATGGCAACAAGCTGCTGTCCTCTATGAATGCCTGTGTGGCTTTGCTTTAGTTCCACACATGTTCTTGTCTTTCCTCCAAAACAATCTGCCTTTTCAGTGGGCATAGGCTTGTTCCTGCTGCTGGTTGCTGCCCACTTAGTAGTGATGATACTTCTACGCACGCAGAGATGTGGAGTTGAGGCTCTAGTACTGGAAGCAAGGGATAGGGTTGGCGGTCGAGTGCACACCATGAAGCCACAGGGCTTCAGTGCAGTGGTGGACATGGGGGCCTCCATCATCACTGGGGTAGCCACCAATGCTGAGAGGGGTCTCAGATGCGACCCCTCTGCCATCCTTGCCAAGTGAGTGTGTGCATCTGTCTTGCCTCTGGTGCTGCTGCTGCTGCCCAGCCGGTGAGCTTCTAGCCAATTGCAGTGGCGTGTCTAAACAGGCAAGCGCTTCACTGTGTGTCAATGTCATTGTGACTTGGGTTGCTCAAGCCCACATGCAGTACAAAAGGGTCAAATGCTCACAGTGGAGCTGACTTTCCTGCTAGTGCATGCACACGAAGCCAATGCTGCAGCTTGTTTGTCAGATAGCTCACAGAGCAGGCAATCCTTGGGAGGCTCAACAGCCAAACAGTCAAAGGTGACTCCAGTGGTTGCAGCGTCTGGGATGCGTACACCGGCTCGACAACTTCCATGACTACAACGTCCGTGTTCTTACTACTACAACTATCACTCATGAGCACATGTGTTATGCAGGCAGGTGGGCAGGGAGCTGCATGAGCTGAAGCCGGCTCTGCCCCTGTTTGATGGCGTGACAGGTCAGCCAGTCCCTCAGACTGTTGACAGCCGAGTGGAGCGCCTCAGGGATGCTCTCATGGATGATGCAAGGGAGAGAGTGGATGACCTGGGAGAGGATCTGGTTGTAGGTAAGAGCCCTGCCTATGGCACTGTTGTCTGTGTATGTGCACAATCCCTGTGATACAGGATGAGGTTGTATAGTCAAGATCAGCATATCAGTCATGCTGCCCGTCACAGGCAGCTTTGGTTGCCTTTGTGCCTCAACTGAAAGCACTTTATTCAATCAGGCCTGCATGCAATTGGGCAAGTTTCTGCTGCAGCGCATGTGCAAGCCTGCTGAAACATCTCATGTTCCAAGCATGTAGCTATCTTTCTCCAGGACGGTCAACGCTGTGCATATCAAGCCCTGTACATTATTTTCATTTTACCTGTCTGGAGGAAGCTGACTTGCGTCGCACGCACCTGATGCCTGTTGCCTATGCCTGTGTTTTTATTGTCATTCTTATTATTGATATTACAGACATGTTTTGATTGACCTGAGTTTGTGGCAGGGGAGTCTCTGGGACAGGCGCTGGACAGAGCCTTTGCAGAGCGCATCAAGCTACCAGAGGGGGACACCGCCCATGCTGGGGCACCCATCCAGGACACACGGGCTGCCCCCATTCCTGGCCCTCCCTCACCCCCTACAGACAAGGACAAAGGGCAGGACAAGACCCAGGAGAAGACAGAAGCCAATGGGGATGTCGACCAGCCCACCGAGACGACTGCAGCCGGCATTGCACAGGCTGGGCATGAGCAGACTGATGCAGTCGATCCTTCCATGTCATCTTCTGCACCGCACTCTGGAGGGCCTACAGGTGGATCATCTGATACACACGCACACACGCTCACGCACGCACGCACGCAGGCATGCAGACAACACAAGTATGAACAAGTGCTCTGCTGCACTGTCTGCAGAGCATGTCTAAGAATGGTTTGCTCATTGCGTGCAGCAACATACCTGTTGTCATTACACATTTGTCCTGGCAAAGGCAGGAATGTGACTCATCATGTGATGTTTGTCTGCCATGCAAAGCTGCAGCTAGGTCAGCGGCTGTGGGTGGTTTGGTGGATTTGATTCGCATTTGTTGAGCAAAAGTCACTGGTGGTTGTGATTTTGGCAGGCAGGCCTACAGTGCAGCCAGCAGGGGTGCCACCCAGTGAAGGCCAGCAGCACAGCCAAAATGCCCCAGGGCAGCCTGGAGCCCCAGCAGACACAAGGCCAGACAACCCACCTGCAGAGGACCATTCCAATCAAAATGCTGCGCCTCATTCCCAGAACATAGCCACGGTGACAGACGTTGCATCAGTCTCAAGTGTAGTTGGTGCAAACCAGCCCATGACAGAAGATGCAGCTGCTCAAGAAGCTGCTGACATGGCTCCAGCTGAGCAGGCTATCACTTCCAAGGCAGAACCTGGGGACCCGGTTGGGGTCCCAGGGACCATTGATGCACCTGCAGCAGAAGCTGCTCCTGTAGACGTGCCCACTCGCTTGACTGATGAAGAACGGCGGCTGCTGGACTGGCATTGGGCCAATTTGGAATATGGATGCAGCGCCAGGCTGAGTCAGGTTTCCCTGGCCCACTGGAACCAAGATGAGGCCTGGGGTGGCTTTGGGGGACCCCACTGCATGGTGAAGGGGGGTTACAGCGGCCTCATGGAGCCCCTTGCTGCATCATTGGACATCAGACAAGGGGTCCCCATCAGTCGGATTGCATATGACAAAGACACAGTCAAGGTCACCTCAACATCAGGTGCGCACCCTGATTATATGCAAGCAGCGTAGACCATCAAGCTGTGCCACGAGAATGCAATGGCTTTTATTGTTTTCATTGGTAAAAAGCAAAGCGGCCAGCCGTATTCCATATGCCTGTGGTGCAGTCAGAATGAGCATCAGAGACTCTCAAAGTCCTGTTGCATTGCTGTGTCGCATCAGCCCACCACTGTTTGGTGTCGTCTAGCACCCATTGCAAAGTGCTTGAGGGCGCAGCAGCAGTTCTGGCAGTTGCATGCCTACATGTGCGAGGGGAACAACTGCATTTGCACACTAGGTGTCTCCGTCTAAATGCAGTTGCCCCCCTCACTCATGTAAAGCAGCTGAGGGGCCAATAACGTTTGGTGCCAGATCCTCAAATTCATGAATGTAAATTATGTGTGCTGTTGATTTTACCTTCTATGATGATGTAGGTGAGGAGTTTGAGGGGGCAGCAGTGATAGTGACAGTGCCCCTTGGATGCCTCAAGTCAGCAGACATCACCTTCACGCCAGCTCTCCCTTCCTGGAAGACAGAGGCCATCCAGAAGCTGGGCTTTGGCAACCTCAACAAGGTTGGTGGGCGTCATATCTTCGTGCCTGCCGATGCTGCTGCTACAGCTGCAGGACACTGCTCTGTATTTCGCGCTGTCCTTTAGGCCAGTCAATTGACAGCATGAGCAAATGCATCCCAGCAGCTGTGTGGAATGCAGACCATTCTGGTGGCTAGAATCATGGCCGGCGGTTGTTGTCAGCAGCTGCTACCCTGCGCAAACAGAAACAAGGTTTCCACATCTTTGAGCTCGTTTGAAGAAGTGCTGTAGACTCTGACTGTGTTGCCGCTTATAAGTGGTTCAAGGATTGGAGTATATGCACTAACATTAGCTGCAATGGCTGGTTAAAGTGTATATATTCTGTCTCTTGAGCCTCTGTAAGCAGCAATACAGTTAGAGTGTACAGCACTTCTTCAAGCAAACCAGCGTCATCAGCCAACCAGTACCGACCTCTTCATTCCATTTGAATATGCATGCGTGCAAACCCTGGAGTTGCCAATTTTGCCTTCGGTCCCCATTTGTCATCATGATCGACTGTTTACAGTGGAAGGACTGAATTATTTGCGAATATTTCGAGTTAATACCTGTGCATAATAAGTAAAAGTGGACAGTCCTGATCAATCAACAAACACAGTTCAGCAAAATGTACAATTGACGGCACTTGATGCCCCCTAGGTAGTGCTGGAGTTTCCTGAGGTATTCTGGACTCCAGAGTATGACTATTTTGGCGCAGCAGTTGATGGCGGCCCTGAGCTGCGAGGCCGCTGCTTCATGTTCTGGAACGGTGCCCGCTTCAGTGGGGCTCCCATTCTCACATCCATCATTTCTGGTAAGCTGATCTGCTTCTGCTGCCTTCTGTCATGCATTTTTGATGGCATGGTCTTGGTCTCAAGTGTTCATGCTCGTCTGGCAGTGATCCTTTTTTTTTCTCAATTGGATTTTTACAGTGTGTGGGATGAAGTTTGCCCATCTGCCCAACAGCGTACATACTTGCGTGCGGTTTTGCTGGGTCTCTTTTTGTAACTCGACTCACCTCTCTCACTCACTCGCCTTCCCCAGTGCACTCACCTCTCTCACTCACTCCCTGCCTTGGTCCCTCCCATAGTCACTTATTGCTGCACTGTTCCCCTCTGAAGCTGCCTCAGAGTATGTTTTGACCCAGAGATCAGCACAACAGGAAATCAGCCAACAGCGCACCACCAAAGTACAGAGTTTCCAAGATTTTTCCCTTGTTTTTCCCCCTGTCAGCAGTTCACGCTGGCCTGCAGGTGGCGCTGCCAAAACCATGGAAGCCAGCAGTGATGAAGAAGTTCAGGAAGCAGCCATGCAGGTCCTGAGGAACATCTACGGCAGTGATGCGAAAGAGCCCATTGCGTGTGCAGTCAGCCGGTGGGGTGGCGACCCCTACAGCAGAGGTCAGATTCCCTGCGGCCCCTCATCTCACCTTCTGCAACAGGGATTTGATCAGTCATGCCTGACCCACAGATCTGCTTCTACACGCAGATTTGTCACTACCGACGCTTGCGTTTCTTACCTCTTTGCCTTTCACGTCAGCTCTCTGTGGTCCGGCTCGTACAGGTTGTGCTTGATTGTCACTTTGGTGTCAGTTTTCCAGGTTCCAGAATGTCACGCATACAGTGATCTCTGTTCAGCCCACTCTTCCTTTGAAGGAGTTTTTTTGTGCTGTGGACGAGCTTCCTGTCGTGCATGATGTTGTGTCTGTGTCTCCTGAGGGGTCCACAATAAAGCTTGTGCATGCTTCATATGCAACGCGGCTGCACGCTGTAGCTGTTATGCAACTAAGACATATTGCCCATTTTGCAACAACATCTCAGCTCAAAGATGGACTGCACATGGTTGTGAGTCAGTGACTGATGGGCAGAAACCTCTCGTGAGTCTTGCATCACAGATCCGATCGTCCGCCGATACAGCTTCATACTCATGACTCCATCAGTTTAGCTGAGAGCATGCCTTCAAATTTCACTTTGTGTGGACAGTTGAGTGAGGGCATTTCATGCTAAGTATGCAGCGTCTGTGCACAGTGCGTGATCGTATAGCTGACCGGGGCTTTTACATGCAGGCTCTTATTCCTTTGTGGGGCTACATGCCAACTCCAAGACATATGATGACTTGGCTCTGCCTGTGCAGCGGCGTGTCCTCTTTGCTGGAGAGCACACCTGCAAGGTACACAGTGTCAACACTGGCCTCATGTCAACAAGACAGCCTCATAGCACCATGTAACATTTACTTGTGCTTATGCATGCCAGAACAAACTGTCTACACAGCAGTTGCTGTACAACAAGATGATTTGTTTGGTGTGCATGATCATCCTGCTTGGCAGGCACATTCAGAATGTGATGTCATTGCAAGACACAGAGCAATCCTTATACTGCTGTCACTTGAGACTCTGTTTCACCTGATATCAGAAGCAAACGACAGTGGCAAGTCTCATCAGTTTGGCAATAAGGCGTCAACCTGTGCCTGTATAGATACATCACATGTTCAAGCATTTGGACCTGTCTGACACTTGACAGCTGCATTGCTCCATGCTGCCTTACATGACGTATTCAATGGATTCTATGCACCTGTTGTCACCACTACATTCACTGCTACATTTACAAGCACTTGGATTCACCACCATTCACTGTGACATTCTGGATTCACCGCTACAACCATGTATCGAATAGATTCTACACACAAGCAGTTGGGCTTGGTTGACATTGGACAGCAGCATTGTTGTATGCTGCCTGTTGTAAAATGCAGGAGCATCCAGACACTGTTGGGGGGGCCATGCTAACAGGGGTCAGGGAGGCCGTCAGGGCCCTGCGGATGCTAAAGGGAGCCTCTGAAGAAGAAGCAAACGCGGCAGCCGGCGGCGTCGATGGTGGCTTGCCATCTCGTAAACGCAAGCAGGTTTGATCCATTGTGTTTTGCTAATGTTCTGTCTTGCCCGGAATTTGTCTATGCTTTCTTAGTTGGCAATGCTGTCAGCTTTTGAGGTAATTGTATGGGCTGTGCCAGTGCTATCATGTAAGTATAGCTCCTAACTTCATCGGCAGGGCTCCTCAAATGGTGGAAATCTACGCCTTCCAGCATTGATAAAAGAAGAGCACCAGAGTGAAGTATGTTGGGCTTCCTTGTTGGTGCTACTTTCATCTCAGGCCTGGTCTCCTTTGCCTCCTAGTATCCCAGCCTTTCCCACCTTCTTGGATGGCCCATGTTTGATCATGGCTTTCTGGGTGTAAACTCGCCAGTCATAACCTATGGTATCCTCTGTGTCCCTGTACCTGCAGTCAGTGCACAAGTCGCTTATGTGCCATGCCCGACAATCAGCTGCACCACAAGTTTCACCAAAGTGTGAGCAAGAAGCAGAATGTGACCATACTAATGATTTTGAGGGTAACAAAGATGCAGGCTTGCCATGTGCATCATTACATATCTTCCAGCAGCTTCTGTGTCCATCATACAGATTGCTGCCAACAATGACAAGCGTCTGGTCTAGTGGATTCGATTTGAGCTCTGGGGACAAATCAGCTTCTGGCTTCTATACGTCAAAATCATGCTAGTTTTTGACCTGCAAAAAGCTGTCCATCTTTATACAAATCTAATATGTCTTGGCCACTCGTTGCCCATGTCATGCAGACCGACGAGGTGCTGCTGAGTGCATGAATGTTGCAATGATTGGCAGTGAGTATGGCCGGACAAGGAATGAGCTCGATGCCAACGGCATTGTCAAATCAAGCTGCCATTCTTTGTCCCTGCCATGCAGACCGACAATCTGTTGCCATGTGCATCAAAACTCATGACAAGTGGAAACGAGTCTGGCAGGAAAAGCAACCTGCTTTCATGATAGGCGCGGTTGAGCCTGGAGGCAAACAGAGTCTGTGCACTGTCAAACAGCATGTTAAAGTCATGCCGCCATTCTTTGCCCTTGTTGTGCAGACTGACGGCCTCTTACCAAGTGCATCAGATTTCATGACAAGTGGGGACGAGTCTGGCGGCGGAAAGAGTGGGACCCAGCGTAAGCGCTCCCTCAAGGACAAGCCCCGGAAATCTAGGATGAAGAAGGAGGAGGAGGATGCAGATGTGGACACTGCGGCGCCGGGTATGCTGCATGTGCCTTACTGGCACAAATTCACCCCGCAAAAGTAATTTGAAGCACAAATTCATCCCACAAAATTAAATCGAAGCAAAAAGTCATCCTGCAAAATTGATTTGACAGTGCCCTGCGGGATGCTTGTTAATTTCAATTCAGGCCGATATTTGACACTAATACACTGTAACATGTTATAAAATACCACGAACATGTAGTGCTTAGGCTGTAACACAATGTGTTATGTCATAATGTGGGATGGCAAAAGCAAAGTTGAAATTTTAGGCTGCGAGAATTTGTGCCACTACGGTAGTGGCTAAAATCCTTGCTCACCAGCTGACATTGCTGGGTTGGTTGAGGTGTTTTTTTGAATTGATAACAAGCAGTACAGGACAAGTCGGCAAGCACATGCTGTGTTTAATTTAGGAGATCTTTAGGCTGGTGAGACAGCATGGCTCATGTATGGTGTCATCATGTGTTGCTTCGATATGGCAATACCTATGTCAAATCATGCTGGAGCGTCTGTGTAGCAACTGAAAACTTATACACCAAGCCTGACGATGCTATCTGCAGGCCCAAATGGAATTGAAATTCTGGTCTGAAGACCATGTTCACATCAAAAATGAAATTACGCAACTGTCACAACAGATCCTCCTCAGGTTGTCACTTGTTGCAAAGGGTCTCCCTCACAGCAGATGACAGGAAAAGGCTAGATGCATGCACACCAGCCAACTATCACTGAAGTTTATCTGCACTTATGGCTCTCTCACAATGTCGTGTACGCCACCTGGTTTTTGTGGGGTGTCATTTGTGTTTTGTGGGGCGTCATCTGTGTTTTATGGGCGTCATCTGTGTTTTGTGGGGCGTCACCAATGTTTTGTGGTGCAGAGGTGCGACCTCAGAGAAGTGCAGCAGACGTGAGGAGAGAGCTAGACGCGCGAGAAGAGGCTCGCAACCATGTCAAGCTCATCTGGAGGGCGCTTGCAGCTATGGCCTCAGGTAAATCAGCTGCTGCTGCTTGTTTACAGCAAACAGTATCTTCTCAACTGCAGCAACTGTCAAACAGCATTTTCTTAGCTGCTGCAAGTGTCGAGTCGCACAGCTGCTGCAACTTGTCAAGCTGTAAATGCACAGTTGCTGCAACTACAATTCAGCATTCTCCTAGCTCCTCTCAGTGACTACTAGCAGTTCTGCAATAACCAAGACTGTCAAGCTGCATTTGTTCATGTCAAGCGCAAATCCCAATAAAGAAAGCATTGCATGTTACACGTCGTGCATTCTGCATGGCCAGTACCCAACACAGCCGGTCTAGTAGCAATGGTGCATGCAGTCCATCAGCAAACTTGTCAGCTGCAAACTTTCATATACATGTTTTCAGTATGCACATCAGGGACAGCTGTCTGTTGATGTTTGACTGTAGCTACCTGAACCCAGGGGTAGACACATGTTCAACAAGCGAATGAATGAATCACCTGTATTGTCAGCAAGTCAGGTGGTCTGGTGCCATCGTTGCAAAGCAGCCTGTCTGCAGTCAAAAGTGTTGAAAGTAATGCACCAGCTACCTGCAGCTTGATGTTGGAGGGACTGATCTGTGCAGGCGAGTCAGACAGTCTAGTGGCGCTGTTGCAGCATAGCACATCAGCAGCACAGCGCATGCAAGTGCTGGAGTGTCTTCAAAGGGAGACGCCAGATACCAGAGCCAAATTGGCAAGTGATGCCCCATGTCTCGGGGCATTGGAAGAGTGGGTGCTGGACCTCACTGAAGACCGTATGTCCTTTCACGTTTTGGAGACCCTCCTGAAGGTAAAATTGCCTGATGCAGTCTGGTTGCAGATTTGCTAGGTAAAGGTTGTGTGCTCAGAGACTCATCATCAGCTCATAGGCCCGGTGGCAAATGCCCATTCTCGCTGTTGTCTGTGTGATGCATGACTTTGTGCTGTGGCTGCATGCCTTCCTGCATCTGCAGGGCTACCATTTAGGTCAGTTGCTGCCATTGATATGTGGGATGGAGCCGTGCCAACAAGACAACAGACATGCTGCAAAAGGAGCTATTGCTCTTGGCACCATGCTGCATCTGCAGCCATCCACTTTGGCCAACAAGACACTGGTCCTGTGGTCAATGTTGATGCCCTGTGTAATGCAGACACTGTCAGTGCGGTGGGGACAGTCTGTCAACAGCACATACTGTGTAACAGCAGAGGTCTCAGCCATTCAGCTTGTAATCCAACAAAATACAAATGTTTGAGTAGTTACGCCATGCAATGTGCATTGGCACAGAGCTACATTTCACATGCAGTCTTCTGCAGGTGCTGCTGATGCTGCCTGTGCGGTGGGATGCATTGAAAGAGTCCAATCTGGCCCACACAGTGTACAAAGGGGGTCTGCTGGCCCACCCCAACAAGGGTGTCAAGAGCCTGGCAGAGACTCTGTGCAAGCAGTGGACTGATGCTGCTCCTGTTAAGAAGCCAAGGTATGTCAGCATTGCCTCTCGTTCAACATATGCAAAAATGAATGAGCAAGAAGACTGACAAAGCACCAAAGTACCCAACAAAACACACTGCGCTACATCACATGTGTGCGCAAGGCATGAAAGATAATGAGTGCATTTGACCCTCCCATAGACTTGGCTTGATCCAGGCTTGATGTGTGTCAGCCAATCAGGTAAAGTTTCAGGCTAAAGTTTCCTCAGCCATTGTGTGCAGATGTCTTTGTCAATCTGTGGAATGAGGCTATTTTTTGAAACACGTACTGGGTGAATGGACTGCCTTCCATCACAGCAGCACGTGCATCACAGGCTGAGCCTTGCCCAAAGCATGTGCCCTTGCAGCCTGATACATCACATATCATGTGCAGGGCAATTCCAAAGGTTTGAATGACACTATCACAGCATCACCTGCTTTGCACAACAACCCTCCCCCTGTCCAACCATTACACAGAGTATGGTGGACACAGAGTATGGTGGTAAATGATTGTACACTACACAATACATCCCACAAGCATGGCAGCTTGAATAATTTGGTTGATGCTATGACAGCATTACCTGCACTGCGTGTCAAAGCCCTGACCCTGTGCCCCCCCCCCTCCCTTGCCACCCAAAGCTTGTCACCTGGCAGCCAGACATCATGCACGGCATATGCAGAGGGAACCCAGAAGGGCTGAATGGTGTCATAACACCATCACCTGCGTCACAAGTCAAAGCTGAGCCCAAGGCTGAGCCAGCACATGATGACTCAGACGTGGTCATGGAGGATGTGAAGGCGGAGCCGAAGTCACCTCCACCACCCAAGCAGCAAGTAAGAGCTCTGTTCCGGCCAGACTTGCATCTTCTGTTCCTGTTTTTGTGCCTCCTTCTCTGTCACCTTGCCAATCCTGCTAACTCTCAATACCACAACCAGATCCAGCTCGCCACTGCCTCTCGAACCACATGCTGTTCATTGCAGAACGGTTTATCCGGAAAAGGCTGCAAAAGCTTAGGCTGCAAAAAGAATTGGCTGCAAAAGCTCAGCATGATGGTCCCTTCCTCTTCCAGTCATCCATACTTCTCTTGCTTTGTTATGCATTACATATGTGTTTTGGCGGCGCAGGAGCTGGCTCCAGAGATTGCTGCGCGCATTGCAGAGGCTGAGCGCATTGCAGCAGAAGCTGAGGCAGAAGCTGCTGCCTATGCAGAGCATGCTGCTGCCATCCAGGCAGAACATGACCTCCAGCAGCAGCAGGAGCATCAGGTGCAACCCCTAACATGCCTTGGCTTTAGATTGCTGATGCTCCCCTTATAACATGCCCAGCTTCAGGTTGCCAACGCTTCCCGATTAGATAAAATTAAGGTGTTGCTGGTCAACGGCTGCAGCCTACACAGAGGGCGCTGAGACAAACCCTCTCCAACACAAGCTGCTTGAGCACCAGGGAGAGTGTCAAGTACACATCTGTTGTCATGTAAATGTGTGAATATGCTCAATGCCTAATGTGAAAGTATGGCGCTGAGGTTGAGGGAGCATGCTTTCCTGTCTATTGCTTTCGTCCAGATTCCTGTCTCCAAAGTGTTCTCACAAAAACTGATGTCCGGAGACAAGATGAGTGTGTAGCATAAGCATATTGCCATTATCAATTTGAGGCATGGCAAGCTTAGGGACCAATCTCTGCATGAGGTTTGCAGCCGCTGCCAAGGCAAACAAAGGTGCCAATCATATTGCTTGCATGTTGCATGTGAAGGCAATGAACCACACCTGCAAATTCAATATTGGGAGAATGACCGTGCAGGACAGAAGCGACAAGATACAGAGCTTCAGCAAGTTCCAAGCTGAGCTGCGAGCGCAGCAGCGGCAGGGCAAATCTGGCCACAAGCATAAGCACGACAAGAGGGACAAACGCCACAGGGCAGACAAGCCCACCACTCCTAAGGCAACGCCTGTGGCTACACCGGGCCAGGCAGACAATGTACAGGCGAGCCTTGCACACTGTGCATTCTCATCACCCCGTGTCATATCTTGTGTCAAGTTTGCTGTTAACACAATGCTCTCTCTGACAGCACATATTGCCAGTGTCGAGCTTAGCTGACCTCTGCAGCTTGTGGGGCAGCTGATATGCCTTTGCAGAAGGTCTACTTCAAGCAGGATCTTGCGTGCAACGCTCCCTGCAAAACAAGTTTAGGCTGTGTCATTTGACAAAGGTGTTCAGGCTATCATCCTGGTGGTTCAGCATGACAGGTGCAGAGCTGTTGCTGCTGCATGTGGATAATGGCACCTGAGACACAGGACTGACAATGTGCAAGGTTGTAACAGAGTCCAGTAGTGCTATCATTGTCATTAGTATCGGCATTACTACTGGTATGATCAGTGTTGTCACCATGGTGACAGCTTGGCTGCTCTGGCAAGAAACGCCTTGACCTAGATCTAGAGCTCACAGCCAGGGCATGAGTCCAAAAGCCATAATGTGCAATGCAGATGAAGGAGCAGGTGGGTGTTTATGTGGGTGAGCTGCTGAAGCCTCGCTTCAAGTCCAATGCTGTCTCCAAGGAGGACTACAAATGGGTTGTCAGGAAGACAGTTGACAAGGTAAGATGGCCGTAACAAGCAAACACTGTGCCTCAACTGAAAGAGGCATAGTATGTTCAAACTGTCAGGAAGACACTTTCACAGGCATATAGAAACCAAGGAACATTGTGCAGATTTTTTCTAAACTGATGCCAGCATGTTCACAATGCTGATGAGTCTACAAAGGCTGATTGGATGTTATAGCCAAATGCAATGATGGCATGTAGTGCTCTAGCTGAGCTTTGTTTTGCACTGCTCCACGTGATAGCCCATTGACAAGGTCTCAATTTATCTGCTGTAGGTAGCAGCGTCTGCAACAGGTGCGTCAGGAGGAGAATTTCTGAACGAAAAGCGAAAAGCCAAGATCAATCAGCTTGTTGAGCACTATGTGAGTCAGCGACAGCATGATCAGTCCGCAACATCAAAGTAGGCTTATGGATGTCAATGCGTGCTCTTTCATGTAGAGTGTGTGTTGTTGATGACCATGACATGAATGCTGTTCATTGCTATGGACTGTATTGATTCTCCTGCTGGTGTATGAGATCATGCCAACCAGGTTGTTGTTGAACATTGACCATTGAACCAGCTTGTGCGTGTTTGTTCCCTTGTCTGTGTTTTCACTTCCAGCAAGCGTGGTGTCCTCTACCAGCAAGCGTTGTGCAATTGTGACAGCCTATGCGCATGCCATATGCATGTCGCATTTTGTTGCATTGAGATCTCGACCTCACACAGCGGCTGCAGCTGCATGCTACAAGCCTCTTTTTGTACAGACGTGCAACAGCAACAAAGGTTTCTTTTCCTATTCTGATTTTCACTAAGATTGTTTCCTGCTTAGACTTGATGATAGATGTGTTTGTTTATGTTATATCACGTAAACACTCAACAAATCCCACGTCACGAGTACATGTCGTCAAACAAAGGCAATGCGGCAGAGTAAGTAACACCGTCGGAAAGCTGCGGGTGACCGGAGATCCGAAGTGCATCGGAATAGGACAGATGGTGTATGGCAATCTTAGGCACGGCCGGCTCTTTGGCATCGTTGCTTGACCAGCTTGACGATCGAACACGTACTCCACTAGCTAGCGCCCAATACGTTCGTGGTTAGCAGAGCCTCCTTAAAGTCTTTCTGCGAATGTCGCACATATTACACACGCTGTTCGGCAGGCACATCTTACCCTGGTCGCTGTACGTTCACCAGTACACTGTGTGTGTATATACGCCTGAACGTTACTGCCTGCGCAGGTGGACCTTTGACGGACGTCTGACGAAAAGTACTCCTTGGAGGCGCATTTCAGTAGTCGTGCCCCCTGCTGAGTAGCCAATAGGCCCCCAGTGCAGAGTGCAACGCAGCATACGTTTGTATTCGTGGCAACAACCAGGGCTTGCAGAGCTCTCTGTTGATCGAAGGTATTGCTCAGTACCTGGTAGATCGTTGTACCTTTCTAAGTCTCTCACAAGCCCTTACGTGGCCTTGGCTTGCTCAAGACTGCAATGCTTTCCCTCACTCTGGCTTGTATTGCTGTTGTAGAGCAGAGGCATGGCTGTAGAATATGTCTACCCGGACAATGGATTCTATGGCGTTGATGCACGCATCTACTACTGGTTCCATCAGATTCCAAAGGAAGGCGCAGCCATATTTGCGCTCATTGCATTCATCCTTGTGGGGCTGATCAACTTGGCTATCACATGCAAGACAAAAGCATGGTTCATGCTGATCATTGCTTTCACTGCTGCTTTGGAAGTGGTTGGGTACGCGTGCAGGATTGTGATGCTGCACAACCCGTCATACAGGGCATATGTTGTCATGCAAGCACTGTTGATCATTTCACCTATCTTTCTGGCCCTGACGGATTACAGCGCAACAGGCAAGCTGATGAGAATGGCTCATGGGGGAGGTCGCCTGCATCCAGGCTGGGTAGCAAAAGGTTTCTTTGCAAGTGATCTTTTGTGCCTGGCAATTCAAGGCAGTGGTGCTGGTTTGTCCTCCAGCGTAAACTCCGGAGACATGGTTACTGCCAAGGCACTCTTGATTATTGGACTCGTACTGCAGCTGGTCTTCTTCACCTTTTTCACTTGTATCACTTTGTACATCAACCTAAAGAGGAGATATGGTCTCAGACAAGTGAAAGAATTTGGGCCAATCTTCTTCTGCCTGTATTCCACTATTGGTTTCATGTACATTCGGTCCATTTTCAGGCTAATTGAGTTCTCTAATGGCTGGTATGGCTATATTGCCACCCACGAGTCATTCTTTTACTGCTTTGATTTCCTCATGATCTTCTCTTGCTTTGTTATCTTCACAGTGTTTCACTTTGGGTTCTTCCTGAGAAAAGCCCAGGCGAGTTTACCAGTGACTGCACCGCCGCCATCTCAAGTTGGTGTGAACCCTCTCAAGGGCAAAGGGTGAGGCAAAGGGTCAACTATGCTTGCAAGCAACGCTGATGACTCATGGCAAATACAGGCAGTTTGAAGAGTCATAAGCAAACAATTGTCTTGATCTGCTTGAAAGCACAACCATGAAGCAAATTGAATGATAGAGGGCTTCTGCAACGCGGCCCAGCCTTCATTTGACTTATACTAAGATATGTTTATTCATGAATAATTGCATAAATGCTTCATACATACTCTGTGCATATGTTACATCTAATCTTGGCAATAGATGGTTACCTTGTTCAAATGTCTGCTTGGATACCAGACTGACATTAGCGCTATTGTTACTGGTCTAGCATTCACAGCTGCCTTTGAAGCTTTAGGCCAGACTTGTCCTGGACACCTAGCAGAAGTCTGTGGTGCCCCTGCCTTTGTGATAACGCCCAACATACTGATCAGGTCTGCTAAAGCTGTTATCATGACAGCATATGGCTCACTTGAGCACTTTGGAAAAACTGAGTGTGGACGGTTCAAACATGCAGTTGGAACTGTGACATTGCTTGCAAGCACATTCCCATTATGTTAAAACAGTCAAAGCACAGGCTGATGTGCTAGTGTGAGTTGGCCTTGTAGCAAGTGTGCAAAATGGATAGTGTCGGCATTCTGACTCATTCTGACAAGCTTGGTGCTGCATACCCACAGGCTTTACAGCGCGGTTGTGCCATGCACTGCTCATTTTATATTTGACAACAATTGCAGGCATTCTGAAGTTGATGCTGCTTCCATGCTATGTATACGAAAGTAGTGAGCATATCACCACACTGGAAGGCATCAAGCTGCCTGATCGTTACCAAGAAAAGTTTATACAGTCACATCAGCAGACTGTTCTCAAGTCATAAAACATGTGCTGCAAGCACATATCCACTCCTTTGTTTCTCATTCTCCACTATTCAGGCTGCTGCTGAATGGCCTACTAATGGGTGCTATGGCTGGTTCAATACGCTGAAGTTGACTAGCCATATCTGTGCATGCGTGCGTGCCACAGTCCAGCAGTGCGTGCACAGGTCATGCTTGTGCATCAAGCTAGACTCTGCAGGCGAGCCCTTCTGTCAGCCTTCGTGCTGTTCAATCTTGATTGGTCTCCTTTGTTGCTACCCTTGCTGGCTTACGGGCCGAGAAGTCGCCATTTCAAGGTGTCTGTGTTCGACAGATCTTGCTTGCAATAGTACAGCAAAGCGATGGCCGAGCTTTCAGAGGCAGAGGCTGCTGTTTATGACAGGCAACTTCGTGTTTGGGGGATCGAGGTGCAAAAACGGTGCGTAGGATCAGGTCGATACTTAGTCTTGCATACAGTGATCAGACAGTCAAAACCTTTGCTGACGGTAAATGTCGAGCCTTTTCCTTGCAGATTGAATGCAGCCAAAATCTTGATTGCTGGCTGCACTGGTCTGGCAGTTGAGGTATCGGCACAGTGACAGCTGCATCACCTTGACCTTCTTTGTTGTGCGCAAACTAGCAAGTATGTTCCTTTCCAGGTAGCAAAGAATATCACATTAGCTGGTGTGGGCTCACTATCATTGATGGATAGCACACTGTGCGCCTCAGCAGATCCTGATAACTTCCTTGTGCCACATAATGCCAATCACCAAGCCAGGTGAGTTATATTTCGCTACTGTGTCTTGTGCAAGGCTTGTACACTGCTCACAACTCTCGTCCGCAGTGTAGTCTTTGTCTCTTTTGCAGCAAAGGTCGGTTCTGAACATATCACTGAATGCATTAAGATGCAAATGTACAATGCATATTGCTATGCAGTGTGGCTGAAGTTAGTGCTGCAGCTCTCCAGGAAATGAATCCTCTGGTCAAAATCATGGTACAGGCAGGTTCTGCAGATGTTGAAGACCTCAGCTTTGTTGCGTCATATCAGGTGACAAAACTGCATCTGCAGTTCCACTTTGAGCCATGCAGGCCTAGGTGTTAATTGATTGGTCAGTACACCACTGAACCCTGGCTATTAGTCGCTGCCTGTGCATTCAGTCAATCAAATTGCGCACAAGCTGACATCCTGCTACAAACGTGACATTCAGGTTGTGTATGTATGCTGGGTCATATACTGCTCTTTCCATCATGTACAATCAGCCAACTATCTAATTGCTTATAATAGGTAGTTCTGCTGGTTGATGAGAGCCTGGAAAGGCAGCAAGCATGGGACCAAGCTTGTACAGCGCATGGAGCTGCCTTCTACAGTGCAGCCTCCCGAGGGACCTGCACCTACTTCTTTGCCAATCTGCATAATCACACCTTCACACCTTTGGTGAGAAAGGGTCACCTCTGTGTTGTACATGTAGTGTGCCTGCTTCATGACGCCATCATAGACTGCTGTTCAACTCTGGCATAGCAATCACACCAGCACACCATAGCTCGCATGCAGACGTAGCTTTGACTTGCAGTTCTTCTGTGATCTGCATGTTGTGTCACAGGCAGCTTTCTGTCACAGAAGGTGTATGCCTGAATGCCGCTATGCCTGATGCTTTGTCGCATATTACATGCACCTGTGTTTTCAAGCCAGGATGTCTGATGAGTCACAACTGCTTTCACACCCCAGACTGTAAAGTACTAAGTGAACAAATGAACATATATCAACATTGGCGGTCCTCCCCTAGCAGCATCGGCAAAATTTCTCTGCGCTGCCACTAATCACTCCAGCATCTCCTGTCATGATGGATGACCATTTTCCTTGCTTGGGTTTGCAGGAAAAGGCTGGTGCAGATCTAGCAGACACAGATGTGTCAGAGCAACAGCTGCAGTTTTCAAGTCTAGAGAGTGCGTTGAAGACAGATTGGTCCAGCTTGCACCCCAGAAGGTCTCACAAGCTGATTTGCCTCCTAGCAGGTGATGACCCCACTGGAACAACTGCAGCTTTACTACGCCATATTGGGTTGCTGTGAAGCAGACAAGATGGTGCATGAAGATGCAGCAGAGCATATGTTCAAGACTTCTCACACAGGGTTTGTGTGTCAGCAGGTCACACAGGCTAGACCTTCTGCACTTTAGAGGGAATTTCATCACATGAGTGCCTGCTTTGTGCGCATGCCATTTGTGCCTGCTTTAAAGTGCCTGCAAATTTGCATCCTCTGCATTGCAAGTACTAGACATGTGTGCAAAGTCCAAACAATACCCGCTGCAGTTCAAGCTTTCACAGCTGATTAATATGATGCAGCGTGTGCGGACTTTGAGCAGAAGCACAAGAGGCCAGCCCAGTCAGGAGACCATTCAGGAATCAAGCAAATCATCCAGAAGCACATCACGCAGGCCAAATTGACTAAGCTGAATGTGCCAGATGACCTGATAGAGGAATTTCTCTGTGATGAGCATCTGCCAGCTGTCAATGCAATATGTGGAGGTGTCCTGGCAAATGAGATGCTGAAAGCTGTCTCTCATAAGGGAGAGCCAGTAAACAATTTTTTCTTCTTTGGTGTGAGTGATGGAGCAGGTGTGGTTCAGCGTGTTGGTTGAATTGTGCTCCCATTTTACATATGTGAACAGAGCACAAACGGCAAAGTATGCCTTTGTTCGGTTCGTGAGTCTCAGTCAGCAAATCATACAATGTCACAGTAGCAATAGTTGCAATACCTGCCAAGTCTAGGGTCCATGCCTGAGGATTCTGTCAGTTTGCATCTCTTACTACACACACACAAGGACAAGGCTAAAGTGTACCGACATGCCAACAATGACAAGTACCAGTATTGCCTATGACTAACATGTGTTGCTTGTCAGTAATTGTTGACAGCCATCACCGATTTGGAAGTGTGAAAGGGCTTGCATGTGAATGCTTGTGTCATTTCTGCACGCTCAGGGTTCTTATGATATGATGGCACAGAACGCCATCAATACATTATAAGTCAACGCTGTTCCAAGAAGCCTCATGCAAGGCTGTTTATAAGCCAGTTTGAATAGCAGACTGCAGGTTGCTGCCACTGATTCATTTGATGTCAGTTTAGGTTTGCGCTGGGCATCAGCTTGAAGTTTCTGCTGGTGACCACAAAGGTAGACAGACTGTATCTGGCAGCCTGCTTTTGCAGTGCTCGCACACTAACTGCCTTCCCAGCATTTGCTGACTTGCAGCAAGCCCCAGACATGCTGCCTCCTCTTGAAATGTGTAGAGGCGACTACTAACAGGCCTACACCTTGAACCCCTCTTTCCGCAAGCATGCCTTGTGAGCTTCAATCAGCTTCTTGCACTCATCAGCCTCGGGGCCTGAAAATTTGCTCACGATCAGTAAAGAACGGCTTGTTAGGAGATGTAGCTTCAATTCCTGCAAGCTTGTATGCAGCGATGTTTGAGCGTGAGGACGGGAAGGCCTCACCGTGAAGGACAACACACTCGTCTCGCTTGCTCTGCAAAGCGAAGGAGGTCTTGAACGGCTTTCAAAGATTTTCATCTGTCGATCCAAAGAGCATGCACTGGGTGCAGCTTACCTTTGTTTCCGGGCATGCACAGCATATCTTCAGCTTAGGTCGTATGCCTTCAGGCTTCTCGCTGCTCATATCTATTACTGAGCTCGAATGTACCCTGCAAGCGATTGGCTTTTAGTGTCAAATCGATTGCAAGTCGACAAGCAAATCGCGATGCATATGCTAATGCGCCATGTGCAATGCGTCACTACGAGAACCCTTTGTGTGTGCGTTACGATAGGTTTGGCCGTTGACTGCAATTGCATTTGGTAGCTGCAGTTTCAGGACCCAGACGTTGGAGCAATATACCGTGGAGCTTGAGAACTCCTCGAAGTGACATACAAGCGGCCGCCGGCGGTCATACCTGCCTTGAGCGTGACCCTCTACTCTGACTTGGAGCATCACTTGTGACGCCAAAATGGCTGCACCAGGTCCTGCAGACACCGAGAAAGCAATGAAGATGGCGCAGCAGGAAATGGACTACAGAGTGGACTTGTACAACAGGTGAGTGCTATTGAAGAGTCCTCGAATGGTGTCGGTGTGTCAGCAGCACACTTGCTTCAGATACCTGACTCAGTGTTTGCCGATACAGGATGGTTGCGTCATGTTACGACAAATGCATGGACAAAAGGTCAGTACTTGTGTTGATTGCAGCATTGCTATTGACTTGAGCCTGCCAGCACAGGCTTGGCAGAGGCATGCTGCAAAGTTGAACACTCTAGCCAGCTTTGGTCAGTTTGATCAGGTATAAAGAGGGGGAGCTCAATGTTGGAGAGAACAGCTGCGTTGATAGGTGCTCGTCAAAATATTGGCAGGTGAGCAAGCCAATGACTTACTTTGCTGCTGGTACTGACTGTTAACATGTCCTGAGCTGGAGGACTTGACGGCTTATGCATGCTGTACCTTTTGCGCAGGTCACAGGCATTGTGGGTCAGATGCTCGGAGGCCAGGGTGGCATGGGATGATTCATATGTGTGAGTCTCACAAACGAATCATAGCTGCAGCCAGCAGCTACAAAAAAAGCAGTCGCTGTGATGCGCTGCAGCAACCATTCCAGCTTGCCAGAACACATGAAGTTAGACAGCACGCAGCAGTTCCCCCAACTTTGTACTGAGTGTTTTTGCACAGCTTACACCGGTTTGCCAGCAATGCATGTGCCAGTAGCAGCTTGGCTTGACTGTGTCACTGTTCGATCATGATAAACATGCATGGGATCATGGCAATGAGCTGTGTCCACATGTGATGTAGACAGCATGCCTGTTTTGCATTCAATTGACAAGTTTACAAAGCAGCGTACATCATTTGCTGTTGTAAATGCTATGAAGTATGGAAATGCCTGTGATACAATTTTCCTTTGCCAGAGTTTCTTTAGAGATGCTGCCCAGGGGTAGCACATTCTCATCTCTGATGGGTCCTGCCACAACTTTCTGCCTCAGAACCATGCTGTGTGTGTGTGGCCCATGACCTCATCGTACCGCTGTCTGCTTTGCATCATGGGCATTAGCTCACTTTGCACCTTATACAACACCTTCTGTATTTTCCCCACATCTTCCCAGTGCTTTGCAAGGGTTACGTTACGTGCTTCTGACACTGGATGACTTTCCTCAATGGACTTTGCCCATTCTTCAGCATACAGAAGCTTGCTCAGGTGATGCCTAACATCTGGTCGAAGCACCAGCTGCTTAGCTTGTTGAAGGGCTTCGTCCCCTGCAGTAGCCATGGTCCCTTGCCACACCAACAGATTGTTGTAAATGTACAATCTCATTGTGCTTATAGCACAGTCCATGGGCATGCAAGACTGTTGTCAGAGTAGCATATAGCATAGAGGCCCAGTGGTTGCAGTCAGACGTCAATTCAACCCGAATGTATCTCATTGACCGCATGGCATGGCTTGACACAGCTGTTTTGTCCTGTCCAAGTGGACATGTGAACAGCAAATCTTTGCGGGCAACATCCATCAGGAACCTGGATTTGTGAGATAACTGGCATTCAAAACAAGATTCTTGAGCAATGCCATGCATAACTTGCAGCAAGAAGGCTATGAATGAGGGTGCATCAAACCTGATTGAAGCAGCTGACTTAGAGATGGAGGTGCAGCTGCGCTCATCCTTCTGGTTTGAGACAGCCAGATGGTGAAACAGTACCGCTCCTTCTGAGATGGCAACACCCTGCACAAACTCAGGACCTGTGATTAACAGGTGGTCGTCCCAAACCCTTGGGCCATTTACTGGCCTTTGGCCCTTACATGCATGTGCAGAGCAACTGTGCTCTGCTGCGGCTGAGCACAGTTGACTGACCCATAGCAATAGGTAGGTCATGATGAACGCATGGCTAATGCCATGCAGTGCTGCCTCGTACTGCAGCACATGATGAGGCAGACGAGCGTCATTGGCCATTGCAGTCCAATGAAGTCCATCATCAGCAGTATGCAAAACAATATGCTGTTGTCAGTGGGGAAAGTGCAGTTGAGTTGAATTTAGTTACAACTGCAATCTACCTGTACAGCATCAGGAAAGTAGCACAAGGTTGTTTGCCTTGCATGAGGGCAGCGGCCATTGGAGCTCATCTGCTAGGTAATATGCTGCTAAATGACAATAAACAATAGTTTTGCTGCCAACATGAATGTTGGTGTCAGCGCACAGATACCTATGAAGCATTCTACAGGAGGAGAACAGCACAAGCCGGTCTGCAATGGGAGCTATCTCTACCGGGCTGTCCGGGAAGGGGAAGAGCTGCAGCTGGCCGCCGTGTGAAGGCTGCCAGTCCGTGTTCAGGTAGAAGATAGCTGTCACACGCCGCCCATCCACTTGCTCATCACTGTCATAGTGCAGGGGAAAGCAGCCCCCATTGCCTACCCAACAAATGGAGCGAGAGATTGGTACTTACAGCAGGAGAAGAACCTTGACGAGTGAACATGTTACATATTTGTGAAGGTCCTGCTGGTCAAGATGTGGTGTGTTGTCATCACGCTCAAAACCCAGACAACAGTGCATTTGGTACATGCAGAATGATACATACGACATTGCAGGGTGAAGCAGATGTGCAAGCTGCCTGTGAAGTGGGTTCTGTTGCTGCCGCAGCATTTACAACATAGGCAACACCATATTGTAGGGCAACACCATCAGCCCAAGTTTACTCATACCCGCATTGCATTGGAGCTTGATAGCCTGAGAATCCAGCCTGAGCTGAGGAATGAAAAGGCTGAGCATGGTGCGCATTGTTGCATCTTGGTTCAACAGCTGACAGAGCGGTGCCAGCTTCTGAACTGCCTGTACAGCCAAAGCACATGCAGCTTTGGTGCACATGGTGATGATGGCATACTGAATAATGGCTGATGATTGCTGTCCAATCAGCAACCAGGTTGTCCAGCTTACTGCCCAATCAGCAACCAGGTTGTCAGCACTTCCAAGCTATTGCGCATGCAGTCTGGGCCTGAAGCTGCTACATACTCAAAAGTGGCACAAACAATATAGCACAGGCAATGCCACAAACCAATGCAATCCTCAATGTCCTCTGGTGTCTCCATTCCAGAATGCTGCTTCCTCATGGGGTGCATGTCTGTCGGCATTCTAGACATGATGGCACATGCGTGAACAGTGATCATGGACCAACAGTCGTACTGTACTGCCTACCATATCACGCAGTTCTGCCTCATAGACATGCTGTTTCTCAAGTAACTCTGTGCCCTCATGCTTGATAAGGTGCGTGGAATTGAGATGCATTTTGCCCTGCTGCCTTAGCCATACCAGCTCCTCCTTTAGCTTGTGGCTCCAATCAGACCCAAAGACATTATCTATGACAGCATAGCCTTGTTGCTGTAGGCTTTGGCAGGCTGTTGGTGATATTGAGGTTTGAAAGCGGTCCAGGGGCAGCCTGGAGGCAGAACGGTGGGACTGAGCAATAGCAAATCTTTTCGCATGAGGACATCCTCTCATTCGACCTACTCTGTTTTCAGTGGCAGGTTTACCAGGCTTCTTTCCAGGGCTGGTCTTTGGAGCACTTCCAACGCTCTGCTGCTGATGCTCAAGCCATTTCGCAACATTTCTGCAAGCTGTGAGTGATCGGAGTCGTTGAGTCATAGCATTACCAGCTAGATATGACAAAGCGATGAGTGATGAGTCGCATGCAGATGCTCCTTCACTATTGTTAGCCGCGTCAGTGAGCTTCTGCACAACCCGCGCAACGCGGGCTGCGGCGATTTTTATATCAAAATGGTGACGGGCACTCCCAATAATCCGCTGTACAGGTCTTGCAACACAACTCAAAGGTGTCTCGATGTGGCTTATGACAATCACACACACACACTTACTGATTGCTGACTAATGTGTCCATGTTGTATGTTTTACACCGGGCAAACGTCGTATAATCATGTGAAGTGAAAGCAGCACCAAAGGATCTGTTACAAGACGCAGCGCTGAGTAGCAAGCAGAACCTCACTGTTTGACAGCAGTATATACATACATCAGCTTGATTCGAGCGCCACCTGCAAGATGTACCATAACATCCACGTGCATGTTGCATGCCATGATGCTAAGACAACCATTCAGTGCATAAAAATATTTGCCAGGGGGGTGCACACAGATCAATAAGTCTCTATAGCACACGTCAAAACCATGCAGACAACTGATGTCATACAGTAGACTCAAACCTACAAGAACCAAACAAACCGAATTTGTCAATTGGCTTTACCTTGCACAAAACCGTGCCCCTTCAGTTGGTTTCACCTTGCACGGAATGTGTGTCAGTCTTTCAAAACTTGTGACCACACCCAAGCTTGAGCTGCCACATCAAAGTCTGCATTAATGTCTCAAATATTTGTTGACAGACAACAAATCTGACCACTGTCAATTCCTTTCAATGACCTTGTACCTTGCCAAATTCAGAACACAGCTGTACACTAGCATCAAGCCATCTCACCACGAATGATGCCTGAAGGATACTCCTTGGTATGAACATTGCAATAGATCATGCCATCATTGATTGCGGTCTCCAGGTCAGCAAATGTTTTGCCAGCAAGCGTGGCAGTAAAGTTTGCTGGGGTGTAGGTGCTTGAAATCACAGCTTCGCCACTGATGGTAATGGGAATATTTAGACTTAGCAAGGGAATGACAACAGGTCCATCAAGTGTGCTGGTGTTGCCGTAATGGAAGTGAGCCAGGGTCAAGTCAGGAATATCCACCACAGTCACATTGTAACCCCACGTTGTGGAGTTGATTGGGAACGTCGCGCATGATCCAAATCCAGGGAAGTCTAAGACAGGCGGCACTTGGTTCTCGCCGTCCAAGTCCGCCGTGAATACCTGCGCCTGAGCTAGCGACAAAACTGTCACAAGCAGTACGTACAGCAAGCCCACTACTTTGGCCATGGTCATGACTGCAGCAGGAAAAGTCATTTAGCGTCGCATTCTTACGTACTTTATGCTATGCATGCGACGGCAGGGAGATAACTGCCGAGGGGTTGCTCTGCAACGACTGTTCACACGACTGTTTGTGGCCACCATAGCCATACGGGTGTTGACAGGTTGGACGCGGCAATTTGCAAAGGCGCCAGCAGTGAAACCGGATGGCAATGAATGCCGAGCCATGGTTGTATAATGCTAAATATCATAAAGACAGGGGGAAACGTGCGGAAATAGGCGTGTGTTGTGAGAGCCTCTCAGCTTGAGGCTTGTTGACTGTGTAGATCTAGACGAAAGGCTCACCCAGAAAGTCGAGGCGAAAACGAGTCAGCGGGTCTAATGTCTTGCCAGCGTAGCTGTCGACAATTATGTGCGTCCGTGAGACAGTCAATAGGTTACAGCAAGAGTTGTACCGCGGTCGAGCCAAGGCTCGGCACATGTAGCTCCGATCATCGCACTTCACGTCATGTTTTGCGCAGATTATGTCACGTCAGTTACAATGCTTCAGCCTTACTCAAATCACTGCATGTAATGTTTACATCGCACAATCAGCTAAACAGACCTGGCCATGAATAATGGTGGGGTACCAAATCTGATGTAAACACACCAGCATTTGGCCCTGACAAATCTCATCCCGCTTCAAGCCCACCAGGTAAGCTCAACTTGGTCGATGCTGACGCTGCAACAAAACGTCTTGCTGCTACTCTGACAGCATGTTAGTATCAGTGCAAGCGTAGTTGCATCTGTTTCAGCATGTGTCTGTCTCAAAGGCACTAACACATTCACCCAATGACGTGATGTGCATGCACACTGACACAGGCAGGAATTTGAGTTTTAGAAACCCACCAAAATGTCCAAATGTCCAGTTGGAGCGTCTTGTGCTTTTGAAGTCAGCTGTCAAGAGTATATTGGCATCGTGTGAAAAGCTTGTGAGGGTTGAACACAATATCTGCAAGTTATGCCTCAGTCTGAGCGTCAACGAAGAGAAATTACCTTCGGTAGCCTGAGATGGAAGCAAACACAGCTTTCATCTCATCTTTTTTATTACACAGAGTACTGCCAATTGGCAACCATGGTGTCTGTCTTGCTTGATGAAGTGCAGCTTTGTCATGAATGCTGCTGTTCCAGCTTCTTCTGCACCGCAATCACATCCTGTGCATCAAAGCTGCCAGACAGGGCACCAACCGCTTGCCTCTGGGTATCGTTGGAAGCCAGCTCTGCCCCAGTGCGCGGGGCTCTTCCCATACCCTCTGGAATATGCTCTGCATCAGTATTGCATGAATAGCACCATAAACTAGAGCAGCATGCAACACCAGGCAAGACTGATCAACTGTTGTGCAATCATGTGATATGTGCCAAAGTTTGTAATCCTCTTCATTGGAGTGACAAGCAAGCAAGCAAGCTAGCTATTTACAGCACATACTGTAGACTGGTGGAACATGCCTTCAGCCTGTGAAGGAGAGTCGCGTAGTTGGCGCAATGGTCATTGTTGGTGGCGGTCCGTGGTTAGCTGCTGTTGGTAGTCTAAGGCTTCCGGCGGCAGAAAGCAGGGGTACTATCTGCAAGCAAAACCTTGCATGCACGTAAGGAGGATCAGACTCTACAGACAAGGGCAACTTCGACGACAACTGTGAGCATGTCGCTTCACCTGCATCTGCGCCGTGTCCGAAACCGCTCTGACGCGAAACCGATGTGTAACGCCTGTGGATACAGGACCTGTTCTGTTGACACAGTCATGAGCCCATTGATGCATTGTTACGGTCAGCTCGGCAGGAGTACTGCGACTCGCCACTCGAAATAAAGCGAGTGACGGAGCTGCCAACTGTTGTATTTTACTCGGCGTTTTCAGGAACTGAGCCCTTAGGGGCATGCATGCATATTTATCCTTGTCTTCGAAGTCCACGCCGATTTGCGTAGGTCGTGGGCAGCAGAAGACTTCGCGTGGATTTTGCTATCATGTCCGGGGCTTCGCGCAACCAGGCATGCAGCTGAGACCAAGCTTACAGCACAGCTCCCGCAGTAACAGCATCCCCGCATGCCGTGCGTCAGGAGGCGTCCTGGGTGGCCTGAAGAAAGCATTTAAAGGCAAAAACAAGCCAAAGCGCAGCGCAGATATCGTTGAATTTCCACCCTGCAGGTACGTTGTTTTTGCTGACAGTTCTGCATCCACTGGTTCTGCCTGCTACACTCCTGGGCTCACCATCACTGACCTGTCAACGCAATATGTACAGCTTCCAGCGTTGCATGTTCAGTGCAACGTTGCATGTTCAGTGCAACAACAGTTGCATTGCATGCAGACTCCTGAAACAGACTGATGACTATGAGCTGCGCATGTATGATGTGTACCCTTTTGTGACAATGCCATATGAGCGGAGAGACGAAGGCTATCTGGCATTAGGATCGTACATGGAGGGCCGCAATGCAGATTCTGCAAAGATGAATCTCACGCAACCTATCATGATGCGCTATGAGCCAGCAACAGTGAGTGCATGGCAAAGTTTGAATAGTGTACACATCATCTTGACTTGGTCTGAATGCACGTTCCTGCTGCATTGCTTTCAGTACAGAGTATTCAGTTCCTGAGCAAAGGCTTGATCGAAATTTTGCAATGGCTTTAGAGTGCCCAAGCTGCTTAAATTGGGTAGGGCTTGCACTGCATTGCAATGAGACTTATGTTGTATAGGGGCTCAAGACCATGCAACTGTATGTTGGGTCCAAAGAGGGTGACCCTCCAGCTAGCCAGGTACTTTCTTGTTTTGTTTGCGACCTCTGGACACTGTAACACACGCAAGTTATTTGCTGTGCTCAGACACTACATTGGTAGTGCATCAGTTTGACCCATTTTGCAGATTATCATCTGATTGTTGATGTCCGCATTCATCTGCAAGAGCATACGTACTGGGCAGCGTGTGTCTCAACAATGTATTTTCTTGAGAGCATACTGTACACGCCTTCCAGCCACTGTCTCTGCACCCTCACTCTTTCCACAACAAGACATCTGCTGTGCTGCAGCTGTCCAAGCCTGAGCCTTTGCAACACCCCCCTCTGCCTGTTGATACCTTTGTCAGTCTTGAAGTTGGAGGCGGCGAGGTAACCCTTCCAGCAACACATTACAATGAGCAGCCTGTACTGCTCTTGGCTCAAAGGCATGCAACGTTCTGCATAATTTGCATGCTGTCAATGTGCTGTAGTCAAAACGTTTTTGGGTCAAAGCTCAGTGCACTGCTGCTTCTGCACCTCCTTGCTTGATGCCTGAGTACGCATAACAGTATCTGTCACAGCAATAGGTGCATTGCTCTTGTGTTTTGTGCCAAAGTCTGCTGCCTTGCATGCACAGGTGGTAGCTGTACGAGCGTTTCAAGGTCAAGCCACGGAATCTAACACACAGCAACAGCGCTTGCATCTGATAAAGGCTCTTGAGCTTGGTAAGCGTCTTCAGTGTTTGTGTGTTTGCTTGCTGCTTCTATGCTACATGGCTTGCGTCATATCACATTGCTCAGACACCTCAAGGCATGCCTTCTGCCACACAAGCTTTGTCACGAGGAAGCGTGACTTATCAGCTGCGTTTTGGCTGCAGATGGAATCACTCTGGGCCTCGCTGAAAGGGCTGGCATGTTTCGACTTGCTCAGTATGGACCTATCAACTCTCTGAGCATCCGGAAAAATGAGGTCATTTTGACTGTCCAGTTGTAATTGATGATACCATTCTTTTTTGGTCTACTTTCTTTCTATCATCTGCAAATCTGTAAACCACTACTGTTCATTCAATTGCTACTAAAGGAGTATTTACACGAGCCCTCCAGGGCTGATTCAGCTGATTGAAAAGGGGTCTGTGGCTGGCTAGAACATTCAGCCTGTGCACGCTCTCCTGTTCGTTATTTTGCGTCTGGAGTATATGTGATCGCTAACATGCGTCATTTGCTGCGTCCGCCTACAAGCAACAGTTTTGCACTTGTGCCAGTGTAGCGCAACGACCTTAACACATCCATATATAGTACTCAATCATTTTGACTGTAAATATAGCCTCCGACATGCATTTCAATGCATTTCAGTGCATTGCGCAGCCTAACACAGCCTTGCATGACTGCGTATGGTATCTGCCACAATACCTATGATCCAGGCATTTCACCGGGCTCTGCAAATCAGTTCATCCTTGGGGACGTGTATCTGAGATCCAATCTATCAAACTCAATCAAGTGTGATGACTAACCAACTTAACATAAACTAAGCCTGCATAACGAAGCGATGAACTGAACGACAGGTGAACCTAAGGTGGCAGCAGACCTGTGCTTGCGTGGCTGCAAACTGCTGCTAACTTGCCCGCTGAGTGGTATTATAAGATGCAGCTGCTGTGAAGTCCGCCGGTCACCAACAAATGATCAGGCTGTAACGCCTGAGTGACAGCAGCTCCGAGAGCAAACCTACTGTGCGCGGTCGCACCATCCCCAACGGCTATAGCAATACTAATATTTACCAGCTTATTACATGACGCTTGTGTGTGGCCTCGTGTGCAAGTGCAAAAGTCTTTTGGTCAGCGAAAAGGGTCTCAGCTCAACAAAGCAGTACACATCTTCGCGGCCACTGCTGGTCAGCAGTGTATGCATACAGCAATGACAAATCCTTTTGAAGTGAGTAGGCTGACGCATGCTGACATATGCGTCTGCACGATAAACAATACTCTAAATTTACGACACTTGCACTGTACCCTTGCAGACCTTTCAGTGTGGAAAAGCTAAAGCACGTGAACAGCCATCAACACCAGTGGCAGTACAATCTCAGCCCATCAGCAGTAAAGTCACTTCGTCCCAGGCCTCAGCAAGCAAATCTCCTTCAGGAGACCTTGTCAGTAGTCAGCGCCAGAAGCTCACTGCCTGTCGTGGAAGCCAGCACACAGGCACAAGCCTATTGTCTGGTGTACAGGCCAGCAGCAGCAATGCCACACTCACGGCTACAAAGTCAGTAAAGCGAAAGCACGGTAGCAAGGTGGAGCTGCCGTCTCTGCAGGATGCTGTTGGCGTCCCAGAAAAGCTGGGGGATCATCCATTGAGACTCATCATTGTTGGACATAACCCCAGCGACCATGCCTGGTGAGTGTGACTCCACTCTGGCCTCTTTTGTCGCCCAAGCTCTTCCAAATGAAGTACATACTTTCGATCACGGCGCCTGAACCTCTCAATGTCTGTGGCCGTGGTCACTATAACATTTCAAACATCTGTTTGTCATCCAAGCATGACTGCCCACGAGCGTAGATGATGCTAAATGCACTATTCATTGCGGCATTGCTGTCGCGGTGCAGCTGGTTGGCATTTTGTTGGCTTTTGCAGCAAATCTGTACAGCTGTTTGAGAAACGGCAGCCGTTTCTCAAACAGCTGCTGCAGACAGCTGCTGTACAGATTTGCTGCAAAAGCCAACAAAATGCCAACCAGCTGCAGACAGCAGGCTTGCTGCTGTGGCTGACCTCCCATGACTACACTACTGACAATGTCTACATCATGCAGGCGCACTGGTCATTACTACAGTAATCCCAGCAACTGGATGTGGCGCATCTTGATAGCCACCAGAATTGCTCCCGTTTGCGTGACAGGCCCAGAGGTCAGCGCTCACGACCCTTTGAACCCAATCTGTGGCTGATACAGGGCATATGGTGTGTTGAGCCTGTCCAGTCAACGAAGTCCACCTCGATCTTGTGGCACGGCTTTTGCTTGGCCGACAATACAGAATTTGTCTCTGTAAAATGAACAAAGCAGATGCAGCTGCTTCCTGGGGATGCTGATGCCGCTTGCCTGCTCATACTCCTGAATGTGCAGCATGCTACCGTAATGTCTTCAATATCGCTGCACATCAAATCATTGCTGAGGGCCAGGCGGGACACAATTGCAGTTGCTGATGCCCCAATTCTGGCCGTAATACACCATAAATCTGCATCTACATACAAGGGTTCATAGTGGTCACATTATATGTATGCAATGTGCGAGAAGCCTGCAAAATAGTGTTCAATGCTATGTTCTCAGAATTATGCGATAACATCGAGGACTTGCGTTGATCGCATGGCAAGCAGGCTTTGCAAACCAAAAGGATTTGGACAGCTGTTGGTAGTGCTGACTTATTTTAGCAATATTTTCATCTGTTGTGCAGAATGATTGCTGTGCAGGTCTTTACTTCGTCATGCATTTATTTGGGTCCAAAATGCCCATTTGAAGTCTGCGGCATTATGAACCAGATGCAAAAGCTCTACATCTAATCTGCGATGCCAACCTTCACCAGCAGTTATTTACCTCATCTGCAGTTTTGGTCATGCAGCATGATGACTGCATGGCCAGTAAGGCTGGGGTTGGCTTCACAGATGTGGGTAACGGCATCCCAGGGACTGTCAGCTCACAATTTGACTCAGCCACATTCCAGAGCTGGGGAGCTGGCTTCTATGAGCGTCTGTCTGCGCACATGTCCAGGGCTTCAGACAGCATTGGGTTTGTAGCTTGCCACATGTTGCACACAGCTTGACCAAGCCTTCCAGCAATGCTGAATGGTTTTCATTGACTTTGCGGATGTTCATGCATTCAATTTTATTGATCAGCTGCAAGACAGGCTCGTGTTCATGTCAAAGTGCAGGTCAGCATCAACTGAGTATGCAGCCACAGCCATGAGTCCAGCATGCATCTATCTCCAGTGCTCTTCTGTTGCTTGTGCAAATTGGCAAGTCACAATGTATCACATTGCAGCTTTTGGCGATACAGTCCTGTCTGTCTTCGTTCAGTACAAGGTCATCTCGATTTTATGCATGTTGGTGCTCAGTTCATGCATTTTGATGTTCAATGCTCACCACTTTTGCAGGTGTCAATGTGGCAAATGTGGAGCACCAGCTTTGGTGGCGTTCTCTGGAAAGCGTCAATGGTCTGAGCTGATCAACACAGGCCGCAAGGGAAAAATAGGGTGACCAAATTTGCCATTGGTCCTCAAAACATGCGCCCAGAGGTGAGCTGCAATTGTGCTGATGGCTAGCAACAGCTACAGCCAATCAAATGTATACTCCTCCATTCTACTGGCTTACACCTCATGAATTGTATGCCACCAGACATATCATGCACGACCTTATGCTTGCTGGCTTGCTGTGTCAACACCATACCGACATAGCATAGCTGAGAGGCACTACCTGACATAGAAACAAGAAGGCATTCCCTGGAACATATTTCGCTGCGATAGTCTTCAAAAGTTGCAGTCCATGTTTGTACCAACTTGATCTGGCCGTGACAGCTGTACAGCAGGAGTCAAAAGTCTGCATCCAAACATGTGCATTGCTGTACATTGCAGCATTTCCCTGCATCCCCAACTGCCATGGTATCATGAGTCACCTCATCACTGGGGATTATGTGATCAAGTTTGAAAGGAATAGCTTTAGAGTTCAGCTGTCAGCGAGGGGTATAGCAACTTGCTTTGCCTCGGCGCAGCCGAAGGCGCAGGTAAGCGGAGGTGTGGATTGTCTTTGTCTAAGTCAAATAGCAATCACTCTGGCAATTTTTCTGGCAGCTGCAAGTGATTGCACTGAAAACAGGGGCTTGCTGGCTGCACAAGCTTTGCTTCAACTGACAGCAAAGCTTGCTCAACAAGCAAACTCCTTGTCTTCTGTGAAA
>JAABUP010000842.1_pt1 | contig 66078 bp, 94 predicted proteins | sample 5559201 | NCBI WGS metagenome assembly JAABUP01 (sample SAMN10711887, study PRJNA513373) | rock metagenome | isolation source: Antarctica rocks | place: Antarctica
CAGCGCGGCCTTCAGTCCAGCCTTGAAATTGAGGAAGGCCTGAAGAACTTCTGGTACCCAGCAGCATTTGCCAGTCAGCTGCACCAGGACACCCCAGTGTCCTTTGATCTCTTTGGTCAACCCTGGGTCCTCTTCAGAAACAAAGCAGGCGAGCCAGCATGTGTAAGGGACGAATGCGCACACAGAGCTTGCCCACTTTCCCTGGGCAAAGTCATAGATGGCAACATCCAATGTGCGTATCATGGCTGGCAGTACAATCAGCAAGGGCAGTGTGTCAGCATGCCCTCCACTGCTGCCTGTCCCAACATTGGTGTCAGCTCCATGGCGTGTAAGGAAGAGGCTGGGTTTGTGCTAGTGTGGCCAGGGCAGGGGCCTCAGCCTGCAGTGCCTAATTTGGCACCCCCGGAAGGCTTCCAAATACATGCAGAGATTGAGGTATGGTCATCAGGGTATTGTGCATATGGCAGTAAGAGTGCTTGTGATTTGCAGCAGCTCAGGCTTCAATCCGGTTCAAATTTGCACTTTGTTGCACACCAGGGAACTTATGCACAGAGAAGGCATCACGTGCTCATACATGCCTTTCTAGGATTTGAATGTTGCAAGCCCTACGTGCATGCACCTGTAGGATACATGGTGCATGCACCTTTAGGGTACATAGTTGCCTAAATTTCCTCCAATTCACTGCGCGATGCTTGATGTCATGCAAGCACTGTACATCTTCTGCGCACAGCAAGCATAACATCAGTGCTTGCAAGTGCAGGTGGAAGTAGAGGTTGAGCATGGTCTGCTGATGGAGAATTTGCTAGACCTAGCACATGCGCCCTTCACACACACCACCACCTTTGCCAAAGGCTGGCCAATTCCAGACTCAGTCAAGTTCAAGGCAGCTGAATACCTGGGAGGAAATTGGGAACCCTACCCAATTGACATGACATTCCAGCCCCCCTGCTGTGTACAGTCTACCATTGGGTTGGCGCAGCCTGGCAAGATTTTGCGTGGTCAGAGGGCAGATGCATGCAAGAACCACCTGCATCAGCTGCATGTCTGCTTGCCCAGCAAGCCAGGCCACACTCGCCTGCTATACAGAATGTCAATGGACTTCATGCAGTGGGTCCGCTGGGTTCCAGGCATTCAGAACTTCTGGCAGAACATTGCTGGACAGGTAGCTGCTCTTGGCTATTTGCGCTTGTGTGTTCTTGCTGGCTGCTGTTCTTTGTATTGGGCTGTCTGCTTTGCAGATACACATGGCCTTGTCAGTTCCTGGTTTGATGCTCAGATGCCATGTCACAAAAGCTTGTCAGCCATCATTCCTGCCGGCTCTGTGTCTGATTTGTCTGGGATGTTGCTGAGAACACAACCTATGATGCCACCTGTGACAGTATTCCTGAGCATGTCTCCCCATGTGGTTGACAGGTGCTGGGTGAGGATTTGGTATTGGTCAAGGGCCAGCAGGACCGCATGATCAGAGGTGCAGACATCTGGCAGCATCCAGTGTCCTATGACAAGCTTGCAGTACGGTATCGCCGGTGGCGTAACAGTCTGGACAGCCCTGAACAGGCAAAGCATGAGGCGTCACAGGCAGCCTTATCTAAGATGAGTGCAGGGGAGCTGTTCAGGATTGAGGAAGACTGTGGCTCAGAACAGTGCGAGGTCTAACAAGCACGAGCTGAAGATGTTGCGTCTAGTCAGCAGAGAATGTTTTTTGTCAGCAGAATTCTTTATTGGTTTGCTATTGCTACGGTGATGATTTAGAGCTTATTTCATTGAACATCTTTTTATAGCACTTGAAGCTTTGATTGTGTGCTTGACAAATGTGTACATCGAGGATTACGAGAGCTGATGCGCTAGCCAGCATGTGAGTACAAAGTATTGGCTGTAGTGTCTTCCAGACCGAACGTTTGAGACTGAGTACAATGCTACTCTACAAAATCTGTAACAGGTCTATCAGAGACTATCTGCAAGCTCGCGGTGTCAAAAGAAGCCCTCCAGAAAGATCCTGTTGTGGTCTTGCTCTTCTTGATTGGACCAAACACTTTGCTCCTTCGGACTGCACTACTTCCTGCAAAAATAATCACCCTGATTTACAGACCATAACTGAGAGCACCTGCATCATTTGCTAAGCTGCAGATCTTAGCCTTGATTGGCTGAGACAGTCATGCAGCCCTGGCAAATGCAGCCCACCACTCTGTTCTTCCAAGCTTAACTAGGCAAGTGAGGAGCATGCAGACTGCTAACTCAGGTGCCTGCTGGAGCATCCACATGTCTGTCCAATGTCTAATTCAACATCACAGCAGGGCAAGCTTACAACACAACTTCCCAAACTGAGTAAATGCAAAGAGTCAGAAGTTGGCACACATCAAGAATGCTTCTCACCTTTCACTGCACCAATCTTGGCATGCAGGCGGTGGACTCCTCTGAACAGCTCCTGCTGGTGATCTGTTCCTGAGGGAAGGGCAGGGCACCCAATGGTGGCCTGAGCAGCCTGAACCTGACTTACACTGAAGAATGGCAGGTACTCAATGTACCAGTCTCCTGCAGTTGTTACCACAGTCTACCACTGCACGTGATTGCAGTGTTGAGCTGACATGTGTGCTTCGTTTCACAGAATTGAGGACAGCGCTGAATCACTATCCCAGCAGCGTGTTTGCAGCAATGGCATTTCAATGTTACTTGGCACAGTATATATCATGCCTGTGGCATTGTACATGTATTCTAGCTTACACATGATATACGTACTGCTCATGGCTGTGTGCTCACCTGCTGGTAGCTGATACAATGCTTGCACTGCAGCAAGCGTGGCGCCTTCCTGGGCGCCGACATTCTCTTGGTCAGCTTGAGCAGCATCCTGACTCAGCGCTGCACACATCTTCTTGTCCTTGGTGCTCAACAAAATGCCATGCACCTGTGACACAACCAAGACGCACCTGAGATTGCTTTGTACATGGTAGTAAATCATGTGTTGCCTGCAGCTATACCACAACTGTGCTTGTCTGCAATGCAGTGTTCAGGCAGCAGCGCGTCATGCAGGTGCTGTTCAGATGCACTTATGTGGAGTGCGCTGCTGATGCTTGTGAGACAATACTTGCAGCTGCTCTACAGTGCTGTCAAATGCACAGAGGCCCAGTTCATTGCTGATGTGCCTGCATGATCACACCTGCAGCTGTTCTGCAAACTGGACACCCTTGAGGCTGGCCAGGCCATGGCGCTCCTTCACAGTTGTTCCCCTGGGATAGCGTGACATCAGCTTCAGGGGCGCCACCGTGGAGTCCCCTGTCTTGCCAAGTTGCAGCATGTGATGTCCACCAGGTTGCAGCATGTGATGTCCACCATGTTGCAGCATGTGATGTCCACCAGGCCTGCAGGTAGCCTGTGCGCTGCCGTGGAAGCTGCTGTGGAAGCTGCTTGTGCTGGGCCTGGCAGGCTTGAGTGGCTGAAAGTCACTCTCAGAATCTGAGTCCTCAACTACAAAGGCTCGAGAGGCATATGAGGTGCCTGGTGAGCCTGCTGAGCTTGAACAGACTGACTGAGGCGGCTGAAGCTGCTGCTGGCATACATGCGGTTGCAACTGTTGATGCACCTGCTGCTGCTCCTCCTGTTGCTGTGGCTTTTGCTGCTGCAGCTGGCTGAGTTCGCTTTGCTGCTCAGTATATTGTGAGTCCAGGTCAGAGGGGCCAGACGCTGATGTGCGGTCCACAATATAGCTGCTGCTTGATCCTGGCGCTTCAGGTAAACTGAGCTGAGCTGGGATGCTTATTGATGGTGATGTTTGTAGCTCTGTGTCAGGAACTGCTTCACAGCTGTTGGAAGGGGATGTGGCAGACGCATCAAGTGCAAACTGTTCTAGGAACTGTTGCTGATCTGAGCTATCAGGAGAGCAACATGCCTCAGCAACAGTGCTGCAGGTTGAGCTGCGCATCTGCTCATACTCTGCTCTGGAGCGGCATGCAGCTGAGAAGTCTCGGGCACTGTCTGGGATAGATGATGTGGCTTGCCCCTGATGTCTATCAGCAGGCTCAGGCCCAGCACTCTGGGCCTTAGCTATTAAGGCTGTGACAGCCTGATTTGCACAGGATGGCAAGGAATCATCTGGCTGCGAGTCTGGGATGATGAGGTCATCACTGGTTGTTGGTGGCTGATCCTCAATAGGTGCATCAGGATCAGAAGATTGATGCGCAGACTCACAGTCAGCAAGGTCACTGCGATTGCTGCAGGTTTCGGAACCATCAGCATCTTGAGCATTGCTCAAAGATGGCTCAGGCTCTGCAGGTTCAAAGCTCCCATGGCAGCTCATCAGGTTTGAGGCCTCAGGCTGAGGCCCATGTGAAGGCTGTTGATCTGTGCTGTGTAGCATGCTCTGCCCCCACACTTGCGAGCTGGCATCTTGCGGCACTTTGACAGACTCAGAGTCATCCTGGTCTGTGCTGGGGCAGAGGCTGATATGCAGAGGCACTTGTGCTATGACAACTGTGCTTGGTACATAATCTTGTAAGCACAGCTGCTGCAGCTTAAACGCGGGGGAAGCTGCCTCTTGCTGTGCTGTGCATAGCCTGTACGTGCTGGGAAGAAGCTTCTTGCCTTCAGCGCTGTCCTGTAGCCATGAAAACGGCAGTACTGGGATGCCCCATGACTTTGCTGTGGCGTACTTCTCGCCCTGTTCTGCTACGCTAAGATCTTTGTACACCAGGTGTGTGGTAAAGTCCATCAGTAGGTCGCCACTGTACGTGCCGCCTGAGCTCTGCACCAAGTGCCTGATATGCTGTCTGTGACGGCCAAAAAATCCTGCAGATAGAGCAGCGAGTGAGCATCCATCGCAATCGTGGACACCAAGTGATCAGTATCTGATCAGAGCTGCCGAAGACACCTGTGCCGGTAATAACAACGCCTGCAGCCCAATCGGTGCCGGCAGAACGATCCAGAGCAGACATTACCAACCACGATAACAATAACAACAGTCCAAGCAGCTTTAGCTGCAGCGAAACAGACACCAAATCCTTTTGTCAGCACAGCATGCGGTCAACTGTTGCATGCATGTACAGGCGCTGCATCTTCTGATTTCAGTCTGTCTTTACAGCTCACAGACGATATCACATTCAACTGCCTGCATTAATGAGCAGCACCATGTCAATGACAAGATCATAATCCAGGTTCGACATAACTACAGTAATCAACACATCTGTATACTGCACAACAGATAGATGTCTGGACCAGGTCCGGGGCAGAATCAGGTCCTTGTTACAAACAGCTGCAACCTGAAGATCTTGTACAAACTCATTCTTTTCCAATCCAGTGACGGCCAGCCTGCAGTCACATGAGGGTCATTTGGGGAATCCATCACAAACACTCTCATAGACCTTGTTGCAGATTTGCAGTCGAGCTTCATTTTTGCGAATGCATCATGTACCATATCAGTACATACGTGATACCAGTACCAAATACTGCGGATGATATCTCATCCGCAGTATTTGCAACAGCCCTACACTGGCTTAGACTGCAGAGACACTGTGACACAATATTCTTATGATGACACATTCACACAGCAAGCTTAAGTCATCTTGAAACCCTGTGACCAATCACTGCACGTGCTTTCTGTTTGCTAGCATACGCCACCCACTTCTGCATGCTCTCTTGTTGCATCAAACTCTTAACACTATGTAGCTTTTCGGCAAGCGTTTCATTATCAAAAAAGCGATGTATTGCATTGTGACATTGTCGGCATATCCTGATGCCACTGTTTCTGTCTTCCTCTGTCATCAAGCCTCTTCTGAGAAATTTCTTTTGCACCTCTTTTGGGTACAGGTGGTGCCAAGTCAAAGGCATAAGTCTTTCACACAGCACGCAAGTGCCTGGCGGTACTTGATCCTCAATTTCAGGCAGTTGGCTGGCGATAAGCGCCTCTGAAAAGGTGTTGCCTTGCTCTAGCAACCTGCACAGCCTGACTGTTTGTGTGCTTGGGCTATGGTATGCCTGTAGAAGGTCCTCACACAACAGCTGTGCTTTCAAGTTTGAGGAACAGAGGCCTAGATCTAGGAGATTGTCGTGTAAGACGTTGTGCAGACCCTGAGATGTTTCCCAGACGCTAGGACCCTCAGCAACGAGCACATCCCGAACGAGAAAATCGACCACATCTGGGTCTTCAACTACGTGAGGCATTTTCGTCACGACTATAGATGCCAAGAAATAGTTGTCGCGAGCGCCACTCTTGCCAGACGTTCTCATAATGAATATGGCCTGCTGCAGGGGGGCCAGTTGATCAGCGTTTCTTTTGGACGAGAGGTCCACTCAACTTGTTTAGCAACTCGTCCGCCGTACCCATTGCCGTATGAAAGCCAACAAGAACTTATATGAGCTTCCGGACAAGCTGTGCGCTGCAATCGCTGCCAAGGCCAGTCGCGCAGTGATGCACCTTACGTGGCTCATGATGGGTTAGGGTATTGATGGTTCAGACACACTTGGACTCACAGACACACATGTGGATGCATACAGCTGGCTGAGGCAGGTGAGATAAGTATACATCAACAGAAATGTTGCCGGTGACCTTTGACTGTACACAGGCAGCTGTCATTGGCAGACTGTTAGCAAGCATGCGTGCTTCATGCTCCATATGTTGCTGACTGGTGCTGACTCTGATCACAAAAGACAAGTTCGGCTCGTACTTCCAGTCCATGTATATGTGGCATGCTGTGGTAAGAAGCATAATGACATTGTGTGTGCCGATGCAACGCTTGCTCACAACAAGTTGATTACGTGTCAGTGGAGGCCTGTGCATTCACATCTGCTTGAGTTGAAATTTGTTTGTGGCTTCGAACTCTAAACCTACACCCTTACTATCTGCCAGCTCAGTTTGCTGGTTCACGTGCATGCAGCACAGTCTGTTGAGCTGACCTGGACGCACATACCGAAGCGCATAGCAATTGCTACGGTGTCGGGCCTGCATGTTTGGTTGCCTCTCATCTGTACTCATTGCTGGAACCAAAGTGAAACAAGTCCAAAGTTCCGAAAAATTGCGACTTGGCAGCTGCGACTAAGTGATTATGACGGAGTCGTCTGATAGGAGACTGCAGGTCCTGCAATCTCATCTGCAGGCTCCAGGTCAACATGCTGGTCCCATTTTGGAAATGCAGGAAACGGCTGCCAGCGTCACCGACAGCACCCAGGAATACAGCGTTGTACTTCCGGAAAGGTTATCTGACACCGGGCCGTGGACTGTGCGAAGGTAATGAGGGCATGCATTGTCAATGACAAAGACGGAGTCCAGGCTGAATATTTTACTTGTTTTAGGAGTGCAGCATGCCCAAAGGAACTGGCTACAACATACCCCTCACCTGATGATCATATCAGGACACTGTATGATGTTCTTGAACATACCGTCCAGCGACATCCTGAGGTACATTAAATACGATTGCTCACTCAAACATCACTATAACCAAGTTCTGCCCCAGATGCCAAGGTATTCTTGTTTTGTCAGATAAACTACTTGGGGACACGGACAACAGATAGCAAAGGCAAGCCCGGCCCATACACCTGGATGACGTATGCTCAGGTTTGATCACAGACATGCCACACCAGCTCTTCATTGAGTCCTCTGGCTTAGCATACTTACTTCAACTCTGCAGGTAGCTGAGACGCGCACGCATATTGGGTCTGGCTTGCTGCACCTTGGCATCAAGCCTGGATCCACAGTTGGACTCTACTCAGTCAATCACACAGGTATATACAGGTTCAACTGAACTCAAAGGCTCTTGCTTATGCCACATGTATAGCCAGATATTATTGATGTGCACAAAACTGCTATCAGATTGGCTGCTGCATTTGCAGGTTGGCTGTTGGTGGATGCTGCTTGTGCAGCCTACTCCATGACATCTGTGCCACTATACGACACCCTGGGTCCAGATGCTGTCACATACATTTGTGGTCATGCTGAGCTGACGGCGGTGGCATGCAGCATAGATGTATTGGACACTTTGCTGAAGTGCTTGCCAGAGTGTCCAACTGTCAAGATTGTGGTAAGTCACAGCTTCAAAGCTGCACTGCATTTGAAAAGTGCACCGCCCTGATGCATTTGTGTGCACAAACGAGAACAAAGTATTGCTTCCAAAGAAATTTGTGTTGTGGGAATGCCTCCTACCTTGACAACAGCCTCTTGTATGCAAATGTATTGGCACTCATTGCTTCACTGGTCAGCAGTGAAAGGTGAGGGGTTTGTGTTTGCAGTTGGTGTATGCAAATGCATTGACACTCTCTGCTTCACTGGTCAGCAGTGAAAGGTGGGGGGTCTGTATTTGCAGTTGGTGTATGCAATGAAGCCAGGACAGCAGCTGCCACCCACCACAGATCGGGTGTCAGCCAAGCTGTACAAGCTGGAGGATGTAGCCCACCTGGGGCAGCAGCACCCCAAGGCTCACATACCCCCCTCCCCAACAGACCTATGCACCATCTGCTATACCAGCGGAACTACAGGTCAGCCACTGTCACTTGTGCAACACAATTGCTGTACATCCAATTCATGTCTGCATAGCAGTGCACAATATATATACTGAGTCTGAGGTTGCAGTGGTCTGCACTGCCAAGAATGTTTTGTTGACTCAAGCCTGCAGCTGAAATGCAGTCTGGTCATCCATGAACTTGCATTGCCTTGGAACCAAGATTGGCCATGCAGGCATGCAGCTCGATGACCCCTGGAGTATCACTGCATTGCCTGTTCAGCTGCACATGCTTGGCTTTGGCATTTGTGGGAATTGCAGGCATCATTGGTATGGTCTGCTGCTTTGCAGGGGTCCCTAAGGGTGCCATGCTGACCCATGGTAACCTAGTGGCTGACTCAGCAGGCATGATCAGAGCGACCTATGTTGCTCCCGGCATTGTTCAGACTGCGTATGGCACGGAAGAGTCAGTGCCAGGTGAGCTAGCACGCTGCATGAGTCTACCTCGTGCGGCGGCAACAATGACTGATGGCTACACTGATCATGGCTTTCCAGCAGGGAGTCAGTGCACACTCTCAAATGCATGCACAGTCATCAGGTGATGCTGCATGTTGCCATAACAGCATGACTGGCTTGGTCCAGCACTTATAAAAAATGTGTTTGCAAATATGCTCTGACCTCGCCAGTACGACAAGGATCTGGTGTGCAGGTGACAGATACATCTCCTACCTACCCTTGGCTCACATATACGAGCGGGTCATTACGGTCTCTGTCACATACAGAGCGTTATCAATTGGCTTCTACAGGTGCATACCACACCTTCTCAATGAGTGCTTGTAATACACATGACTTGGCACCGCCATTGCAATTGAGTTTGCCAGACATCTGTGTCTTTCAGACAAACTGTCTCAGCTGTAGCAATGCATGCGTCCTCCAGGTGAGCAGCACCAAAAGCACTGGCAAGGCTCATAAAGCAGTTGTGGGCCATGCATATTGAATTGCACACAGAGCACAACAAAGCATATGCAGCATGAACTCAGCATGGTTGCAGGCGGCAGCTACACACAGTTGTCCCACTTGCTGCAGCCTGCTTTTGCACCAACTCAAAAGATAGCTGATCTATTGAAGCAATCTGATGTGCTGCAGGGGCAATGTTCTGGAGCTGCTGGATGACATACAGGAGCTCAAGCCACACATGTTCTGCTCTGTGCCTCGCCTCTGGAACAGAATATACGACAGAGTGAATGCCACCATTCAGGCCAGCAACCCCATCAGCAGGAAGCTGTTTGAGACAGCGTATAAGTCCAAGAAGGCGGCCCTTGACAGAGGGGATCTGTCAGGTGGCAAGATGGCTGGATTCTGGGACAAGCTGGTGTTCTCAAAGATCAAGGCAAGAATAGGAGGTATGGGATACGCAACATACTTTCTGCATTATGCTCCCACGTGATCACCCCCAGGGAATCCCATGGTTCATGCAGTGGCTAATGCAGATGCTGCTTGACCTGCCTAGCATTACTTGTTCACCAGATTACTTAGCAAAGCATCAAGTCTGAGGTGGAGATTGAGTCTTGCTGTCGGAATGAGCACATACAGCTGCTGTGTGCCAAAGACGAGCAATCAATTCATGCTGTTGTAGCTTTGGGCAGACAGCCATCACTGCCCTCATTAGACCATCTCTCTGCCTGCCTGCAGGCGAAATCAAGTTCATGAGCACAGGCGCCTCACCAATCTCCACAGAAGTCTTTGAGTTCCTGCGCATCTGCTTTGGAGCCACCGTCTCAGAGGGATATGGCATGACAGAGACAGCCTGCACCATTGCCATGACCCGCCCAGATGATGCCACCATGGGTCATGTGGGCGCCCCCCTGGACTGCTGTGAAATCAAGCTGGAGGACATTCCTGACATGAACTACAAAAACACTGACCAGCCATACCCACGAGGCGAGGTCAGTGTTCATGCTCACCTGTGGTGCTGTTGCTCACCATGTAACTAAGCGTGGCACATGTGAGATGCACACTTGTGGCAAAGCAAACACCATGGCCTGTCTAATTATAACTGTGCATAAAAGTCATGAAGGTCATGATGCTCTGGCATAGACTACTGCTCCTTCTGTCATTGGATTGTACAGACCAATTCGGCACAATGTATCTTTACCCAACAAGTACTGGGGCGTTTCTGACTTGCTTGCATAGGCAAGCTGCTCAGGTACCTTGTATGGCATTGGTTTCTGTGCATAGGATGCTGACAGTCGTGTCCCAATTGCAGATCTGTGTAAGGGGCCCCACCATTTTCAAGGGGTACCTGAAGGATGAGGAGAAGACTCGGGAAGTGCTGGATGGGGATGGCTGGCTGCACACCGGTGATGTCGGCACATGGCTCCCTGGCGGCAGACTCAAGATCATTGATCGCAAGAAGAACATCTTCAAGCTGGCTCAGGTGATTGCAGCTGTTGAGACAAGCTGTCTGTGCTGCAAGTGCTTGCTGCAGCAGTGTGGCAAGCCAGTCATGTCTGTTGCTGTCCATGCACACAGCTGCAGCATGTTTCTTGAAGCACACACGGCACATGAAAGGATCTGTCACACTCCAGCTCCTACAACACAAAAGGGGGATCACACACGACCATCATCAGAAGCATGTTTTGCTCAAATTAGAGCTTCCTCAATGGAGTCCACCTCAAATTTTCCTTTCTCACAAGGGTTGATGTGATTCCGCGTGAACATGTGGATCTGATTGGTAGACTGGCTGGTGTGATGCAGGGTGAGTACGTAGCCCCAGAGAAGATTGAGAACGTGTATGTGCGGTGTCCCTTGGTGGCCCAGTCCTTCGTCTATGGTGACAGCCTCAGGCCGCAGCTTGTAGCAGTGGTCATACCTGACCCTGAGGCCCTGCAGCCATGGGCCGCCTCTAGAAGGCTGACGCAGGACGTGAATGACTTGTGCAATGATGATCAGGTGAAGAGCGCCATCATGAAGAGCATGCTGGAAGAGGGGAGAGCCGCTGGCCTCAAGGGCTTTGAGCAGGTACAGACCCTGATGCATGTTGTACAACAGTCACGAAATTGTCATGTACTATGTACTGCTTAGCTTAGCTTGTAAACTATCATGAGATTACGTCATCATAGTATATGACTATTTACCATTTACTAGTACATCATCGTAGTACTGAAGCTAAGTACTGCTGAAGCCGTGTTGCTGTCAGGTACATATGAACTTAAGCAGGCTGTAGCAACTGCTTTGTAGGCTGTCGTGTGGGATCACAGTAACTTCATTGCTCTTGTCTGTGCTTGCACAGTGTTGTGTGCATTTGTCTGACATCTGCTTTGTTGTTTTATTGACCGATGACCTGTAGGTTGAACCAGTGCCCTGTCGGCAGGCTCTGAAGAATTCGATGTGCCCACAAAGACCTTTGTTGTATTCTTTCTGACAACACACTATGTCAAATGCCAGTCTTAATGCTGATCTTGCATATGCAAATTGCAGGTCGCAGCCATACATTTGCATCCAGAGCCATTCTCCATAGAAAATGGGATGATGACGCCCACCTTCAAAGTCAAGCGACCGCAGGCCAAGCAGGCCTTCCAGAAACAGCTTGATGCTATGTATGCAAAACTGGAGAAGTAGATGTGGAGCGCAGCCCAATTTTGCAGGAGGCTATTTGCCTTTTGTTTGATGCACACTGTCTTCTGGTCTTTCCATGCTCGTTCATTGTTTAAAACCATACTTAGCAGCTTACTGGCACGATCTGGCGCTGGCTTGTACTTGTGTGTTGCAGCCGTCTATCGAGACATTATGTTTTATGCTGGTGAGGTGAGCGCTGATATATAGGTCTTGAAGTCGAAATAAAGATGCCGGGCATATTTATACAAGCTGTCTCAGAGTCTGCACAAACTGGGTGTCCTCATCTGTGTCAGGAGTGTCGAGCCTTTCAGCGAGCTCTGCAAGCAAAAGCACAACATATACAATCCTCAGAATTTGCACTGAACCCTAGCCTGTTACCCCCACACCTCGTTGGATCATGCGCTAGGTCAAGGCCTGACCGTAAAGCCACTGGTCTGTAGTTCGAGGCACACTGCCGGAAGTTGGCATACGACCTTTCAAACACGACAGCGACAGAGCTGCGCAGCTTTGCCAAAACCTGCAGCGTTGCATAAAGTTGTCCAAAGCAGCTAACGCCGAAACCGAAAAGGGTTGGATCCTTCCTGCAAAAGTTGGGCGTGAAAGATGCCGCCTTGTCCACATTGTGGGCAGGCAGCTGAGTTTGAAGAAAATGGAGGAGAGCTGTAAGTGGTCTTGCCAGATCTAAATTTCCCGGCGCTGCGGTATCGTACTACCGCTGAGCATGCAACCTGATGCAGGAATTGCACCCTTTGTGGAGCAGTGGTCGAAGGGCAAAACTTGTCAAGCGAGGTGACTTTTGCCAAAGGAGCTGGAGGTGAAAGTGCAGCCGTTGGACAGTACGTGACAGATGGTTCAGGAGCTGGCACAAGGCTGTCTGGGGGAAGAGTGTACAACCAGGTCAGGCACTTGCTTTTTGCTTTCAAGCAATGTCACCATGCATGTATGCAGCGATTTGGTACATCTGCACAACACACAATATATTTGCTCAATGGCCCTGCTAACATCTAACTACATTCTGAGGTCCATGCAGCATTTGCGAAATTCATGCCATCATGCTGTTTGTTTGCAGAAATCGTGCGGCTCTTCCTTCTTTTTTGCATTCAACATTTACAACAAGGTGATTGTTATCCTGCTATAGGTGGACTCCCATGAGAAGTCACTAGCCAAGGGAAGAGATGAGATTCAGCATCTGGTTCTGCAACTGGAGATCACACCACACGGTGACACCATTGAGGGCGCACACCGCCTATACCGTATTGCACTGCAGCGCAACTTTACTCGTGGCAGACGCACTGCACAGGTATGTACCAGCCAGACATGCCCAATGCATGCATGGATCTCATTCCTGCTTGTGTTGTCCTCATGCACATGTCACAATTCATGGTTTGAAGACCTTCCTTTCATGCGCATTTGCATCTACATAAAACTGTGGCAAAGTATTGTGTTTGTGCCTGCGAGTTCTGTCAAGACCTTGTAGGCTACCAGACATTTGACCAGATCAGCAGAATGCAACCTGTGCTGTCTGATGCGATCCAGGTGGCAGGGGCGTGTCTATACATATTCTGTAGGCAGGAGCAGAAGCCCTTTATGCTGATTGATATCTCAGATGTGCTGCAAATCAATGTCTTTGTGCTGGGAGGCGTCTTCCTGCAGATGTGCCACCTGCTGCGACTTGAAGAGCACCCTATGTTCTCAAGGTACCTCTGCGTCCAATGCCAGCTGAGCATGCTCACAGTAACCTGGATACTTAAGGCACACAGCATGAGTCCAGTCATCACTCACTTATTCAACTTGTGTTCCACTCGTGTCTGCCTTTGGATCAAGGAAGTACAATCCAGAGAAGCTCCTTGTATCTGAAAGTCAGTGCACCAACAACAGGGTGTGCTTTGTGGACTGCATGCCCCTTTGCCTGGATGTCTGGCCGTCATTGCTCACTGTGCTTGCATCAGGCATCACTCATTGCAGCAGCAACCCTCCTGTCAAATGGCGCTGTGTCAGACCCATGACAAGGAATTGACATGATCATGGCATTTGTGCCACAGGCCCATCGACCCTAGTCTGTACATCCACCGCTTTGTGCACAAGCTGATGGGGGAGAACCAAGACTTCACCAGGCAGAAGCAGAATGCAGTCACCAACACTGCCTTGCGCCTGGTCAAGAGCATGAAGCACGACTGGATGCAGACAGGTCGCAGGCCCAGTGGCATCTGTGGAGCTGCCTTGTTCATTGCCACACATATCCATGGTGAGCATGGCAACCCTCTTGTGCCAAAGAAATGCTGATGGTCTCCTCATGACACTGTCATGCCCTGACTATGGGCATACATGCAAAGCAGCATGTGTGATCCATTGCTAGGTCAAGCCAGGAGCCTGGCACCCATGCTCTCGTTTGTCATGTCTGTCCTTGCAACAGTGGCATGCAAAGTGCATTGACATGCTCAATAGATGGCAGCAGAAATGCAGCTCATGCTTGCAGCATTGTATGCAGAGATGACGGGCTTGCTGCATCATCACGCCACAGTCATCATCCGCACATGGATGCCTCATCTTATAAGCATCATCCAGAAAGTAGATCAACAAATCAGACATACATACCTGCAGACAGACATTATACATATGGACAGACAGATGTACAAAGATCAGTAGCCTGTCCATCACTTGCAGGCATGGAATTCACGCGGCGCGAGATTGTTGCCAGAATCCATATAGGAGAAGCCACCCTGGCAAAGCGTGTGAGCGAGTTTGCAACAACAGCAGCAGGGGACCTGACTCTAGATGAGTTTGATGTGAGGGGGCGGGAGATTGAGAACGAGCAGATGGCCTTGCTGGAAAACACTCAGCCTTCACAAGAGGAGAGCGTGTCTGGCTGCCGCTGCATTCACATAGGTGACACTCCCCTCACAACAGTCTGTGCAGACTGTCATCTGCATGGCATACATTGCTTGATACACTAGGCATTATGGTATAGAACTCAATCATCGACCATGGTCGCCCTGTGCTCATCGACGTTGAGTGTTCTTTGTGTACATACCAGTGTTGTGGCTGTGTGTGTTGTCTCTCAGCATGACTTTGGACTCAATGAGATACAGCTGGTCACCTAGACTTTTAGGAATGTGGCTGCAGAGTCTCACTGGGGTAGCATGCGCTGGACAACATCCTGCAGTATAGTGCTACCGTTGACATCTGAAATTACCTTGTGTGAGCAGCATGCAAGGCTCACTGAGAGCAGACATCTCACCTACAAAGCTGTCAGAGCAATTCTACAGCAGTTTTACAGCATTTGCTCAGGCTTGCATGAGTCAAAGTTGCGTCGAGGCTGTCAAAGTTGTCAGAGCAATTCTATAGCAGTTTTACAGCATTAGCTCAGGCTTGCATGAGCTCCACACTGAACATCTCATCTGACTGCTGTTGCATGCACACTGACAGTGTTCAGAAGGCTCTGGATCAGACCTACGGTCTCCAATCTCATGCACAGCTGACTTTTTCTCAAGTCATAACAATGTCGTAACAATCTTATGACTCCGGAGAAAGTCAGCTGCGCATGAGACTGGAGACCCTGGGTCTGGTCCAGAGCCTTCTGATTACTGTCAGTGCAATCCGTAACCTCGACCAGGTGTAACGTAGTGGCATTACATTGGCATACAATGCAGAGCAGTCCTGTCAGTGCAATCCAGAAACTTGACCAGGTGTAACGTAGTGGCGTTACATTGGCATACAATGCAGAGCAGTCCTGTCAGTGCAATCCAGAAACTCGACCAGGTGTAACGTAGTGGCGTTACACTGGTATACAAATACAGAGAATCAAGACCAGGAAACACCTTGGCCAGGGGCCTGGTCTCATCACTTGATCAGGTTGTTTTTGCTCCGATTCGTTACAACAGATGTTGGGCTCAACACTTGATCAGGTTGTTTCTGGTCCAATTTGTGACACCAGGTGTTGGGTGCTTTGCAGAGATGGGAGCTGTGGTGTACTCATCAGGCATGTGCATGGATTGCTACAAAGAGTACTTGGAGAATGCTGGGGGGCAGCTGCAGGGTCACAACCCCCCCGCTTACACCAGGGGTCTCCTCAAAGCCAAGCAGGTACTCCAACCACCCACCACTCAAGGTTTCAATGAATGACTTTGACAGTGATTGGCGTAAATGTGTGTTTGGTGATTGTTTTGGTGATTGTGCTATATGCTACATCGTGCTCTTTGGTGCAAACAGTGCAAACACAGCATGGCAATTCTTCTGGGCGCCTCAGCATATTATTGTATTCTTGAATATCCTTGAAGGGAGTCAGCCAACCATTGCAATAGCCATTCCTGACAGCAAGCCCTCGCAAACACATTAGACAAATACATTTTTTTGCCCATGCCGCAGTTGACTTTGGAGGGGTTGTGAGCAGCGCTGCACGTCCTAGAACAGCATTGTGGACAGTTTTGACTTCCATGCATTACATCTGGCTGCAGGAAGAGGAAGAAGAGCAGGAAGAGGAGGAGGAGCAGGAGGTGTTGGCCCTGCCAGCTCCAGGGGATGACGGCAGCCAGGATGGGCAGGTGGAAGCTGACATGCATGCTGCCATTGCCAGTGCTGAGCTTGCCAACTATGCCAAGGTACTTAACTCTGGCTGACATGCATTCAATCATTCATTTGATTTTAAGTCCTCGGGGCCAGTCACGACCATTGGACCAGTAGTCTGGAAATGTCAAACAAAATGCATGCTGGGTCCAAGCTTCGCAACATGCCATGCTAGCTGTTGTCAGTGAGATTGCAGTGTGTGGTGCAAATGCCATTGAGCTGACTTCCATCAGCGCATGCAACCCAATGAAGCTCATTCTCTGTTTGGCCAAAATATGTTATGCGCCTTGACTTCCACCTGTCTGTTCACCATACGGCTTGCTCTTGAAACCTGTCCTTCCTGGTCACGCCTTCTTTGCGCTTCCTGCCTAGCCCATGTCTTCTGCAGCATGTGGCAGACCATCACAGCTTTGACTGCCTCAAGAACTCAAGCTAAACAAAGCAGAATACATAGAGGTGATGAAGTGTGTGCTGTGCGAGTGCAGGCCGCCCTGCCTAAAGCAGAGGTGCGCAGATCAACACGAGCAGCCTCTCGGGCTGCCAGTCAGCATCACTCACACTCACAGCAGCACGCCCCTACTGTATCACAGCCTCCCTCCCCTGGGACCCCGCCTGAGCCCCTCCTCACTGCCCACCAGGACCCCCACCTCACAAACGCTGACCCAACTCAGCCCACAGCTCAGCAGGCACAGCATGCTCAGGGGGCGTTTGAAACAGGCGCAGATCATGCAGTACCAGCTGATGGTTCAGACATGCAGTTGGAAGCAATGCAGGGTGACAATGACAATGGTGATGCTATGCCCGTTGGTACAGCAGAGCAGGCTGACACAGAGCAGGCGCTGCAGCAGTCACAGATACACACACAGCTGACGTCACAGGAAGCACAAGAGGCTGGTCTGCAGGAAGGGGGAGAAGCACAGCTGGCGTTAGCTTTGCAGCCCTCCCAAGAGCAAGGTGAGAGGACTTTCTGATCCGTTCTGAATGTATCATGCATGTCCATAACGCATGCACTTACAAACTGCTGTCAAGCATATTGCTGGTGATGACTTGTCTTTCATCCACCTTCGTCTACTTTGGACCGTTGCGGCCATGCTGTCTGTTGTGTACAAAGTACTGCATCACTGCTGAACATTACATTGAGCTTACATTGAGCAACAGGCTCATGGCCAGCAAGAGTGCATTGCAAGACTACTGAGAGCAGCAACAAAGTGCTTCAGACCATGAACAAGCTTGAGGTTTACACCTCTGCATGACTGCAGTGCATCAGGCATGCTGGGGGGCATGATGCAGGTGGGAGTGAGGATGACAGGGGTGAGACTCTATCTGACATGTCAGACATGGATATGAGTGAGTTCATTGTGCATGATGAAGACGAGATCCGGCAGAAAGAGCAGATGTGGAACACCATGAACCGAGACTATCTGGAAAAGCAAGAAATGAAGAAGATGCAGCTGGAAGAGGCACATCAGGTTGGCCTGGTCTTTCTTCCATAAGAGTTGTCCCAAAACGTGTGAGCTCAGGAAGCTGTCAGGCACATACAAGGCATTGCGGTCCAGAGTTTTTGTGAATGCAATGCATGAATGCTCTGTGTGTGTAGGATGGTCACATACAGAGTGGACAAGGCATGATCATGACATCTGATGCATCAAGAGGCTTGTGCCTCAGCTAACGTGACAGCAATCGTAGATGCACTTGATACTTTTGCTTCTCAGGCACACACAGTGCCTGCATGTGCATGACTGTTGCACTCCAGTATGAAATTGCTAAAGCCTGCACTTGCTGCATCAATCCATTCAGATAGGTGAACATCGCCACACAACAATGCCAGAAGCCTTTGCCACCTGACAAAGCCCACACTGCATCACAGGCGCGGACAGATAAGCTGGCCGAGCAGGAGGCTAAGGAAGCAGGGGAGGGACAGAAGAGGGGTAGGGGTCGACCCTTGGGCAGCAAAACCAAGCCCCGGCCTGAGGACTGCCTTGGCCCCAGCAGCACTCCCTTGGAGAGTGCCAAGAACCTGCTGCAAGCCAAGAAGCTGACTGGCAAGATTGACTATGAGAACCTTGAGCGCCTGTTTGAGGACCCCTCTGCAAGGTAAGCCTGATTTTGTCCATGTTGCATCAGAGCTCAGTCAGGGTACAAGCTTGGCTTGTTGAACAGTCATGTGATGCAGTGATTGATGCAGATGCAGTGATTGATGCAGATGCAGTGATTGATGCAGTAAAGGTGAGTGATGCAATGGTTCTCTGCATCCCATACAACAAGATATGTACACCTGGCAGACATGATCAGCTGGTCACCCTTATCTGGCCTGCCTGCTGCAGTGACTTGCAAAGCAAAACACTCTCTGCTGTCTGTACTCATCTGCAGCCAGGAGTGACATTGCAAAGCAAAACACCTCTGCTGTCTGTACACATCTGCAGCAAGCAGCGACACTGCTTTCTTCGCTGCGCAGTGGACCCAGTAAGAAGAGGAAGGTGGGTGAAGCCATTCAGGAGCGAGAGAAGCGGCAAGCGGATGCAGCTGCTGCAAAGCGGCAGCGCCAGCAGGCTGCTCTGGCTGCAGATGCCAAGAAGAAGCAGCGTGCCGGCAGCAGCCTCATGGGCGCTGGGCTGCGCTCTGGCCTGGGAAGCAGCAGTGGTCTGTCTATGCTAGGCAGGTTCAGCAAACAGACAGAAGAGCCAACTAGTCCTTCTCGATTCAGGCCTACGAGCCCAACTGCAACACGTGGTGGATGATGTTTGCGACACATGTATGTACACTGCATGGCATACGGCTCACCAACTGCTACTGGTCAACTGGCCAGCTCATGGTAGACCTTCCAATCATGTACACTTGCATGTCAATATAAAGGTTTAGCAGCTACAATGCGTGCAATGTTCTAGGGTTCATGCAATATTGATGTAGGCACTTGAGGTTGGTCATGTATTTGTATGTGATAGAATGCAGCAGGTGTGGCTGCAAATATGTGCTAGGCAATTTTGCAGCAGTCAATATGAGAGAAACGCTGACAGCGTGATTTTGCAACAAAATAGGTGATAAAGGTATGGCCCCTAGATAGACTAGTGATTTGTCACTATATGTGAGTCATAGAGTAGGTAGAGTCCGTTGATTGCACTGCATGCAAAGCTGCTAAACAAAATTCTGCATGCAGAATAGCTTTGCATCCAGCCTAGAACTTGTACAGAAGACTGAGGCCTCATTTGTTCTTTGTGAGTGTATGCCTGAAGCTGGCACACTCATATACTGCCAAAGACGCATGTATATAAAGTATCAGCCAAAGCCTCTAGTGCTTGGCCTCTGTTATCTGCTTGACCAGAATGTCTCCCAGCTCAACGCAGCCAACTTGCTTCATGCCAGAGGACATAAGATCCCCTGTTCTGTAGCCAGCATCCAGAGCAGCTGTCACAGCTGCCTCCAGGCGATCTGCTACCTGTAGAACACAGCAACTTTGTAACAATTCTTTAGCTACAGTACAGATGAGCCTGCTTGTTTTTCACAAACAAAATTCCAGCATACTGTTGCATGCGAGAATGAGGCTTGACATGTCACTAATGCTTCTTTGAACAGCAAACCCTCATCAACTGTATAAGCTGTATGTAGAATCATGCATGATCCAACTTTACCTTGGGTAGATTGAGACCATATCTGCACATCATGGCAGCACTGAGCACCATTGCCATAGGGTTTGCCTTGTCTTGGCCAGCAATATCAGGAGCAGAGCCATGAACCTGCATCAGCAATTGAGTGTGATCACCCTTCTGGCTGTGCATGTTGACCGCACGCTGCATGCAGCAGACATCTTTTGTGCGCATGGAGTTGCCTACTGCTGGTTGTTGCAGCACTCTGAGGGCACAAGCTGTGATGGCATGTGTATAGAGTGTTTTGAACATTGAGCTGATGCATCATTGGATTGCAAGCCAAAGAGGATGTGGCCAAACAAACCAAAACATGTGCTCCAAAGTTGTCAGAGAATGCCGCACACTTGAGCATGAGTAGCAAGGAATTGCATTTACCGGTTCAAAAATGCCAGGGCCATCATTGCTAATGCTAGCAGAAGGAAGCATGCCCAGACTGCCTGTCAGCATGGAGGCCTCATCAGACAGAATGTCTCCAAAAATGTTGCCAGTGACAATGGTGTCAAAGACCTTGGGATTCCGTAGGAGCTGCATGGCTGCATTGTCAATATACCTGCAGTCAGTAGCAGTAAGATATTTGCAGCGGGTTGCTGTGCACATGCACATGGCGTGGCACTGCCACTTAAAATTGTGCCAAGATCAATTTGCATGCTTTCATTCCGATATGTCGTTTGTAAAGACTGCAGTTCAAGCACACATGCATGTCGACAGTATGCTGCAATGAGATGCACTTCTGCATGCATGTGTGAGGCTGCTGAACATCAAACAGCACAAGCCCGCAGTTTGACATGAAGCTCCTCATTATTTATCTACTTACGGCAGTACACTGTATGCACACATGTGCACATATGCTCACACAGTCACAAACAGATGACAAAGGTCTAGAGTCATGAAAGATGACACTAGGGCTTTGTAAACATGCAACTGAAAGAGGCCAAGCACTGGCTACCTATATGTCGAGATAGGCAGAATAGCAAGCAGATGTTATCAGTGCTTACATATGGGATAGCTCAACATCTGGGTACTCTTTGGCAACTCGAGTCACAACCTCCTTCCAAAGCTGGCTGACCTCCAGAACATTGCTCTTCTCCACACTGCATAGCTTCTTCTGTCGCTTCTGTGCAGACTTGAAAGCCACGTGAGCTATTCGCTCCACCTGTTCAGGCCATGGAACTGAATCATGCTCTGTGCACAGCATTGTGACTCACGCTGATGCAGCATGAGGCACAGTCAGCATTGTGACTCATGCTGATGCAGCATGAGACACAGTCAGTGGTGCCTTGAGATAGACTCACCTCTGACTCTGAGTATATCATGGTGTTGAATCCCACCTTCTCTCCCTTGTCATTTGTCTTGAACCCCTGCAGTTTGCAATGGAGATGAGAGGCAGCGTTTAATGCTGCTTAGAGCATGAAATATGTATATGTTGCTAATTCAATAAACATGGCAGAACTGACCCTTGGCTGCCCAAAGTAGATCCCGCCCACCAGCTCTCTGACAATCATGATGTCAGTGCCCTCCACAATTTCCCGTTTCAAGCTGGAGGCATCTGCCAGCTGTGGCAAAACTATTGCCGGACGCAAATTTGCAAATGCTTTTAAGCCAGCCCGCAAAGCTAGCAACCCACGCTCAGGCCGCTGATCAGCTGGCAATGTATCCCATTGGTACCTTCAAGTCATTTGCAGCACTGAGCAGTATGCAAGCAGATTCTCGGCCAGTGTCTGTTTAGTCAAGTCTCACCCTCCAATAGCAGCCAGGAGCACAGCATCGCTCTGTTTGCATGTTTCAAGTGTTTGTTCGGGCAACGGCTTGCCAGTCGCGTCAATTGCTGCACCACCGACCAGCTCTTCCGAAAACTGAAACTCCTCGTTTTCGAGCTTGCCTGCGGCCTCGAGGGCATTCAGAGCAACTTTCGTTATTTCTGGGCCGATGCCGTCTCCAGGTAGGACGGTGATTTTGTGCGCCATGCACGTTATGACAGGACGCCTGTGAGCTGGTTGCTGACGGCTGCAAAACAAGTGTGCACGAGCACGCGATGGGCTCATGCAACCTGCACTGGCATGCACTCGCTGCGACCCGGCAGATGACATTGTCACCCAATCCATTGTGACCAAAGCGCGCTCTTCGCTTGCAAAACTGCACCTGTCTGCAATGTGCTCAAGTGCAGTACCTGAAGATGAAGCGTTGCAACTCAAAGAATTCGTTGACCAGAGTCAAATCGCGCTTTCGACATGCCTTGGAACAACTGCCCCGACTGCTCTGACCCGTCGCTGATGTGCAATCAAGTCATGATGATCACGTCAGTGTCTCTCACATAACTTGCTGCAAGCAGGTATGCTGAGCCGGCTAAGGGCAGCTGCAAAGCTCCAGACGAGACTACCCAAACTTGTCGAGCAGCCCGGACACCGGTCATTTTCACTTTCTGGCACAAGCAGCGGCCTGCGAGAAGAAGGACAGTATTTGGCTGCAATTGCTGACCGCTTTCACGCTGCACCTGAATCAGCAGCCAAATTGCTGGCTGACAGCTTGAGCAGTCAGCATCGTGCTTTGCTGTTGCAAGCATTGGGCAACGAGGCGCAGCGAGTACCCAGAGCCTATGCAGACAAGCTATTCCGAGAAGCTGACACCGACGCTCCTCTTCAGCAACTTGACAAGTAAGCAGCGCCTCTGCCTACATTATAGGCAGTATACAGCAGTATACAGATGCAAGTTGTGACGGCGTACAGGGAAGAGTTCATCAAAGCGCTGCAGCTTGACCGGCAATTGACCGCCACTGCAAAAGCTGGCAGCACAGAGCCACCAACTTTCAGCATGTGTGCCTCTGTAGCCCTTGCAGCAGCTCTTCCATTTGTTGGCTTTGGTTTCCTAGACAACTTCATCATGGTACGCTAAATATCTGCCGCCTAGCCCAGCCGCCTCCAGCAACTGATGCTCAGTGCCAGGATCTGCCATGCAAGCATGTCAGCAACATTTTCCGTGTTCAGCTGAGCTGATTAGCAAAGCTTCTACAACACTTGTTTTGCAGTTGGCGCTTCTGACTGCAGCTGGTGGCAGGGGAAGAGATTGATGCCACACTGGGTGTGAAGCTAGGCTTTTCTACTTTGGCATCAGCTGGCTTAGGCAATCTTGTGTCTGACGTGGCTGGCATAGGCTTTGCAGAGCAGCTGGAGGTACGCTGTTGTAGTCTGTTCTATGTGTCTGTCATTTGCATGAGGTGTCTTTTGTGCTTGATTGTCATATGCAAAATGATTTTGATGAGGCCTTTGGGAATGATGCTGCCATGTTGCAAAGTGCATTGCTTGTTGCAGGGGTTTGTACGGAAGTTGAAATGGGCAAAAAGCCAGCCGTTGTCACCAGCGCAACGGCTCATGCTGAAGGCAAGAGGTATGAGCCCCATTTCAGCCATATTGAATTGTTGAAACTGTCTCCGTGTCTTGTACAAGCTTCTCTACACGAAGTTGCTGTTCACAGTCTTTGCTGGCAAACGTGTTGACTACAAAACAAAGCTATCAGACCAATTTCCTGGTGCAGTTGCTAAGACAAGTGGGTCTGTGCTTGGAGTCACAGTGGGCTGCTTGCTTGGCATGGTGCCATTGCTATGGATGGATGCTCCTCAACGTGAAGCTGAAAAGACAACAGAGCAGGCTGACTGAAGCCACCCTTGTGTAGTGACAGTACCAATGCTTGACTTCCCAGTGCATGTCCACCATGTGGTTCAGAAGAATCTGACCAAGATGTGCTGTACGTGAACAAAATCGTGATATCGCATCTTTAGTACAATGTGCATTTTGCCTTCCCGATTCACAATACAGTCCAAGAACGTCTACACAGGCCAGCATGCCAGTAAGCACAGCAACTGCTGGCCTTATCCAATTGCAAAACATTTGGATAGGGAAAATCCTATATTGTAACTTCGACACTACACTGCGCACTGTAGACTGGTCTATGCCAATGACACAGGCGGTGATATACACATCTGATACAAAGGTACATTGCACTGCTGGTGAAGACTGTTGTACATTTGCCACATGAAAGATTGACCGGCGTCATTTGCCGGCGTCATGGAATAAACAAGCACACCAGCTAAGAGGTTTACTCAGCCAGCAGGGTGTCTGCTTAGACAGTCAACCGCTGTGGTTTGGTAGGGTGTATGGCTTGCAAGCCACGTGACCTGCTCGTTGCAGCCTCCTGTGATGACGCTGCAGCACTATCTGGACCCATCTCTTGAATATCTTCCAGTGCATCATCTATAGTTGGACCTTGCTGCTCTCTGTAGCATGAGGCACCCACAATTTAGCAATTGTGGTAAGTGCATAACACCTCATTGCATCATCACTCAGCCAAAACGTTTTGGGTCAGACACATAAACTGCTAAGTGCAGCACAAGAAAATCTATTGAAATTGACAGACTTATAGCAACCACCCAGAATACCTGCTTGCCAAGAAGAACAGCGCTTCTGAGCTGTCAAGCATGCAATTTGCGTGAGAGTGCTGTGACTTACTTGGCTACAATTCAGATCAGCCATGCACACAATGCAGAGGCGACATCCACAAAAGTACAACCAAGTGACTACAGCAGTCTTGCTTGGCAATTTGTATAGCTCACCTAGCTAGCTGTCTTGCCACAAACAAGGGTGCCTCGCACTGAAGAGCCAAGGCAAGGGAGTCACTGGGGCGGGAGTCAACACTGCGCTTGATGCCTCCTGGCAATAAAAGGACAATCCTGCTGTAGTAGGTGTGGTTCTCCAGGCGCGTGATCACCACGCGCTCTACCTTGCTGCCTGTGGCCTGCGCCACCATACCACATGTCTCATGCATAGAGGCTTGATGAACTTGGCCCAAAAAAACAATGCCAGAGATCTTGCTATGGAAATGGCTGCAGCAGAATTGCAAATAGCGCTGGGCAAAGAAAGCTACAATGAAGCTGCACTCATTGTCATCTGTATGCAAGAGATATAGATTCACGGTCGCTTGAGAGGAGCAAATGGATGCGGATAGCGCATACCTCAAGGCTGCGCTTCCAAGTGCCTAATGTGGAGGGCCGTCTGCCTTCTCCACCACCAGTTGTGGCGTACACCAATGCAGCTGCCTCTGCCACTCCAATGAAGATTGGCATCAGCTGTTCAAACCCATCTACATGCACACTAGCCACACCTCCTCCACTGCCCACTGCAATCTCTCGCAGCTGCACAACAACAAGCCACTGGAAGGCAAATTCAAGCATTGTCTCCACAGTACCTGAGACCCTGGCCACAGCTGAACAGTCAGCTGTTCCAACTAGAATGACTGCAGCAGAAAGTGCAGGCAGATCGGACCAGACTCTGCTCAAAAGCTTGCCCCCTGACTCGAGTTACCTCTGCATTTGCATAATCAGCATCTTCACCACCTACTCCATCAAAGCCATTGAAGCTGTGGACACCAGTGTCTGTGACGCTTCTGAGACTTGGATTAGCAGAAGCAGGCTGCGCCAGCAGAGGCGCCAACAGGAAGCTTGCTCCTCTCATCAAAAATTCCCGCTTTGTACAGCTTTCCACATCCAGCCGGGCCGCAATCGGCCCACGGGCAGCTTTGCTTGCCTTATATGGTTTGGGGGAAGCACTGCCCCTTTTGCTGCTGCACGCTACACCATTCATCCTGGGGTCTGGCTTTACTACGAGCATCTTTACAAGGACAGGCCAAGCACTCACAGCAACAAAGCACTTGTTTCCGAGCTGGCTACATGTATAACTTTTGTTGTTGAGTGATCACTTCTGGCAGTACCATCGGCTGGCACGCACTTGTCATTTCGGCTGAAGTGACTCTGCCAGCTTCTCTGTTAGGACTGTCTAGGCCACTGCAAGGATCTCAACCTGAGCCGTGACGCGTACAACCAACCAAACTCCAGCTACTGCCAGAGCTACTGCTCCAAAATACAGAGAAGCCTCGCATGTACGCACAGTCATTCATGCGACGCACAGACACACCTGCTACACAGTCCCGAGTCGCGCGATCGTGTGCAATCGTGCGCGTACCATCACGCTCAACTCAAGAGAATCTGGGGTGTATTGCCGATTGAGCAGCTGATGTCTATTGATCGGTGGCCCAAGCAAAAAAACATGTTTGACGGGATGCCGTAGTGCTTGCCGCGGCTTGGACACCGAGTGTCTCTTACCTGCGAGGTTCTTGCACTTATGCATCGTTCCGTTCGGCATTTGCTGCAGCCTAGTAAGGCGTTCATAAAGTCAGTGAGTCCAGAAGCTCAGACAGTCAGGTTTGCCCCAGCTTCTTTTTTTACTCTGCTGACAGGGCTTGTATGAGCGACTTCTGGCTCACACTGCAATGGCTCACACTGCAAGAACCTGTTCGACTTCAGCTTTAGTTTGCATGCCAAATCTGTGCCATGCAGAGTTGATTCAGCATCGCTGCGCTCCTATGGCCAAATTGCTGTAGACAATTCTGCTAACACAGCCCGAGGGGGCATTGCAAGCACCAGTGGAAGACACGCAGAAGGGGCTTGGGAGGGTTGGTCTCACCTGAGGAGACATTCTCAACCCCGCATTCACATTGTACAGGAGCAGCTTGGTGCTGCAGTGGCCAATTCCGTTTGGTGCAGTCCTGCTGGTCAAGTGAGCACCTGTTCTTGCATCAGGTGTCGAGCATAACTACCAGGGTTTTTTTGTCACCACCTCACTGCGTGCTGTCAAACTGCTGCTCCATCAGACCTTCATGCATGCATGCATTAATGGCATTAGGGCAGAGTCCCAGACAGTCTGTCATGTAAGTGATATTGCCTGCAGAAAGTGCTGTGGCTATGGCCTAGTCTGCTGGTAGGAAATGCTCTCACAATCCAACAGAGTCTGTGCTTGTCGCAACCAACAACCAATCCTCCATACATACAGCAACCGCCTCCCACAGAGGGTGGTACTCTCGCAAACTTCTTTGCTGGGGCGCAAGAAGAATTCCAGACCATGCTAAGGTGTGCAATGTACTGCAGTCACCAGCTCAAATTTGCTGTGGGCACTGTTGTGGCAACGATGATGACCTGCTTTGAGAATTGCATGGGCCTGCTTACAGAATCAGCATGATGCAATGAAGCCAGCAGGCGTTCCTGTCGTCCTGTGTCCCCAACCCACATGCCACTCCGCACAGTTTACACTGTCTCCTGACTGCTGTGATCGACAGTATACACAGTCTTGAGCGCATTGCACAGTGCCTGAAGATAACACATTGCATAGCTCAGAAAGGTGATTGCACACTGATGTGTACTCTGAACAAATGCAGAGCATGCTACCTGCTCTTGCTCTTCACTCCAGCAAGCCTGACAGCACCCTTTGCGGTTGGGCTGGGCCTGCAAAGGCAGCGCTGGCTGGACCTGGTGGTGTGGACCTTGGAAAGGGCAGGGCCTGCCTTTATCAAATGGGGTCAATGGGCAGCCACAAGGCCAGACCTGTTCCCACCAGACCTGTGCAGCAAGCTGGCCCAGCTGCAGACTGGAGCCCCTACCCACCCCTTCGCTTACACCCGTCAGGCTGTGGAGTCGGCTTTTGGGTGTGTATGTCTGTAGCTGTTCTTTGTAGCCTCTACCTTGCTCTTGCTTGTAAAGTGTTATTAAGCACTCCTGTTGCTTGCGTGAGAGGTGTTATGTGCATGCCTGGCAAATGCACTGGGTCCCGGTCTGGTGACTTTTGCAACCCCCCCCCCCCATCCCCGCCACCCCCCCTACCCTTGAGCAATATGCTCCATGACAAGAACGGTACAGCTGTGCATGTTGCCAATGTGCTTGCTTGCTATACTTTCAGCATGTGCATGAATGGCTGCATCAGCTCCCACAAGCTCAAGCTCGATCTTGATTTCTGAGAATGCAGTAATGACTAGCTTGTGCTTTGTTGTAGCCGCACGCTGGAAGAGATGTTTGATGACTTTGCTCAGAAGCCAGTGGCATCAGGGAGTATAGCTCAGATACATAAGGCTCGCCTGTCAGCCAGGGGAGCCCACAACAGCGAATTCCCTCAAGGCACCACTGTTGCTGTCAAGGTAGAAACCGAGCCTGCATGTACGATGATCTGTTTGACTATACAGGGCTTGTGCTTCATCCTGCACAGCTTTTGGCGAATTGTGCTGGGCATGCAAAAGCGCGCAGATGCTGCTTGTGCTGCTGCTAGCTATGAGATGCAAGTCAGCCCAGCTGGGCTGTAGTCCAGCTTAGAGTTCAGGGCTGTCGAGCTGTCTTGCAAGTTCTAGGGTGTCACAGATTGTCTTGGAGTGCCTCTCTCCTGGATCTCAGGAAGCAATCAACAGTCCTTCATGAACAGCTGGTCATTTAGACCAAGCAATTGCATGACAACAATGGCTTGGGTAGTGAACAGATTTTAGCACCATGTTTAGCCATGCAGTGACATGGTGCTCCACTTTCTTCAGGTGCGGCACCCAGGAGTGACCACACTGATGCAACGAGACTTCACCCTCATGCACCGTGCAGCGCGCCTCTCAAGTCATCTGCCCTTCCTCAGTGAGCTGCATCTAGAGGAGAGCATACGCCAGTTTGGAGCTCCTCTCAAAGAGCAGCTGGACCTCCAAGTAGAGGCTCAGCATCTCGACCGATTCGGCAAGAACTTCCGAACTTGGCGCAACCTGAGTTTTCCCGCCCCCGTGTACCCTCTGGTGGCGCCAAGCGTGCTGGTGGAGACCTTTGAGGAGGGAAGGCTCATCTCTTCCTATGTGGACAAGCCCACAAACAAGTACAGTATCCAGCTGGCAAACATTGGGCTGAGCTGCTACTTGCAGATGTTGCTGAAGGACAACTTTGTGCATGCGGATTTGCATCCTGGGAACATCTTGGTGCGGCTGGTGGACCCCAATACACGGTGGGGCCGCATTGCTACTTTCCTCAAGGTGAATTGTCATTCTCTGCATCCACATGCACCATTGCTGGCAAACGACTGTTGACATGGAAGCATTGTTTGGCCCACTGTAGCCTGTGTCATCGGCTGGTGCAAAGGCTAGGCAGCAGGCCAAACCAATTTTGCACTCCAATGTCGACAAGCAGTCGAGATCTGTATCATGTCACAGACAGAGGCTTGTCTCATGCATTCATCACAATGCACTGGTGCAATGCTGCCCATCAGTCATGTCACATGCCATGATGATATCACATACATGCTATTCCTGTATGCTTGTCAAATCTGCAGGCCATTACTCTGCTGTCCTCACTGCAAGTGTGTGTGGCCGGCTTGCTTTCATCAAGCTGACAATGCAGCAACTGTACCGTATTACGAGGTCGGGTAGTTGGAAAGAAACCATGTCAAACATTCCACCCTGGTGTCAAAGTGTTGTCGCATGAATATGATTGAATATGACAGGTGAACACAGCGCCCAAGCTGGTGCTGCTGGATGTGGGTATGGTGGCAGAGCTCACCCCTGAAGACCAGCACAACCTTGTCGGCTTCTTCAAGGTCAATTTTTTTGTTCCCCCTTGCTCGTTAGCTATGCACATCCTTTCCCCTGGAGTCAGGCATGCACTGAACTTTCCCCTTGCTCATTAACTATGCACATCCTTTCCTCTGGAGTCAGGCATGCACTGAACTTGCCCCTTGTTTGCCAGCTATGCACATGCTTTGCCCTGAAGTCAGGCATGCACTGAACTTTCCCCTTGTTTGTCAGTTATGCACACGCACTGAACTGCCAGGCTACAAGTCATGCCTCGGTCTGTCAACTTGGGCTGAAAAAGCCTTAGCCTGTCTGTACATCTTCATGTGACGTGTCACATTGTTGCTATTCAGCTTGATGTTGGCAAGCGCTAAGTGACAGGAGCGTGGGTTGTTGACTGTCACGTGGCAACATCCTGCAGGCGCTCACATCCCAAGATGGCGAGGCACTTGGGCAGAACATCCTGGACTTTTCAGAGAACCAGACCTGCCCGGTATGCATGTGCCCAGTGTGCTTATTTTGCAGTCAGCAACTTACCACATTATCAATTTCAGCTTGTATAGATTTAGAACTGGCTGTTGGCCATCACCGTGTTGCTTTATAGGTGTATAGCATGGCTGCTATGTGCATCGGTCTTGCGTGTGGCTCCTTTCTGTTGACTGTAGTTAGTTGTAGAACACTATGTACAACAGCAAATAAGTTGTATATGATGAGCATGCTTGCTGCAGGACCCCAAGGCTTTTGTGAAGGACATGAAGACCCTCTTCACCGGGCTACAGCTGGAGTCAATCAGTGAGCACACCAGCGAGATCATTGCTGACATGATGGAGAAGATTCGAATGCATCAAGTCAATCTGAAAGGGGTGGTCAGCACTGTTGTGGTGACGACCATGGTCTTAGAGGGATGGAGCTCCAAATTGAACCCTGACATCAAGATCATGGATGCGCTGAAAGACATCCTGCCTATGAGCTGGAATGAGCGAATTGCTAGGACTGTGGACAAGCAGGTCATGTCAGACGCCATTTTAGGACTGTAAATGGGTCCAATTTCAAACTCTTGCTGCATGCTCTGTCAAGGTCCTTGCCTACGTCAGCTTCAAGGCTGCCGCCTCATTTGATGCTACAAGCACGCAGGCATTCTGAGTCTCACAATTCAACAGGCAGTGCATTGCAGATGCCAGTGTGCTTACTCGACGTCCACTGGCACTTTGTTGCTGGTACATTGAATTTAATTTGGAATATCCCCAAAATCCGTGCATGCTTGCATAACGCCACTTTTGGTGATGACTAGCATTTTGCATGCTTCATATATAACTTCAGGCGAGCTTGCATAGCATCAGGCCATAATGTGCAGCAGGAAGTGACTGCGTGGGGCAGCATTTGCGTTGGCCATTCACTTGCCTGTTTTTGAAGTGACACTTTGATCTCTAGAATACAGCGTACAGGACGTCCTTGCTTGTCATGAAGCACTGTCGGTTGTACCGTTTCTTTTGAGGGGTAGATGCATAGAGGCAGATGCACAAGGCTAGGTGCAGAATTTCCACAAGACATGTTGTCACCACATTCAGCATAACACAGGGAATCTATCAGAATGAAGCTCACAGCGCTGACAGGCTAGCCTGACAGGAAACAAGTGTGCTTTGATGATATTGACATCAAATTCAAGCAGACGTGCTGTAACACGTTCATCCCTGTTCAAGTTCACTTGACTCAGTACAAAGGTGGAAAAATTGCTTGCAAAGCTGCAGTACAAAATCCTAAAAGCCCCTGTCGCTTGCTCAAGCTGCAGCACATCAACCCTTTACCTTTCCAGGTGAAGCATAATGCACCTTCACAGTGCAGCATGGCAAACAAAACATGATCAATGCACATCAACCAACCATTCATGCAAATGCACAAAGCACTGATGCATGACGTGCAGACTTACCTGGGTCTGATCTGAGTGCCTCCTTGTGCACAGGTGTTGCCAGCTTGAGCAAAACAACAGGGTGCTAATTGGACTAACCGATTCAGACTAACTTGGCCAATGGGTGGAGTAAAGGAGTCTCCAGAACATCAAAGGGATGCATGTATAAGATCAACGCAAGCAGTATCAAATCCTCGTGTGTTGGCATCATCATCTGAGGGACCGCTGAGACTGTGACGAGACCAGGATGCTGTACTTGCATTCACCCTGTGGCCTTTGCAGCAAACCTATTTTTGCGTGCCTACATACAAACCATTGAAATGTTGAATAAACCATGGAAAGCTTTGAATAATCAGGGCATCACACAGGCTGACTTCCAGAACCTCCTGCTTGTTTGACCTTGGCAAGCGCAAGTCCTGATATCGAGATTTAAACAGCATATTCAGGAGGCTGGCAGAGCAAGACATGCAATCGCTCAGGCTGCTTCAATGCAAGCGATGCAAAAAGGAAGCAGCAGAATGCAACAGCATGCTGAGTGCCTCACCTCTGCCTTAGCTTTGAACTCCTCAGAGAAGTTTTCTGCCTGAGGGGCAGGCACAGCCACCCTAGATTTACCCTTGCGCCCCTTGCCCAGTGTGCTGTTATCAAGGGAGGTTCCTAAGGCAGCAGCCACCTCAGCATTGGCCACCTTGGCCATTCCAGGTGCAGATGAACCGCCTGATGGCAACCACTGCTTGAAGCGCTCCTTGCGATCAGCAGCTTTGGGGTCGGCAGAGCTGAAGCGCTGTTTCCTGTCCTCAAGGGCTTTGTCCTCTTGTGACTTGAAGCGATCGCGGCGTTTGGCAATGGCTTCCTCGCTGACCAGCGCTGCAGTCTCAACCTCTTCAAGCTTTCTCTTGCCGAGCTCCTGAAGCACATGATGACAGTAGATCAACACCTGGGTTATGCTGCAGATTCCAGTGTCCAGTGCAGCAGCAAATGCTAAAGAGCCGGATCTGCATCCGGAAAGCTGTCACCCTGCAGGTCCATTTCATGCACTTGCAGTAGCATACTGTCTTGGTGCCTATATGTAATCATGGTCTACCAGGAACTGCAGGCAACTGTCAAAAGACCCAAAGCTGATGCAGTTTACAGTTGCTGGTATAGCAATGGACCAGATACCCTCTTTGAACAACACTTGCCGTTGCAGTAGTGTCCACTGTGTCAGTCTTCAGCCCAAAGCTCACTGTTCGAGCGTTTGGCTTCTCAGACTCTGACTTTTCTGCAGGTGTGTCAGCCTCTGTGGCAGGTATGGCTGCAGGCACAGTGCCAGCTGGCCCTTCTGTTGCTACCGCGGCTGTTGCTGCTGTTTCTGGGGCAGGTACTGACCACACAATGGGTTTTCTTGTCTGCATTTGAGCTTGAAATTAGTGAAAGTCTAACTGAATGGGGTACACCAGGCTGCAATCAAAGCACAGAGAACAGCAGACGGGGGCTGAAGATCAACAGTATACCTTGGCTGCTGTTACATCGTTACTGCCGTTTTGAGCCACGGCAGAGCTAGAAGCGCCATTTGCCTGCTGACTTGGTTCAGTAGGCTGAGCCTGCAGGTGAGCCTCTAGTCTTTCTGCAAGGTCTGCCTTCTTCCCAGTAATATCCAAGTCTCGTGCTTTCAATTCAGTCTTGAGTTTCTGCAACATTTGACAATAAATGAGTCCTGCAAAAGGGTAGCAACCTGAGTGTTAGATTTGCTGCGATCTCTGATGTTGTACCTCAACAGTTAGCTTTTTGACATCATCGACGTTCATGCTGACCGCTGCTTCAGACGGCAATGGTTGGACAATGTATGCAATAAATCGGTCTGCGCTGGTTAAGCACGCACTTCGAAGCGTGAATTCAGCTGCTTTGCGAAAGCGCAGCCTGCCGGGATGGGATGGAGTCGCCAGGGATGCAGCAGTTCAAAAGAAGAAGCTAGGGAAGATCCGACGTGGCTGTCATTGAGGCTTGAATTGTCTGTCGACCTGCAGGAATTGATGTGAAATAGGCATGTGCAGCAATACTCGCTGGACATTGGCACGCACCCCTGATCTTGGCTGGTACTTGCTGGCATCGCCAGACTCTGTGAGCAAGCATTTGTCGAGCATATCGCCGACCGTAACGCCAGTGCATGCTTTTGATCGACCGACAACTCTGCAGCCCGTGCATCAATCGTACCTGCGTGAAGCACATTGTTGAGCAGTCTTGCAGTGTTTCGCATATAGCGTGTGTTTTGCTAGACAAGTGGGCTGGTACTCCGTCAGTACATAAAACACTTGGTGTTTTCAACGTCAATACAGCAAATGATTATTTCTAGCTCGCTAAGCAACGCAGGTACCCATTCGTCTGAACGTTCTGTTTCATGTCCCTGCGATGTCTACTTGCAAACAGAGACTGTTTTGTTGCAGGGTACACCTCTCTGCAAGCTAGGTCAAACAAGTCTCCCATACACAAGCTTCTACCATATCAAGCTCGGCGAACACATTCCCATACAGTAGTCAAGTCACAGGTTCGTGCTTCATGTGAAGTTGTTGCTTGTGTGTCACAAGCTGGCTGCTGTTGAGTTGTTCTGTCATCACCAAGCTTCTGTACTTCATATGTTCAGATGCCTTGCATTGCTGCAACTATTCTGCATGCATGAGATGTCGTCTATGTTTGAGCTCAGGCTGCGCCTGCAACGATGGAAAAGCAGGAGACAGCAGGAACATATCCTACTCAAGCAGCCGTTGATGCTTGTTTTACGAATGATATTTCACCAGAGCAGGTACAATTGTTTGCATGTACTTGTGACCAATCTGACCTGGGCCTCATCATCATTTTGTACTTCAAAGCATGACACAGGGTCTACTCTTACCTATAGCAAAGCATATTTTATATGTCATTGATAAGATGCTGCTAGCAAATTGTAGAACCTTTCTGTCGGCCGTGTGCCAGCAACTTAGTGCCACTAGATCATGACATATCAGTCTACCTATGTAACGCTCTGCCATATCACTGCATTTTTTGCCTGCACCATTATAACAAGGCTTGTGGAGTTCATGTGTCTCAGGAAGGTGTGTTTTGTACTGAGTGGGTTCTGTGTCAGGTGCAAGCATTGTCTTTACAAGTCAGTGGTGCATTTCCCACATGGCTGCACGGTGACTACATCAGAAACGGGCCTGGAACATTCAAGGGAATGGATCATCTGTTTGATGGCTACGGCATGCTGGTCAAGTTCTCTTTTGCAAATGGCAAAGTGACCACCCAACAAAGGTGTGCAACTCTAGCTAGTCCCAACACGCCTGAATGCAATGCCTGACAGGCAGAGGATGTGAATTGCCACCTGTTTTGCATGCCTTGTCTTGCAAAGATGCGCATGGTCAAGTAGCTTAAGGTTGCATTCTCATGCACTGATGGCAGTGTTTTCTTTCATCAGTATGGAATTGTGGCAGGCTATCTTTGTACAGGATCTAGCTTTGATTCATCTCAGACAGACCGGGAGGCCTGTGAACCTGTTTTGAGCAGTCAAGCAGTATATGAGCTTGAAGTTTGCAATGACTCATTTCTTTCCAGGCTGACAGCATTGCAACAGCATGTGCTTTTGAGACTTGCTACAGGCAGCATTGATGTATACAACTGCTGCAGATTCGTACAGAGCAATGCATACAAGACGTTTCTGGACAGAGGATACAAGCTCAAATACAATGAGTTTGGCACAGCAAGACCTGCATTAGAGAGCTTACCTGTTATTGCGGCTGGCATTCTGGGCATTGGTCAGGGTGAGTCGTGACATTGGAAGAGTCAGCAAGCCTGAGTGCCGAATTTGCATATACAAGCTGGTCAGGCTTCAAGTGCATCTTGCACCTTTGATGCTGCATGGTGGCAAACAATCAGCATGCATCCTTGCTGTGGTTGCGAAAGGTGCATATCTGTCTGGCTGTCTGTCTGTACACATTCTTCCTCACTTTTGCTTGCACTCAGTCTTTCACCAAAAGTCCTATCTTGGGTTTTGGGTGTGTATTGTGTGGCATGCTTTTCACAGCAATTGAAAGCGAAGCCAGAATGACAGAATTGCAATCGACATGCTAAGTCCACCACATCTGTGCTTGTCATTGCCAGCAGCTGTGATCGCCTCTTCTGCAAGTCTGTGCACACTGAGGCATTTCAAGAAACTTTGACACTCTTGCATGGGCTAGTGAATGTGCTGCCCTTGTTCACAACCAGAAGGGGTTCCTCTCAGCGTGCATCCTGACGTTCTGCAGGGTTTACAGACAATGCAACAGTGAATGTCTTCCCCTCCAATGCTGATGGCTCTGAGCTGTTGGCAGTGACAGAGTCAGTGAAGGGAACATACAGACTGGACACGGCCACGCTGGCCACCAAGCACCAGGAGAAGTACACCGACAGCATCAAGGGGGACCTGAACACAGCACACCCAAAGCTGTTGCCCTCTGGCGAGAGCATCAACATTGTTGTAGGCTTTGGTGAGTCTTTTTTGACTTGATCACTTTGGTAAGACCTGAATTGCTCTTTTTTCACTTGATGTTTCCTGATCGGCTGAGTCCATTTGGTTGTTTGGCAGGAAGTCTCATGCACTTTGGTAGGCAATCTCACATTTCATCAGTACTCAGTCACCTGAATGTCTGCTATGTCGTCTCCATTGCTGATGCAATTGCTCCTATTTAGTAATACTGTGACTGTATGGGTTTCAGCAGTCAGTACAACCTTCACCCTGTAGTGCAGTCTGTGCACACCTTTATTTCTGAGGACTCTGCAGCAGGTTGAGCAGTCATGCTGTTGTTCCTGCTGTTTTGCGCAGCTTGCAGTTCGGAACAGAGGCTGACGTCTGAGATCTCACATGATGTGGATGTTAACTTGCATGTTCTCGCATGACTCTGAGTGCCCCTGTATATACACCTGTGCTTTCAAGCCAGGGTGTCTGATGAGTTACAGCTGGCTCCATGACCCAGACTGTAAGGTATTCGATGAAATATACGTTGCAGGTGATGGGTACAAGGTGGTGAAGCAGCAGAGGGAGAGCCATGAAAGGCAGGAGATTGCTAAGATCCCTTTGAGCCAGTTCCCTGCCCCCTCCTGGATCCACGATTTCCCCATCACCAAAAACTATGTGGTTGTGCCAGAGACTCCCATCTACTTCAACATGCTGGTGAGGCCTGTGCTTCTGCAACCTTGTATCAACACAAGGCTGAACTTCCTGCTGATAATGACAGGCCTTATCAGTGCCTTCACAGTGCCTGATGACACCAAATTTCACCTCCTGCTGGAATTTCTCTCCTGTTGCGTGAGTTGTTGACCTGTTGTGCTGAGCTGGCATCAAACAGGTGTGTCACCGGGGTCAGCTGTCAACTCTGGAGAAAAGTTACAGTCAAGCAAAGTGTCAAATCACAGCCTGCTAGCCTTGCAAGTCTGCTGCCAGGACAATCACTCATTGCAGCGCTGATCAGCACCACAGTAGAGCACAGCACTCATTTCACAGCGGGACCCTGATGCACTGTCTTCATCATGCAGGCTGCTTTGACTTTGGGTAAAGCCCCATATGTACAATTTGATTGGAAGCCTGAGACTCGATCCATCCTTCATCTGGTCCCCTTGAATGGAGACACATCCAAGATTCGACACGTCAGAGCCCCGTCATACTTCACCTTCCACTACATCAATGCATATGAGACAGAAGATGGCAGCAACATCCACATAGACTTTGGCAACTTTGCTGACCCTGAGATGCTGAATAGCTTGAAGCTGGCTAGCGTCAGGAGCAATGAGCGACCTGTTCAAGCGTCACCTATCACGTAAGCTGCTGTACATCTTATGCACTGTCTACAACTTGTGCCTTGCATTGCCCTGCCTTGTCTTGCAGCTGCAATCATGCCTACTAGTATCATATTTTTCCCACATGTGCATGCTTTACTGCAACAGTAGATGTTGCAGCAGGGCTTCAACTGCGACCAATAGCATTATTGCTGCAACACACTTGTCTGTGACCATTCCTGTGTTCCTGTTCCGTTTCAGAAGATAGCAGGCAAACATCCAAGGTTGTACCAAGCTGAATGTGCAACCTGATATGTTAGCCTTCTGTCTTGTGAAGAAGGAAATGCACAGGGAAGAGGCAACCAGCAAGGGTGTCATGATTGCTGTTGATGGTGCCATTTTAGACTGACACAGTGCTTGTTCTTGCACGTCCATCAATAATTTGGCCCTGCAGGCGGTTAACAGTGCCGTTGTCAGGAGACAGTGAAGCAACACTCAGTAAGTTGATGAAAGATGATGACGCATACACCTTTTCAGAGCTGCCCCGCATCAACCCACATTACAAGGTAGCCTTTCTGTCCTGCCACTAGTCTTTCGCTTGTATGTGTCTTGTGCACTCATGGAGCTGTCATCCCTTGTTTCACACTGCCTGTATACTAGGTTCCATGACTAGGCAGCAATTGTTGGTTGCCAAGCCAATTTCTGCTTGGTGCTTTGTGTACCTCACATTGGGTGTGGCCCTGTCATGAACCATGGCTCTGCACACAATGGTAACAGGAGCTGGCCAGCCACACGCGGCAGTCAGCAGTGCCAACACTGCTGCTGCTTCCAGCAAAAAAGAATGTATTCCTGTTGGATGACCTGGTGCAACCGCTCATAAACCCAAGGCTATCATCAACACAATGAACACCTTGCTTGCACTGTCATAACTCGTGCTCTGACTTTGGGGCATGTGTGTGTGCAGGGTGAGGCCTACAGGTATGGCTACAGTGTATCTGCCAAGCTGCCGGTCAGCTATGGCAATGCACTCTCCAAGTTTGACATGCAAGAAGGGACCAGCAAGCAGTGGCATGAGGCCGGCTGTATACCTGTCGAGCCCTTGATGGTGCCTGCACCAAATGCCAAGTCTGAAGATGATGGGGTGGTGCTGTCCATTGTCATGGGGGCTGATGGCAAGTCATTCTTGTTGTGTCTGGATGCGGGCTCCTTTGAAGAGCTGGGGAGAGCGCATCTGCCTTACGGCATACCATATGGCTTCCATGCTAGCTTCATTCCTGCGTGTACTTAGATAGATGTGTATGCTGTTTGTTGAAGGCTGCCATTAAAGCAGAACCATTTCATGAAAGAACTTCCTGGAAAGCAGGCGCTAGAGCACCTGCCTGACAAGAGCTTTTGCGCCCATACCTGTATATTTGCTGCATTGAAGCCAAGTTATGAACCTGGGTGTCAATTGTTATGTAGCGTGTCTGAGCGGTGTTGCAAGTGCCATTTGATTGCTTTTGATTGAAAGATGCCCAGGCAAGTGAGTGTAAATGTGTCCTTTTCGTTTTGCTGTGATTTTGGCTTATCATTGTTCGTTTTTGTTTACAGACAGCAACAGAGCAGCTTCTCAACAACTGCATGTCGACATGACGTCATGACAACGAGACGTTCAGATGTAGCAGAAGTTGTGACTACCTAACACTCAATACTTCGTGAGGACTCTTTTGCTGTTATGCTTTGTCAGATCAAGTGCCGCAGTGAAAGTATACTACGTAGGCTTTGAATCTGGACAGCTGGAAGAGCATCAAAGGGCTGCTAGCAAGCTTGCAATACTGATGATTGTAACAAAAACAGCAAGGGAGCTGCCAGCTGCTCCGCTGCATGCACATAATAAAAGGTGGCAGTCAGCACAACTGAAGCAAGACGCGCTCAAGTCCTGACTTGGTAACATATTATTGAATGATATCCATGTGTCTATTTGCGTGACAATGGGCAGGCTGGTTTGATGCGGTGATTTGGTCTGTGCAGTCATGTCTAGACAAGCAAACGACATTGATGACAAAGTCCATGACATACCTGCGCCTGGTGTTTGATAGGCTGGGCTACCCTGAACACTCTCAACCTGAATGCTACTCACTGTCACATCTCCAAATGAGCTGCCAAAGACGTTGCCACTTGTGAGTTCTTCAGCGAAAGCCGATGCCATTGAGGACTGAGTTGCAACTGTAGTAGACACAACGACACTACCAGGATTTATGGCAGTGATAGTGACATCAGGACTGGTCACATAAGCTGCAGCGGCAACAGCTGCTATGTATGAAGTATAGACATCAGTCCCAGGCTGGAAGTCTGTGGTGTAGTAGTCTACAAGCGTAGCGTCGAAGGAAACTGCATCAGCACAACGCACTGGAAATTTGCTCAGCAAGGACTCATCACAAAAATCGCGAAAGACTTGAGCATGAATGCACTTTGCAGCGTGAAATGCTGAACACAAGTGGTTGTTGGCAAACTACACAGCAGTCGAGAATTACTTTGGACAGTTCAGTGATATTGGGCCAATAAGGACAAGAGGTCTGAGCTACAACAGTCATAACATGAGCTTGACACACTTAGATTCCACACAGCTTGTGCAGAAGCTATCGACCTTTGAGCGTCATGCAGCACCCTGCAACTTGCTTCTTCAACATGCTTACTTGCATTGAATGAGGACTTTGCATGTTGTTTCCAAGAAAGAGAAAGGTCACATACACTCATGCCCTTTCTCGTCGCTACTTTGCATGAACCGCGCTAAGCCAAGGCATTCACCTGGCTGGATGGAGGTAGGAGGTGGAGGAGGAGGCGACTCGTTTGCAGAGTTGGAGGTGCCAGAAGGGCTACTGGAGGAGTCAGACGCTGGAACACATACTTGGGTGCCAACGAAGATGGCACCACAATCAATGTTGGGGTTGTATTGAAAGAAGTCAGCGTAGGTCATGTCATTGTTGTAGACAATTGTCCAACATTGATCGCCTGCCACCGTGGTGTATGCCACCCAACCAAATGGGCAAGTGATGCCAGATGAATCTGCATGAAGCGATCAGCAGAGAGTACATCAGGGCTGACCAAAATAGCGGAGCTATGTATGCAATAGTCATGCTTGATAGACAAAATTACTAATCACATGACGCATATCCTAGCAAGAGACCTCCTGTAGATTAGTACGTGAGTTAAATTGTTTTTGTTCTTTCGCTCTTGGGCGACTTTTTAGTCGTTTCCTGTAGATTAGTACATCATGTTTTGTTGTGCAGGGCCTGCAGGAGGTCTGAGGGCATGGCAAAATGATGATCATGAGACTGTTGTGCACACGTGAGCAGTCAAAAGCCATTAGATAGTGATTGACAGTAAAGCAGCAGCTGCATGTGAACAGCATACCGCTGAAACATGTTGGGGATCCATCCTCACTCCACGTCCCGGGCTCATAGCCGCCACAGTCACACTGGTAGCCGTACTCCACATCCGAAGGATCATCCACACAAGTCCCAACAACACATGTAAGGTCATTGCCCCAATACTCACATTCCCCATCTATAGCAACACCAAAGGCGTAAAATGACAGTCCACAGGCACAGAACCATTGCAACAGAGCGCAAGGGTATGGATCACCAAGAAACTCATTGCTTGACTCAATGGTTTTCTTCTAAAGTTTCAATAAAGCTTACCCACAGCACATAGCTGATTGTTGTTGGCGTCCACAGACGTGTGATATCCTGATGGACAACTGCAGGTGTACTGGGCACCCGACACCTGGCAGTTTCCAAGCAAACATGGGTTTGTACCAACTTGACAAGCACCTGCATCACAAGCATTCATGCCTCAAATGAGGCGACATACCTGTTTCATGGTGTGAAGTAGGGCGCAGAGCTATGCACCATTTGCAGCACCATTTGCAACAGAGAAACTACCAACATAAGATGAGAGCAACTTTGCTCCAGGTGCTTGGCACAATCACCATGTCACTCACATTGTTTTGCTGAAAGCAACTGCTTGCACTCATGAACACAGCTTCAGTATACGACTTGTACCAACAAGAAGTGGATCAGCCAAGTCACGCACATTTTATTAGCATTCAAAAGTGACAGAGGCATACTTGAGATGGGAGGAGGAGGTGGTGGAGGTGCATGACTGATGGCACCAGGGGGTGGCGGAGAAGTAGAGGCACCGCCTGGAGGAGGGGGTGTGGAAGGTGTGACTAATGCACCTGCCTTAAATGGATACACAGGGGAGTTCCCGCTCATTTTGCCCAGTATGCCACATGCACCACCGGTGGTGTCATCATCTGCACTGATGGGCAGATAGAGGTAGCCGCCATCGCCCCAACCTGCGCTCCATTGGTTGCGAATGATCCAATACTCCTGTCCAGTGCTCATTGTGTCATAGCCCACCAGCAATACAGCATGATCAATCTGCGTTGTGGTACAAGCTCCAGCATATATGTCCTGCAACAATACAAAGCGATATGCTTAGTGGCTTGGCAGTGACCGTTTGTGTGTCAACGTGCTTTTGCACATTTTTGCAACATTGGTGTGTCGTTTGCTTTGTGATCAGTTAGTTTAGTATGCCATGCCCTACAAGATGTGGACAATGAATGCATTGACACTTGCTCTTGCAGCAGCTTTGCTACTTGAATACCACACAGCTTGTTTGCGTAGCAGCAACTTGATGTGCTGAGTGTAAGTACGCAATGTGACCCTGGGGTATGCTACTATCTGATTCACTTGGCATGATGAAGGCCTTTTGGTCAGCCTACTCACCCCTGTGTATGAAGACCAATCGTGGGCATCAACTGAAACTGCTATAACCTGCTGGCTGACTGCTTGTTTCAAAGCCATAACGGTGTTTGGAACCGTCTCCACAGAGTCAAAATATGTGTTTGACAACGATGCAACACTCTGCAACAGCATTCACCCAACAGGTAACTACAACTTTGATTGTCACACAGGGATGGTGACAACCTTGTGCCAGCAGGCTGTCAACTTCAAATGCATGTGTTGCTAGCATGGCTTCAAGCCATATGTCATGCCTGAACAAAGGGCTGTGTTAAGGCAACACAAATTGCACCTTGACTTCTACTAAACTGCAGCTAGCATGTGGATCTGGTGAGCGTCTTATTGACGACGAGTTATTATGCTTGAACCGGGTGGATCGTCAACCCCTACCACCCACCCAATCTAGAACCCTACGCCTAAACAAAGCTCAACGAGGAGCGACCTTGACGTACCGCACTGGCCTTGGTCCCGGACTGGCCACGGTTGCAAAGTTTGGCGCCAGTCCACTGCCGCAGGTGGTACGATGCTGGCGTACCGATAAGCGGAAGATCGCAAGCTTATAGCTCCGCCCACAGGCGCCAAACCGTAGCCATAACTAGACTCTGCTGAGGCTCGTCCTGTTCTGTTACACGGTTTGAAGGGCTTGCACCAGTCTGTACCGTTGTCAGTGGCTGGTGAAGGTGCTACCACGGGATTGAGGTTGTTTTCATACGGAAAGGTCTGTTCAGCTGCAGGAGCTCGCGCAGGTGCAGGCGCAGGCTGATACATGGAGTCAGAAGTGACCCGCACAATTGCAATACTCAAGAAACCCAGAAGCGTTACCAATAAGTGTGCGCACTCCGCGACCCCCATCGGACGTGCTGTGCTGCGACCTCAAATGTTGGCTGCAGGGAGAGGAACAGCAAAAGCGTCTGCTGGTAGATGGCGTGCCGTGACGTCTTTTGAGCATCCGATGCGACAGATCACCCGGGTACCCCCACCCCCCCACCCGCTTTACCCCTTGGGGGCATTTCTCGAACTGGGATTCTCAAAGGCGGGCTCTAAAACCATGGTTAGGTTTCGCTTCAGGAATCGTCCAAACTTCAGCCAGGGTACGTTTGCCGCAAGTGAAGAGCTGAAACGGAAATAGTAGCTGCTCAAGAGGCGCAGACTAGGAACTTTGTGGTGCGCGCGTTGTGAATCCTGAGTTTTCCGCTCGATGGGTTGTGCCGATTCCAAAAAACTTGCAGTTATAACTAATTAGGGAGCCCCCTCAAGCTGGCTAACTTCTTCCCCTCAAGAAACCTCTGGCTTACAGTCCTCAACTAAGGAAATACATTTACATTGACCTAAATATTTAGTCATAAATGACAGTTTATGTCTATATAAACTATAACTTATCAAACTAATTTATATATGACACTATCAAACCTAGACCCAGATCTGTCATGACCAGGTCTATGACACTGATCAGGCCTGACCTAGGTCTAGACGTTGTCACAGATGAGACATACACGCTAGGCCCAGTGATCAATGCGACGTCCCAGGAGGGTCCCCTTGTAAATTTCTACAATGATGAGGGTAAGGTCATGGGAACAATCACTGAAAAGGGTCTTGCCCATACTGCACTCAGCTTACTGCCACATAAAGCAAGTGGCCCCAGAGATCATGCAAGAGCCGCATATGCATGCCACCTCCTTTGTGCATAAAGTTGCCACACAGTCACTTGAAAGGCAATCGCGACATCAGCAGTATGCAAAGCTGCTTGAGATGGCCTTAACCAAGACAGATCCTCTAGAGGTAGCTCTAGAGTCTGCTTGGAGTGTCTCTCATGAGGTCAGAGCCTGATCAGACACCGCTCATGCCCATGTGAGCAGAGCATGAGCAGGTGGTAGCAAGTAGGCAAGAACGAACAGCATCTGGTCTGTGACAGCAGGGCTGTCAACTTATTCTTTTTGGCGTTTGGGAACCAGATCTCCAGCTGGACAGAGGGAGATGTGATGGCATCTAAACACGTCCTTACCAATTCAGCTGGTGGTCACCGCCTGATGAAGTGCTGAGTGTACGCGAGCAACTATAATATATTGATCCCAGAGCGGGTTCAACCTATAGTCACTTCCGCGCTGTAGTTACAACTAACAAATCACATCACCCCTTCCACCGCTAAACCTGAACATCTAGAGTCAAAGCAGCTGCAGCTGCAGGCATGGAACCGCATTGACGGCCCCTCCCAAGGCTTTTTATTGTACATGTACACAGGGCTAAGGAGGGAGTACCAAATCAATGTGCACTGAAGCTGTCTGCACGGAACTCTGGTGAGAAGTTGCTTGTGGCAATCTTGAAATGGCATCAACTCTTTCCGGCAAGAACTTGTCACCTGTTGCACTCTCACTCAAAGACATGTAGGAAGACCGCAGGGCATGGGGAAAGGGATTGGAAGTGGGTCATATAAATGGCGCTCATGCGCCTGATGTCATTGAATGTTCAATTTGACAGAGCTGCTGCTAACTTATGTCTTGAAAACATATGCATGCCCAAATGAGGAAGCAAGGCACAGTATGACAACAAAGTAAAGTTTGAACAAATTTTCAAATTCAGATGACCATTCCGCATATGAGGACGACTGCAGCAGCGTGCATCACACTGTAACGGATGATGACTCCTCAACTCCAACCGGATCACACAAGATCTTGGGTCTAGACCCAGAACAGAAGAATGTTCAATGGCAGATGCATCTAAACATAATTGGCCATGCTGCAAAGCTGAAATTGGTCCGTGGCACTGCTCAAAGACACTGATGGGACAGGCAGATACAGATTTTCCTATTCTGCAACGTTAACGCAAAGCAAGACTGATATAGAACACAGCGAAGCTACAAGGCAAATTGCATGGAACTGCAATGCCTTCAACATGACATGCACAGTGTGAGCATACATCACAGCATGGCATGTCTTGCTACCTGTTCAAATGAACATTCAAAAAACAACTATGAGCCTCTGCACAGATCAAAAAATTCATGACAGCTTTACTGCAGTGACTATTGTACAGTGCAACACACCATGCCTAGGTGGCCAGCGTAAGCCAGCACGGCACAGAGCAGAGAAGCAAATGTGTATCAACTTGACTGCAGACAGCACAGCACAGCACAGCACAGCACAGCACAGCACAGCACAGCACAGCACAGCACAGCACAGCACAGCACAGCACAGCACAGCACAGCACAGCACAGCACAGCACAAGTCTGCACACCCTGTTGGCATGTGAGGCATGAGGCATGCAGTCCAACCCCGCTGCTGCAACAATCAAAGCAGCCTCCAAGCAACATTTCCAAGCCAAGGTGCAACACTTCTGGAATCTATGTCTGTGTCTCTGATAACATTTATCAGATGCAATCACTGCTGCAGTGCATTAGAATTGACACTGGTATGGCATTCTGTTTGAAACAGTGACACATAACACACCGGCTAGACTGCAGGTCTCACAGGTCCAGCAGAGTGCAACTAGGCTGGCTGCTTCTACTGGTCCTAATGTTGTATCAGACACAACACATTCTAGAATGTGTCACTCTGCAGATTCTGCAGCACCAAGTGATTATCAGTCCTGACTGCCTCAAGCAAAAAGTCCAATGTCTGGCTGAGTTCCGCCACTGTATCATCAACAATGATCATCAATGGCCTTTCTGAGTCCTTCTGAGTGCTCCAAGCCTATGACATGGTCTTGAAGAGTAGGCTAGGATCTCACAGCTTGCAATGGCTCACTATGAGGGTCTCGCCCCCTGTCAATCTCGCCCTAACAGTCAGTAATAGATGCCATCATTATTGTCACAGCAGCTCTCAGTCAGCGACTCTACTCTCCGTGACTGTAAATACAGCCTCCAAGATGCATTTTAATGCAATGCGCAGCCTAACACAACCTTGCTTGACTGCATACTGCATAAGCAATACCCCTATGCTCCAGGCACTTTGCCAAGCTCTGCAAGTTAAAATGTCCTTGGAAATTGTATTTGAGAGCTATATTTATCAAGCTCACTATGACTGGTTTCGGAGCTCGACTCAACGGAACGCCCTTGAAACTTGACCGCAAGCTGACAGTCAATTGAACGCGCAAGCATCAGTCAAGAAAGACTGTTAGATTGCCACGAATGTGCTGTTAGAGGTCAGGTTTGCGATGAGCCCTTTTTGGTGCCCTCGGAACGGAGGTAGCATGCGTCTGTAGGGTCCGCACGGACAGCTGCCAAGCTCATGCTTTTAGAACGCCTTACAGTGAACTCGATCGGCCGTCCAACACCAGTACCAAGCGAAGCGCATCAGGCTGATCTTGAACAGGTTAGTCTACAACAGTGTAGGTGAAACAAGCTGATCTGTGCAATCTTTGACGATGCTCGTTTGGCCTCTCAGACTCAGATTCAGTTCGAGACTTCCGGGAACTTGTGGCCAGAGCCTGGAGAGTCGTTGCAAGAGCTCAAGGTAGCAACACCTCATGAACACCAAAGAAACTGCAGACCTGCAGCTGAGGCCTGAGGTGTTGCTGTAGGTGGGGCATGCAGTGCTAACATCACATCGGCTGCTGTGGACAGACAAATCAGCCTCTCCAAAACAAGGCAGCTCCTGTCAATTGCCACTGAGCAGTGTACATGAGGTCCAGCTTAAAGCTTCGATGATGTTGCGCTCTCCCAAAATCAGAGTCTTTGTATATGTGGATGAACACAGCAAACCTGCAGGTAAAGTTGCACCTCGTATCCTGATGCTGATGCAGTTAACAACTTGTCAAGAAGCACCTGCCTGTAGCAACTCAGCATGGCTCATTTGTTGATTCGCAACAGCATTGATGTTGCAGCATACAAATTCTCCAGTGCTCACATATGCCAGCATACGTATAGGATGCGCGTAAGTCCAACGTGCACCTGCTGGATGCTTGCAGATAAGTCCAGCTCAGTCAGGATAGAGCAGCTCAAGCTGGTGGCTCCTCACATGACAGCCTTTGTTGATGCCATGCGCCTAGCTCTTAAACAGAAGGCATGGGAGAGGCCGCAGCCAGCAGAAACCTCAGGCCGCCCTCAATCTACCCCCAGCAGTGCACAGCCCCCAGGCAGCATGATATACTCCCCCAGCAAAGGCAGCAGTGATGCTATTGACAAGACATTGGTGGATAGTCAGCTTGTGGGTATGCTGGTGGCCATGGGGTTTTCAAGGGAGAGAGCTGCAAAGGCTGCTCTTGAGACCGGAAACACAGGTATAGCCTCCAAAGCATATACTGATGTTGTAACTGTGTGGCAGGTCACTGTGAGGCAAAGTGACTGAGAAAACGTCCCATTCACGCAAGTCACAAGCAATCTTACATGTTGCCCCATGTAACTTTGCTACATTACCAGAAGGCCTACATCTGCCTGTCATCGTCACTCCATACATGTAAGACGTGCAGAGCTGCAATCAGGTTGAAGTGGCAATTTATTTTGGTGAGACATACCAGTTCATTGACGACTACATGCCCAGCCGTGCCAAACCTTTGCAAGCATTTGTACCATGTGGTGCTGACCAGCCAAGGCACAATACGTGCAAACGTGCATGTACATGCATTGCACACTCACTATGTGATGATGCTAGCCTTGCTGGCATGCATGCTGCTCTGTTCCAGAACAAGAATTCAGGAGTCCACCTGCACGCGTTGTCAGCTTTCCAGGCCCATTCCTGGTCGTGATTGGAGAATTGAGACATTGTCAAGAGTCCAGCCAGAGATGTAGAACCAGAGCAGGCTGCCTCACGCTTGCTGCCATATGAGCCAATCTCTTTCATGTTTTCCAAACTTAAGTGTAGCCAAGACATGCCAAGATATCAGCGACATTTGACTTGGCACTCTGGACTCTGGGCTGTGGGCCCTTGGCTCTTGAGGCCAAGCCTGCGTAACTCACCTCAGCTATTGTTGCAGGGCCTGAGCAAGCTGTGCACTGGCTGAGTGAGCATGAGGATGGCACCAGTAGGGATCAGGCAAGTCCCGCCCAGATAGCTAGAGGCAGTCCTGCCCCGGCTCCCGCCACCGCCCTGAGGCCTCATGGCGCTGGGGTGGCAGGCATACTGCGTAGGGAAGCCCAGCTTGCTGCTCAGAATGACGAGTGAGTTTTTGCAGCACTGTTTGCGACACTGCAAATTTGTAGTGCCGGGTGTGGGACACATACTGCATCAGCTTAGCACCATGTGAGCTGAAAACCCTAGAGTGTCGTGGCAGGGTCCAGGAAGGTTTACATACACCGCAAGGGTCATGTTGCATGACAATGTGTAGTCAGGCAACAGCTGCCAAGCGCTGCTGGTCATGCAGATGTGATGGCAGAGGCGCCGTTTTACAAAATTGGACCATCATATCAGCATGATGCCTTGTTGTCACCATATATTTTGCAGGTTACAGAGGCCTGCAATGCATGCTGGCTCAAGCAGCAGCATTCAACTACCTGCTGAGGTTTTTGGAATTGCTGTTGTCTCTGTCTTTGCTGTGTCTATCTGCACAGCGCCTTCACATATGCTACGCATCATTCAGCTGCTTATCTAGATTCATGAGTGAGCATCTCGTTGATCTGATTGCTCAAAGCATGAGAACACGACAATGATATGGGCACATAGCAGCCATCGTCTGCACCCATAGACATCCGGTGTGGTTTTCAGGTCATTGGAACAAGCATTCAAGGACTTGAGTGGCCTGATGGCAAAGGCTGCAGAGATGGTGGAGCTTGCTGAGAGGTTCAGGACCACCATGGCAGCCCAGAAGAACGCAGCACAGCAGGAAGGTGAAGGGGCTCAGCCCACAGATCCTGACGCTCAGCAGTGGATGGACAGTGAGATGCAAGCTGAGTTGGTGCACATGGGCATTGCTAGTCCTGTGACCAAGGCAGAAACAGGAGCACGCTATCACCAGGAGCTTGCTAGACAGGTACTGCTGACCCCTCTCCCCCCATGCATCATGCTCTCCCCAGGTAGTCAAGGATGAGTTGCGTCTCAAAGTCATTTGTCGCTCTTATGAGCTGTTGCATGCTCAATTTCCAACACCTTTCCTGTACTTGCTGGATGCTTATAGCTTAGCACATCCGTGCACACAGTGGGACACAGTGGGCTTGTCAAGCCACAGGTGAGGACAAGGTAAGCTTCCCCTAGCTCTGCAGCCAACCCTGGGGCTTTCAGCCAGGCATTTTTGGTATGCCCTGCTGTGGTTTGAACCAGATTCAACCGCTCTCGTGGCATGCAGCTGGGGCAGTTCTTGGGCCCTCAGGTGGATAAGGTGGGGGGCATGATGGCTATGGCTGATGTCTACTGCCTCTTCAACAGAGCCCGTGGCACTGAGTTGGTATCTCCTGATGATCTGCTTCAAGCCTGCACCTGCTTCCCTCAGGCTGGGGTCCCTCTCAGGATCAAGGAGTTCAGCACTGGGGCGTTGGCAGTGCAATCGCAATCCCACAGCACTGAGCAGGTGAGAGAGTACACTATGCAGTGCGCTGTGGGCTGATAACATGTGTTCACAGCTGCAGCAGGTCATGCGTATGTCTATCTTGTTATGTCATTCGTCACTGATGCATGCGGGAAAGGGTGAACATCTGTGGCACAACCCATGGTGCTGCATGCTTTGCATATTGGGTTCCATCATGCTTGCAGGCGTTCTCAGGACTGATGTGTTTGCAGACATACAAAGCTTTTTTCCATCTTGCAGAGCAAAGACGCATGATGCAGCCCTCAGCATGATATATGCATATGCGCACCCAGTATTATGTTGTACGTTGCTGCTCTGTAGCTCAGCAGACCATGTTAACAGCCTCAATTGCTTGAGTTGACACATGCAGGTGTGTGCAAGAATAGGGCAGCTCGTTGCTGCTGATGAAGGTTTAGGACCAGCAGTGACAGCCAGTGATGTGGCATCTGCTCTGACTGTGCCTCTACCAATCGCTTCTGAACACTTGCTGACAGCTGAAAACACAGGGGTGCTATGCCGAGACGACGGGCCTGAAGGATTGCGCTTCTTTCGCAACTTCTTTCTGGACATACCAATTGCTGTGTAAATAGACCCATGTACTTGTTGACAGTGACATTGGTAATTTACGTGACTGGGTGAGTCAGAAGAGCCTCAACTAACACATCTATGCGTCATGCAGCCATTTGTTGTGTGAAAGGCAATGTTGTAGGCACGGTCTGCGACTGCATGCAATGCCTTCTGATTAGCTGTCTTTCAACAACTTGAGCACACAGCGGATGAGTTTTGGTTTGTGTTTTGCAAAGGTTTTGCCTTGCATTTATTCCGCCAGGGCTGATTGAAAGGTCTGACTATCCCGAGCTCAGCATTTTGAGTCAGGCATGCATGCAGCCGCGGCTTTGTGCGTTTCATTGCCTGTCGTCTTCCCTCGCGGCGCATGGATATGACGTCTTCTCATATCTGCAGATCTGCTTGATGCAGTGATTGTAAACAACCTTCAGTAGCTGCAGTATATGTCCTGTCGACTTAAACGCTGTTCATGCTCTGACTGATCTTGTAAGCTCCTCGGTTACCAAAAGGAGCCAAAAGAGTAAACCTGGCCAGTCATGCCCATCTGGAGTTCTTTCAGGTACGTGAGGTTGCAGGAGACGTCCAGCTGCTTGCAGTGACTGGGCTAAAGGTTACCTGCGAGTGCACAGCCATTCCGGCTGTTGTTCCTTGCAGACGCGCGTGATGTGCTGCTTTTTGGACGTTCACTCTTCACCATACTCCTCGATCATATTGTGTCGCTGTCTACAGTCCCGACTGCGGATCCTGTGTCGAAAGTGTTGTGACTGGGCGGAAAACACGACCAGTCGAGACCTCTCCTGCCTCTCAGCGCATCATGGCAGAGCCTGATGCTGAAGTTTTCGCACTACGTCTGAGGCTACAAAGAGCCTTGTCAGATCACGCTGATCTCTATCAGCAGGTACGTGGTGTCGTTGGATCAGCTCAAGGTGTCAGACATGGCAACCTGTTTGCTGAGTTGCCTATTACTTCATTTGTGTTCTTCATTGATGTTCATTATTGATGTGCATTGACATTCATTGATGTTCGTTGATGAATGCTTGTGTTTCTGCAGCTAGAGCTTGGCAAGCGCGAGTCCATGCTTGCTAGCGCAGAGATCGAGGGCCTCAAAAGTTATCACTTCAAAGAAACACATGAGCTGCAGGATCAGTTGCTGGCACAGCGCTCTGTTGTGTCAAAACTAACACTAAGATTACAAGAAGCCTTGCAGGTAACAATCTTTTCACAGTGTGCGTACAGTGAAGTAGTCCCTTGCGCGCTTCATGCTCTTACACTGCAACGACCCTCTGCAGGGAGGTCACCAGGCCACCATGCTTCATGATGAGATGACAACCATGAGACAGAGTCATGGCATCAGCATGAAGCGTCTTCAGGTACTCACAAGGAGGGCTTTCTGTTGGTACAACAGAACCAACAACAATGTTTGTACAAAAGCCATGCACAAGTTCAGCCAGCCAAGGGAGCAACCCTCAGCTTGATCAGCTGGCCTGAGCACTCACTCTGCAGCTCGTCATTACTTGCAAACGTCGCGCTTGAGCAAGCCAAGCATTCAAAATTGGCATGAGCTAAATCAGCATTGTCATGGCGAATTCACACACAGTGTTTGTAATGGTCCAATGGCCGCTGTTGTGTCCCTGCAGAGTCAAGTGAACAAACAAGATGTTGAGCTGAAGGCCGTGCAGAGTGAGCGTGACGCCTTAGCAGCACAGCTGGAAGGCATGAGAGCTGAGCTGAACACTGCAGCTAGCCTTGCTGAACACCATGTGAGTCTCAACCTGACTCTTTGAAGCTTACATGAGAGTTCCTTAGTCGTGTTTTCAGCACTGTATGTAGCATCTTCAATAATCAAGTAGAAGCCCAATGGTTTCAGCAGCCTTAGTCGCACAGTTTGTAGGCTAGAGGCAGCTTTGAATACTGGGCAGGATCTGCATCTGAAATGTCAATCCTGAGGCAACAATATCAACCTGCATCATGGCTTTGTAGCAGGAAAGATTGTGCTTTGTTTTCTTTAGTCGTGACTATTGTACTATGGCATAACCGGGTGGTTGCTGGCATAAATCACAAGCTTGTGCATTCACCTGCACAAGGGCTGGATGTGTGGTGTGTCAGGAAGAGAAATTGGAACCCAGCAAGATTTTGAGTCTTGACAGTGCTGAGCCAAGCTTCCCAAGTGCAAGTTCATTGCACAAGCATGTCATCCTGTGTGCTGACCTGCAGGATGGTCAGCATCACCTACATGAAGGCAACGAGCAGCAGGCCCATGCAGCACAGCTGCGAGAGCTGCAAGCTGCTCATGAACAGCAGGTGAATAGCATACAGCAGGCAGCACAGCAGTCACAAGCTGACCTGCAAGCAGCACACGCAGTGGAGTCCAGGATCATGCAGGAGGCTCATGCTGCTGACATGAAACAGCTCCAGGAGCTCCGAGAGGCCTTGCCTCAAGCCATTGCCCAAGCTAGTAGCGAGGCCAGGCACCCACAAGACTTGTCTACTTCTGAGATAGGTACCCACCGACCTACAGACAGACCTGGGTGCAGTATGGGAAAGCAGTCAGAGTACTGGTCATCTACTGACCTACGTAGAGGCTTGCTTGGTTTATAAGCTGATCACATGTGCTTAAGGCAGCTGGCAGACCAGGGGGGCCCAGTAACAGACCCAGAACCCACCAGCAGTGTCATTCAGTGCACTCTGCACAAATCTTGACACTTGACCGCAACTCTCAGCCAGGAGACGTTTGTTGCTGATGCATTGCTTGCAATAATCAGTGTGTACAGTCATCTGTTGCTATTCTCAGTATGGCCCACAACAAATCACACTTGCCCTCAGGGATGTCACAATAGTAAACCAAATGCAGTTTTCATAGTGCCAATATGGCATATGGCCGAACCTGTACTCCTGCTGCTTATCTGCCTGCCAATCCAGTGACACCCCAGAGCCACTTTTACTGGGTCTCTACTCACTTGGTTATGGCAACTCTTGGCACCTCACTACACTCCTGAGCAATACATGCTCTTGGGTAGATTGGAAAAACATGTTTGATCTGACCTTTGTGCAGATGCTTTGCTGGCTGAGAGAGGAGAAGTGGCAGTGAGCTGCGAGGAGCTGAATGAGCTGAGAGTCCTGGCGGCCAATGGAGCAGACAGCGCTGAGCTGGCTCAAGAGACAGCAGACCTTATTGCATTGCTGCACCAGGCCAGAAGCTCCAACCTTACTGTGAGTGCAACACCTCAACTCTGCTTCTTGCCCAATCGGCGCGTCTTTCCTCAGCTGACTCTGTGTATGGCAAGATTGCTTTGCACCACTGGGCAGAGTTCAAAATGAGGCAACTTTTGGTCTGCTCGTGCCTATTGCAACTGCCCACAAGATGCTGACAGGCTTTTTTCACGCTTGATTGCTCTGCATTTCATTGCCAAGCAATGTTAGCCTTGCAGCACGCAGAGCTCAATGCAGTTCCTACTTTGAGCGCAATGCTATGCGATTGGGCAGCCTATGAGATTGCCATGCTTTGGTCTTTTTGCCATTTGGCTTGACAAAGAAGATTTCAGCAACTGAGCACATTGGTGGACGATGCAGTTGCGTAAGGAGCGTGATCGGCTGCGTCACAAGATGGACATGTTCAAGAAGACACTATCCAGTGAGCTTCTGACAATGCAGCTGAGAGGCAGCAATGACTCTGACTCAATGTGACATTTTGAAGAAATTTTGACCACAAAAGTGATCTCAGTGCAGCTATAATCACCTCAGATGAGTGCCCATGCTAATAGTCACAGCACCCTTCAAGCTGTGACAAATCTCATGCCACTGGACTGCAGCTGAATTTCGAATACTTGCAACCTTAGGATGCACACATTCGTGACTAACTCAGCAGGTAGACAACATGACGAATGCATGCATATGCCGTGCGCTCCTGTATTCATGTTAGCATAGGAACTGGCAGCTGGGCGTGTAGACACACCTTCTCAGCAAACATTTTCGATCAAATAAAGCTGTGCCAATAGGACAAATAAGCTGCCTGGTGTTCGTCTGTCATTATACTCAGAGCACATTGCTCAACATGACATGTTTCTACCAGAAATATATCAACACACATCCCCACTCTGTAATCAAACAAATTGCTACAGCTAAGACCAAAAAGCAGAGGTGTCTGCAGGCATGCAAGCACTTTGCATCCGTGAGATCAGCTGCAAATCAAAGCTCAAGCACACATCAAACTTTCTCAACTGCAGTAAATGTATATGATTGCCTAACTGATCCAAGTAAGTCTAGCCAAAGAGAAACAAAAGAAAGGTGGTTCAAATGCCATGTACGTTGGGCAGCATACATGACAGTTGGCGACTAACAGCAGATCTGGACTCGAAGTCAATGCTGCTGGCTTGCAGCCTTCATGAAGCACCCACCAAAGCTGGATGGCTGTGCTACCCAGACGTAGAGTCCCTTGACCACACCATGGTCATCATCTCAAGCTGTGTCAACATACTTTGCAGACTCCCCTGCGTCTCATGCACATGCACAAGCTGCCGAGCAGTGGCAGCAGTGGCCTTCTCAGCCTCATTGATCAGCTGCAGCATGACAGACTGTGTCGCCTCGATTGCAGCTGCCGAAAGGCCTTGCTCAGACTCTTCATCTTCGTCAGCTTCTAGCAGCTGTGTGTCCTGAGTCCTCTGCCTGACAAGCCTCTTGTAAGCATGTGCCGCTGAGCTCACATTGCCATGCTTCTTGTACAGCTCAGAGAGTGTTGCAGCGACTTCCTCTGGTCTGTTCAGACTGGTGAAACTGGGTGCTGCTAGACTGGTGCTGGACGCAAGGGAGGTCAGCCTGCTGTGCTTTGATGATGCAAAGCTGGCGCGTGAGGTGAGGCTGTACATGCTGCCACCTCCAGTCTCAACCTCCATGGCATCCTGTGGCAATGTACACAACAAATGAAACTGATGTGTCAAGTAGCGTATTCAACATGCCCCCTGCAACTTCCATGGCACCCTGTGGCAATGTACACAACAAGTGAGACTTATGTGCTTAGGGGAGACAGCAGTCCAAAAAGTCTGCATTTTGGTGGTTGTGTCAACATGGACCCTGCAAATGATGGCTGCCATCAAGACCTTCACTTGGGAACACTGCACTTGCTGTGCAGATTTCAGGCATGCTGCAGAATCTGATGCTTCATTCTGTGCTGTCAGAGCAGCTGTGCTGGAGATTTGTCAGACTCAAAGCACACTATGCCTATTGAGCTCAGAGCTACCAATCTCAAAGACGCAATGTTGGGAAGAAGTGTCACACCTGCACTGTGGAAGCCATGCTCACAGATTTGCCCATCTGCTTGGCATTCAGAACTTGCATAACCTTGGCCAGGCTTTGCTGAGTGTCCAGCCTGCCGCCCCAGTCTGACGCGTGTTTTGATCCGGGGCTTCTGAGGCTGTCAAGCCTGCTGCCCTTCTGCCCAGCTTTCTGCTTGGCCTCCAGAAGCATCTTGACGCCCAGCTCCAGGTGCTCTGGGCCCAGGTTGCTGGCCAGCGACGGCCTAGTGGTGGTTGCTTGTGCAACTACCTCCCAGAAGGACCCAAAGCGCGACAGAGACCTCTCAGCAGGCTGAATCGCAATCTGTGGCGCCAACTGTCCGGTTGCGGCTCTTGTGGAAGCGATCTGCCAGAGCGCCGAGCCAGATCTGGGTCGAGGGGGTCTGGTGTAGGTCCCACGGGGCAGGTCAGCCTCGAGGTCGGGGCTGTCACTTCTGGCCGGTTGATACACAGCAGTTTGAGCAGAGACTGCAGGCGTAGGAGCCAAGCCACTGCTGATCATGGACCAGACAGATGACACTGTCTTCACCAGAGGGGCAGCAAGCCCAGCTGCTCCCTGCAGACCAGCCCTTGCCTTCGATTTGCCACTGACACTGGCACCACTCTCGCCGCTGCTGTCATCAGACGCTGTTGAGACAGCAGCAAAGGAGACAGAGCTGCCCTGCCGTCTGAAACTGCGCTTCCTGAGGGACCCTCTGGGGGAGCGCTGCTGCTTCAAGCTTGATCTGGCCCTAGGCAGCGTCTGAGGTGCTTGCTGCCAGTCAGCTTCAGGTTCATCAGCAGCCACTGTGCCACTTCCAAAACGCACACCCCTGTCAAGAGCCTCCTCCCTGTGCGGCTGTGGCTCAGAAAACAGAGCAGTTGGAAGCTTCTGCAGGTGACGCCTTGCTGCCCGAGCTGATATGCCAGGGTACTGAGGTGGCAAGCCTGCCTGCTGATGCATCCCATCTGGTGCCTGCTGATGCATCCCATCTGGTGCCTGCTGCACTCCATCACCTTCATCATGCCCTGAATCAGGAGGTGGGGCCTGCTTTGGGTGCCCATAAGCACCTGATGGCAAACCAATGCCAGCTGTGACATCCGACTCAGTGCTGGCCTCCTGTAGAACTATGTCCTCAGGCATCAGCTCGAGCACTACCTGGCCGGGCTGCAGGGTACTGCCCTGCCCCTCCAGCTGCTGCTGCTGCTGCTCTTGCATGTAGCGCTGCCTCAGAGAGATCACTGGGGAGGGCTGCCACTCCAGAGCAGCCCAGATGTCAGGCTGTTGGCCAGCAGCCTCTTCAACATTGCTGTTAACAGTAATGTCAGCCTGCTCTGGCTGCTGCTGCTGCTCTTGGTGAACGAAGCGCTGCCTCAGTGTGGAGACAGAAGCTGGCTTCTGGTCTGTGCTCCAGAGGCTAGGGTCAAAGCCTGATTGGACGGACACAGGCAGTGAGGTGTCCCTGCCAAGGGGTCTGCCCAATGCTACGCCTTCCCGCCGGATTGCTGCCTCCAAAAGAGCACTCGGCAAGCTCAGCGACCGTACTGGCAGGGAAACATCGTCTGAAGAAGAGGAGCTGGAGACCCAGTCAGCGCTGTCCTGCCTGTCCCCTGCCAACAGCCGTGCCATGGAGTCTGCCAAGGCACCTTCCTCAGCAGCTGCACCATCAGTAGTGAGCCTTGGCTCAGCTTCTGCGGTAGGTGCTGGCACTGCAACAATGCTGCTGCTGCTGGCGCTGTGGTCCCAAGCAAGGCTGGACATCTCCTGGGGACTGGTCCTGGGGTTCGCCACCATGCCATGCAGCTGCCAGGCGTTTGAATCCACCTCCAACTGCTCATGCTGCGCATGCTCAGCTTTAAACACTGGGTTGAAGGACTGACTACGGCGGAAGGATTGGCTGCTGGGAGAGGGTGCCCTTGCAATGTCTCCCCTGAACAGGGGGTTGAATCCTGACAGGGACTGCATTGGAGGCAAGGGCTTGCTGGTCTTCTGTGACAGGGCAGCTAGCCACTCCCAGCCTGTCTCTGATGAGTCTGACAGATCATCTGCATCAGTCAACAATCACCTAAGCTGACAGGGACGAGTTTTTGTGTTGTGTGAATGTGCCTGGGGCAATGACAACCAAGTCCATAGCCCGACATGAGCAGTCTTGCCTTGTGTTGTTGTAGCTTGACAGGTTTACGCTGATGCAAAATTGACCTCCGTGAGGATTTGCAGCAAAGCAGTTGTGTGCCTTGCAAGAGGCACAGTCAAAAGCGATATTGTGCATGATCTTAGCTGCATAGCAGCAAATGGCGTACAAGCACTTGCTGATTAATATACAAGCAAGTGCTGCATCATGAGATGGCCTGTGACTCAAATGCTGTAACAAGAAGCAAAGCTAATGCTGTACCATGAGACAAATCAATGATCAAAGTATGCACAAGTCTGTAGCCACCGCCTGGAGGCTGCAATGAACAGGTCAATCAGCTGCAGCATTGACAGCAATGCTTACCATCATCTGTTGGCGGCGTGCTGCCCTTCTGCTTCTTCTTGTCAAACATCCCTTCCTGCTGCATCAGACGCAGCACCTCACGGATATCATCAAGAGTTAGGTCCTCAGTATGCTCCATGTTTGCCTCAATCAGGGCCATGCCACTCAGCTTCCCTTTGACTGCATCTGAGTTGGCTAAGAACCTCAAGGTCTTCACAAGTGATGAGTCATCACTCCCCTTGTGGCGGTATACGTACCACTGCTCCCTGACCACATGCTTGAGAGCATGCATGAAGGCCAGGTGGTTGCCAAAATAGGCAAAGATCCACTCTTGCACCAGGAACTGGTGAATGATGGTCAGTACGAAGCCGATGAAGACCAGCAGGGTGAATGGCATGGCGATTGAGTAGAGGATGAGGGACATCTGCTCTGCGAAGTTCAGGACGTAGCCTGAGAGGTCTGTGGAAGCCACAGGGGGCACATGCAGCAGCAGGGTGTACCCCCAATTCTGGAATGACACTGCAGTAACACAACAGCAATGAGCAACCTGCATACCCATTGAGAAATGAAGCTTATGAATGGACAGATCTCATCAAAACGCAGGACAAAGTCAGCTGTGTTTGCAGCACATTTGGGCAGAGATGTCTATGACAAGCTGCCATAGGTTGTGGACTCACAAAAGGTCACACAAGGTGGGCAAGTGACAAACAAATGTTGTGCCATGTGACACCTGTGCAAAGTGCCTTGCAAAAGACAGTGCGCAGGTTGACGTCGACATTGGCAGCATGAGCATTTTGGCAGCAAGAGCAAAGAGCCACCTGAGAAGGTGTCAAAGGCAGGAAGCATTGGACCCAGAGTGATATGACTGGCCATTGTGATTCCAGTCACTAGCAGCATGGCCATCACAGAGTAATGGGCCAAATCTGGCATGGCCCGGTACAGCGTACGAGCAATGATCCCCAGCTTCGCATCAAACACCAGGTCATACATAGTGTATCCCAGCATCAACAGCAGCGCAATGCCTTGCAAACTGCTGTATGACACCTGCATAAGTGTGGCGGTATTGGCATATAACACTGGGGCTTGGTGCTGATTGTGTGAGCATACTGCTGCACAGACAGCAGCTTTGTGATAATTGCCATAGACCCAGTTTGCTTCAGACTGACATCAAACCTCGGGCACATACGACACGTGATATTTGCGCTGACAAACTGCAGTGTGAGCCTGTAAGACAACACGCCAGAGTGCAGTGCAACTCATCACAGCATAGCTCAGACACAGAACTTTTTGCAACTCTGCATGCAGCGTGACCACACAACATCAACTCACAAAACCATGACACATTATGTTGTACAACCAATGCTTGCACCGGGCTCAATCTATCCAAGCAGCTGCACCAGCAATGTTGTCAACGTCAAGACCAAGGCTAGGCAAAACAGACCTGCAGAGTCTGCAGCACATTCATGCTATGCAGCATGGCTGCATAGGTCTCCAACCCAGTGTTGTTTGTCTTCAATGGCCATCTCAGATTACCAGAAAAGGCCTCATCACCCCCCACATCCACAGCAGTGCTGCTGGCATTTTTAACCTTGTACGGCAGCAGGAACCTAGCCCGTGAGGTTTCTCTGTTGTCGTAGAAGTCATATGATAGTGCTGGGCTGCTGAGGTCGGCTTGCAGCTTCATGTAGACTACCCACAAGACCAACTGAGTAAGCATGGTGGCAGCTATGATGGTGTTGTAGACAACAGCGCCTAGGTCCAGAGCTACTGTGTCTGCTTGCTCCTGGAGGGTGTGGAGCCATTGATTGGCCAGCCACAGACAGAAGATGAGGGTCATGAGGCCCACGAACACCAAAGCAGCAATCTGAGGCGCCCTGCACCAGCAGCGTATAGGGTTTGTTTGTGAGCAGACTAACTAGAGTAGCAGTGGCAAGTAGCAGTGGCAAGTCACAAGGCACGCTCATGCAAGGCGCGATTTGGGAACTGCTGCATTCATACAGCATGCTTGCAAGTGTGCCCTACTTACGCAGTTGTGTCATATCTTTGTGTTGGAATATGAATGCCGTCTAGGAATGGCAAGATTTTGGTTATAGAAGTTTCAATATAAAGATAGCAGACGACTGATGATGCCTACATTGAGTCAGCAGGCTGCAAGTCAGGGAATACGATCAATTTTGTTGATTTGGGCCTTTAAGGGCTTGTTTGGCTTGCTGCTACTGTCCATATGGTTACCGGTCAAAGGCAATCTAAAGCCGAGTGCACCACAATGTATGCATCCTGTCAAAGCCATGGTCTACCTTGTAGATGCTGAGTCAGCAATGAGGGGAATAGCACCAATCTGCATCTGAGCATTGATACTACCACCGTAGTCCCACTGGAGGTCCATCTGCATGATCCCAAAAACCCGCATCTGCCTGTTGAAGGTCAGCAGCTTCAGTTTCAAGCCTGCAGGCAGAAGTGGCTATCATAGATTGAACCAGCCTGCTGTTCACACAGCAACATGAGGGCACGTACAGCCCTGCACCCAAGCACAATTCTGGTCACTGTGACATGTTGTCAAAAGCTGCACACCAATGCCAACTGATGATCAAGCTAATAGCAGAGTCCTAGGCATGGTCATCTGGACATAATCAGCTATTCAAAGCCCGAATTGACAGCAGAGGTTAAGTTCCATGACTGACAGCCTACTGATTCAACACAAGCAAATGGTCACAATCAGGTGCATGGACAGGCTCCAATGCTAAGATGTAGGCTGTGAAGCAGGGGTTCAGCTGCTTACTGGCTGTCTGGTCGTCAAGGTAGTGGCCATCCTGGAGCATAGCAAGGATCTGTTGGGACCTGTTGGCCGAGATGAGCACATCAAAGATGGCCACAAAGCCGGTGGAGTAATCCTGCATGTTCTGTGAGTACCAGCCGTATGGACTGCCCACTGATGACACCTCTCCTGACCCCTGCATGCGTATGCAAACACACATGTGTCCATACTGTGTGCCACCAGCTTCAATGGTTACTGCATGTTTGCATTTGCTTTGCGCTGGCAAAGTCCTCATGATGCACAGCTGCAAAGAAGCCAACATCTTTGGCAGGTTTGCTCTTGTTTGGGCCTGTCTGCGTCTAAATCTATGCATACACATATAGCCAGCGTGCTTTGCTGCTATCACAAAATGAAGCGCACATAACTGCAAAGGGCATCAAAGCGTGCAGGCCAAATCAAGCCAGCATGCTGCACTGTGTCCAACAGCTGTACTCACTCTTGTGGAAATGTCGCATTTGCCAGCAGTACTAGGTTAAAAAGAGACCCAAGAGTCTACACCTGATAGCAGTCATGATGGGCGCTTCCAAAGTAGCAGCATATGAGCATATTGGAATATTGGATCAAAAACCATGTGGCACATACACATCATGAGTGGCACTCACTGTGGTGATGTTGTAGTAGTTGGCGTCCAGCCCAGGCAGGTCTTCATCAAAGATGCTGGAGAAGGGGTTGAACACAGGGTCCTGCCCATAGGGCTGGACCTTCAGGGGGCACAGGGCTCGGGGCATGTCCACAGGGCAGTTGTCCACCAGATCCTCTCCTTGTATGCTGCTGTTGCTGGCCAGGCTCTCAAACCTCTTGGATGCCAACACAGGCCTCCTCTCCTACAGGGATTAGCCACCATAGATAGCAAATGCTAGATTCTGCAGTCTTGGCAACATTTCAAGACAAACAGCAGGTGCAGTAGATGCCTTGTGGTGCATTCTTGTGACGGTGTAGATGCCTCATTTTGCATCCGCTCATGCAATATCATGCTATGTGTAGTGTTTTGGGAGGCACTCTGGCAGGCGCCCATTCATGCTGGGTAAATCAGTGCTACCATTGCAAAGAATTTATGCTAGGACACAACACACGCCAGCGTCTTACATACATCACACGTATGACTAACTGTACATGTCATTACCTGATGGATCAGGAGGCCTCCTACTACCACATTCCCATCGAAGCCCACCATGTGCCTTCTGCCAATCACCTGCTCCCCTACAGCTTTCCCAGCAGGCATGGACGACACCTGAGTCACAGAATACCCATTCCAGCTGGTCACACAGTACCCACTTGTCTTATCCACCAAATTTTTGGGACAGTCACTGGCGGTCTCATTTGCCACAGCTGTGGCGGTGGTCGCCGCAGCTGTGTCACTGCTGTTGGCAAAGCTCTCCTGGGTCTCATTGGCTGCAAGCAGGAAGGTGAACTCGGCGTTTCCCAGACTGTCTCTGGTGGTGCAGTTTGGTGCCAAGGCTGCCACAGCTGCCTGGAAGGTGGTGGAGGCCAGCAGGGCATTCTCTGCTGATGCAGCGGCGGCCAGGGAGGTCTGTACGAGCTGTGTGTACGCGCTGGCGCTGATGATTGCACTGCTGGCGGTCACAGTCTTGCCAAAGATGACCAGAGCGTCATCGACAAAGGTTGTGGTGACGGAAATGTACGTCTGGGCTGCGGTGATGAAGGATTGGATGTAGGTGCTAGCCATCGATGCATCCAGTTCATCCACAGTGTCAATGGCAGTGATAGTCATGGCCACCAACTCTGCAATCTCCACCTGATAGCCTTGCAGCCGAATGCTGATGCCAGAGTTCAGTGACGCCTCAATGCCAGCGTTGTTGTCCACAGTGCTTGTAGACCTGGAGCTTGTGGGTTGAGTGGACAGCATGAGCACCGTCAGCGCTGATGTGGAGCCTGTGCTGGCAGCCGCCAGCAGGTTAGTCAGCAATGTGGTGGAGGCGGAGGTTGTGCAGTTGAGAGAGCTGAGTGAGCCACTGGTGTCCAGCTGCAGGGCTACAGCCGTAGCATTGCATTGGGAGCTCTGCGTGAAAGCCGTGGACAGCAGGGCTAGCTGCAGATCCAAGGGCGATGTCCAGCTGAAGCTGATTGACTGCTGTAGCTGCCGCCGACCACCAGCCATGGCTGCCAGTGATGCTGCGAATGCTGGCAGTGACAGCTGTGCCTGGCTGTGGTCTGAGTCCCCATGGCTGGCATCACCTCTCAACTCAGTCTGAAGACTCTGAGCGTCTGCAGACTCATTTGAGTCTGATGACAGGACTCGGCCAGGACCTTCTTGAGCATACTGATCTGAGCTCCAGACTTCATCTGCTGCTGGGCCGCCGCTAGGCAGTGCCAAAGCAGAGGTGGCAGATGCAAGCTGAGCATGCTCATCTGCAGAAGCCCATTCATACTGCAGCAGCCGCCTTCCACTAGTGACGCTGCTGTTGAGTGCCACAGAGTAGCCCACATCAACCGTGACATTCAGCCACACATCCATGGCATAGTGCACACTGCTGCTAGTGACGTTAAGCAAGCTTTCCACGGTTGAGTTTGCCACCGTAGCATTAATGACCGCCACATTCGTCACATTCAGCAGCGTATATGTGAAGTTGGTGGGAACTGTGAGCCCTGCATAGCTACTGCTGCTCAGGATTGCTGCTGAAGTGTTGCTGGTCATCCAGGCATTTAGCGCTGTGGTAGCTGACTGTGTCATGAGCAGATTGTAAGCGCTGCCGTTGGTGGCTAGACTGACTGCAGCTGTGGCAGCTGCTGCAGCAGTGGTTGCATTGCTGGCAAAAAGGATGGAGCCCACCAATTGTCCCTGCATCCAAATGTCAAGCTATTGTCCATGACAGCTGAAGCCTGCATTGCTTTGTGTTGCATCTTGTGTAAACGCACAGTTTGCAAATCATAGTGCCTGATGTCATGCAGGCTGACTACAACATTACCACTTCTCCAACCTAATCAATGCCATAACACCCATCAAGGATTGCAACACTGAGGACCAGGTGCATAACACAATGGGAACAAAGCACAGGGATAGTCAAGGGATGCGACATGGGAAGTTCCAGGACTGACCTGTTCATATATTTGCACTGTCACATTGACAGGCACAGCTGAGTAGCCCTCTGAGTTGGTGAGAGTGTACTGGTATGCATACACGCCAGGCATGCAGCTGCCAGTTGCCAGCCAAGCCACATCACAGTTGAAGCAGTCAACATTCAAGGATGAGGCCTCACACTGCTGCAGTGGGGTCACCTGCACACCAATACTGCTGTCAGCAAGAAACATGTAAGCCACCAGGGCAGGGGACTGGAAACAAATTGCATCAGCCTGCTGGTTACACATGATGTCAAGCCTGCTGAGCCATGATACCATAACTGTGTCATCCTCTTGGCGACACTCTTTTGTTCACGACGCAGATGCATCAATTGCAAAGCGTGTTGTAAGGCTGTTGGGCGAGGCATGCTTGCAGGCACGACATCGGCAAGGGGCAGGAATCATTTCTGGCGCACCTGAACAAGGGAGGAGACGTCACCAGACACTGGGTCAGTGCCCACACTGGCACAGCTGCTGGTGTCACCTGTAGCAGTCAGTTCCCATGCAGTCAGCACTGTGAAGACTACACAGTTAGGACTGCATGAGAAATGGATCATGCTGTGTACATGGCATGATGAAAGGTCATGACGAGTACCACTGCATGGGCATAGTCAACGCAGGGCAAATGAACTTGATCAGCGATGGTCTCGCTGGCGTATGCAGACATTGCTACAGCAGTCATGACTGCATGGACCATCACACCCAGTCCGGATGATATATATATAAACCTGTTTATGACTCAACTGCCGTGGTACTTGCATGGCTGCTTGCTCGTGGACATGTGACGGTAACACTGAACCTTGGAAACTTACTGTATGAAGTACAGGGCGTAAGGGAGAAGGCTGGCACAGTCCCATAGGGGATGGCAGCAGAGCCCCCAGAGGTGCTTCCAAACACAGCTGTGGGAATGGAAGTCAGCGTGATGACAGGCGTAACTGCTGCAGCAGCTAGCGCAGCAGATGCTGCACAGCTGATCTGCTGGCACACGCCACTGCAGTAGTGCTGGCCGGTTGCACAGGGGGCTGTGATGAGCAGCGTCCGTGTGACTGTGGCTGACAGGGGTGGCACTCCATTGTCAAAGGCTGTGAAGGTGACAGAGAGACTGGTGCCAATGGCTTGACTGGTGTTGAGGGCGCAGGGGGTGACCCCAACAGACGCAAATTGGTATGCTGCATGGCAGACCATGGAACAGTCAAGCAGGCTTATGATGGTTTCTAGCAAAATACTGTGTGCTTGAGGTTATGTACTGTGCAACAGCCAGCAGCTGCAGAACAGAACCAGCAGTAACAGAACCAGCAGTAACAGAACCATGGCAAATGCAGGGAAGCGCACAAGTGCAGTAGGCAAAAGGCTTGCGATGGGCAAAGCTGACAGTCTGATAGGCAGGTCTGCCTTTCGCATAGGTCGTGCGATAGGCCCCCTAAGGCCCTACCTGAGCAGGTGGAGGTAGAGGTACACGTGGAGGGGGCACAGGTGTTGACAACACTGGTCAAGGTGCCATCCTGTGTGTCTGTAGCAGTGGCTCCCAGTTCACACAGCAAAGCTGTGGTGGGTGCCACGCCACTAGCACAAGCAGCATAGGTGGAGTACTGCTTCACATTTACAGTCGCTGGCAGAGCAGTAGTGGTGCGCAATGTGATGGTAGGAGCTGTGTTGGTGGTGGTCGTACTGACAGTGGACAGACAAACTCCGTACTGGCTGCATGTGGCTGCAAGAACACACAGGATGCTCTGGTGACTGCATGTCTGAAAGGCAGTGCTGAGGTCGCTCAGCCACAACCAAGTCTAGTGGTGCAATGCCTTGCTTACAGTAAGGAGTTGTTGCTGACACAACTAACATTGTAGCTTCAGGTAAGCAAAGCACAGGCTGTGCAGTATCACCTTGGCTCAAACTTTCACACTTCACAAAGTACAAGATGCTGCACTCTAACCAAGCATGTGTGACGCCCACATTGTGCGCTATCCAGTGATGCTGTCAGACAAACAGTGTGCAAGAACACTGTTGAAGGCGAGGCTGACTCACTTGTACCGGTACATAATGTCTCGGGTGCGACGCACGGGGTGAGGACGTACACAGTGCGCAACACTGGTGTCGCCACATTGCAGCAGCTGTCAGTCACATTGTATGTGATGATGTATGGCACCCCATAAGCTGACAGGGCTGTGGTGTACACCTTGGTGGCCACATTGCCAGCAAGAGTGATGACTGCTGTTGTGGTCAGCAGACCATCCACTGCGTCAGTAGCATAAGCACCAGGGTCCTTGAAAGTTGCCCCCAGCTTGACTGTCATGTTTGAGCTGCCCGAAAGGACAATGACAGGTGGGCTGGTGCCACAGCTGGCCGGCTTGG